>Ga0105154_1000563_pt1 | contig 15795 bp, 15 predicted proteins | sample SSWtaG_FD_89672 | JGI IMG/M metagenome (GOLD analysis project Ga0105154, IMG submission 89672) | Hot spring microbial communities from Sandy's Spring West, USA to study Microbial Dark Matter (Phase II) - SSWsed_matched | ecosystem: Environmental > Aquatic > Thermal springs > Hot (42-90C) >... | reverse complement strand
GCCCGTGTTCTACGGCACGGTCTCCACGGTGATGGACATGAGAACCGGGAACATCGCCTTGGGGGCCGTGGAGGCCGGTTTGATCAACGCTGCGACGGCGCAGATCGCCCGCTACTACGGCCTGCCCTGCAGGGGGACGGGCGGCGCGACCGAAGCGAAGGTCCCGGACCTCCAAGCGGGTTTCGAGAAGAGCGTCACCCTGCTCATGGCCGCGTTGGCGGGGGTGAACTTCGTCTACGACGCCGCTGGCTCGCTCGACTCCACGCTCGCGGCGAGCTACGAGCAGCTGGTGATCGACGACGAGCTCTGCGGGGCGGTGGAGAGGGTGCTGCGCGGCATCGACGTGGGCAATGAAGCGCTGGCGCTGGAGCTGATCGAAGAGGTGGGGCCGGGCGGCAACTACCTGGGCAAGCTGCACACGGTGAAGCGGGTGAGAGCGGAGCACTTCATCCCGAAGCTGCTCGCGAGGCAGAGGTGGGAGAGCTGGGTTTCCTCGAAGAAGCTGCTGGAGCTGGCGAGGGAGAGGGTCGAGAAGCTGCTTAGGGAGCACGAGCCTGAACCTCTCGACTCCGCTGTGGAGAGGGAGCTCGCGGCCTACGTCGGGAGGCTCGTCGAGGAGCGCGGGGAGCGTTAAGCTTACGTTAAACTCCGGCCCACTGGAGAGGGGCTTTCCAGAAACCCTTTTCGAGGCGCTGTAAACGCTCTTGAAGCCAATCAAGCTATTAAGGGGGAGGGTCGAAGCCCCCATCCTTGTGGAAGGCGAGAACGAGGACAATCTATCCTCGCGGAGTAGGGGCATCTTCCTCAGAGAAGCCACCGGCCTCGTGAGGGAGGCCGGCTGGATCGACATCCTGATCTTCGCTTCGCTGAACATCAGCTGGGGCTTGAGCGCTTGGTGGTACTTTTACTGGGGCCCGTACTTCGCCCCGGGAGGCAACCTCCACCTCGGGGTACTGCTGGTGACCGTGCCCATGATCTTCGGCGCGCTGGCTTGGGCGCTGCTGGTCACCCTCGTCCCCAGGAGCGGCGGGGAGTACGTTTTCGTGAGCCGCATCCTGCACCCGCTCCTCGGCTTCCTCTCCAGCGTTGGTTGGATTGTTTCGAACCTCGTGTGGGTCGCGACGCTCCCATCCTACGTGGCCGACCCGGCGCTGAAGACCACGTTCTCGCTGGTCGGCTGGGAGGAAGCGGCGGAGTTCGCCGGCTCCTCCCTGGGGATATTCGCGATCGGCGCGACCATCATCGCGATCTCAGCCTTAATCACGATCCTCGGCTTGAAGGCGTTCAGGGTCTTCCAAGCGGCGTGCTTCACCCTGGGTATAGCGATGTTCGTAGCGATCTGGGCGGTCTTCCTCGGCACTACGAGGGAGAGCTTCATCGCCGCGTGGAACAGCTTCAGCGCGCGCTACGCGTCCGCCGACTACGACACTATCGTCTCCGAGGGGTTGAAGTACGTGAGGGAGGCGTACGGCATCGACCCGACGTACACGTGGAGCGTCGAGAAGGCGCTGCCGCTGATGCCCGTCGCCGCTTGGGGCCTGCTCTACCCGTACCTTGCCGCCTATATCGCCGGTGAGACGAGGGAAGTGCACAAGAGCATGGTCGTGGGCATCCCGGGAGGCCTCGTGCTAGCCGCGGCATCCTGGTGGGTGACCGGCGCGTTGCTCGAGCGCGTGGTCGGCTACGACTTCCTGCTGGCCGTAGCCTACGTGGCGGGCGACCAGCTCGAGATCTACAAGCTGCCGTTCCCGCCCTCCTACTTCGCCTTCGCCGCGGTGATGGCACCCGTGTGGCTCAGGTGGCTGATCGGCGTGGGCTTCGCCGCCTGGATCGTCTACTACGCGCTCTACACCGTGATGCCGATGAGCAGGATCCTGCTCGCTTGGGCTATCGACAGGCTCGCTCCCAGCTTCCTAGCCGATATGAGCGAGCGCTTCCACGCGCCCGTGAAGAACGTTCTCCTCGTGACAGCGATCAGCTTCGTCATGTTAGGCCTCTACGCCCTCAACCCGGAGTACCTCGCCGGTTTCACCGCGATGATCCCGCAGATATCGACGACATTCCTATTCACCGCGCTGTCGGCCATCGCCGTACCCTTCCGCGAGAAGATGAAGGCTGTGTACGAGGGGTCGCCCGTCTCGAGGCTGAAGCTCGGCCCCGCGCCCTTTATCAGCGTCTGCGGTGCCGTTTACGCCTGTTTGCTGCTCGTGCTGCTCTACCAGTACTTCGCGATCCCCGGGCTGGGCGCCGTTCACCTCCCCTCGTTCATCGCAATGAGCGCGGCTTACGCTTTCGGCATCGCGTACTTCCTCGCCGCGAGAGCCTACAGGAGGAGGCAAGGAATCGATGTAGACTTAGCCTTCAGGGAGCTGCCCCCCGAGTAGGTGGTCGAGTGACGGTAAGGGTTTTTTACGCTTCAGATGTGCACGGGAGCGAGGTCTGCTTCAGGAAGTTCCTCAACGCGGCGAGGGTGTACAAGGTCGACGTACTGATCCTCGGTGGCGACATCACCGGGAAGGGGCTCGTCCCCGTGGTGGAGGAGGGTGGTGTGTACAGGGCGGAGCTGTTCGGGAAGGTTTGGGAGGCGAGGGGGGAGGCGGAGCTCAACAAGTTCTTGGGCGCGATCAGGGCGAGCGGCTTCTACGCGGTCGTCATGAGCAGGGAGGAGTACGAGAAGGTGAGGGGCAACCCCCAGCTCGTCAACGAGCTCTTCGACAAGGTGATGGTGGAGACCGTGAGGAGCTGGGTGAGACTGGCTGAGGAGAGGCTGAAGGGCGCGGGCGTCGAGGTCTACATCATGCCCGGCAACGACGACCGCTACGTGATTAACGAGGTGCTCGCGGAGTCAGGCCTCGTGGTGAACCCGGACGGTCGCGTCGTCAAGGTCAGGGGCGGCTTGAAGCTCGTCAGCTTGGGCGCCTCCAACCCCACGCCTTGGCGCACGCCGCGCGAGCTGCTTGAGGAGGAGATTTACAGGAGGCTCAGCGAGCTGATGGAGGAGGCGGGCGACCCGAGCTCCACGCTGCTCAACGTCCACGCCCCGCCGTACGGCACCCCCCTCGATCTAGCTCCCCTCCTCGACAGCGAGCTTAGGGTCGTGAGGAGGGGCGGGGAGGTCGAGATGGTGCACGTGGGCAGCACGGCGGTGCGCAAGGTGATCGAGGAGCACCAGCCGCTGGTGGGCTTGCACGGGCACATCCACGAGTCCAAGGGCATTGCCAGGATCGGTAGGACGCTCTGCTTCAACCCGGGCAGTGACTACAGCAGCGGCGCGCTTAAGGGGGTCCTGCTCGCCCTCGAGCCGGGGAGGGTCAAGAGCTACATGTTCACTTATGGGTGATGGCCGGTGGGCGCTAGGCTGCGCTTGCTCGAGGACTACGACGGGACTGTTTACGAGGTCGAGCTGCCGCTTACCTCAAGCGTTGACGCGAAAGCGGCGGCCGAAGAGCTCGGCATCCCCAGCTACGTCGACCTGAGCAACCTGACAATGGCGCGGGCGGTTGTGGCAGTGTGGGCTGCGCTGCGGGCGCCGCAGCTCGAGGTCCTCCCCAGCACGCTGAGGAAGAGGCCGCTCGTGCCGCTCCTCTTCGGGGGGGCTGCCGTCAAGCTGCTCTCCCCCACCGCCAACAAGCCTGGGCACCCGCTGAACAGGCGCTTGAACGACCTCGACTTCGCGGTGAGGAAGCGCGACGGCGCTCTCTTCGTTAAGCTCCTAACGGGCTTGGGCGGGGTGTTCGGGTCGAAGTACACGTTCTTCGCGACGTCGAGCGACCGCTGGTTCAACGCGCTGAGAGGGGGTAGAAGGTACAGGGTTCACGGGATCGGCGGCGTCGAGGGCGACGGGCTCTCAGCGAGCGTGGTCGACATCTTCTGCGATGAGCTGCCCTTCCGCCACACGATCAAGCTGGGCGAAGCGTTCGAGAGGATCCGAGAGAACCTGTACACGATCGGCGCGGAGAGGCTCCTCCTCTCCAAGCTCCAGTACATCTTCGGTTTGCCGAAGAGCAGGCTCCCCGAGCTCGAAGCGGCCGGGCAGGGCTTCAGGGTGCTGCCTTACGAGCACCTGAAGGGGATGGTGGCGGTAGGGATGGAGCTGAAGGACATGAAGGACGTGGCAGCTCTCCTGATCGACCGCAAGCCGGGCGACGGCATCGACCCTGAAGCCATCGGGAGGGCCCTAGGGAGAGACAAGCGCTTCGCGCTGACTGTCAGGCTAAACTTGGAAAACTTCGCCAGGAGGATCGACGTCCTGGTGGATGAGGGGCTGAGCCGGAGCGAAGCCGTGGTGGCGGCTGAGAGAGCTCTCAAGCTGCTCGAGACGCTGCCTAGGGTGGAGGAGAAGTGGAGCAAACCGTGGTGGAACGTCTATGTGGAGTCGCCGGGGCTGGAGGGCGTCAAGTGATGATCGGCGTCTTTGAGGGTTAGAAGCTACGCACGCTAGGGTGCGTTAAGAGCGCGATGCATGTTTCCCAAACAACTACCTCCGTTGCGAGCACGGGCTCGCTTTCTCGTGCTCTAAAAACACGTATAAGGTAGTTAACCGTCTAGCGGCTCGTATGTCACTGATTAGCCCTCGCAATTGGGTAGACTATGCCGCTAAGGCTAGGAGTGTTGAGGTTGATGCAGGGGAAGTGGTCGTGTTAACACCGGTGAGGAGCATTTTCGAGTCGTTATTAAAGTATTTTAAACCTTTTCCATGGGAAAAGTGGATTTACAAACCGGAGGGTAGATGGGGGTTGTGGAGGTCTAGCGTCGAGGGCTTAGCTACCTCTTTCACCTACACTGGCATAGGAGCTCCAGAGCTATCTTTTGTTGAGGAGCTGGCAGCAGCTGGCGCCGATCATTTCGTCTTCCTCGGGCTCGCAGGAGGTCTCGGAGAGGACATTGAAGTTGGGGATCTAGTAGTGCCGACGGGCGGCGTATGCGAAGATGGTTTCTCGCAGCACTACATCCCGTACGGTATCGCTATTGACACAAGTGACAAGCTCGTGGAGCTGATGCTGCGAGCGGTCTCCGCATGCGGATTAAGAGCACGCGCGAGTAAGGTTTGGTCGATCTCAGCCCCCTACAGGGAGCTTGAGTGGAAAGCGATAGAGTACCATGGGAAGTGGGGTTGCGTGGCAGTTGAGATGGAAGTTTGCGGCCTCTACGCTCTCTGCAAGTACCTCAGCAAACCGGCTGTAGCCCTGCTCGCCGTCAGCGATATCGTGTACCCGCCAAACAGGAGAAGATTCGGCTTTCACGAGGCTAAGCTCCTTTCAACAGTGAACGCGTTTCCGCAAATAGTCGAAAAGTACCTGACTCTCTATGCAGAGTCCGAGCAGGAGCTGGAAAACGGGACCGCTAATAGTACGTTAGGTACTGTATCGATAGAGCGCTTTGGCAAATAGTTCCTAAGGGCTCTAACCCCAATTTCTCGTGCAGCGGTAGGGAGGGAATACTCCTGATAGCCTTTGTAACATAGTTAGGGGTGGTTAAAGCCTTGGGCTCTGTGAAAGTATTCGACGCGGGGAGGCTAAAGAGGGTCGTCGCGCTTGACAATCTGCTGAAGGCTGGACACTCCCTGCTCGCGGCAGCCATTTTCCTAAGCCAAGCTTAACGTGGATCGCGAGCTGCATCTAGCTCTCCCTTACAGGTAGCAGCTCGCGATCCCCTGACTTTATAGCAAAGAATACACCACTCGCTTTTATCCTCAGGCTCCAAACAGCCGTACTCGAGCGCAGCGACTTTCTGGCCTTCGAGGAAGCCTTTCACGAGACCGTAAAGCGGGCACTTGGGCGTCGGCTGGCTACCGTTAAGCAGGCCGGGGCACATCCTGCACGAGGGCTTGTGAACCTTCACCTCAAGCATGCCGCCCTCGGTTGAGACCCTCAAGTGATCGGCCAGCCCCATCGCAGCGTTAAGCAGCGCGAGAGCGTCCTCAATGTCCACCGCCCCCAAACCCAATTGGCTCACATAACTAGCGAGGTCCATGCCTGCCCCCTCGCTCGCCTCCCTAAACGTCTCCACCCCAGAAGCGCCGAGGAGCCTAGCCACCAGTGACGCTAGGTACAACTGGTAGAAGTTCATCCACCTCTCCTTAGCGTTCTCCACCCACATACGGGCTAGCAGCCCGCCCTAGCTTTAAAAGAAGTTTAGTTCAAGGAAAGGCTGAACGCATACTCTTTCGAAGGAATACTAGCTCGAAGCCCCTGCGAAACCCCGAAGCCGAGCATTAGGGGCCTCTGACTAATCTTCCCGACGAGCCTTCTTCACAAGAGCCTTCAGCACTTAAAGGCCTCTTCACGGTTCCGAGAGTACGGCCTTCATCACTCGGGTACCGTGTCTCGCGCGGCCCTATTAAGCTTGCCGCCCCCCAGCTTTTGAGCTATCGAGTTTTAAACAATTAGCACAATTAGCACAATTTTTATAGTATCGCTGAGCGAGTTTTCACGATGTCGAGCGAGGCGATTAAGGGGTTGAGCAGGTTGAGGAACTCGGCTATCCTGTCGCTCGCGATGAGCCTTATCTCGCTGTCTCCGACAGCTTTTCCGCTCGTCGGCGGGCTCGAGAGCCTAGCGGAGGACCCGCTCAAGCTATTCGCGGCGCTGGTGTGGGTTCTGGCCCTTGGACTGGTGCTTCTCGCGCTCGCGATCGCAGCGTGGACGCTGAAGGTGCTGGGCTGGTGGAGCATGTGCAGGAGCGGCATGAGGAGGTTCTACTGCGTCACGAGGTACGCGGTGCTTCTAGGCCCGGTAATCGGCGTAGCTCTGCTGCTCGCCGGAGTGGTTGCGCTGGCTCTCGAAGCGCTAAGGAGCGGAGTGCTGGCGGTCGAAGAGCTGGGTGAAGCGCCCGAGCGGGACGCGCTCGCGTACATGCTCCCGGGGCTCCTCGCGATGGCTGTGGCGAACGTGATCGAGGGGGTTAGCATCTTGGACGTGGGGTTGCAAGTTGGGGTGAGAGCGCTGGCGGCAGGGGCGATCGCTCACCTTTTAGCCGCGCCGCTCCTGCTCTTCCAGCTCTTCACCGCGGTCCCTGGTTCGGCGGTGCTCGGTGGTGGCTTTGCGAGCGGGCTGAACGTGGTCTCGAACGTGGTGTCGGCGCTCGCGTCCCTCCTCCTCGCAGCTGGCTTCCACCTGGCTAGGAAAAGGGTGATCGGGAGTGAAGCTCAGCGAGAGGCAGCTGGTTCTGCTTAGCGTAGCGCTTTCCGCCGCCGTAATCGCGGCGGCGCTCTTGGCTCTCGCTCTCCGCCGACCCTCCGCGCCGCCCGCGGCAGGGGCCGGCTACGTGGCGGTTATCGGGGTCGAGGGGGCGATCGCTTACCGGACCTCCCAGCTCGCGCTCCTGGGCCTGACGGCGAGCGTGGACGACCTTGTAAAGCTGCTCGACAGCGCGCTCAAGGACCCGCTCGCGAAGGCCGTAGTGCTGCGGGTCAACAGCCCCGGAGGCTCTGCCGCGGCGTCGGAAGCCCTCTACCTGAAGGTGAGGGAGCTGGCGGCTGTGAAGCCCGTTGTCGCTTACATCGAGGAGTACGGGACCTCCGGGGCCTACATGGCTGTCCTCCCCGCCGCTAGGATCCTGGCTTCGAACAGCAGCATCGTCGGCTCCATCGGCGTCTACACGTCGGTAATAACCTACAGCGGCTTGCTCGAGAAGCTGGGGGTGAGGGTCTACGTGTTCAAGTCCGGCGAGCTCAAAGACGTCGGCTCCTCCTTCAGGGAGCCGAGCGAGGAAGACAAGCGCGTCCTTCAGTCGATCGTCGACGGGGTCTTCAACCTGTTCAAGGAGCGCGTGCTCGCGCACAGGCGGATCGCAAACGCGAGCGAGGTGTTCAGCGGGAGGCCCTTCCTCGCGGGGGAGGCGGTGGAGCTCGGTCTCATCGACGGGATTGGGACCCTCGACGACGCGATCGACCTGGCCAGGAGGATGGCGGGGCTGCCGAAGGACGCGCCGGCCCGCGAGCTCAAACCGCCGAGCCCCGGGCTCCTGAGGCTGCTGCTAGGGGGTATGTCGCCGGCTCAGAAGCCCGTCGTGCCGAGCGTCGAAGTGCTGGCGATGTGGCCCCCGCCGGGTTGACGGGCCGTCACCCATTTTACCGCGCGCCACCACCTCCCTGCGGGAGCATGCGGAAGCTGAAAGCCGCGATGGTGAGCTTCGCGCACGTGCACGCGCCCGGCTACGCGGAGCAGCTCGCGAGGGATCAGCGGGTCGAGCTCGCGGGCGTCTACGACGAGGACGAAGCTAGGGGGAGGAGCTACGCCCAGCGCTACGGCGCCCCATTTTACCCCGACCTCGCCTCCATGCTGGAGAAGGTGAAGCTTGATGTCGCCGTCGTGTGCTCCCCGACGAAGATGCACGTGGAGCACGCCAAGCTGCTCGCGGAGCACGGCGTCCACATGTTCATCGAGAAGCCGCTGGCGAGGACCGTGGGGGAGTGCGACGAGATCATCGCCACAGCCGCTAAGGCGGGGGTGAAGGCGACCGTCGGCTTCAACGCCCGCTTCGACCCGGCGAACGCCGCCGCGAAGGCCGTGGTGGAGAGGGGCGAGCTGGGCAGGGTGCTGACGGCCCGCGTCAGGATCGCGCACTCGGGCGCGCTCGACAGGTGGTTCGAGCGCGCACGCTGGTTCGCGGACGCGGAGCTAGCCGGCGGAGGCGGTTTCCTCGACCTCGGCGTCCACGGCGCCGACCTGCTGCGCTGGCTGCTCGGCGAGGCCAAGGGTGTCGTGGCCCGCGTAGCGAACCTCACCGGCGCGTACCAAATCGACGACTTCGGCGCTGCGGTCATCGAGTTCGAGAGCGGGGCTGTGGGCGTGCTCGAAGCCGGCTGGGTCCAGAGGGCGGGCGACAACCCGCTCGAAGTGTACGGGGATAGGGGCACGCTGGTGCGGGGTCCCTGCGGCCTCAGGGTGTACACCGAGGTGAAGGGCGTGTGGGGTTGGTTCACGCCAGCTTTCCTCCCCCGGATCGGCGGTAACACCCTATCAGACTTGATCGATGCTGTGCTCGCCGACAGGGAGCCGTTCGTAACGCTGAAGGACGGCAGAGCTGCCACCGAAATAATGCAGGCGGCCTACATCTCCTCGGCTGAAGGCCGCTACGTTCGGCTGCCACTATAGCGCGTCCTCGAGCGCTTCCAGCTCTTTCTCCAGCCTTCCGGGCATGAAAGCCGAGCGTAGGAACGCTTCACCGTACTTAGCCCCAACCAGGTATCCGCGAGCTCTCGCGAGCCCTTCCACGTAGCCTAGTATGTCGCCGAGCACGGGCTCCTGCGACTTGAAGCAGCGTAGGGCGTCGAGCTTCCTCTGGAAGGTCGCGGTCACATCGCACACGTGCGTCGGCCGCGTGAACAGCTCGAACACCTCGTAGAAGAAGAGGGCTCTCGCCCTCCACGGCTCGCCGAGGTCTGCGAGGACGCTCTCCGAAGCCTTCCACCAAGCCTCTTCGGTTATCTGCGAGACAGCGCGGTGATCCCTGTGCTTGTCCTCCCGGTAATGGGTGAAGATGGCGATCGGCCTCACCCTCCTGATCAGCTCGACAGCGCGCTGGTAGGTGGCGCGGTCGTTGACCACCCCTTGCGTGGGGACGCCAAAGCCGAACCGCTCTCTCACGCCCAGCACCCTGTCCGCCTCCAGCGCCTCCCTCCTCCGCATCTCGGCGATCGCACCCCTCCACTCCGCTCTCGCATAGCCGGTATCGCCCCAATCGCCCTCCCTGCTCCAGCAGAAGGTGGCGACGTACACCTCGTAGCCGAGGTCGCTGAGGAGCGTGATCGTGCCACCAGCACCGATGGTCTCGTCGTCCGCATGGGCACCGAAGACTAGCACCCTCCTCGCCACGCTGCCCGAAAACGCGCAGGAGGTAATAACCTTTTTGAAGGAGATCCGAAACTTGAGCGTCCCCTAGCGTGCTGCAGCTTCGAGGCTGCGGGGCGGCGAGAGTGAAGGCAAAGCTTTTATACGCAAAGCGCAACCTTCATCGTGCTAAGCTCCGTAAAGAGACGCGACGCGGTAATGCTGCTTTGTTTTCTTGCCGCTTTAGCGTTGGCGCCAGAGGTTTCGTGCCAACCTCAACTAGCGTGCGGCGAGTGGGTGGAAGCGCGCGAACTCGAGGGGAGAGAGGTCCGCGCTCTAGTCGCCGTGAGAGAGGGGGTTTTCGCTGCTACGGACCAGGGCGTTTTCAAGTCGGACGACGGCGGGTTGACGTGGCGCAGCACAAACCTCCGCGTCTCAACGTTCGCGCTAGCTTACACCGAGAGTGGCGCGCTGCTGGCTGGGACCGAGAGCGGGATCTACAGGTCGAACGACCGTGGGGAAACCTGGGCGCTGATCGGGCTTGAGGGCAAGCTCGTAAGGGCATTAGCTTCCACTGGAGCTGTAATCTACGCTGGAACCAGCGAAGGGGTGTACGTGACCGCGGATGGAGCCGTGTGGAAGCATGCGGGGCTGCGCGAGAATGTTGTCTCGCTAGCTACGCGGCCGGGCGACCCAAGGGTGGTTTACGCCGGCACAGCTGGGGCTGTGATCGGGAGGGGGTTGGGGGACCTCTACTACTCCACTGACGGCGGCGTTTCTTGGGTGCGTTGCTGGTTCAGCAACGCGACAGCTCTCGCGTTGCTCTTTGCTGGTTTACCGGTCCACTACGAGGTGTCCTCCATACTCGTCAACCCGTGCGAACCACATGAAGTGTACGCGAGTACGAACGCTGTTTTCACAGTTCTGATGGTGATTCCTGTGGGGGTTAGCGAGGTTAAAGTTTCTAGGGATGCTGGGAGCACCTGGATCTCTGCTCGCCTGCCCAGCGGGATTTCCGCCCTCTCCTTGGGTCCCGGTTGCAAATGGTTGCTAGCGGGGACGAGCGACGGCGTATACCTTTCCACGGATAGAGGCGCTACATGGTTTAAGCTTGATCCCGCTAACGCGAGCGTCCAGGCTACTGCAGTCGATCCGGGAGGTAAGATTTATGCCGGGAAGAAAGACGGGCTCACGATTTTTGTCCACAAGCCCCTAGCGACATCCCTGAGCCTACGCGTGCTAGGGGGTTCGGAGGTTTCGCTAAACGTTTCGGGCTCGCTGGTCAGCGGAGATGTCAAGTTGCCTGAGAGGAAGGTGAGCATCTTGGTGAACGGGAGGGAGGTAAAGGTTTGCTTCACGAACTCCACGGGAGGGTACGAGTGCGTGGTGCCGTTAATAGCTGGCGAAGAGTCGGCTCTAAACCTAACCGCTTACTTCCTCGGCGATTTCTGCTACAAGCCATCCTCGATTTCGCTGACCCTTTACTTAGTTAGCGTGAGCACGGAGCACGGTAGCGTATCGGGCGCTGGCTGGTACGAAGCCGGGTCAACAGCTACGGTCACGATATCCCCGGTCACCGTTACTAAGGACGTTTTCTTTAACTACGTCTTCAAAGGCTGGTCGGTTAACGGAAGCTTGGTTTCAACGTCGCCGAGCTATACCTTCGTCGTGAACAAGCCCTTAACCTTGACCGCTGTATGGAGGGTCGAAGCGAACATCTTCGCGGTCTGCATAGCAGCGGTTGGAATCCTGCTAGTAACGGTAGCGCTAGCTGCTATCGTGTTCGCTATCGTTAAGGGGAGGGGGCCCTGAGCCCCTTCTAGCTTCGAGCGCAGTCCTGGAAGCCATTCTCAATGTTAGGTGTTTCCCTCTAGCAACCTCCTCTTCAACTTCTCGTACTCCTCCTTAGTTATTGCTCCCTCTTCGAGGAGCTTCTTCAATTTCACAAGCTCGTCAACCACGCTCAGAGTTTTCATCTTCTCTTCCCTCACCGGCTTAGCTTCTAACCCTTTCTCGAGAGCGGCTGCAATCCTCTGCTGCTGGAAAACCTCCCTCCACGAAACCAGTTTCTCGAACACGAGCTCCCGTACCCGCTCAGGGTGCGGAATGTCTAAGAACGCATTGCGAGGGAGTCTCAGAAGCACAGGCACGGCCACGCCGCCTCCCACAACGCCGGCCACCCTACCCCTAACCCCTCCTCCCCCGACTCCGTACCCCACCTCAAGGCCCGTCGTAGTCGTGAACACCACGCTCCCACACCTAAACATTCTAGCGAGAAACCCCTGCTGCACGTGCACGTCCTGGATCCTATCCAGCGTGATCTCCCTCTGGTAGGTACCGAACACCCAGCTTCTCGTGATCAGCACGCTGCTCTCCTTCACGTAGTAAACGTGCGAGCTCTTCCAGTAGTAGTACAGAGGGAAGCCGACGAATGAGGCTAAAGCGAAAACCGCGTACAGGACCGGAACGGCCGCCCAAAGAGGCAATAACAGAAGGGTGGCAGCGGCGAACAGCAGGATAAACTTGACCACCGTCTTCCTCATGTAAGGTTTACCGCTCCAGACCACAGCGCCCATTATTTCTAGGTAAAAAGGGAGCCGTAGAGTATTTAAGCGTTGCCAGTGCGCTTTCGCCGCGAAGCGGTTAAGCGAGCCTTTCGGAAACCTCCTCTTCTCCGGAACCGCTCCGCGCAATACTGAGACCTCGCGGAGCACCATCCTAAGCGCGCGCTAAGGCGTGGCGATACGGTTCTCCGGCAAGGCGTGCGCAAGCGCGTCGGCGTCAACGGCTCTCACACTTCACGCCCCCCATACCTGTGCTTGCCGCGCTCAGCGCTCTTTTCAACGAGCTTCTTGTCTGTGAAAAGATTAATCTCGTTGAACCTTGCGAGGAGCTCCTCGCGAGGCGCTTTTCTGAGCACGACTTCCGCTCCTCTTTCTTCGATGATTAGCTCCTCCCCCACCCTTAGGTGCTTCCTGAACTTTTCAGGTATTACAATCCTCCACCTTTCGTCGATCCTCGCCCCTTCTCCTACTCCCGCTCTCCAACCCGTGTAGGGCCGACCTCCAAAGACATGCTTTGTGCTCGATCCGGTTAATGACCGCGCGGGGGGTACTGTAGGTCGAAAAGCTTAAGAAAAGGTCTATGACAGAGTCAACTCGATGGTTGCGAGGGAGAAGGTGATTGAGGCGCTTAGGAAGGTGTACGACCCCGAGATACCCGTGAACGTGTACGACTTGGGGCTGGTATACGACATCGGCATCGAAGGGGGCAAGGTTAGGATCAAGATGACGTTGACCGCTCCCGGCTGCCCTCTCGGCATCTACCTGCCGGCGATGGTGGAGGACGCGGTGAGAAGAGGGGTACCGGGTGTCGAGGACGTAGAGGTGGAGGTAGTGTGGGATCCCCCGTGGACCCCCTTGAGGATCACCGAGGAGGGGAGGGAGCGGCTGAAGCAGTTGTACGGCATCGATATCGTCGAGGAGTGGCTGAAAAGGACTGAGGCTCAACAGTCGTCGGGCTAGAGCTTTAGAGGCCGCGGAGCCCCACTGAGCGTTGCGCTACTTTCATTAGGTTCTTCCGAACCCCGCGCCCTGTGAAGCCGGGGGTCAACATCATCCAGGGGATAGGCAAGGGTAGCGCGATGGTCATCTACGTTACCGGCGTTGTCGCGGTCAGGAGGTCCAAGTACCAGCGGATTGAAGTCGTGGACACGGAGGAGTTCGGTAGGGTGCTCGTGCTTGATGGCTTCGTTCAGAGCACCGAGCTCGACGAGCACGTCTACCACGAGTCGCTGGTTCACCCGGCGATGGTCTTGCACCCCGACCCCAAGCGCGTCCTGATACTGGGGGGCGGTGAGGGCGCTACGCTGAGGGAGGTGCTGAAGCACAAGACTGTGGAGAGGGCGGTGATGGTGGACATCGACGAGGAGGTCGTGAACATCGCGAAGCAGTACTTGGGTCCCTGGCACAGGGGCGCTTTCGAGGACAAGCGGGCTGAGGTGGTGATAGAGGACGGGAAAGCTTACGTGGAGAGGACGGAGGAGCGCTTCGACGTGGTGGTGATGGACCTCACAGACCCCTACGGGCCGGAGATCGCGAAGGCGCTCTACGCGCCCGAGTTCATCGCGAAGCTGCACGGGATTCTGAGGGAGGGAGGGGTTATCGTGACGCAGGCCGGTTCCTCCTTCTTCTACCCCCAGGAGTACGATGCTGTGCTCGAAGGCTTCAAGCGGGCTTTCCGCCACGTCCACGAGTACGCCGTCTGGATCCCCTCCTTCGGTTACGCGTGCAACTTCATCGTAGCCTCGGACGCTCACAGCTTCGACGCGCTTAGCGAGGAGGAGATCGACAGGAGGCTCAGGGAGAGGGGCGTGGAGACGGAGTTCGCGAACGGCAGAGTGATCAAGACGCTCCTCGCGCTGCCGATACCCCGCCCGCGCCTCCTACGCTGACCCAGCGGAATCCGCTGCGCCCGTTTCCGCGCCCGCGAACCCTTGCGGCGAGCGGGTCGGCTAGCCGATCCCTCCTCACGCATCCGCGCTGCCCTCGATATCATCATCCCCGCACCGCGCTATAGGGTCTCGGCTATCACTTTGACGCCCGCTACCAAGCGCGCGGACTGGCGCTATCCATTTTTACCAGAAGCTGGTTCAACGTGCACGTGAAGGCGACAAAGGATCTCTTGGCGAAACTCGAGACCGAGTACGCCGGCTACCTCGAGGGCGAGCGCCTCAACCGATTCTTCAAGGAGTTCGGGATCAAGTTCGCCGCCGGCCACTGGGCTGCGGGCGACTTCCTCGACAGGTTCGCGACGAAGGGCTACTGGCCAGAGCTGGACAGCAGCATAAAGGCCCAGATGGAGAGGGCGGCGAAGGCCGGGATCGAGGGCATCGAGTTCCACGACGTCCTCTTCCTCGACGAGAACCTCCGCGTCGTCGAGGACAGGATAGCCGAGGTGCGGGAGCTCCTCGACAAGCTCGGGCTCAAAGCGACAACGATGAACGTGAACATGTTCACCGACCCGCGCTGGAAGCTCGGCAGCGTCACCCACCCGAAGAGGGAGGTGAGGGAGAAGGCGCTGGAGGTCCTGCTGCAGGCGGCCGACATCGCGAAGGCGGTCGGCTGCGAGGCGTTCAGCTTCTGGCCCGGCCAGGACGGGTGGGACTACAACTTCGAGGTGAACTACGGGAAGCAGTTCGAGTGGTTCCTCGAAGCCTGCAGGCAGGCCGCTAGGAGGGCGAAGGAGCTGGGGTTGAAGTTCGGGATCGAGGCGAAGCTGAAGGAGCCGAAGGAGGGCAACATGGTGATCCCGACGACCCACATCGCCGGCTGGATCGCCTACGTCGTGAACCAGGAGCTGGGCGGCAAGTACATGGGGGTGACCATCGACTACGGGCACGAGCAGATGTACGCCGTCGAGCCCGCTTACACGGTGTACGCCCTGCACAAGATGGGCGTACCCATCGCGAACTTCCACGTGAACACCGCGAAGCTCCACAGCAACGACGAGGACAGGGTCTTCGGTACCGGCGACGTATGGCGCTTCGTCGACTACTTGTACGCCGCCATCGACACCGGGTACGACGGATGGTTCGCGGAAGACCAGTTCACGTACAGGATGGACCCCGTGAGGGCGATGGCGCTGAGCAAGGAGCTGTTCGGAAACCTGATGAAGAAGGCGCTGCTCATCTACGCGAAGAAGAAGGAGTTGGAGGAGGCGAGGAGCGAGGGCGACCAAGCCAAGGTCCTCGACATCGTGAAAAAGATAATACTGATCGGTTAACTTTTATTTTTCTTCCGAACTTCTCTCAACTTCGCGCGCGCTCAGCTACGATAGGGGCTCCGACGGGTTGGACACGAAACGGCTGGAGCGGGGGAGCTGCTCGTAGAGCCAGCTAGCTGCAGCTGACTAATCTCTGACTCTCCTCACATTAACCCCCGTTTCCGCGAGCTTCTTCACGTCGGCCTTCAGGTCCCCGTAGAGCGCTAGGACTGGCTTGGCTCTCAGGAGCTCGGCCTTC
>Ga0105154_1000562_pt1 | contig 15811 bp, 29 predicted proteins | sample SSWtaG_FD_89672 | JGI IMG/M metagenome (GOLD analysis project Ga0105154, IMG submission 89672) | Hot spring microbial communities from Sandy's Spring West, USA to study Microbial Dark Matter (Phase II) - SSWsed_matched | ecosystem: Environmental > Aquatic > Thermal springs > Hot (42-90C) >... | reverse complement strand
TACTTTTCGCTTTGAGGTCGAGGGGACCTCCATTTCCACTGGAGCGAGTGGAGGGGGGCCGGGCGGCGCGCGTTGCTCTCTCAGCCTCACTGCTTTGAACCTAGATAGCTCGGGCCATTTATGTTTCTATGTTATATATCTATAAAATATAGGAAAAAATATATAAATTCTGAATAATAAAAGGGACTCGGGAGCTCTCTCCCGCGCGGGGGGAGCTCTCTCCGCTCTGGAGGGGGTTGGATGTCGGGTCTCGGGATAGAGAGAAAGGCGAAGACCTTCAAGATGCCGCAACAGATCTGGGTCGAGGGAGAGCTCTTCGCCTGGATCGTCACGGAGGCGACGAAGCTCGGCATGGCCCCGAACACCTTCATAGTCGAGGTCCTCAGAAAGGCGAGGGAGTTCTGCGAGAGGGGCTCCTGGTCGCCCATTATAACGAAGGAGGTCGTAAAGGTCGAGAAGGTCACCAAGGCGATGTGCCCTGCCTGCCTCAAGGAGTTCGACGACACGATGTCCTTCATCGAGCACGTGAAGAGGGACAAGCTCCACGTCTACCAATGGTTGAAGGAAGTGGGGCTGGTGGTGTGAGGTGGGTCCCACGACCAAGGAGGAGCTAGAGGCCAAGGCCATAACGTACAAGCACTACAAGAAGATCCTCGACGACACTCTACTGTTGTTGCTCTACATGAAGTACGCGGGCTACTACGACCTCGAGGCCGTGGTCGAGCACGTGCTAAAGGAGATCGCGGCCCTCGAGTCCTTCTTCGAAGAGGCGAGCAAAAAGGAAGAGGAGGTCGAGTCCGAGTGATCGACCTGACCTACTTAATTTCAAAGGTCAAGAAGGCCCTCTCGAGCGTAGAGGAGGCCTACAGCGTCGTGGAGGAAGTCGTCACCGAGGGCGACGAGGAGAAGAAATTGCTTGTCAAGGTGCTGACGAAGCTCGACGACGTGATGAGGTTGCTCGACGACGCCCTGGTCACCCTTGAGGTGGAGTACTTCGAGTCGAGCGCTAAGAAGAGGAAGGAGGTGTTATCGGTTTGAGGTTGTCGATCTACACGAGGAGGAAGAGGTGGGACTTCGATTATAAATCAGCTACGTGGAACATCTCGGACGCCTGGGTCTACGTCGAGACGAAGACGACGACCTACATATTCCCGAGGGAGAACGTTTCGCTAATCATCATCACTAAAGACGAAAAGGCAGAGAAAGTAGAGGAGAGGAAGTAACGCATGTCAAATGTCACTAGGGTTGACAGGGTTAAGCATACGACCCATAAACCAATCGAACGAAGCGGCTTCGTGCATTATAAGCCAGGTTGTCTTTGTCATGAGTGCGTTCATTACCTCAACTGCAGGCTGGCAACAAAGCCTCTAGCAATTGGAGAAGTGGAAGGAGAAGAAACCTCAAAGCCGAAGTGGATGCCGACGAACGGCTCAAAGGCAGTAAAGGAGGTGATCGACGTGCTCAAGGCACATCCAGAGGGATTAACGGTGAGGCAGATCAGCGTCCTGACGGGCATTTCAGCACGACATGTCTACCGAGTTGTCAAGGCTCTGAGGGCTCAAGGAGTCGTGAGGAAGCTGTGGGAGCTGAGGAAGGAGAGGATAGTTGACACGAGGAGGAGGCATTACGAGACGACGGAGATAGCGCATAGATACGTCTTGACAGAACCGGCGACAGAGGGCCATGTCATCCCTGGCGACACAAAGGAAGGAAACGATCTTGTCAACTCGACTGACATGGGAGCGAAATGACATGGCTGACCTACTTCAAGAGGCCTTTTCCCTCAAACACTTACAGGGCTTGGGCAGGGTCCTCGTCTGTCGAATTTGCGGCGCGATCTTCGTCTCGGCCATCGACGCCCAGCGACACCTAAACCTTTATCACCGCATTTTTTCTTCTTATAGGCTCAAGAAGGTCTTGGAGGAGGTCGAGCGCTGAAAGGAGGTCGAGGAATGAGCGTCAGGCTAATTGCTTGGATAGCCTTGCTCTCGATCATCGCAATCGTCTTCATCACGTGCTACTCCTTGTCGCTCTCGAGCCTCTCTTTCTTTAGGAAAGATGTAGCTTCTATCGCTCGTAACGTCGAAGAGCCTCGACTTCGCGCTCTAGTCGTTGACGCGTTAGAGTTCGTTGACAAGATCATCAACTTCGTCTTCATTTCTCTGTTGCTCGCCTTGGCCGTCTCATTACTAGTCCTCTTGATCGAGGATCTCACGATTAGCTCCTCGAGGTGAGGTCGAGGTGAGCGAGGAGGTGATCGGCCTTCTTGACGCCCTCGAGGACTGCCTCATTAGGGCCAGGGCTCGCATCGTCGTCCACGCCATGAAGGACGAGAGCTCGATCCCGAAGGACGTGAAGGCTGACCTCGTGATCGCATTAGGCCGACTGAACATGGCCGTCAAGATCCTCGACGATGTGATGAGAAAGCTAGAAATTAAAAGAGGGCGCTTCATCAATGTGAGCGACGGTCAGAGCGCTTTCAATCATCTGTTTAAAAGGTGAAGGAGCCCTCTCTCGAATTTTCATCGTCATGAACTTCGCTCACGTCTCATCGGTATAAAAGTGTAAAAGTGTATTCTTATACTCGGTGGTGGGCTTGAGCTCGGTTGGAATGCCTGGTAGCTCCGAGCTAGTCGAAATCGCGTTGAAAGAGGCTGAGGACTTTTACGAGCGTTATCACTCGCCGTTGACGCTCCGAGGGCTGTTCTACATCCTCGTCTCCAAGAACGTCATTCCCAACACGAGAAACGCGTACAAGCGGCTCTCGGAGGTCCTGGCTACAGCGCGCTACAAGGGGCTTTTCCCATGGCATCTCATCAAGGACACGTCGAGGAAGGTCTACTCTTGCGAGAAGTCAACATACTATCCCACGAGGCCTCTCTCTCCGGAGGAGCTCAAGGAGATCCTCATCAACTACGTTGAAAGTTACAGCGATGTGAGGGTCAATCCTTGGGACGATCAACCGTGTCGCGTCATCATAACGGTCGAGAAGGAGGCGCTCGGAGACATCATCTATCGCTTTGCTCGAGAAATTTGGTGCGGCGTCTATCAGGTTCGCGTCCTCAAAGGGTATGAGAGCGCAACGATGCTTCACGACCTCGCAGAGACGATAAAGATGATGGACGTGAAAAAGGTTGCAGTACTGCACCTAGGTGATTACGACCCCTCAGGAGAAGACATCTTCCGTGATCTGATGGAGAGGCTAGAAGCCATGAAGGTCGAGAAGGAAGTGGTCATGGAGAAGGTGGCCGTAACGATCGACCAAATAATTGAATTGCAACTGCCAGCCAAGCCCGAGTCAATTGAGGAGATCGAGAAGCTCAGGAGAGACCCACGTTACAAGGCGTACATAGAGAAGATGAAGGAATTGGCAAAGAAAGATGAAAGGATTGCAAAGCTTGTGGAGGCTTATGGGAGCCACGAGGTGAGGGTCGAGCTCGACGCCTTGGTCGCGTTGCATCCGGAGAAGCTCAAGAAGGTCCTCGAAGACGCCGTCCTCAAGTACTTCGACGTGGAGGTCTACGAGGAGGTCACCGAGAAGAAGGAGAAAGAGCTCAAGGAGAAGGCCGAGGAGGTCAGGAAGGCGACCTTCGAGAGCTTGACCAAGCTGTTGGGCTCATCGGACTAGTCCGACGTGGGGGGGTGACGGTCGTGGGCGACGAAGAGGGCAAGACCATCAAGGTCAAGGTCAAGGTCTGGGAGGAGCTGATGAGACTAAAGACTAAGCTCTCCGTCGAAATGAAGAGGTCCGTGACGATCTCTGAGGTCATCGAGTGGCTCCTCGAAGAGGGCAAAGGGCCGAGGGAGGGCAGCTCTTAAGCCCCTCCTTCCCTCAAGCGACGCCTTTTTCTTTTTTACTTGTATTATTCTCTTGATCGGTATGGACTTCCACGAGGTGGTTTGGGCGGTCGTCGTCGGCAGCGCGATGACCTTGGTCCTCCTCATGTACTTCGTCAACGCGGCCGAGCTCTCAAAGGACGGGGGCAAGGCCTTAGACGAGTGGACGGTGGGCCACTTCGCACTCGGGGTCTACCTAGGGTTCTTCATGAGGACGATCTGGGCGGGCGCCGTCTTCTTGATCTACTGGGAGCTGCACGAGCTGCTCTTCTACAAGGAGGTCAAGGAGTCCGTAGCCAACAGGTTCGTTGATCTCGTCGTCGGGATAATAGGCCTCATCGTCGGTAGCTTGTTGCAGTCCTTCGCCCCGATCCCCTTGAGCTAGGAGCCTCCTCCTTCTTTACCTCACTTCGCTGTAGCCTTCTTGGCCCTCGCGAGCACCTTGCTTGCCCTGGCCTCAGCCCTCTCCTTCCTCATCCCTAGCCCCACGAGATAGCTCACGTAGTCCTCGACGCCTATCTCTCCCTTTCTCAGCAGCTCGTCGGCCTCGCTCAAGAGGTCGCTGAGCATCTTGACCTCGTCCTCCACGACCGCCCTCCTCACCCTCAGCTCTATCTCCTCCTCCGCGAAGCCGAGCTTCTTCAACTCACCACGTAGCTCGTCCTCCGTCATGAAGCCCATGACGTACTTCTTCAACAACGAGCTCGCGAGTGAGGACCTCTCGTCCTTCGTGATTACGTAGAACTCGTCGCCTATGTACTTCGACCAATAATAATCAGCCAAGGCCATCGCCCTCTCATGCCTTATCCCGAGCCCCATGGCCGCCTTGACGAACTCGGTCTTGCTCATCTGACCTCTCTTGAGCCTCTCAACGATGTCTGAGAGCTGCAACTCCACCTGCTCCGCTTCGAACTCGAGTACAGCCCTCCTCACCGTCAACACGACCTCGATTTCGCTAAAGCCGAGCTTCCTCAGCTCCTCCTCGAGTTGGTCTTCCGTCAGGAGCCCCTTCTTGAACTTGCTCACGAGCGAGGACCTTATCGCTGACCTTTCATCCTTCGTCTCCTTGACCACGAAGTAGTTGTCTCTAACGAACTGCAATAATGTTGCGTACTCTCTCAACAGCTCTTCGTCGAACCCGTACCTCCTTGCTTGCTCAATGAACTCCTCTCTAGTGATGTAACCTTCCAACAGTTGCCTCTCAAGGTAATTGAGTACCTTCTTCCTTATCGACCTCTTGCGCCTTGAGTCGAGAACTTCAAACAATGAAGGCAGTAGCTCTGAGGAGAGTCCCAACAAGGCGAAGTAGCCCTCGACCTCCTCCCTCCTCATCACTCCCTCAACGTAGTCGTCGAGGACGTACCTTCTCAAGAGGGACCTCTCCTCCCTAGCGCTCCTCCACATCAATGCCCTGGCCACGACATCGACGAACTCTGGATGATAGAGGTCGTACCTCAACATCCTCTTCATGACGTCTTCGGAGATCTCCCCTGTCTCGGCCGTGTAGACGAGTATGAAGGGCGAGGGCATCTTCCACGATGCCTCCTCGAGAACTCTATACGGATGGAGGGTACCGCTCAACGTCTCGGCCTTGTCTATGTTGAGTATTGAGAGCCAGGCCCTGTACTCTGCCTCGTCCATCTTGTCCCTAACCTTCGCCGTGAAGACGGATGAGAACGGCGGCTCCCTGAAGATCGAGCGGAGGTACTTCTTTGCGATTTCGTCTGGATAGCCAGCGATTTGCAAGTACGTCATGGCCTCTTGCTCGTCGATTATGTTCTTCGACAAGAAGTTGAGGGCGTCTCCAGGCGACGGTCTTGAGGTTCTAAAGGTAGCCCTCATCACGTACTCGAGAGGTCTTTGGACCGCAATAGCAGCGAAGACGCTCATAAACATCTTTACGTCGAAGAACGACGTCACGAGGTCCTTGACGAAAGACCGAACGCCCTCAGGGTCTATGCCCGATCCAACAATGCGAAGGCTCAAGAGGTCTATCGAGAGCATGATTCCCACGCCTGGCGCAACGAGAGGCAACAACGCCTTGAGCACGCCTTCGATCCCTTCTTTCTTAAAGATGTCCGGGAGGGCCCTCATCGTCGCTGCCACGGAGGAGATGAACGACGCGAACGCGCTACTTATCGCGTCCCATATGCCTTTGAGGGCGTTCATGATTGGTTCTCCTACGTTCTTACTCAACCACTCCCATGCTGCGCGCAAGAAGTTCATGAATCCCTCGGGTAGAGTCTTGGTGAAGAAGTCGTAGAGCTGTTGAGGTAGGTTGGCAAAGAAGTTCTTTATCGCTTCAAAGAAGGCCGGTACGTCCTTTGTAAAGAAGCTCACTAGGGCGTTCCATCCCCCAGAGAACGTCTTAGTCAGCCAGTCCCAGAACTCTCCGAGCTTTCTTGGTATTGATGCTAAGAACTCTCCTGCGGCTGTGAAGAAAGCTGGGACATCTTTGGTGAAGAAGTTCCAGGCAGCATCTAGGAAGCTCTTCACGGGGTCGATTATGGGCCTGAAGACGTTGTAGAGGGCCTCTGCCACGACGTTCAAGGCGCCGTCGAAGGCCGTGACGATTTGCTTTCCAACTTCTTGAAGTGCTGGCCAAATGTAGTCTCTTAGGCCCTTGAAGGCGAAGGCTGGCCCGAACAAGAAGACTCGAGCAATGGTCTTCCAAGGCTCGGGCCAGCCCCTCGTCCATTCATCCGTGATCGACCAAACCTCAAAGGTGTACTGTACTAATGGGTAGGCGAGGTTGTTCCAGAGCCACTCGGCCAGCCCCTTGAAGGCCTCGTTGAAGGCAGCCCAGACTCGACCCGGTACGTTCGCGATGAAGTTCCATATGTCTTCGAAGAATCGCTGTACGGCGTCGAGCGGCCAGGGCCAGCCTGTATCCAGCTCGAGGTAGAGCGCTAAGAGCTCGTCTTCAGGAGGTCGAGGATGCTGCTTCTCGCCCCCACCTTCATTTAATAAGGATAGAAAAAAATCGTCAAGGTTTAGGAGCTCTAGGGAGCTCAACGATCCACTTCACCTCTACATCCTTCTCCGCAATTTTGTATCGCGAAGCGTACTTCTTCTTTATGAGCTCCTCGATCTTGGTCTTGTCCGACTTGTCCACGTCAACTATGAAGACCTCGGAGTGCATGAACTCGTCGCTCGTCACGACGACGTATTGATATTGAATCACGTTTATCTTCGGCTTGACGTACGTTAGAACGACGTCTTCAACCTTGACGAGCAACCTTCTCCTCCTCCAATCCCTCTTCAAAGTACTTTAGAAGTTCCAGGGCGATCTGATATACTGCGTCCTTCTCCCCCCTCGCAGCCTTGATGATGAGCTTCATGAGGAGGCGGTTTATCTTAGCTGAGACTGGGAGCTCGTGGCTCACTTACCCTCACCTCCTCCCCTTTCTCACTTTCTTCAGCCCTCTCTCAACTGCTAACTGCAACAGAAGGGCATAAAAGAACGCCCTCAACGCTGCGTAGAGCTCTTCGAGGCTCGGAGGCCTGGTCTCGGGGAGGGTAGCGACGAGCGTCAGGCAGGCTATGATGAGGCTGTCGATCAAGATCCACCTCCACGCCTTTTCCTTACCTTGGGTAGGAGGGTCGTGAGCGATGTCGAGCACTATCCCTCACCTCTGTCCTCTTGTTTCTCCTCCATCGAGCCCAAGATCATTCGCTCGAGCATTGCTTCGTCGAGGCGCTCCTTGATATATTGTAGCATTTTCTTCTTGCACCTCTCGCAGAGCCTTTGATACAGCTCCTTTATGTTGATCTCAACTCTTAAGCTCACGGAGCATCTCCTCGAGCTCTTCTCTCCTGATCGAGATCTTATACTCTTCGACGTTGAAGGTGAACTCCTCGAAGTTGCCCCTGGCCCTCGAGATCACCTTTCCGTCTTTCACGACTCTGACCTCCTCGCCGTCGAACTCGACGTCGAGTGAGGCCTTTCCATCAATTGTTATCGCCTTCCTAGCTACTTTCCTCTTCTCGACCTTCTCAACTTTCACCACTAGCCTCACACCTCTATGACGACTATCGAGAGCGACGCCCAAACGTCGATACCGGCGTAAAGCACCACGATGTCATATGGCAACAGCTTTATGATCCCGCCCGTCACGACTCGAGAGTCAGTTCCGTTTGGGGGCAATCGACACATCGCGATGTCGAAGAAGTCTGCTCCCCTCACGGCATAAGCGTTCGCTATTCGATCTGTAGTCGTAGACAAGTTCCATGCGAAGAACGATGCAGTAATGAGGTAAGCGACCTTACCCGAAGGAACCGTGTAGAGCGTGACGGAGCCGTTTTGTACGTCAGCCCACTTCACGACCTCGGTGCCTTTTTCAAGCAACGCCGTCGGGGCTATCGTCGCCTTGAAGTCCTGAATGTTAATGTTGAGCGTGACCGACTGCGCGGCAACGTTGACGTTGAGGGTCACCTCCGAAGAGGTTATCCTCACGTCCAAGGTCGTGGTCGAGGAGACGATTGAGACATTTAGAGTGACGGTCGAGGAGACGATGCTCACGTTTATCGTGACGGAGGACTGCACGGCCACCTTCAAGTTGCCCGCTGCGTCGAGGGGGGAGCCTATACTGACGTTCAACGTCACGGTGGAGCCCGTGATGTTGACGTTCAATGTGGTCGTAGAAGCAGTTATCCTCACGTCCAACGTCACGGTGGAGGAGACGATCGATACGTTGAGCGTCACGGAGGACTGAATTGAGGTCCTCAAGTTGCCATACGCATCGACTGGCTCAGTTATGTAGACCATCAACGTCACAGCCGAGTCTGCGATCCTGACGTCAATTGTCGTGACCGAAGAAACGATTGACACGTTGAGGGTGACAGACGATTGGATTGAGGTCTTGAGGTTGCCCGCTGCGTCGAGAGGAGAGGTCAGAGCGACATTCAGGGTGACAGCCGAGCTCGCTATGTTGACGTTCAAGGTCGCTTCTGAGGCCACAATATTGACGTTCAGGGTGACCGAGGACTGTATCGACGTCTTTAGGTTGCCAACCTCGTCTAAAGGAGACGTCAAGGCCACGTTCAATGTGATGGTGGAGCCCGTGAGGTTCACGTTAAGGGTCGTGGCCTGAGAGGCTATGTTCACGTCCAACACGACTTGAGATGAGGTTATGACGACCTTGAGCTCGGCCAGGCTCTGCGCTGCTATATCGACCTTGAGGGCCGCAATGGTCTGTGCAACTATGTCAACTGCTAAAGAGGGGATCACTTGCCCTATGATCGAAACGGGTAACGTGAAGTCTGGCAACCCAATCGGATCTGCCTTCATTTGTTGCTGCCTACTCAACCCCCATCACCTCCAACAGTCTTCTTAATGTAAGTAGAGTGAAGGCCTCGGGATAAGCGATCAGCTTCGGCAATATTAAGAGCCTCACGATGAAGGTGTGCTCGTATTGTTCATCCTCGTTCCAGCCCTCCAAGGTCAAAACGTCGTCTGACTTCAACTCGTAAGTCTCGTCGAAGACGAGCTGCTCTCCGTCGCCGTGAATGTCGCCTTTATGAGGTATGATTTGGGTCTCGCCGTGCTTTATCACTAGATGGGCGAGCGCTTTGTGGCCGTGAGGGATGAGGACCCACACCTTCCTAATAACGCCTGCTGGGACCTCGACCTTCTTCTTGACGGCGTTCTCCTTAGGAGTGAGGGGAGGTATCGTGACGTCCTCGCAGACGAGGGGCAACGAGGTCAACCCCTAGCCCTCGACTCCACGACCATAAGTGTGCAGAGTTGCCCCTCCTCGTGATAGCAGTCGTGGAACTGTATCACGTAAGAGTCGTAGACCTCTGCGTGCTCCTTGAGGAGCCTCAATGCCTCCTCTACGTCGATTGGCCTCCAGTCCGTCACGTCTACCCTTATGAAGTCCGGTTCTTCGGCTACGCCCTCGGGCGAGACCTCAATCAGCTCCAAGTACCTCCTCATACCTCCTCACCAAGTCGATCAACTTCTCGAGGGCCTTAGTCCTCTTCGACTTCCTGACCCTGACTTCCGTAGGCCACACGTCTGGCTTCTTCCCCCTCTTCCTTCCGACGGCCTTCACAATCATCACCTCGCAGGCGCTAATACTCTCGCAGGGTTCAGGACTCGCTTTGGAGGCTGAATGACCTCGACCAAAGCGGCTCCATAAAGCTTGGCATGGTTTCCATAGCCCGATAAATCCACCCACTCCAACATTCCGTCGCCGTCGATGTCCTCAACGTAATCCGGATGGGCGCGAAGCCAGAGCACCAAGCCGTCTCGAACCGGGTTCCAAGGGTAGTCGAAGTTGTGCCTCACCTCCTCGGGGCTCAGGGCTCGGCTGTAGATCCGCACCTCGCTGACGTAGCCCTTCGCTCTGGCATGCCCCATGACTGCCTGTCCTATGAAGAGGTCTACTGTGTTCGCCTCGGTGGTCGGGACGTCCGACCTCTCCTCCCTCAGCACGCCGTCCAAGTAGCCTCGTAGCACCGGACCGTCCAAGGTCATCGCGTAGTGGTTCCACCTGTTCAGCGAGTGCGGCACGCTCACTATCCACTTCGTCCCCGCGGCGTGGACCCTGAACTGCATGGCAGACGCGTCGAACTCCCAGTTGTAGTTCGCGGTGTTCTCGGTCCTCTTGTCGATCAGGACGCCTCTCCAATACCCTGCCTGCCAGCCCGTCAGGAACGCCCACGCCTCTATCGTTATCTTGTTCCCGCTCGCGACGTTCAGGGCGTCGGAGTGCGGTACTCTTGCATAATCGTCAACTCCGTCGAAGGAGACGGCGTACCTGGACACGCTGAGGAGCCTAGCCCTCGCTAGGGGCATTAGGCGACCAACCTCCTGCCAACCACGTTTAAGACCGCCGTCTCGGCCGAGGCTCCAGCGTTGCTGAACGTGGCCCTTACGACGTTGCCCGCCGTGACTATCAGATTAGCGTTGACCAAGTGAGACGTGCTCACGGGTATGAAGGTCGTGCCGCCATTCGGAGAGACCTCTATGAGCGTCAACGAGATGTCGGGGCCAGAGCCGACGTGGTTCGTGAACTGCACCTCCCATATCTGCCCCGAGGGCACCGTCATCGAGATGGAGCCGGTAGCGCCTGCCTCTATCGTCGTCGAAGCGCTCGTCGCTAGCATCTCTGCGACGAACCTCACGAGCAACGCCTTTACTTGGTCCTGGATATCGACAGGAACCATGATGTACGATCCTTGGACATCGACGGGGACCATGATCGACGACTCAGATATCCTGACCCTCAGCATCTCCACGAGGTCGGCCAAGGTCAGCTGTGCTGCCAGGTCTCCAAATTCCTGAGGCAGGAAGAAGAGCGCAATGGGAACTCGATAGACGTTGCCGTCCACGCCCGTGTACTCCAAAACGATTTCGTTTGTCTCGGGCTTGCGAAGAAGCCTGGCCGGTTTGGTCTTGTCGGGCTTTACTAACTCGACCAAGCTCATCTAAGTCCCCCCTCTAGGCCTACTACTTGAGAAGGTAAAAAAAGGGGAGATAAAGGAAGCGAGAGGGCTTCACTCCTCGTAGATGAGGTGTATCAGGAGCCTCCTCGTCGTGGTGTCGGCGTTCGTGACCCTTATCTTGAGCGTGACCCCCTTGGCGTGCGCTAGATCAAGAGTTATCGGCGAGGGGTCTTGCGGCTGGAAGAGCGCCGCGCTGGCATCCGGGAAGAAGTAGGGCACGTCGCCCATGTAGAAGGTTAGAAAAAGCAAGTTGTAGGCGTTGGCAGTCGTCTCGACGCACTCAATCCTCTTGAGCCTGAGGTCCACTTCGGGCGAATACGTCAAGTCGATGAAGGAGCCAGCGCTCAAATTGCTCGTGTCGAGCCTTACTATGCGCCTCAGCGTCACTTCATCTCACCTAGCCCTTTATTATCCTCTTGAACAGGGCCACGAAGCGCACGGATATGTTCGTCCCGGCAACTGCGCTGAGGTCCCCGCCGCTTACGTTGATCGCGGTTATCGTCAACGTGTGACCTCCGACAACCGTTATGGGCTTGTCCCTAAAGGTGAAGGGCTCCTCATCCGTCGTTGTTGCTGGAGGTAGTGGCATCTTGTAGGAGTCTATACCGTGAGGTCCTGCGACGTTGATCAGCAAGTCGAGCGGCTTCCCATCGTAGTAGAGCTTAAGTGACACCTGCCCTAGTGCTCGCGATACGGCTAAGTTATTGACGGCTGCGCCCGCAAACATGTCGAAGATGTGGTCCTCGATCGTCGGAGGAGTTATGTCGGCCACCTTGACCTCTTGATCCTTAGGCCAAGAGGCCCCTACTGTAACGCTCAAATCGACGTAAGATATCTTCCTCGTCGGATAGGCGTTGTAGCGCGTGAGGTGCTCCGTGGGAATGGTTTCTCCAGGGCTTAATACGACGAGATCCCCTTCAATGAAGACGTTGGCAGAGCCCGTAGCCTCAAAAAGCAACTTCCTCTCTGGAGGCACGACTATGAAGTACTCGTTGAGATCCAAGGGTCCCAGGAGGTTGTCGGAGGTCTTGACGGGTGGGGCTATGAGGTTGAAGAAGTCGAGGACCGGTATGCCATCGACCTTGGCCGTGACCTTGCCAGTTGAATCAGTACCGACTCGCTTTATGACGTAGTACCTGTCCTTCTCCATCTCGTAGGTGACGTTGGCCTTGAGCGTCTTCCTCAAGATGTAGTTGGTCACCATCGCTTAGGACACCCCTTCAAGTTTTAAGTCGCGCTGGAGGCGCTGTGGCTAAGAAGCGCCGGTCTTGACCTTCCTCATCGTCGCCACTATGGTCTTCACGCGCTCGATGTTAGTGGGGTCTCCACGAGCCCTCCTAGGAGGTAGCTCGACTTTCGCAAGGGCATCGTAGAACGGAGAGAAGCCGGTCCTGTAGTCCTCCTTGGTCTTGGCCACTCCGTCGGGGTATCGAGCGGGGCCGAACTCCTGCGCCTTCCTGAGCCACTTAGCGTCTCCAGCCTTGGTCACTCCCTTGGCATAAGCGTCCCTGCCGGCGGCATCTGTGACGCCCTGCCTCCAGGCGTCCTTAGCTGCAAGAGCGCCTTGGCTCCATGGAACTTTGGGAGAGGCTATGCCCTCAACGTAGTCGGTGACGGCCGCAGCAGCCCTCGTGCTCCACTTCTCCATTATCTTCTCAAGAGGTCTTAATTTGATTGGCATTTATCCCATCACCTCGAGGTATAAGAAGAAAGAGGGTGCATATATAGGGGTCTCAGGAAAACATCCTATCAAGAGAGGTGTAGTTTGAGTGACCGAAGGCGTTAGGGATTGGAGCAAAGGCGGTTGGCGCAAGGTCATGAGCACGGGGGCTCGTGGCCGATACCGCATGGTCGAGAGGAAGTGGATCTTGGAGTATCTCACGACAAAATGTAGAGATGCTGTCTGGAAAGCGGCTCACAAAAGGCTCGGTTCAATTTCCATGGAGGTCATGACTCGAGGTGCAGGGCTACCAGTCTCGGCCATGCGAGTATATCTCCCTTACGCAGATGCTGTCGTCGTCTGGCCGGATCGCATCGAGATAATAGAGTTCAAGGTCCACGACCCCATGAGGGCCGTCGCGCAACTCCTCTACTACAAGGCGCTGGCAATGCAGGACGAGGAGCTAAAGAAGTTCATGCCGAGGCCCATCGTTTTGAAACTAGTCTACTGGCGATATGACCCCAACCTCGACGCACTTTGTCGAGCGAACGGCATAGTCTTAGAGGTCGAGAAGCCGCCCTGGCTCGACCCCATTCTCAGAGATTATGGATATAAGGTGGACTAGGCGAAAGGATATTTGGTGGGGTCACTTGCCAGTTGAGCCAGCCATATTGAGGAATTACGTGAGGTTGGTACCTGGAGTCCCAAAGAAGTTGGTTCTGACGGACCCCGTGATCGAAGAAGTGACGATTAGAGATCCGATAACGCAGCGCCCGAAGGTCATCCGCAGGCTTCGATGGACGGTCCTGGAGGAGGATGGGGTCGCGGTCACGAAGTACTTCACCACGCCCTCTGAGCGCCTGGCACAGATGTTGTTAGCGCTGTGGGACAAGAGGGTCGGGGACAGGATAAGGGTGCAGGTAACCGAGTTCGGCGTCGGGCTCGCGAAGGACTACGAGGTAATTCCCTACTGACACGAGAAGAGGGCCTCAAATGAAGAGGTCTAAGCTCGACAAGCTACTCCACGAAGCTGAGGTGCTCGAGAAGAAGATAGTAGCTTTCCACAAGGTGAGGAGGAGGATAGCGCAACTATCGGATGAAATGAAGGACGACCCGTATTGTTTAGAAGCTTTACTCAGCATAGACAAGAACATATTCAACATGTTGGTGTTCATGCAACGAGGACTAGTCCGACTTCGCGAGTCGATAAAGAGGCTTGAACGAGAAGATACGTGAGGGGCCCCCTCTTAAGACCTTCAAAGCGACTTCTCGCGGCCTCGAAAACAATTTAAGGCGAGCTCGTTTTTAGGTGAAGCACTAATTTATTTGAGTTAATAGAGGCCATGTCTTGTTTATGCGTCGCTCGCACATATTATATGCGAGGCCTCAAAGCAGCGAAAGCTCGGCCTCAGCGTCGAGGCTCGAAGCGACCATCGCCGAAAGGAGGCTCGAGCGACCTCAAGAGTATATATATATTCATGGCCGTCACCCCCCTGTACCCCCCTAATAAAGATAGGCGCGATGGTCCTCTAGCCAGTGGGCGAGCCTATCTTTATCGTCCCCACCGTATCCTACATGGACCATCGAATGGACCATGACCATGAATATATATATGTCCATGCGATGGAGAAAGAGGGTATAAAAAAAGTTATATGGCCTCTAAGAACCAATCCCGTTTAGCTTTGCGCACCCCTTGGGGCTGCGCTACTACCTCTCCGGGCTCCTCGGGCGGCAACTCCTCCTCTGCCCCTACTACCTCTTCGGGCATTGACGCCTTCTCGCCGTAGAAGAAGCCCTCTTCGCAAAGCCTTCGTAAAGCTTCCTCTACTAGAGGCCAACAGGTCTTATCAAATGGAATCATGACCGCCTGGGCTGGGTCCACTTCCTTGCCGCAGGGATACACCTTGATGGGCCGTGGCTTCATCTCCCCAGTCTCCAGCATGACCCAGTCCGTCTCTGCGTGGGGAGTTATGATCGACATGACGGCAGACTTGTACTGCTCGACCGTGTAGTCCCACTTGGCTCCGAGGTCCGCGATTTCATCTTGTTTCGTCCTGTCCTCTAGGAACGAGAGCCAGTAGGCGCCTCCAACAGGTATCTTCCCTAGCTCTAGGAGTTGCAACACCTTTTGGCTACAATGACTGGCTATTCTATAATATTTTTCAGCAGTAGCGCGCGACATGCCCAACAGCCTAGCGACTTCATCCATGTCCCTGTAGTACTCGTCCACCAGCTTCTTTATGACGAGGGCTTCATGGGCCGGGTTGGACTTGCCCCGCTGCCTGTTCACTATTAAGTTCGTCACGAGCAATTGGTCCTCGGTCATCTCCTTGACGATGCATGGGACCGCCTTCATGCCTATGCGCTTCGCAATTACGAGCCTGTGCAGGCCGTCTATCAGGACGTACTGCCCATTTACGAGGGCGACTTGGAGCGGTTGCAGTATGCCGTGAGCCCTGATGGAGGCCTCGAGCTCCGAGTCGAGCTCCTCGTCGTAAACTGAGGTAACGCGCTCCTCGGGCACTAAGATCTTCTCTATCTCGAGCTCGACGACCCTCTTCTCCTCGCCTGAGGCCATGTGGAAGAGCTCACCCCTGCCTCCTCGAGAAGTTGAGCCTGGCGTTGACGACTTCACGAAGCTTTGTCAAGTCAACCACGGTCACTTGGGCCAGGAAGTCGACCGTGTCGTACTCCTCAGCTTCGATGGCCTTCTCCATGAGCTCGAGTTGCTTCTTCGCGTGCTGGTAAAGGCGAGCGACGAAGGTCTTGAAGTCCTCCGGCATCAGCCCTGCTCCTCCCCTTCTCTCGCGACGGTCTTGGAGAGCGGTATCAGCCTCAGGACCTCGGTCAAGCACTTGACGC
>Ga0105154_1000561_pt1 | contig 15816 bp, 8 predicted proteins | sample SSWtaG_FD_89672 | JGI IMG/M metagenome (GOLD analysis project Ga0105154, IMG submission 89672) | Hot spring microbial communities from Sandy's Spring West, USA to study Microbial Dark Matter (Phase II) - SSWsed_matched | ecosystem: Environmental > Aquatic > Thermal springs > Hot (42-90C) >... | reverse complement strand
CTGCCGAGCTCTACGTGACGAGCTGCGAAGGCTACGGGAGGGTGGGGGTCATAGCGTTCGTAGCCGTGGCACCCGCTTGGCGCGGGAAGGGTATCGGCAGGAAGCTCGTCGAAGAGGCTGAGAAGGTGTTTCGCCAGCGCGGCTGCAGGTTCGCGGCCGCCAGCACGAGGTCTAGCAATAGGGCTTCGATCGCGCTGTTCACCAGCTTGGGCTACTCCATACACGAGCGCGGCGACGGGGTCTTCGAGGAGCTGGAGGAAGCTCTCTACGCTTACGAGGACGATATTGTCTTCTTAAAGCGCCTTTAGCCTCTGTACGCGTCGGCTTCGTTACAGAATCTCCCTTGCGAGGGAACCAGCTTGAGCAAGCTCTTCAGCTCGCACGGATTATCCGTGATTACGCCTTCAACCCCCATCTCAACGAGTAGCTCCGCTACCCTGGCGTCGTTCACCGTCCAGGTGATAACGCGGTAGCCTCTCTTTCGAATCTTATCGACGATCTCGCGTTTCAAAGCTTCGTAGTGGGGTAGGATAAACGAGGCGCCGACCTTCTCGGCCACGTCTAAGCACTCGTCGTCCCACCCCACCGTTAAAACCCCTACCTCGATGCTGGGCTCCAGCTTCTTCACAGACTCCAGTAGAGGGGGGAAGAACGATGTAACGATCGCGTCATCCACCATCTCCAGCTCGCGGAGCGCCTCCACAACCTCGCGTTCCGCTCCCGGCGCTTTTAGCTCTACATCGACGCTGAGCCGACCCTTTGCTAAAGCCAGCACCTCTCTCAGCGTCGGCACCTTCGCCCTCCCGTAAACCCGCAGCTTGGAAAGCTCCGCGTACGTGATCTGGGAAACTCTGACGCTCGTGCCAGTCAACCTAGAGAGATCCTCATCGTGGACGACGACGGCAACTCCGTCCAGGGTAGTGCGCACGTCAAACTCCACCGCGGTAGCCCCGCACAGCAGGGCCCTGTAGAAGCTGGGGAGTGTGTTCTCAGGCTCTATGGCGGCGGCCCCCCGGTGCCCCGTCAGAAAGAAAACCCTGGCCACAGCCCCTCTCCCCACCCCGGATTTTATGCATAGCCGGTTTCCGCCTACAGAGTATGAAACCCGTTTAGAAACCCTTACGGGCCTCTCCGCGTTTCACCATCTGCAGCGTTAACGCTGAAAGCGCTAGGAATAGGACGGAGAAGGGGAATAGCGAGCCGTAACCGGCTACGTCTATGAAGAGCCCCGCGAGCGGGGGACCCGTGATGGCCGCAGTCTGGGAAGCGAAGTAGTACAAGCCGGTGAAGGTTCCCAGCTTCTCGCGGGATGTCATGTCGACAACCGTGGGCAGCGAGTTTACGTTTACCAGCGCCCAAGAGAAGCCGATTGCGAGAAACACCGCTTGTATAGCTGTCACTAGCGCGGCGGTGCTCAAAACCGAAGGGAGGTACATCAACGCTAGAATGAGCGCGATTATCGCGAGGAGCCCTAAGCTCATCGTCCTCCTCCTCCCCAACCGAGCACCGATGAAGCCCGCCGGGATGGAGAACACAAGGAAGCCTAAAGCGATGAAGCCTAGGAGGAACGCGCCCGTCGCTTCTCCGATCCCAAGGTGCCACTTGGCGTAGCTCGTAAAGAAAGTCTCGATCGCGTTGTAGCCAACGAACCAGAAGAATATCGAGAGTAACATGAAGAGCAGGCTCTTATCCGGGTCGCGGTACGCTTCCGACAGGGAGGATTTGAGATCGGCAAAGCTCATCCTGAGCACCTTAGATAGCTCGCCGCGAAGCTTAACCCCACCACTCCCGGTTTTGAACTCCTCCGGCTCGTCTACCAAAAGCACGACGAGCAAGCATGAGATGAGCAGTAGGGCAGCCCCAGCTAGGAAGGGGTACGCCGGGTTGAGCCGGTAGAGCCAGCTCCCAGCGAAGAAAGCCAGTAGCGAACCTACACCGCCCATGAAGTTGATGATGCCGTTAGCCTGGCTCCTGCGCTCCGATGGCGTGATGTCGGGCATGAAAGCGATAACAGGCGAGCGGAAAAGCGCCATCGAGAAATTCATCACGATAATAACAGCCATTGTAGGCAGAAGCTCTGCTCTCGTAAAGGGGATGAGAGCGAAAGTTAGCGCGGCTGGGGGCGCGCCGGCTAGAATGTAGGGTTTACGCCTACCAATCCTCGTGCGCGTTAGATCGCTGAGCACCCCCAAGTAGGGGAGCATGATGACCGCGAAAAGGTTGTCTATCGTCATTATCAGCCCCACTAGCCACGAGGAAAGCTCCATCTCCTTTAGGAACACTGGAACGTACGAGTTGTAGACCGACCAAAGTACGCTGATGCCGAAAAAGCCAAAGCCGAGCAAGAATATTTTCCAATAGCTGAAGTGCTGCATCACTCCCACCCTTTTACGTTTCTCAGCGTTTTAATACTCCCTCTTAAATCGATTGCTTCAGCGAGATCTAGCAAAAAGCCGTTATGAGCTCGAAAACGGTTTAAGCTTTAACGGCAAGAGCGGAACACATTTTAACCAGCGGCGAGCTCACCTTACGTGCTGCACGATTTACCAAGATTCAAAGATTATAAGATGAAGTACGCTTCAAGCACGCACAAGGTCGATGCCAGGAAGCTCCTGGATTTAGCGCCGAGCTGGCTTGTAGACCACCTCAAGAGGAAGGGCGTGCTGAAGGGCGAGCCCGGCGAAGCCTGGCTCGACTACTACACGCTTGAACCTGGAGAGAAGCTGGAGATCTTCAGGGTGGACGAGCCGGGGGTCATCGCGAGCTTGTGGGTGACGATCAACGCGCACGACCGCCGCTTCCTGAGGAACGTCGTACTTAGAGCTTACTGGGACGGCGAGAGCGAGCCCAGCGTCGAGTCGCCGATCGGCGACTTTTTCCTGCAGGGTCACAGGGCTTTCGCGCCCCGCCCCTCGCTGGCGGCCAACGCCTTCTCGCTGCCGATCGGTCTCAGCAGTGGTGGCTTCTACTGCTTCCTGCCCATGCCCTTCGAGAGGGCGAGGATCGAGGTCGAGAACCTAGGCACAGAGGAAGTTGCAAACCTCTACTACATAATAGGATACTATGCCGGCGTCGATATCTCTGGCATGGGCAGGTTCCACGCGGTTTGGCGGCGCGAGAAACGAGTAAAACCAGGCGAACCGTACACGATCCTAAAAGCTAAGGGAAAGGGTCACTACGTTGGTGTTTACTTGTTCATGAGGGGGCTCAGCCTTAAGAGCCCGATAGCTGGCGGTTTAGGCTTTCTCGAGGGGAACACGAGGATCGAGGCGGACGGCGATATCCTCTACCAAGCAACAGGCACGGAGGACTACTTCCTCTCCGGCTGGTACTTCGCGGGAGGCCCCTTCACGGCGCCCTTCCACGGTCTCCTACACAAAAGCGAAGAGAGCGGCGAGATAGCAGCTTACAGGTTCCATGTACCAGACCCCATACCCTTCAGAGAGTGGATAACAGTTACCACACCGCACGGAGAATGGAACGACGTTGAAGCCGACTATAGCAGCGTAGCCTACTGGTACCAATCTGAACCACACGCAAGTTTCTACAGGCTCAGGGAGGAGGACCTTATTTAAAAAATATTTTTATTTTTAATAATGGAGGATCAATTTAGCACCCTTGAACCCGAAGGGCCTAAGCACGTACTCGTCGGTCCAGTGCGCTGCATCGCTGAAGGTTTCGGGACCGATCCAAGCAGGGTCGCCGCCCGCGTAGTGGAGCGGGCCGAAGAGGTTCCTCAGCGTGCCGACGAGCACGATCTCGATCTCGTTGCTGCCCGGCTTGAGCAAGGGCGTTACATCCACCTCGTACGGCGGGAAGAGGGCGAAGCCCGCTACCACTCCGTTGACGTGAACCTCCGCCAGCGCCGCGTTCAACTCCCCAAACCTCAGCACAGCGCGCTTGAAACCGTCTGGGACCTCCACGCTCTTCTTCAGCTCTACGCTGCCGGCGTAGAACGGCAGCCCTTCCCTGCACAGGTCGGACGCGTCGACGAGCTCTTTCTCGTTCACGATCCTCGAGCCGCCCTGTGAGCGCGCTTCGACCCCGAAGTCGCCCATCACGTAGATAGGTTCCAGCTCTGGCTCCACGCCTACAACGCCTTTCAGCTCGATCACGTTTCTCCCTTGAACGAGCAATTCGGAAACATCGGAAGTGCGGAAACTCGGGTCGAACCAGCTGCCAGTCCACTGGACCGGTTTGCCGTTGACTTCGACTTCGTAGAGGTGTGGGCTTTCAATCACCAGCTTGATGTTCCTGCCCCTCGGGTCTACAGCGCACTCGAACTCGAAGCGTAGGGCGAACCCGGCTCCCACGCCCCTGCTCGCGATCTCCCTATGGGCCCTCCACACGGGGACGGGGCCTCTCCACGGCTCGCCGTCCACGCAATAGTAGCAGTAGTCGAGGACGAGCGCGTTGGGGTCGAGTCTCCTCACCCGCCAGCCGGCTTCGCCGAGCTCCACTTCCCTGACCTCGAGCTTTGCGGGGGCCTCGGGCGCCGCCGGCGTGCCTGGGCGCAGGACGAGGAGGGACGAGCCGATGGGCGGCAGTTCGAGCGAGAGCCACGTCCTGCCGCCCTCGACGGCAGCCCCTAGCTCGCGCACTTCGCCCGTGACAGCGTCCCAGAGCTCGGGCTTCCACGCACCCTCAAGACCGACCCTGAGCTTGCGGGGGGATGCGCGGTCTGTGTTCGTGAGGAAAAGGATCAGTGAGTCCTCGTCCCTCCTCAGGTGGTAGAGCACGCTCCCGTCCGGATCCCCCTCGATGACCATGGGCCGCGGCACGCCCCTCAAGGCCTCCTCGAGGGCTTCGCGGCTGACGCTGGGAGCCCTGCGCGCCCTCTTAACCAGCTCGTCGAGCTCGGGCGAGGGGCGCCCCTCCACCGCGTGCGGAGGCTTCTCGACGAACACGACGACCCCTCCCGCGTCGGCGAACTCCCTCAGCAGCTTCAGCGTGGAGGATGCGATCGTGACGCTCGGCGGTACAACCGCAGCGTCGTAGAGGGCTCTGCCGACCCTCAGCTTTGCCCCCTCGATCTTCGCGTGCTTAGCTATCAGCATCTCGTCGCCCAGCTCGAAGTCGACGTGCATCGCGAGGAGCGCCTTCATCAGCTCCTGGAGCTTCTCGTCGAGCTCCGCGACCTTCCGCTCGCTCAGGGGGCTGTAGAGGGCCCACGCGCTGCCGATCGGGTGGAGGACGAGCACGTTTGCGACCCGCGTGCCGCGGGAGAGAGCGTAGCTGAGCCTCGCGAAGTAGTCTTCGATCAGCCTGTTGTACCTCCACCACGGCTGCGCCCTGTGGAAGTTGAGCCCGTAATCGCGCTTCCTCCTACCCCTCAGCGAGTAGGGGAGGAGGTGGTGGTTGAGGAAGTTGACACCTAGTGCGTAGAGGAAGTCGCCGATCCACTTCCTGTCAGCGAAGCTCGGGTAGTTGCCCAGGCACCCGTACGTCTCGCAGAGCACGCGCTCCCTCCCCAGCTGGTTGGCGACGCTCGCGACCTGCTTCGCCGTGAGCAAGCTACCCCATATCTGGAAGCCGAGGTGGTCGATCCCCGGCACGTGCTCGAACTCGTAGTGCGGCATCACAGAGCCCGCGCACCTGAGCTGGCCAAGCAGGGTGTCCTCGGCGAGGTAGTGTCCGGTGAACTTGAGCCCGTGGCGGTCACACCACTCGTAGATCTGCTTGGAGAAAGCTTCGACGAACATCAGCGTCACAGTCCGCCAGAAGTCGTACCTCGTCTTGAGGTAATCCCTCAATTCGAACACGAGCTCGGGCAGCTTCTCCCTCAAGTCGTACCCGTTCAGCTCCTTGAACTTCTCCGGCAGACTTGTGGTCCAGGGGAAAGACAAGGCTGGGAAGCGCGGCCCCCTCGGCGGCAGCTGCGGCCTTGTGTGGGGTCTGCTCGACTCGATGTTCGGTTCGTCGGTGAACACGCCCGGCACGACCCCGCCGAAGAAGCTCTTGAACGTCAGGTAAGGCTCGTAGGCCGCCTTCAGGAACTCCGCCACGACTTGCTCGTCGAGTAGGTCCACGTAGCAGAAGCCCTCGTACCACGTCTCGCCCGGTTGAGCCACGTACTCGACGAACGTCAGGTAGAGCGGCGCCTTGCCCACCTCGCCCGGCTCGGCGCGCTCGTATCCCACGGGCACGCCCCTGGCGTCGAGCTTCAAGCGGAACGCGGCGACGACCCCCTCGCCCGCGAAGGCCCTCTCCGAGGCGACGGCGACGAGCGCTTTAGCCCTGGCTTGCGGCCCCAGAGCCGGTACGATGCCACCGGCGAAGCCCGAGGGCCAGCGCAGCTCGTCGTAAATCCACACGTATGCGCCCCTCTCCTCTGCTGCCTTCACCGCTGCCTCGAAGGCTTCGAACCACCTGACCCCGAGGAAGGGGGTCACCAGCCCCTCCCTCGCGTGGAAGAAAGCGCCACCAAAGCCCGCGTCCACCATCAGGCGGACCTGCCTCGCCACCTCCGCGGGGTCGAGCTCGTCATTGATCGACCAGAAAGGCGCACCCCTGTACTCGCTGGAAGGGTTGGAGAACATCCTGCGGTCGAGCACGAAGCCCGAGCTTCCGCCAGGTAGAAATGCTTTGCCCCACCGCAGTGAGAAAAGGGATTTAGGCTTCGGCGAGCTTCAGGCCTGGTGATAAGTGATGGCGCATATGTGCAGCGATGCGAATTCCACAGGCTGACCGCTCCACGCTACGTGCAGCGAAGCTTTCACGGCCTTGCGGTTTTTGAGGGGAAAAAGCCCGCGCTTTCTACGGCTTTTCTGGAGCTTTGAATCTGTGTGCACGCGTTCGCCGTTAAAAGCTCGCGCGCTCGACGCGAACCTCGCTCAACAACTTCTTCCTCGCTGGGAGCGTGAAGCCCCTCTCCACCTTCACCGCGGCCTGCAGCCCCTCGTCCTCGGCGTGCCTGGCGACGATCACCCTGTACTCGCCGGCCTCGACGGCAAGCCGCATCTCCCGGTCGTAGTATGCGAGGAGGTCCACGGGGACCCTGAACGCCACGCGGGCCGCCTCGCCTGGCTTGAGCTTCACCTTGGCGAAGCCTTTGAGCTCCCTCACAGGCCTCGCTACGCTCGCGTAAGCTCGCGAGGTGTAGAGCTGGACGACCTCGGCGCCTTCAACCTCCCCCACGTTCTCCACCGTGACCGATACGTCGAGCCAGCTCTCGGGGTCGAGGCAGCTCGGCTCCACGCGCAAGTCCCTGTACCTGAAGCTCGTGTAGCTTAAGCCGAAGCCAAAGGGGAAGAGCGGCTTCGCGTCGGACTCGACGTACGGGTTGAAGGAGGAAGGCTTCCTCCAGTAGTAGGCGGGGACGTGGCCGGCGGACTTCGGAACGGAGATCGGAAGCCTACCGCTTGGGCTCCGCACGCCGAAGAGCAACTCCGCCAGCGCTACCCCTCCCTCCTCGCCCGGGTGCCAGGCCTCGATTAGCGCGGCGATCCCCTCAAGAACGTCGTGCGAGAGCGCCAGCGGCCTGCCCGAGACCACCACGGCGACGACCGGCTTCCCGGTGGCTACCAGCTCGCGCAGCAGCCCCTCTTGTACGCCGGGAAGCCCGAGCTTGCTCCTATCCAAGCCTTCTCCTGAGCACTGCTCGCGGCCGCCCAGCCAGAAACCGCCCGACCGCTCGCCCACCGCCGCGACGACGACATCGGCTTTCTGCGCAACTTCAACGGCTTCGCCGAAGCCGCTCTTATCTTTTGAGAGGATACCGCAGCCCTTAGCGTAGAGCACCTCAGTTCCCGGAGGCGCGAGCTTCCTGATGCCCTCGAGCACCGTCACGACCTCAACGCCCAGCTTATCCAAGCCCAAGTGGGCGGCGTAGTGGTAGTCGCCCAGCATGCACAGGGGATCGTCGGCGCATGGCCCAACGACCGCCAGCCTCCGCACGCTCCTCAGCGGCAGCACGCCGATGTTCTTCAGTAGCACCGCCGACTCGGAGGCCGCCTCGCGTGCCAGCTCGCGCGCGGCGGGGTTGTCCAGCGCCTCCGGCACCGCTCCCTCGTCCACGTACGGGTTGTCGAAGAGGCCCAGAGCCTGCTTGACGCGCAGCACCCTAGCAGCAGCCTCCTCGATTTTCCTCTCGGAGACGATGCCCTCCCTGACCGCGTCGATCAGGCGATTGTAGCAGTCCGCACTGGGCAGCTCGATGTCAACACCAGCTTCGAGAGCCTCAACAGCGGCTTCGAGGTCGCTAGCTGCTATCTTGTGGTAGGTCTGTAGCTGCCGGATCGCGAAGTAGTCGGAGACAACGATCCCTTTGAAGCCCCACTCGCCCCTCAGGATGCCCGCGAGGAGCCGCCTGTTCGCGTGGCAGGGCACTCCGTCGATCTCGTGGTAGGCCGGCATGACCGCCATCGCCCCAGACTCCTTGACCGCAGCCTCAAACGTGAACAGGTGGGCCTCTCGCAGCTCCCGCTCGCCCGCCCTCAGCGGGGCCGTGTTCCTGCCCCCTTCCGGGGACCCGTGACCGGCGAAGTGCTTGCATGTCGCGATGACACCGTCGCGCAGGCTACCCTGCAGCCCCTTAACGTAGGCTACGCCCATCGCCGCTGCCAGGTACGGGTCCTCGCCGTAGGTTTCCTCACACCTGCCCCAGCGCGGATCGAGGCATAGGTCGAAAACGGGTGCTAAACATTGGCGGGCTCCCACGAGGAGCGTCTGCCTTCTGATCTCGCCGGCCACTTTGTAGACCAGCTCGGGGTTCCAGCTGCTGGCGAGCGCTATCGCCTGCGGGAAGCAGGTAGCGGTCGAAGCCATCAACCCGGCCAGCGACTCCTCGTGGACGATCGCTGGGATGCCCAGCTTGGTCTCCTCGACCAGGAAGCGTTGGATTTCGTTCACGAGGCGGGCCGCTTCCCTCGGCTTGAGGCCTAGACGGCTGCCAGAAACCCTCGTCACCTGGCCGATGCCGCGGGCGAGCAGCTCCCTAGCCCTCTGCCTTGAGAACTCCCCGCCCTCAAGGAGTGACTCGACGGGGACGGAGAGCAGTTGAGCGACTTTCTCCTCGAGCGTCATCGACGCGATCAAGCTTCCAGCATCCTTCCCCGGTATCCGCTGCACGCCCTAGCTCGGGCGAGATGGTAAAAATCGGTTGCGGGTACGCTTCATGCGCTTCGAGCGTAGATGCTGGGTTCAGGATGCGCGCGGTCTCCTTTTCGTGAAAGCGTACACCACCACGAGCACTGCTACCACCGCTGCGGCGAGGAACGCGTAGGGGGTATAGAGAGCTGTGGGGCTCACCCTCGCCGCTCGAGCTTCCTCGACACCCAGCTCCCCGATAACAGTGGCTTTGACATCGTCTAGCGTGGAGCCCTCAGCCAAAGCCTGTGAAATCCCTACAGCCTTTTGCACAGCCGGCTGAGGATCGCCTCTGTAGGAGGCGAAGTACACGAGAAACCTTAAGCGTTGATTCGCTGGCAGCTGGAACTGCTGGGAGAGCCAGTTTCTAAGCGCGTAGGTCCCCCCAGCCCACTCTCTCTCGTCGTCCACGCTGATCATGATTCCCTGGGGCCACAGGTCCGATACGACTGCGATCACCAAACCGGTCTCGTTGATGGCGGGGATGAGCCAACCGACCGCGCTGTCGGTGCTGAAGAGCCCGGCTTGGCCGGGCACGTGCTGCTCCCTGAGCTTCAGCGGGACGAGCGAACCGTCGGCTTTGATCGCGTAGATGGTTTTGCCTGCGAAGCGCTCGATCGGGATCTGCAGCGTCCAAGCCATCCCAGCGAACGAAGAATCGGAAACTACCGTCAGGTTCACTTCGAGCAGCGTCGCGTTCGTTCCAACCCAGTACTTCACCTTAGGCCTGAACTCGGCGAACGCGCACCTCGCGTAGCACTCGACCTCGTACTCGACCTCAGAGCCTGTAGGACCGCTTACGAGGCTCCAGCTGTCCTGCCAACTGCAGCTGTCGACCCACTGCCAGCCAGGTCCCCAGCTCATAAGGCTCCCCGTACCCAAGTTGAAGCCCTCACCGCCGATCCTAACCGCCCCCCTGTTGCTGATGGCGAAAAGAAAAGGCCCGACCCAGTAGTTCGGCTGAGCCGAAGCTGTTGCGAGCGCTATTAAAACGGGAAGCGTTACCAGCAGCTTCCTCACAGCAATCAGAGGTCAGGCCCTCCTATTAAGTTCTAGCTACAGTTGGCTTCGTCCTTCCCTTCTTCCACTCAACGTATCGGAGGAGGTCGTCGCGCAGCGCAGTTATGAAGTCCCTAGCGCAGGCTCTGTGGTCGATAGTCCACTCGCCCGTGGGCGAGGTGGCCACCACTCTCACGGTTTCGCCCGGGCCGCTCGGTATGTAGATCTTGGCGAGGTACATAGCCGCTCTCTCCGACCTGAAGCTCACGAGCGCCTCGATCAGTTCGACCCTACCATCCTTCCTCCTCACGTCAACGCGCATGTATATCGGTCCCCAACCGACGGGCGGGGGCCTGCTGACGAGCGTTTTCACGTACTCGGCGAACTCCTCGCTGTCCCCTGTGATTCGCAGCGGCACGCTCGCTTCGGCCATGTCCTCGTACACCCGCACCTCCGCCTGCTTCCTCAGCATCAAGCGGCTCGGCACAACCCTGAGCGCAGCTTCTCTCGCCGGGATCAGGCTGCCCAGGAACGAAGGCACGATGGCTACAATCACCGTGGCCAGCATCGGGCTGAAGGTCGACGGCTTGACCGAGACCGCGCTGGCCGGCAGAAGGGCTTGCAGGAACTGCCCCAACACGTAGCCAGCCACGCCGCCTAGGATGCCGTAGCTCAACCCCTCAACCAGCACGATTGCCGAGACGTAGGCGGGGCTAGCTCCCAGCGCGCTGGCTGTCGAGTACTCCCTACCCCTTTCGTGCATCGAGCCTAGCAGCGAGACCGCAACGACCATGGACGAGAGGGCGAGGACTAAAGTGAACTCGGGGACCCCTGAAGCCTGGACGAACTCGCCCACTATAACGAGGCATCTGCCGCTCCCTCCGCCCGCTTCGCAGACCCGGTAGGACTCGTAGACGTAGGTTGTCACCTGCGCTCCGCCGGAAGTCGTCATGTTCCCGCTCCACGTGTAGCTCATGCGCACGAGCGAGTCCCTCCAACCTTTGGGCGGGTTGCCCTCCAGCAGCAGCTTGTACACTTGCGCGCCCCGCGGAGCGAGCTCGACCGGCGCGATCACAACCCCTTGAACCATAGGGCCAGCGGAGGGAAGCTCTGCGAGCGGCGCGCCGTCGGCGAGCTTTACAGTAGACGTGTCGTTGAAGATTCCAGCTACAGCGACCCGCTTCCCAGCCACGCTTACCGTGGAGCCGACGCTAGCGCCGAGCCGCTCGGCCAGGCTAGCCGACAGGAGGGCGCCGTCCAGCTTGGTCGCGTTGGTAGCCACGATAAGCGCGAGAGCTCTCGAGCCCTCGTGCTCGACGACCGCCCTGCCCGCGAGCACAGCGTAGACCTTTTGGACCCAGTCGGCCTTGGAGAGCCACTCCACCTCGCCCTGGGACAGCGGCACGTAGCTCTCCGTGACTATGTACTCGTTGGCTTGGTCCAAGCCCCTGAAGATGTACGTTGCGGTGGTAAGGTGGTGGCTGACGCTGAGACCGCTGAAGCTGCTTGGGAAGGTTTCTTCCCTCACCACCGTGCTGGAGCCGAGGGCGAGGAAAGCGCCTGAAACCGCTGTGACGACAGCTATAGTGGCTATCGTGAGCACAGCCCTGAGCCGCCGTCTCCTCATGCTCTTCACTGAGTACCAGAAGAAGTCGCTGAGCGCTGTGCCCTTCGCCCCGAGCGCGAAGGCGCCCACGAGCACCAGCCCGAGAGCAGCTGTAACGAGCGAAAGCGTAAGCGAAGATGGGGAAGCCCTCTGGAGCGTAGCCGGGTCTAGGAAGATGAAAGCCATCCTAGCGTAGGGTATGAGCGCCAGCTCTGCAATAGCTAGACCGGCGAAAACGGCGGTCGCCACGAGCCCCCTCCTCTTCTCGACGATGTTCCCGACGATCAGCGAAAAGAAGAGCGTAAAGGTCAAGAGGAAGAGGAAGGATGGTACGCTGTCCGCTTTAGCCTGGTTCAACGCATCGAGCGCCGAAGCGGCTTTCGCTAAACCCCTCTCGAGAAGAGCTCTCCCCACCTCTGCATCACCTCTCTCGAAAGCGTTCTCGCTCTCGCGCAGAGTTACGAGCGCGAACTCCGCGTCCTCAAGGTAGTTGCTCACGTCGTAGCCGATCCTACCCGCCAGGGACCTCTCGCTCGCCAAGTAGCTCTCAAGCGCAACCCTAACACCCCTCACCAGGAAGTATGCTAAGCTCGCGTTAGCGTCGCCGCAGGCGACAGGGCAGGTAACGACGAGCCCCCGCCAGTAGCCGGGGCGTTGAGCAACACCGTACGACACGATGCGGGCTAGCAGTTTACCTAAAGCCGTGTCCTCGGCGACGCTTACGCCAAGCTGGAGCTGCGCTCCCTGGGGCACGACAACGTAGAATGCCCCGTTGACCTCGCGGGTCGAGAACCGCCACCTAGAGGGAACGAAAATGTCTATCCCCTCAATAACGCTGCTCGTGTTGATAGCCACCACGCAGACCTTCCTAGCCTCGATATCCAAGCTGAGCCTATCGCCCACCCTCCCCGGCTGAACCCTAAAGCGGGACTCGACTCCTTGACCCGTAAGAACCAGGGAAACCTGTAGCTCCGGCCGCCAGAAGCCCTGCCAGAGATCGCCGCTCCACGAAGCTTCGCCTGTTCCGCGTACCCTCACAGCCGCGTAGCCGCCTGTGAAGCGAGCAGCTACGACGGTAGGGGCCTCCGCGCTCAAGGGTATCGTGCAGACTCCCCCGGCGAGGTCGCACCGCTCATTCCATGTGCTATTGCCCGCGGATAGCGTAAGGAATAAGGTGGTATTTGCAGCACCGGGATCGCCGGAAACTCTGATCGTCAGCTCTTGTTGAGGAGCCGCGAAAGCGATGAGAGATAATAAGGCGAGCGCGAGCGGGATCCAAATCAACCTTCCTGGCATATAACATCGCATGCGTATGAGCGATTTTAAAGCTTACTTTTATACTTAAAATACTTTGTTCACATCTCTTGCCGCGAAAGCTTTGCCCTCCTGTAGCTGTTAACTCTCATAGCAAACAATGATGGACACGCGCCTCACGCCCCGCGGTGCGCCAGTTGCTTGTCCGCATGTCTTGCCGATTCGCAGCCGAAGCTACCTATCTTCCTCGAACACTCTGAAACCGAGCAGCTTCGCTGCTGTTACTAGCTCTCTTCTGAAGTCTCCGACTACGCTGACCCTGTGCCACCCGAAGTTCGCCGCTTTGTTCCAGTTGTCCAGTATCCTCTCGACGTCGGATACGGTTGCGACCTTCGTCCTGCAAGCTTTCTCCTCTTCGACGTTCGCTGCGATCACACCGCTGTGGATCGCTGCAGCCCCTTCGACCACGTTCAGTTTGAACGTCGTCACAGGTTCTCCGACGGGCCAGTAAGCCTGGAGAGAAGCACCAGCCCGATCCTCTGCGTGCGACCTGATCTTGTATGGGACCTCGGGGCCCTGGGGACCGTAGACTCTAGTGGCGGCTAGGCAGTGGGCGTACACTATCCACCGCGAGCCGAGGTCGATGACAGGGTCCGAGATGAAGCCGGGCCTCCCGGTCGCGTACTGGATCAGCATCTGCGTTAAAGCCGAGTCGATGTCCGCCTCGCACGCCGCGACGAAGCCCTCGTTGAGGAGCTCGACGAAGCCGAGACACGGGTACGCGGGGAGCTTACCGTCGTAAAAGAGACCGAGGCAGTCGATCGTGATCCCCTGGGCCCCGTGCTTCTCAAGCAGCCTTTTCATTGCGACGTACATCCGGGCGGACTTCACGATCTCGCTGCGGCTCGGCTCGACAACAGCCAACGCTCTCGAGACCCAGCGCTGCGCCACAGGCTCAGCTTCGCGCTCGCTCACGCGCTCGTACTCGGCGACCAGCTCCTCCGGCTTCACGTGCACGAGCGTCGTGCCCAGGCGCTCGCCCACCAGCTTGCTTATCTTCTCGAGCGCTTCCCTGCTCACGCTCGCTACAACCAGAAGTTTCGAGCGGGCCAGCATGTCCACAGCGGCTAGCGCCCGGAGGGATTTGACTACGTCGGAGAAGTTTGAGGAGGCGACGCCGGCGACCTTGAGACCTTTCCTTCTGGCCGCTGCGAGAGTTAGGAGGAACTCACCGCAACCGCCGTATAGGTCGTCGATAAGCAGGGTCGGCTTTCCGGTCTCCGCTACGCGCATGGGCACGCCGTTCCAGATCCCTACGATCACGACCGCGTAAGCGCCTACGCCAGGCGGCTCCTCGAACTCCGCCGGACTCTTAGCGACAAGCTCGACCCAGTCAACATCTGGAAGGCTCTCTCTGATGGCGCGGGAGAGGTAGGCTACACGCGCATCGTAATCGAAGCCCTTGTATGGCCACGTAGCGACCTCTCTCGGCATGACGGAGAAGACGAGCCCTACCTTGGCTTTCATCACAAAAAGAGGTTGATCAACGTATAAATGGTTTGCCCAGGCGGTTGCCGGCTTAGCGCTCGAGCCGTTTAGCCCTTCCTGTCAGCCTCGCCTTCGGCGGAGAGCTTCTGCACCAGCTCCTGCGCGTAGGCGAAGTTCACCTTGCCTTCGCTCACCATGATCTCCACTATTTTGTCGACTAGCTCACCTCGCGCACCGGCCATCATCGCCAGGTTCCTCGCGTGGAGCCTCATGTGCCCGCGCTGGATACCTTCCGTCGCTAGCGCGCGAAGCGCAGCGAAGTTCTGGGCCAAGCCCACTGCGCCCATCACTTCAGCCAGCTCAGTTGCGCTCTTCACGCCAAGGATCTTGAGAGCGACCCTTGCCACCGGGTGCACTTTCGTGGCCCCGCCGATCGTGCCAACGGCCATCGGCATCTCAAGCGAGCCAACCAGGTTGCCGTCGGCATCCTTCTCCCACACGCTTAAAGGCTTGTACCTGCCGTCGCGGGCAGCGTACGCGTGAGCACCGGCCTCGATCGCCCTGTGATCCTGCGCGGTCGCTAGCGCTACAGCTATCACACCGTTCATTATCCCCTTGTTGTGAGTAGCCGTGCGGTAGGGGTCGGCGGCAGCGAAAGCCCAAGCGTCAACGATCGCGTCGACCACTTCCTCCCCGCCAACGTCCTCCTTGTAGACTTTAACCCACGAGCGCACAAGCCTCCTATCCGCCAAATTGGAGATTATTCTCAAGAGAACTCTACCGCCAGTGATGCGCTCCACGATAGGGGCAACCTTCTCAGCCATCGTGTTTACGGCGTTGGCTCCCATCGCATCGCGCACGTCGACAATGAGGTGGACAACGAGCATGGGACCTCTAGGTCCCTCGACGACTCTCGCCTCGACGTCTCGGGCGCCTCCACCGACTTTAATGAGCACTGGGTCTATCTCGTTGGCTGCTTGTATGATCTCATCCTTGTGCTCGAGGACGAGGGCTCTAGCGTAGTATGGCGCTTTAAGCCCGATCACCTGGATCTGCCCGATCATAAGCGGGCCGGTAGTCTTGGACTTGATGCCACCGTCCCTCCTCATTAGCCTAGCCGCGTTGCTCGCCGCTGCGACGACGCTCGCCTCCTCGATAACCATCGGAACCAAGTACTCTTTCCCGTTTATGAGAAAGTTCGTTGCGACCGCCAGCGGGTAGCTCATCGCCCCGATCACGTTCTCGATCATCCTGTCTGCGATCTCCGGATCCAAGTTGCCGAAGTTGCCGATCAGCTTGACCTCCTCCTCTGTCAAGCCCGCGAACTCGGCAACCATCCTCCTTCTCTCTTCAATAGGTTTCTTGTAGAACTCGGGGATGCG
>Ga0105154_1000560_pt1 | contig 15844 bp, 12 predicted proteins | sample SSWtaG_FD_89672 | JGI IMG/M metagenome (GOLD analysis project Ga0105154, IMG submission 89672) | Hot spring microbial communities from Sandy's Spring West, USA to study Microbial Dark Matter (Phase II) - SSWsed_matched | ecosystem: Environmental > Aquatic > Thermal springs > Hot (42-90C) >... | reverse complement strand
CTACAACATACACCCACTCCGCGATGTTCTCCACATCGTAGAGCACATTCTTAGAAACCTCTACTATAATAGACTTTGTCGCGTGATCCGCGTAAGCCCTCAGAGAGCCGTCTTGTACTAGCGGATTATCCTTATCGTCATAGTACAGCGCCGTCTTCTAGCCAACGGGAAGCGGATCTGTGCCCCAAACCGGAGCTACTAGTAGTGCCATGTGCCATCCATGCACTACAGTAACGTTAAGCCCAAAGGTACTCTGAGAGCCTGGCTCACTCAGAGTCATCTTAATATACACGTGTACCTGCTGTAAACTCCATCCATTAGGTCCACTCCATGGATTACCACCAAGCTCCCTAAAGACAAATATGAAGAGAATTCTGTCTCCAGCATCTCTAACTGTGAATTTCACTAAATCAAACGCTCCTGGCACGAATACAGGGTTCTTGGGGTATTTGAGACCACCTAAGCCGTCGTCGTCACCCACAGGATCTTCCATTTCAAATATAACTTCACCTATAATTCCTACTGGCTTTGGTATGTATAGTTGATAGGCTAATCCAAGTCTTGAAGACCACTCAGTTACAGTATTGTTAATGTAGACTACTACAGCTATGTAAGCCATTTCACCAGTAGCGAGCTTTAAGTCATCTATTCTCACTGAGAACTCAGCCGAGTAGGAGCCTGGTAATCCACTAGTGTACACATCAACTACTTTAACTTGATTCCAGGTGTTATTGACAGCGATGTTTATGTACGCTTTACGCACACTGAAGTCTACTAGTATTTCTCTGGCCAGGTAAATTCCTAGATCAACATTATTGTGTCTTGGATATAGCGTATAGCCTGGGCTATACGGTGAGAGAGATATGTTAGGTGTAGCGAAGTACACTCCTATGAGAAGATCCCTTAGATCACTCACGCTAGTGTTTACTGCGAAATACACATACTGGTCATTAAGTGCTACATATACTTCTGGGACATATCTCCCAACGAGAACTCTGAGGGCTCTATTATCACTTACTAGTTGACTCCAGAGGTTTTCTATTTCACCGTCAATTACTGGAGGTGTTTCTACTAGTGATGGGGGAACTGGGTTTAATGTACCTATTGGCGTGCCATCAGGATACGCGGTAACAAACAAGTAGTCTGGTACGGGTAAATTACACAGCTCGTAAACTCTTCTCAAGTACGCTTTGAACAGCGGATCAAAGGGGGCTGGAGACCCCCCGCCATCACCGCCATACCACCACCACCAGTCACTAGCCTGTGATTTCAACAAGTACCTTGCTACTTCTGGATAGTGTGTGTAGAGTTCTCTGAGACTACTCACGTTGAGAGCTCTCATAGCGTCTTCTCTCGCCTTAATCATCCACATCCAAGCAACGTTTTCCTGTCTGTGACCAATCCATATAGCGAGATCTCCACCCCATGAACCCTCAGGTAATCTCGCACTCACTGTTTTTCTAGGTAAGACTCCATATGCGTCTCTGTAGCTGTCTGGTGGAATATTAGATATGTCTTTGCCAGCTAAGTCCAGGTACTCGTAGTCTCTGAGTGGTAACTCTCTGGCTACTTCGGGAAATCTCTGTATAAACTCCCAGGGTGTTATAGTCTCTACTAGGCCTTGAGATTGAAGTTCACTCAATTTAGTGTAGAGCTTATTAAGAAACACTGTGCCGAATTCTGGGTAGTGCTCCCACGGGTTTTCTCCATCAAGTGATATCACTACTAGCCTGGGTCCCTGAGCGGCTGTCTTGTAAGTTAAAATTCTGTTAACGAGATCGTTTATAGCTTGCTCCTGATCCCAGCCACTATACTGGAAGCTTATGAGGTTACTAAGTGTCGTCTCCCTGAACACTACGTATATTCTACCCTCCGGGAAGTCTATATACCATGGAACACCCAGGTTGTTGATGTCTCCAGTGTTAGTTCCCGTCGCCGCGAGTATTGACTGGTCTGTTACTGTCCAGTTCACGCCAGCTCTTCTAAAAGCTCTGACTACGTACTCATTAACGGCCTGTTCAGGGGGCCACACACCCGCAGGTGTGAAGTTGAAGTATTTCCTGAACAGCGCTATTGCGTGTTCAATGTGCATTTCTAGATCCTCACTTAGCCCTGCATCAGCTAGTAGAGGTGCTAGTGGGTGACTATACGGTACTGGAATAATCTCTACTTGACCTCTACTCACCAGTTCCCTGTAGAGTGGCACTATTCTAGACATGATGTCTCTGTGCACGTTAAGTACTTGACGTAAATGCTCTACAGTGAAATTAGGATATTGCTCTGTGTATGCTCTTGTCATTAACCCGTATATTTCAGGGTACGCTTCACGAGCCACTTGCGGGTCTATCCAGAGCAGGTTAAACATCACTGCGAGGTCTATTACTTCCTGGCTCAGCAAGTTGCCTCCAGTAAAACCTACTACGACGCAGTCCACGAGCTCCTCTTCTGTTGCCGCTCTTTGTGAGCACTCAGAAAACAGTGCTTGTGCCCTGTCACGTAGCTCTCTGTATCTAGGTGAGTTGTTAACTATTCTAGCCCAGTTTATGTCGAAAAAGCCTCCTGGTATTCTCAGCATGTTAAAGACATCTCTCGTAGTTACAGTTCCATTTATTATCTTCCACGAGATAATCTCTCTTAGGTCCATTTTACCTGTCTCTACGTAGTCCATGAGCTGCTCTAAGAGTGAACCGGAGAACGTAAATGTCACTTTGACATCTGGGTACTTTGAGAGTATATATGCCATTTTATAGTAGTTTCCAACACTGTGCATTCTAACCCAGGGTAGTATAAAGTAGGTCTCGTCTGGGCTGTAATACCATGGCTGGTGATAGTGCCAAATAAATGCTACATAGATTTTCTGTTGCTGAGCTCTTGTCACATTTAGCGATATTAGTGGTAGGCATAGTAGTCCTACAACTAAGATTCCCACGAGTGTTCTTGAAGATATTTTCATAAAGACACCCTCTCAAGATACCTTGTAGAGTGTCTTCAGAATTTAAATTTTCACTTTAACACTAATTTTAATTATGGTGATGCCTTGCCTACTTGGAAGTGCCCGCAGTGCGGCTTTGAAGCAGAGATGTTTTCACAGTATTACTGGAAGTGCCCTACATGTGGTAACCCGCTTAGTCTTAAGTACAGTGTGAGTGGTGAGATCAGTGGGTCTAAAAACCTGTGGATGCGGTATAGGAGGTTTATACCATTTGAACCCGAAAAGTATAGAGGTGAGGGGTTAACACCCCTAGTTGCAGAGGAGGTAGGCTCTCACACACTTCTATTTAAACTCGAATATCTAAATCCAGGAGGTAGTTTCAAAGATCGTGGCACGGCTCTCGCTATATACTATGGGTTTAAAATGAGGTTTAAGAGAAGTGTTGTTGACACTAGTGGCAATACCGGTATATCTGTAACTCTGTACTCTAAGCTCTACGGGCTAGACCCGTTAATTGTTATGCCGAGAGAAGCTCCCGAAGGCAAGAAAAAAGCTATTAGAAGACTAGGCGGCACTATTATCGAGGTAGAGGGCCGAGTAGGCGCGAGTACAGCTGTACAGAACTATACTAGTGAACCAGGCACCTACTACGTGGCGCACTTGTGGAATCCACTGTATATTATTGGACACGCTACAATTGCCTACGAAGTCTATGAGGATGCCGGGGTACCTGACTATGTATTTGTACCTGTAGGTTCAGGAGGTCTTCTCTTAGGAGTAGTTTATGGTTTTGAGAAGTTAAGAGAACTTGGTCTCACCAACAAAGTCCCAAGAGTAGTAGCTGTTCAGGGATATAGTGCTCAGCCGGTTTACATGGCTATGTATGGAGAGAGTCTACCAGGTGAGCCCTCTACGCTCGCAGATGGAGTAATGGTTTTAAATCCACCTCGAATAACCGAGATAGTATCAGCTATTAAGAGAACAGGCGGTGATGTAGTATTAGTGGGTAATAGTGAAATTACTCGTGCACATGAAACGCTGTGGAAATGGGGTTTTACAGTTGAACCCACATCTGCAATTGTATACGCCGCCTACGAGAAGATCTCTAGTAAAATACCCGAGAAAAGCAGAATACTACTAATACTCACAGGCTCAGGGCTGAAGACTCTCTAAGAGCGCGTTTCTCTAGAGCAAGGGGAATATATAAGAATACAGAGTGTGTATATTTAAGTGGAGCCCGTGGACACGGGTAGGCCCTAGCACTAGCTGGGGCAGATAACCGTGTAGGTGTACAAGAGCACACATCATCCCCCATGCGTGGCGATGAACCCCGCCCCATGGGGCCTGTGGAGGTGGAGCCCCCTTCGGAGGAAGGGGGTTAACCACCTTAGCCGGGGAAACCAGGCCAGGCCCGGAAGGGAGCAACCTAACCCCGGACACAGGCGTTCATGGGTCACCGGGGTTGAGCCTGCGTGGAGCGGCTCTGGTGTGTGCTCTTGTACACCTACACGGAGCTGTGTCCACGGGCTCCACTTAAAGAAAGCTCATTAGTAGCGGTGTTTAATCAGACTATGCGCAGAACTAGAGTTAGGAGAGTGCCTGAGTTTGTAGAAGTTATTTACAGCGAGGATCACTGGAGGCTTCTGCGAGAACTCAGGTCACAGGCACTTAGAGTTATGAGTATTTTTGCTAGTAGTGGTATTAGAGTGTGGCTACATGGCAGTTTAGCTCGTGGTGATGTCAGCGCTGAGAGTGACATAGACATCGTGATACCAGTTAGAACTCCTGCTTACTTAATAGAGTACCTGTTAGAGAAGAACAACTACAAGCCGCGTAACTGCTATATTGTAGTAGCCACTCCAACATCCACTCCGAAAGGCGTTATTGTGCTTGATGACTACGAGCGGCTGGTTGTGAGCTTTCCCCTGTTTGACTTCAAGCCGCAGGAACTAGAGTTCTACAAATTCGGTGGCTATTTAGAGTACAATGAGCTCTTAGAGAATAAACGCGTACCCGGTGTTAACAAGAATCTCGTGTTAATTAAACCCACACCTAGAGGCCACGAGGAACTGCCAGTTATAGGGTGGGAGGACTACGTCGCAAAACTCCTCGGCGTGGACATTGAAGTTATCATGGAGCGAGTTAAGGTATTAACTAGAAGAGACGAGGTGGGGAGAACAGGCGTATTCGCTAAAATCGCGCTTCTGCCAGGTGAGAGTTTCGAAGAAGCCTTAAAACGCCTGTTCCGCGAGAGGGGAATACTGCATAAAATCTACGGCTCGCGCTAGCCTGTCTCGCTGTCTATGTAGATTTTAAACCTCAAAATTGCAATTACACCGCCAAAACCCCTCAGTTCAGAGCCCGCGTCGCTGTTTCCGGGAACGATCACTATCTCTGATCTCCTCTCGTAGGCTGTTCTTAGCATCAACTGCGTCTTCGAAAACTCTTCCTCACTGCTCGACTTCAAGAAGTCGTCAACTATAATTAGTGTTTTCACTGCTCCAAGTTGAGAAGCTCTGAGCACATCCTCTAAGCCGTAGACAACCATGTCTGGTTCCCTACTGAGGAGCTCTTTGAAAAGCTCGAGTATTTCACGTGCCTTGATGAGCTGGAACTCCCCGGCTATTCTCTTCACGAGATCTCTGTTAAGGGCTTCTCGCACTCCACCACACCCTCCACTAGAAGTGGAGTCTGTATACACTGGTGTTCTCAGAGCCTCCCTAATGGCTTTAGCCACGTTTTCTTTGAACCCACCTGGTCCTGTAACTATAATGACGTCCACTTGCTCTCTCCTGGAGATCTCTGAGATGCTCTTTACAATGTCCCTGGTGTACGACTCCAAGTGATCCTCGTAGTCCACACTATAAGCCTTGCTCGGTAAGACATTAGTGTGCTCCCACACGTACTTGACGCCTTGTTCAAAAAGCAGAGCTGCACACACCTCATCGTAGTCAACCCCTACAATGAGAACTCTGGGTCTACGTGAACTAAACCTCTTAATGTACTCTAACTCGTGTTCTTCCCACTTCTCTTTAATTACTGTAATAGTGTCTCCTACTCCAATAGCTATAGTGTGGTGTTTACCCTTAATGCCGAGCTCCTCGGGTCCATCAACAATTACTCCACTTATTCTCAACTTGTCAGTAAACTGCTGAAACTCCACTTTCTTCACGGAGATTCCAAGCACTACTGGAACTCTACTACTCTCACCTGTGTCGCGGATTTTCACTTCACGTGTAGTCTTAGCGTAGACAATGTCGCCTTCTCGAATTACATTGTAGAGCACCCAGAGGTCATCCACGGTTTCACACTGTAATTTCAAAACACCTCTTTTAAGATCCTCCTCGACGACTCTCAATTGCCTCGTACCCCGACACTACACCCAGTATTTTTACTGGTTTTTAGTAATATTACCCACTAGAAGTGGTCTAAAAGACGCGTGTGAACATGGAGCTTGAGTTTTACGTTCTAGATGTGACCTACGAGGTTATTGGCGGTGAGCCTCACATTATAATCTGGGCTATTACACGTGATGGTAAGAGAGTAGTTCTGCGTGACAGGAGATTTAGACCGTACTTCTACGCAATACTAAGCAGTAACACTAGTGCTCAGAGCGTAATAAATAAAGTTAAAACTCTTGGAGAAACCTCCTCACCAATAACGAGTGTTGAGCTAGTTGACAGGAGATTTCTAGGTAAGCCTGTAAAAGCACTTAAAATAACTACGCTTATTCCCGAATATGTGCGGAAATATAGAGAAAGAGTAAAACAAATACCCGGAATACTCGACGTAGTAGAAGCTGATATAAGGTATAGTATGCGCTATATACTCGACAAGAGCTTGAGACCCTGTGGATGGCACACTGCAAAAGTAAGCGAGTTAAAGCCAACACAGAATTTCAGAGTTCACGAAGAATACGAGATAACCGGGGAAATAACTTCTCTGGAGGACTCCACGCCTCCACGAGACTTGAGAATAGTAGCAATGGATATAGAGGTCTACACAGAACACGGTTCTCCTAAACCACAGAGAGACCCGATAATAGTTATAGGAGTAGCCACGGAGCGGGGAGAAGTGTATCAGTTCACGTCAGAGGAGTTTTCCGATAAAAGCACCATTCAGGAATTTATAGACTACGTCTTGAACTACGATCCAGATATTGTGCTCGGCTATAATAGTAATAATTTTGACTGGCCTTACCTAGTTGAGAGGTCAAGTTATCTCGGAATAAAACTAGATGTTGGTAGAAGAAAAGGTACGCCTCCCTCGCAGAGCACTTATGGTCACATATCCATTCCCGGCAGACTACACGTAGACTTACTAAACTACGCCGAGGAGATCCCCGAAATTAAGTTGAAGAGCCTGGATATCGTGGCAGACTATTTAGGAGTAATGAAGAGGTCTGAGAGGGTTCTAATAGACTATACGGAGATCCCGAAGTACTGGAAAGATCCTGAGGGCAGAAGAACCCTGTTAAAGTACAATCTCGACGATGTTATTTCAACGCTAAAACTAGGAGAGAAATTCCTGCCTTTCGCAATGCAACTCTCTTACATTACGAGACTTCCACTAGATCAGGTGGGGGCGGCTAGTGTGGGTTACAGGCTTGAGTGGTTTTTAATGTATGAGGCTTTTAGTAGAGGTGAACTAATACCCAATCGGGTAGAGAGAGAAGCTGAGCCCTATAGAGGCGCCATAGTACTCAAACCTATTCCAGGTATACACAGCAACATAGCTGTACTCGACTTTACAAGCATGTACCCCAACATAATGATCAAGTATAACGTTGGCCCGGATACCATTGAGAGGGAGGGGCTCTGCAGTGAGGAGACGCACTCAATAGCACCAGAAGTAGGTCACTGCTTCAGGAGAGAGCCTGAAGGCTTCTTTAAAAATGTGCTGAGCAGATTACTAGAGCTCAGAAAAAGAATCAGAGATGAAATGAAGAGGTACACGCCGGGCTCTCCCGAGTATACGCTACTAGATGAGAGGCAAAGAGCCGTGAAAATACTAGCAAACGCTACTTACGGATATATGGGGTGGGCTCAGGCAAGGTGGTATTGTCGCGAATGTGCAGAGGCTGTTACAGCTTGGGGTAGACGACTAATAAGAACAGTTATAGAGAAGGCCTCTTCTCTGGGCTTAAAAGTCATATACGGAGACACGGACTCCCTATTTGTCACTTATGACCCTGAGAAAGTCAAGTTACTCGCTAGTTTCGTCGAGGAGACATTGGGTTTTGACATAAAGATAGATAAAGTCTACGTGCGCGTATTCTTCAGCGAGGCTAAGAAGAGATATGCCGGGCTACTAGAAGATGGCAGGATCGACATTGTGGGCTTCGAGGCTGTGAGAGGTGACTGGGCTGAGATCGCCAAAGAAGTCCAGGAGAAGGTAGTCGAGTTACTATTAAAGAAAGGAAGCATGGAGGAGGCTGTTGAGTATGTCCGCAGAGTTATAAGCGATCTCGTACAGGGTAAAGTTCCGCTGGAGAAGCTGGTAATATGGAGGACTCTCACAAAACCCATAGAGGAGTACGAGGCAGAAGCCCCTCACGTGGTTGCCGCGAAGAAGCTAGTTAGGTTTGGGTATAGAGTCGAGGTCGGCGATAAGGTAGGGTATATTGTTATTAAGGGCTCTGGCAAGGTCTCTGAGAGAGCTGAGCCACACATACTAGTAAAGGATCCTCGTGTAGTTGACGTGGACTACTACATAGACAGACAGATAATACCCTCTGCACTGAGAATTCTGGAGTACTTTGGTATTAGCGAGGCCCAGTTAAAGAGAGTCTCAGCGGGTAGAAAGAGCCTCTTCGACTATCTCGGTAAAAAAGCGTAGAGAGTTAGGTAAGTGCTGGTTTCAGAGAAGCTCGCTAAACGTGAGTATAACTAGCTCAGGTGACTTGAACTCGACCTTGCCGATTCTAGCGCCAATTATGATCTTCACGTTTTTCTCCGAGGAAACATCTAGTAGTCTCTGAGTTATAATGCCATCTAGCACTACCGCGTAAATAGAGTCTTTCTCGGCGTTGCTGATCTCATTTACTAAGTCTCTTACAGGTATTCTTTTGACTTCTCTCCACTCTTTAGAGTATAACACAGCTTCGAGTGTGCCCTGCAAGGACTTCACAACCTCGACAATACTTGCAGGTATTGTAAAAGACTCCTCTACAACCTCCTTTACAACTCCGTGTAGTTTTTTCTGGGACTCTATAAGTGCGTGTACATCTTTATTGCCCTGTTTTAACAGGCTCTCCAAGTACTCGAATACCGGCTGAGCTTTACTAAGCACTTCTTCAAGCTCCTTTCCAGTTAAATCCTCGACTTCTCTATTTGGAGGAGCTCTAGCCACATAGTCTACTTTAATAGACCTCAGAGCTTCCCTTAGCACGAGGTCACCGCCGTGATCTCCATCTACTAGGAGGATACTTTTCTTCTTAGCGGAGAGCTCTTTTATAGTGTTTGGAACTCTCTTAGCACCACCGAGTGCTATTACGTTCTTGTAGCCGTATCTCAGCAGGTTTATAACGTCTGCCCTGCCTTCTACTATTATTAACGTGTCACTCTCATCAACTCCGGGACCCGCTGGGAGGTTCTCGGGCCCGTAGTTTACGGGCTCCGGTACTCTCATTAAGTCCTCTATTCTCTTGAGGATCTCCTTTAAATCAGGTGTTTTCTCTCTTCTCCACGATTTAAGTATCTCTACAGCTCTATTAACGATCTTTTTAATCTTCTCTATCCTCAGATCTACTATATCGACTATTTTGATCTCAGCGTCGTAAGGACCAACCCTATCTACAGACTCGATCATGGCTGCTAATAGTGCTGTTTCAATTCTATCTAAATTGCACGGTATTGAGATCTCTCCTAGTGTTTTACCTCCTTGAGCTTTTATAGAGACTTGTATTCTCCCCACTCTGCCCTTGTCCTGCAACACCTGTAAGTCAAACTCCTCTCCGAAAAGACCCTCTGTTTGGCCGAAAATAGCGCCTATTATGTCATGTTTATCTACAATCCCGTCAACCGCGATATTTGCTTTAATTAAATACTTAGCCATACACTCACCTGTTTAACTACAAAGGCATTATTTTAGTAGGATTTCCTAGGGAAGTCCCGCTCTCCACCTAGAGTGTACTAGACAACTCGCACTCTATTAACTTTTTTATTCTGCCAGCTGTAGCGTCTAATTCTCTTACTCCTGCCAAAACCACACGCCGCACAGTAGCCTTTCGCTACATTGTAACTGTGTCTTCCACATCTTCTACATCTAATGTGGCTTTTACTCCTGCCATGTTTACCAAAACTCGTAGTGCCTTTAACCAAGAATTACCACCTTGAGTTTAACTAGTTGATGTGGGAGACACTAGAATAATTGTATCCCCCCTTATAACAACTACACCTAGTTTTCTAGTTGTGCCGTCTTTTCGCAGTTCCTCCGCGTCTTCTAGCACGACGTTCAAGTGCTGATCAAAGCTCTTCAGTCTCCCCCTAATCATTGCACCCTCTTTAGTTTTTATCAAGACGTTGTTACCCAAGTTCTCTTCTAGTATTTTGTGTGCAGTTTCACTCACACAGCTACACCTACTCGCACTCACTCTCATTCCTGATGCTACGGTGAAGTATTCTGCTAGAGATAGTAGTTTTGCATAGGTTTATAAGCTTAGATTATAGTGGAGGTAAAGTAGACTCCGAGTTACTGGGTGTGGTGCGTGCCGTTTAATAAAGGCGATCTCGTGTTAATAGAATACACAGTGAGAATTAAAGAGACAGGAGCTTTACTAGACACGACAAACGCCGAGCTCGCAAAGCAGGAAAACATCTACGACTCAAATAAGCTGTATGGGCCAACACTCGTAGTTCTCGGCAAGAACTGGATAAACAGTGTTGTGGAGGAGTGGATTCTAAATGCCAGCGAGAACTCCGAGGGCGAGGTCGAGGTACCTCCTAGTAAAGCTTTCGGCGAGAGAGACCCCAATAAGGTGAAAGTGTACAGTCTACGAGAACTACAGCGAAGAGGCTATACACCCAGTATGGGTGATGTTGTCGAAATAGATGGTGCTCAAGGCGTTATCAAGCAAATTAGCGGTGGACGCGTAATTATAGACTTCAATCACCCACTCGCGGGCAAAACCCTAGTATACAAGGTTAAGGTGGTTAAGAAGCTGGAAGATTTCGAAGAGAAGATTAAAGCTCTCTCGTCAAGACACCTAGGAATACCGCAAGAAGACATTACCGTGAATTACGACCCCGCCGAGAAGAAACTAGTAGTTGGTATACCGGGTAAGTACGTTTCACGTGAAAACATAAATTACGCCAAGATCACGCTCGCTGCTGATATCTTCGAGCTCTTCAAAGATGAAGTCCAGGTCTTAGTATTCAGTGAGGTGTTCAAGCGCTCATAAACAGCGAGAATCAACGATCACCCCCACTCCGACTTCTTTACACTCCAAAACCCCTTCTTTCAATTTTACACGCAGCTAATCTATTATACCGATCTCTCTGAGAATTCTCACTGCAGCATCTCTACTTATACCGCTCTCACCTAGAATAGTGTACCTCTCTGGTCTAATAGTGTGCGCTGTTGTGAGTGCCTTGACAACCTCCTCACTGGAAAGTCCCAGGTCTCGTGCTTTCACAGGTAAGCCAATTTTAGTCATAACCCTTTTAATTTTCCTCCACAGAGGATCTCCGTAAATGTAGAGCATTATTAGCGTGCCCAGAGCCACTGCCTCACCGTGGAGGGCTTTTCCAGGCACGATTAGTTCAAGTGCATGGCTAAATAAGTGCTCACTACCACTTGCCGGCCTACTTGAGCCAGCTATACACATTGAAACGCCACTACTAATAAGAGCTTCGACGAGTACGCGAACACCCTCGGGAGAGCCGCTGGCGATTATTTCATGATATCTTAACACGTGTTTAGCACTAAGTAGTGCCAGCTGAGCAGCATAGTCTCCGTAGTATTCCCCTTTTAATCTATGGGCTAATCTCCAGTCTTTCACGGAGACAAACTTGCCTAGAAGATCTCCTATACCCGAGAGTATTAGTTTCCTCGGTGCTCTCGATATGAGGTCTATGTCCGCGATAATAGCATGTGGTGTTGCCACGCGAATACTGTAGGGTTTAGAAGTGCCTTTCAAGCTCGCGAATGGGCTCGCTATGCCGTCGTGACTAGGAGCTAGCGGGACACTTATAACTGGTACTCCTATTTTATACCCTATATACTTGGCTACGTCAATAGCTTTACCTCCACCAACACCTATAATGAGCTTCGCTGCTTCTTTCCTAGCCTTTTCACCAATGTTCTCGGCTTCGAGGAGAGTCGGAGTTTTGACAAACAGCACTCTGGGCTCCACGCACGAGCTAATGAGACTCTCAACTAGGGCTCCACCGGCTTTATACGTGTTCTCGCCAGTCACTACACCCACTATACTGCCTCCACAGCCAGTAGTCTCCTCTACAATGTTCCTCACTCTTAAAATAGCCCCACTACCAATAATGACTTTCTTCGGCAACTCAATGTCGTGAACACTTAGCACACTAAAACCCCTCAAGCTTAATAAGAGCTCCTAGGCGTCTAAAAAGACATAGGGTTTTACAAGGTATCTGAAAATGAGCACTCTCACCTCGAAAACCACAACTGTGGGGCTTGTAATTGGAGACTACGTCGTCTTAGCCGCCGACAAGAGAGCCACTGCTGGTGCCGCTGTTTACCACAAAGCCGTTAAGAAAATTCACAAAATAAGCGACTACTCAGCAGTGACGATCTCGGGTCTCGTAGCAGACACGCAGTTTCTAGTTGAAAACGCCAGGTTTATAGCAAAGAGATACGAGCTCCAGGCTAAAAAACCCATTGAAACACGCATACTAGCTAGTTACTTATCACTACTCTTATCAGTCTACCTCAGAGTGTACCCATTCATTGTTCAACTACTATTAGGAGGATATGACTCGAGTGGTCCAAGTCTCTACTACATAGACTTATACGGCACTTTAACGCGCGAGAAATACATGGCTACTGGAAGCGGCTCGCCAGTGGCTTTAGGCGTGCTCGAGTCTTCCTATAATGACAACATAACACTTGAAGAAGCGAAAAAACTCGCCGTCAGGGCTGTCGTGAGTGCTATTTCCAGGGATGGATTTAGCGGTGAGGGTATCGACGTTGTCGTTATAGGCAGAGACGGCGTGAGAGAAGAGACCATATACTTGAAAAAGACCACCACCATAACTACTTAGTAACCACTTTTTACCCACATCTCAGCTACACCCGAGAACAATTAAGTTTAAAAACCCACTAAGTGAGTTTAAAACCTGGATTAGTAATTAGTAACAGAGACCGCGAAGTTCCTAAACAGGCTTAACAGCTGATAGCTAAAGGGGCTCACCGTGGAAGCCGGGAGACTTCAACTAGACAGGAACAAGCTTACTTTACTAAAGAGTATCTTAGAGGAGATACCCCCAGAGCTTGAATTAGCGAGTATAGAGTTTGAAGGCCCCTTCATAACTATCTACGTTAAAAACAGAAAAGCCCTCGCAGAGCACCAGACACTAGCTCAAAACATAGCAAAGAAGGTGAGAAAGCGAATAGTTATAAGAGTAACTAGTGATATGAGGCTGAAACCAGCAGAGGCCAAAGCCAAAATACTCGAGTTAACACCTAAAGAGGCTGGAGTAGACCCTAATAGCGTGTTCTTCGACGAGGCTCTCGGAGAGGTCTGGGTTAAAGCTCTTAGACCAGGTTACTTCGGAGGAAAACTCAGAGCCCTAATTCTCGCTGAAACCGGGTGGAGAGTAATAGCGCAGAGAATGTCACCGCTAGAGTCGAAAACGTTGAGAGAAGTGACTAGCCTCATACTGAAACAAGCACCATATAGACTCGAATTTCTGAGAAGACTTGGCGAGCGAATACACAGAGATACCGTGGTGAAGAACAACTATGTTAGAGTCACGGCTCTCGGAGGCTTCAAGGAAGTGGGCAGATCAGCTATACTGGTTGAAACCAGAGAGAGTAAGGTTCTCCTGGACTTTGGAGTGAACATTGGAGCTCTAGGAGACCCCAACAAGGCCTATCCAGTAGTAGATGTAGATTCTCTCAGAGTAGACGAGCTAGACGCTGTAATTGTAACACACGCGCACCTAGATCACGCTGGGCTTGTTCCTCTACTCTATAAGTACGGGTATCGCGGACCCCTCTACGTCACTGAGCCTACTAGAGAGCTCATGGCAATAATGATCAAGGACCTTATAGACGTCGCGAAGAGATCTGGTAAGTACCTTCCCTTTGGAGAGAAGGATCTTGTGACTGCCTTAGTGCACACGATTACTGTTAGCTACGACGAGGTCACCGATGTAGCTCCGGATATAAAGCTCACAATGTACAATGCTGGACATATCCTCGGCTCAGCTACAGTACACCTCCACATAGGTCCAGGACTCTACAACATAGTCTACACTGGCGACTTCAAATACGCTGACACGAGGTTACTCCCGAAAGCACACACTACATTTCCGAGAATCGAGGCCCTCATAATGGAGGGTACTTACGGCGCTACACTACAAGAAGACAGGCAGAAAGCCGAGCAGAGACTTATTGAAATAGCTAATAGAGTTGTAGAGAGAAAAGGCGTTATGTTAATACCTGTGTTTTCTGTGGGTAGGGGACAGGAGATATTGCTGGTTCTAAATGAAGCCATAAAAGAGAAGAAGCTGCCAGAAATACCCATATACGTGGAGGGGCTTATTAATGAAGTCACAGCTGTGCACCTCCAGTACCCCGAATACCTAAATAAGCGAGTAAGAGACCTCATACTAGAAGGTGAGAACCCCTTCATTACTGAAAACGTCAAGTTAATAGAGGGAGAGGTCACCAGGCCAGATATAGTAGAAGACAGACCATGTATAATAATAGCCACAAACGGCATGCTGAACGGAGGTCCTGCTGTTGACTACTATAGGCTAATAGCGAGTGATCCCAGAAGCGCCCTTGTATTTGTCGGGTACCAGGCTGAGGGGACTCTTGGAAGGAGAATTAGAGATGGCGCACGCGAGGTCTCAATAGTTGTTGAAGGTAGAGTCGATGTATTGAATATACAGCTGGAAGTACACAGCATTGATGGGTTTAGCGGTCACAGTGATCAACGCGAGCTCGTGTTATACGTGAAAGCCATTAATCCCAAGCCAAAGAAGATCATACTAAACCACGGCGAGCCAAACGCTCTACAAGCACTCTACACGCTGTTAAAGTCCTCTAGGGAGATTAGGCAGTTTGCGACAGGTATATACGTGCCCTCAAATCTAGACTCACTGAACTTAACTCTGTAATGGGCTATTTGAGCAGTTAATATAGACTGACTGTATTTAGACTAGTGGTGGTTACCTTGAGTATTTTGAGTACACGGAGAGTGCTTTTTCCAGGTAGATTTCAGCCCTTTCACAACGGGCACTATGAGGCTCTACTACAACTACTTGGAGAGTACGATGAAGTAGTAATAGCCGTGGGGAGCGCCCAGGAGGGGTTTACTTGTAAAAATCCGTTTACAGCCGGCGAGAGAATGGAGATGATCGACTATCTCTTACGGCGTAGAGGTCTACGTGACAGAGCGTGGATTATCCCTGTACCAGATATTCGCATGCCACCAGCATGGACTGCTTACTTGCTCTCACTAGTACCGAGAGTAGATGCCGTTGCATCTGGTAACCCAGAAGTTCTCTACTTGTACGAGTGGCTTGGATTTAAAACCAAGAGAATAAGGCTTGTAGAGCCCGAGAAGTATCATGGATCTAGAGTGAGAGAGTTAATAGTGCAGGGTAGAGATGAGTGGAGAGAGCTCGTACCACTTGAAATAGCCGAGTATATTGACACTGTACACGGTGTAGAGAGAATTAGGAGGTTGTGTAGTGATGAGCATAGTGG
>Ga0105154_1000556_pt1 | contig 15940 bp, 14 predicted proteins | sample SSWtaG_FD_89672 | JGI IMG/M metagenome (GOLD analysis project Ga0105154, IMG submission 89672) | Hot spring microbial communities from Sandy's Spring West, USA to study Microbial Dark Matter (Phase II) - SSWsed_matched | ecosystem: Environmental > Aquatic > Thermal springs > Hot (42-90C) >... | reverse complement strand
TGTAATGGTACCCGAGACCCTCTCTACACCCGTACTCAGGGTCCCCGTTATCAAGCTTTCTACTAGTTTGTCTGGATTTTTCATGTAGAGCTCGACGTTTGGGTCAAAAGCCCCTTCTAGGGGCTTACACCTCGCGTAGTCCGGTAATGGCGCGTAGAGCTCTGACTCCGCTACTTTATCTGCTATTTTTATTATTTCTTCGGCGTGCTTTACTATCAACTCCGGCTCGTGGGTTTCATAGCTAAGGATCCACAGTCTCTTAGACTTAGCTACCCTAATTTTTAACTTGATCTTATTCCACGTCTGTGTTATAGAAGGTTCATTATTCCAGATTTTCACCATAAAATCTTTAAGCGCTATTGCTAGAACGGCTACTTCATCAAATTGACGTGAGAGCTTATTCACAACATCGTGAAGAACGTCGCGTATATGGGCGCTCATACAGGGACACCTACCCGCCTTTTCGATAGCTTTACGTTAGGACCACCAAACCACACGGGAACGCTTTGCGAAGGCTCACCCTTACCGCAGGTACCCGGGTAGAACTCTAAGTTCTTGTCAACGCCTAGGATGCTACTGTAAAACCACCCAGTAGTGAACTCTAATACCGGGTTTCTAACGGGCTCCGCTAGTTCGCCGTTTCTAATGATGTATGCCTCTAATCCAACGTATCTCTGGTTCCACCTAACGTCGTCAATATTCCACTCCATATACGACTTCACGTATACGCCGAGCTCAACGTCTTCAACGAGCTCTTCAAAACTCAATTCACCTGGGGCTAAGTAGGTGTTGCTCATTCTAACAATAGGCTCTGATGCGTAGTTCATGCTCCTAGAAGCACCATTACTCTTTGTATTAAAGAGCCTTGCCGTGTGCCTATTGTGTAACGGTTCGTTTAACAAGCCCTCTATATAGAGGAACCTTGGCCGTACTTTAACACCTTCATCGTCGTAAAGGTGAAAACCATAACTACCGGGTATTGTTGGGTCATCTATAACGGTTGCATATTTGTTTCCAACTCTATAGTTACTAATATACTCGGGCCTTACATAGGACTCTCCAGCCTGAGACGACTCTCTACCGAGAATTCTGTCAGCTTCCATAGGGTGTCCTGCAGATTCATGAGCTATTAAACCCACAACTTCGGGGCCTAGAACCACTGTGACTTTTTCACTAGGGGGTGTAATACCATGTATGAGGACTCTCTCTAGGGCTATGTGCTCTTCGAATACCACTTTAGCAGGGTTCCACATATCTACAAGCTCTGCCCCTCCGGAACCCCCAAATTCCCTTACTCTTTGTAACGTCCCTTTTTGTGGATGTAATAGTGTTGATGAAATGGATATGTGAAGTCTTGGCACGCGCGACTCTACATTGGCACCGTCACTCGTAACCACGAGCTTTTCTTGAACGTGTATGCTAATGTCCGTAACTAGAAATGGCAATTTTACTTCTCTAATTGCTGATTTAGCCGCACTGTAAATCTCTACTGCAAGTTTGACGGCTTCCTCTACATTAAAATCCGCTAAGCGCTTCTTTTCATCAACACTGTACCTTGCAGTGCCTAATTGCTCTTCGGAGAACTCTATGGGTCTCTTTCTAATACGACTAGTTGCTTTGGCCTGTGAAGTGGCAAGCTCAACTATACCTAGTAACGTGTCCAGGGAGGTCGAGTTGGTCGAAGCGAAGCCTAGACCTCCGTCGGCTAAAACTCTAACGCCAACGCCACTGCTCTTGGTGTATTTTACGGTTAACACTCTGTCGTTTATCGTTGAAATAACTACTTTATAGTCGTTTTGGAACCTAGCCTCTACGTACTTTGCGCCGAGCTCTATTCCCCGGTCTATTACGCGGTGAAGGATTACGGGGTCTATCGGCAAATATCGCACCCGGTGAAAACGTGTGACAAAGCCGCCATATATACACCTTACTTTTCCCGACTTTAACTAAACTCGTATAGGTCTATTGGGTTTTATAGTAGTGTTAGCACTACAATTAAAACTTACAGTAGAAGCGCGGATTTAAAAGTGGAGACGGTATATTTAAGTAGATGATGACACTTGTCCCCCAGAGACTAGTATATGGGATGAAAGGATTACCGCGGTCTGAAATAAATTAACACTGTGCATTATTACCTACTAGTTTCCTAACTTTCTCGAGTGTTTCATCATCTAGCCCTGCTTGAACGAGTATAGACAAGGCTTTTTCAAGGGCTTGATCTTCATTGGGGGCACTAACGTTTACAACTATGTTAGTCCCTTTAACGCAGATGCGGTATCTAGTTTCATCGATCAACTGGTATACTTCAATTAACTTTAGATCACTCTTAGAAACCACGGTTACTCAGCCTCATCTAACCATTGTTTTCTAATGGCTTCATATGCTTCTCTGAGCCCCATAGGTAGAGGCTTTGTGTTGGCAATTACCACCATGAAATTGGAGTCTCCAACCCATCTTGGCACTACGTGTAAGTGGAAGTGATCGGGTATGCCAGCCCCTGCGGCGCGCCCTATATTAGCTCCAATATTAAACCCGTCTGGATTAAACGTAGCCCTTAATACGCGGATACACTTTTTCAAAAGCGACATGATTTCAAGTACTGTACTTTCATCTAATTCTGTAATATCGGCTACGTGTAAGTATGGTGCAATCATTAAATGCCCTGTATTGTAGGGGTATGCATTTAAGACTACAAATGCGCACTGCCCTTTATGCACTATTAGTGCATAGTCTTCGGGCATTTTTTGTAGTTTACAAAGTAAACACTCTTCAGCAGTTTTGGTAGTCTTTGAGCTAAATTGTTTTATGTACTCGTATCTCCAGGGGTTCCACAATATTTTCACGTGATTACACCCCCAAGGTGTGACACTGTAGCTTAGCGTAGTGTACAATTCTATTTACTTCTATTTACTCAAGCTAAGTTATTCCTCTACGTCGCGGATCCCTTCTTCTGTGATCGCGAACACGGCTTCTCCTTCGGGTAAGTGCGGGGCGTCAACTACGCGGGCTATCCTCTTGTTGCCCCTTGCCTTCTTCAGGTACACTCTTACACCGGGTACGTGTGCTAAGACGTGGCCTCCCACAGCAGCAGTTGGATCACCGTAGAATATGTCTGGGCGAGCCATTACTTGGTTTGTAACTACAACGGCTATATTGTAAGCCTCTGCAAGCCTCAGTAATTGATGTAGATGAGCATTTAATTTCTGCTGTCTTTCAGCCAAGTGCTCTCTACCAGGGTATTCTGCCCTAAAGTGGCTAGTCACGCTGTCGATGACAACTAATTTAACATCGTTCTTGGGGATGAACGAGAATAGTTCATCTACTACTGACATTTGATGATCACTATTATACGCCCTTATGTAGTATATGTTCTCCATCGCGATATCGGAATCTAAGCCCACAGCCCTCGCCATGGCCTCTATTCTCTCCCACCTAAAGGTACCCTCTGTATCAATGTACACCGCTCTACCAAGTAATCCGCCTCTTTCATAGGGAAGCTGTACGTTTACGCTTAGTTGATGGCATACCTGGGTCTTGCCGCTTCCATATTCTCCATAGAATTCAGTTATGGTCTTAGTTTCTATGCCTCCCCCTAAGAGCTCGTCTAGGGATTTACTACCAGTAGTTATTTTCTTCACATTAAGGCGCTCTTGTTTAACTTCTTTTGCAGTCTTGAACTTAATACCAAGTAGTTTCCTAGCGTTTTCTATGATCTTTTGAACCGTAACAGCCGGTATACCTGTTTTTTCAGCCACTTCATCAGCCTTAGCAACTGCAATAGTCCACGCGGATATATAACCAGCTGCTTCTAGTTTATCCGCTATTGCGGGATTTACTCCGGGCACTTCTCTAATTGACACGAATCCAGGTTCTTCGGAGCGTTTTAATTCCTTGGACAATTCTCTAGACATTTTTCTCCCCCCGTTATAGAATAGTTTAAAAAGCGATTATTATACCGGGTAGCCCCATTAATAGCGCTTGGATCTATGTCTTAGAGCTCAAGGTGCAATTTTCGAGGGCTATATTGTTACCGAAGCCCGTAGTTTCTAAACGGCGTTATTGTGCGGCGGCCTCTACTGTTATACTCACCATAGTAACTTCTATTGCAATTTGAAATCTTATGCTTGGATATTTCCTCGGGGTGAGTACTTGAGCCCGCCTCTTGAGATCTATTTCCATACCCGTAGTCACGCTAGTAAGCGTATAATAACCTAGAATAAGTATAGAAGTTCTAACGAAATTTCAAGTACTACCGTACTTGGTGTAGGGGGTTATATGCGGGTTTTAGCGATACATGCTAAGCGCTTTTCATATGAAATAACAAATCCAGCGGTAGAGGAGCCCGAGCCTTTACAAGAAAACTTGAAAAAATCCTTTGAAAACGTACTTGTGCTATTTGTAACAATAGAGGAGCAAGATGACCAGGAAACAGTAGAAGAGGCTGTAATTGAAGTGCGCGGAATAGTGGAGAAAGTAAAGCCATCCAAAGTCTTAATATACCCATATGCACACTTATCACAAAATCTAGCTCCACCGGGTAAAGCGCTTGAAGTCCTTAAGGAGCTATATACTAAGGCCACTCAAATTCTGGAAATCCCCGTTCACAGAGCCCCATTCGGTTGGTATAAGTCGTTTGAATTAGTATGTTATGGGCACCCCCTAAGTGAGCTTTCAAGGGCAATAACGAAAAAGAAAGAGACACGCCCCACCACACCCGTCCACAAAAAGTACTATATAATGACCTCTGATGGAACGTTACATAGTCCCTGGGAATTTGACTACTCGCAATACCCTGAGCTAAAGATCCTAGTAGACAAGGAAGTCTATGGCGTTGAATTAGAGGGAGGTGAGAATAGAGTTAACTACTATTGTCGAAAATTCGGCTTTGAATGGGAGTCCATGAGCGACCATGGACACATGAGGTATAATCCGCTGGCAACGACGATCATGGAGGCCATCGCGGGTTACTCATGGCAAGTAGTTAAAGAGCTCGGGATACCGGTCTTCAAGGTAATGGGCACTAACATGTTTAGTTTAAAAGAAAAACCTGTGCACGAGCACGCTGCGTTATTTGGTGATAGGCTATACGAAGTTGAAATAGACAATGAAAAGTATGTATTACGTTACGCGGCATGTCACCAACAATTTGCAATGTTAAAGGACTGGATAATAAGCTACAAAGACCTACCTTTTGGTGTCTTTGAAGTTGCCGATAGCTATAGGCTTGAGCAAAGAGGAGAACTAAGCCTGTGCTTTAGGCTTAGGAAGTTCTATATGCCGGATTTACACGTCATCGCTAAAGACCTAAATGAAGCACTCGAAATTTCCAAGAAAATACAGTTAAAGATCCATGGAGAGGCTGCAAAGCTCGGGAGAAAGTACGTCGCACTTTACAACGTATCAGAAGATTTTCTAGTAAACCATGGAGAAGATCTACGAGAATTAGTTAAAAACGAGAATTACCCGGTCCTAGTCGCCGTGGTACCTCCAGGAATCTATTACTGGGTTATAAATGTGGAGTATCATATAATAGACAACCTCAAGAGACCTAGAGAGATAGCTACATTTCAAATAGATATTGGTAACAGCAAGAGATTTGACATAACCTACGTGGACGAGAACAATAACAAGAGCTACCCCGTAATAATACACACCGCGATAATTGGTAGCCTAGAGAGGTATATTTACATGGTTTTAGACACCGCCGCTATTATGGAGAAAGAAGGTAAAGTCCCCTATTTACCGACTTGGCTAGCCCCAGTACAGGTAAGGGTAATACCGGTGTCCAAGGACTTAGTAGATTACGCGGCTAGAATAGCGGAGGAAATAGCAAAACACAGTATCAGAGTAGACCTAGATGATAGGGAGCTCTCCCTGGGTAAAAAGATAAGAGACGCTGCAACCAGCTGGATACCATACATAGTTGTCATTGGGCGAAGGGAAGTAGAAACCGGTACGCTTAACGTTAAAATTAGAAAAACGAATGAACAGAGAGTAATGAGGTTAGAGGAGTTAGTAAACTTATTATTAGATGAGGTAAAAGGATACCCCAGAGTAGACATGGCCGTGCCGATCAGATTAAGCACTAGACCATCGTTCTAATAACTTCGCTACTTCCACTAGTTCTATACGAGTTTACTGGTGCTTTAATCAAGGTTTTATATTGGCCATGGCCGTGAGACCCATGTCTTCTGGTAGGAAGGTAAAATACGTTGGAAGACACCTAATGATGAAAGGTGCCTACGTAGATAAGGTCCTTAGTAATGAAAAGAAAGCAACAATTAGAAAGGGGGTTGTAAAGCCGAAATACGGTGAAATAATAATTCACGCGGGGGGAAGACCTATAGCTAAGGCTAAAATTACGAGAGTATATTACAAAAAGCTACGTGAACTAGGAGAATACGAGGCTCGCGTAGAAGGGTTTAATAGTGTAGAGGAATTAATGCAAGAACTAAGACGGGTCTATGGAAATGTAAAAGATGACGACTACTTTACGGTAATAGAGTTCAAAATTGTGCAAAAGTTAGACGAATTACCTTGTGAAGACCCATATTACGGGCTCGAACCAAGTGATATAGCGAGGCTAGCGCTGAGGTATATAAGTAACGCGCTGACAGAATTAGAGAAAAAAGTCTTAATGGACATAACGCGAACTAATAGCATTAGGAGGACAGCGATAAACGTGTTTAAAGACCTCAATAAACGCAGAATTGTTAGGAGGGTTTTAAGAAAAGTCCTTCGAATATTGGTGGAAAACAACTTAATACAGTTAAAAGCAAAATCCGGCAGTAACGCTCAAGTCTAAGTATATTACTCGCTGTCATAGGAATTTATTGCGGGGGTCGCGCATGGGGTACTGGGTACTCAGGTGCAGAGAGTGTAAGAGGGAGTGGAAGCTCTTAGTTAGTTTTCCGCTTAAGCGCGAATTCACCCAACTATATTACTACTGCGAGGTGTGTGGTAAAAACACTTTCCATGATATTTTGGAATACCGCGAAGAACAACCTGAGTAAAGTAAGAGCCGCTTTATTAAATAGGCCCTTTAGTCGTGAGTACATATAATAGATGATGAATCCCCGTTACCGATTAATGAGGATACCTGTCTCAGCTGACCTTAAATGTTATTAAGTGAGCATTAGTCTATCCAGTCCCCAGCGGAGATCTTCTCTGGAATATACTTGTCCGCCAGGAATTTTAGCCCCTTACTAGCTAACGCCTCTATTTCTAGCTTACTAAGGGTATTGAAAAATATGCACAGCTCCCTAACCCACTGGGACGTAGTAAACCATGGATACCCCGTTAACCCCTCTTTTTTCTTAGTCTTGCTTTTAATCTCTTTATCCTCAATGCAAACCTCAGCTACTCTATACCCTACAAGTTCAACGGCTCTTTCTATGTCCTTTGGCTTAGCTTTAATTATGAAGTTAGACCGCTCGGCTTCGCTGAGGTAGGGTGACTTTGGCTTTAGTTCATCTACTCCTGGGGCGATCTCTCCGAGGGCCTTCCTCGCATCCCTGTTTCTCAGTATTTTCCTAAATATGTCGTCTCCAAAAATGTCAGACATCATTACACCGACGAATTTAGCCGAAGGCGTAGCTAAACGCTCACTTTCGTAGGACAACGTAATACTGCCAGCCTTAAACACACTGTATATATAAAACCCGTAAGGATCAGAATCTGCCAGTATATAAACTGGTAATTTATATTCGTCGCTAAGCCTTCTAACAAACCTTCTAGTTGCACGGTCTGGTTGACCAGCACTAGTAACTAATATGGCCTTGTATTTCTTCCAGAAGCCATACCTATGTAATTGCTGGAAAACAGCGTCTTTCTCCACGACAAGGATGTACTCGGCGTCAACGTCTACTAGCTCGATCAGGTCAGGCGTGGGTTCTATAGCGTACGCGCCGTGCCCCATTTTGCTTAAATCTATTACGTCATCACCGCTCTTAATCACCAAGTTACCTACAACCTTGCCCTTTTCTTTGCTCAATATGAGCAAATCTTCTCGGAGAACCGAGAGGAATACTTCCAGGTCTCTAATAACACTATCTGATTCACGTTGCTCATCCCATGTGTTTTCGCTCACGACTTTTCCAGTTAGGGATTTGAAGCTGATTGTATGCTTACCCCTATAGTACAAGTCGCGTATTGTAGGGTATTCATTGTTTCTTAATGCCTCGTGTATTATTGAGGCCATTAAGATCGTCTGCATGAATTTTTTAGACTCGTTTACATCTACGAAGGATCTGTATTGAACCTCGGGGCCTAGTAAGAGCATTTTATTAGTTAAATCGTATATAGTATTTGAAAGCGTTCTTTTCGGGATAACTAGTACTGGTTTTTCACCTCTGTAGATCTGATCTAATAGGCGTTCAAATGACTTCCTAATGATCTCAAGTGCTTTACCCCTGGCCACTAGGTCTGCTTGAGATGCCATTATTTAACACCTCTTTAAGCTTCGGCCTCAATGGACTTTACAACGCTTTCAATTAGATCTACTGAAACACCCGTCCTCTTAGAGACTATTAACATTAATTTTTCCTTAATACTGTTCTTAAAGGCACCGAGCTGATCTTCACTAGCTAGCATTATTGCTAAGTTTTTAGCGACTTCCGGTATATACTTAGCGATCAACTCCGCTTTACGTATAGCTTCTTCTTCTTTGGCTCTTTTCACTAAGTACTGCTTTAAACCCCTCGCAGCCTCCATTATAGCAAGCTTTATTTCCTTGCGGAGTTCTGGTACATCGGCAAGACTCTCTTTACCAACACCTTTAAACGGTATCTTAGTACTACAAACGTGCACGAGTAGTAGCAAAGGTGCTGGGAAACTCACCATGTAATTTTCCCAGTTTATATCCTCCCGTATAACTTCCGTGACGACGTCGGTCCCCTCATCGTAGAGTAGGGGTATTTTATTAGCATATCTCAAAATGACTGGTTTATCCTCACCTCTAGGGGCATCCCCACCGTAAGCTATTCCAATTTCCACTATAAATGGGTGGCCGGCATAAGCTCCAGGTTTCCTCGTGATAGCGCATACGTATTCAGGGTTAAATGCTCGCTTTAACCCCGCTACTATTATTTCTTCGCCTAGTGGTGATAGGGCTTTTGGTGATGGTGGCCTATAATCAGCATAGGATCTCAAGGCATTGATTAATGCTAATAGCTCTTCATTCGACAATTCACGGGGGTCTTTGTTCGGATCTATATTTACTGTTTTAAGTACGGCCTTAGCGGTGGCTTCTCCAATACCTTGAAAGCTATTAATGAGCAATTGCTCAATACTTCTACTGCCCTCGTTATTTCGTATAATACTGTTTAGTAGCTCTAAGTCCACTCCGTGCGGGTGTGGCCTGGTCTCTTGGGGTGGTCTTGGTAAAGTGCTAATTACGCGAGGGTAGTATATGATCTCTTCTTCGGGAGTTACGAGAACTATGTTCGCATAGGGTAGTACTATAGCTGTCCTGTGTAAGTACTCTAGTATTCTGTGCCTAGACCTACTCCAATCACCCTCAATAGTTATAGACACCACTGTTCCATGCCAGTCCCGGCTTTTTCTCCAACTACCAGCCTCCACTATTACCGGTTCGTTCTTGTCAATGTCTATTCTTAGTTTGAAGAAGTATATTCTTCTATAACTAGCCTTGCTAGTTATCACCTCTATAGGCCTGCCGGTAGTCATCTGCGCGTATAAAACAACCATTTTTACTCCTAATCCATACATTCCTCTAGACTGCCTCAGAACATACTTACTACTAAAGAGCACTTTACCAAATGCGTTTGGTACCACGTTAGGCGGTATTCCAATACCATTGTCTTCGACAGTTATCTTGTAGAAGTCTTGGGTTTCATCCGCTTTCTTAATCGAGATCTTTATATCAGGTAAAATCCCATGCACGTCGGTGGCGTCGAGGGCGTTTTCTACGAGCTCTCTAATTGTTTGATACATGGCCCTAACCGGATTAGAGAAACCAGCTATTTCCCGGTATTTGTAAAAGAACTCTGCCGGGCTCAAAGACTTATACACTTCGCCCGTATCCTCGGCGCTTACCATGGCGACACCGCTCCGCTTAAGAAAATAGATTTATAGTAATGTTATAAGCCCTGGGAATACTAACGCCAGACTCTACCTGAACTTCTTTTTAAAACTTTATCGTTAAACAAGTGATAAATACACCTCATTACTAAGGGGCGCTATGAAAGGAATATCAGGCATAGTTGCAACAGCTATACTACTGGCTTTAACCGTTGCAGGCAGCGTTTTACTCTACGGCTACGTAATGGGGTACTTAAATACGGCGATCGAAAGTGGTAAATTAGTAGTCGAAAACGCGTACTACTTAAGGAATCTAGGTAAATTAGTCGTAGAAGTAAGGAACATAGGGATGCGTGAGGCAATAATTGACTACGTTGAGGTATTGATGTCTAATGGAATTAGCAGCACACACGATCAAACTCTCGTAGTCCCACCTGGAGAGACAAGGCAAATACCTATTGTTCTAAGCAATTCGGGTGATCAACAGGCAATTCCGCAGTACGTAATAATAGCATACAATAAGTCGGCTACGACAGAGCCAACACCAGTTAAAATACGGTAGTATCGAGGAGGCTTGAGGGGTCTAATGCACAATGGTTTTCTCTAAACTTCCTTCTTTTTTTAACAAGTTACATGCCTCCATTATGTGCTTAAATAGTACGAAGATTCGCTGGGAACACGTAGCTAGGGACGTCCTTAAAGCACTAGTAGACCTCTATATCGGTAAATACAAAGTCGAAGACATACAGCTAGACACCGTCTTGCTAGATTACAGTATAGGTGGAGTTGTAGATGTAAAAATAGGTTCTGTTGGCGAGGAGTTATACTATACTGTACATGAACCAAAAATAAACGGCAATAAACTAGATGAAATCTTAAGTGATATTGTAGGTAGGGTATTAAGTGGCTTAGAAGACGCTGAGGACCCTAAACTAAAATCAAGCGTCCTTAATGAAACTATATACAACTACGTCAAAGTTACCAGTGGATGGGGGCCGCTACTACCCTGTATTTCAGACCCGTATGTAGAGGATATTTTCGTGAGCAAGTCCTCTAATAGGGTACACGTTGTTCACAACAAATTTTCGTGGATCGGCTGGCTTAAAACAAACATCGTATTAGACCCTGAGCTCGTGGACAGGCTAGTGCTATCCTTGTCTCGTAGAATTGGAAAACACGTGTCACTCGTAAACCCGCTAGTAGAGGGGTCTTATGGTGATAACTATAGAGTTAGCCTAATATATGGAAAAACAGTATCTCCTCACGGCAGTAGTATAGTCGTGCGTAAACGTGGTATTAATGACTGGACTATTACCAGGCTCATAAATGAAGGCACATTGTCTTCAACAGTTACTTCGTATTTATGGCTTGTGCTCGAAAATAGAGGTTGGATAATCATAGCGGGCCATGTAGGTTCGGGTAAAACCACGCTGTTACAAGCGCTACTTACACTAATACCGCCATACAAGAAAGTCATTACAATAGAAGACACTCCTGAAATTACAGGCACAACCGGCCTCTGGGAGCAGCTGATCGAGAAAAACGAGGCCTTTACGCGGCTACCTCAAATAGACTCCTTTACCCTATTAAGGTTTGCATTGAGGCGAAGGCCAGATTACATTGTAATCGGCGAGGTTAGGGGTATAGAAGCTAGGTTACTTGTACAGGCATCTAGACTAGGGCACGGCGTTTTAAACACTATACACGCAGATAGTCCTGACTCGGTGTTGAAGAGGCTAATCGCGCCCCCGATCTCAATACCTAAAAACCTATTGAACAATATTTGGACCATAGTAGTTATGAGCGCTCACGGCGATAGGAGAAGAGTTTCCTCAGTAACCGAAATAAATAATGATGTGTCACAGGTAGAAATATGTTCCGATCATGGTGAAGGCTGCGAAGTAGATCACATAATTAACTCGACCGTTAGACTAACTCGTGTACACTCTAGGGATACATTGCGCCACGAGATCCTGAAGAGGGCAATGTTCCTAGAGAGCCTTGTCTCGAGAGGAGTTTTTTCCACCCACGACCTCAGGTTGAGAATACTGGAATTTTACAATAGTGTAGAAGAAGTTCTGGCAGAAAAATAATAGCTTTTCACACCGGGTAGGTGTTCCATGAATTTAACTAAGTGCCTTGACAAACACTACATGGACTTTTTGGCGTATTTACACGGAATGGAAGTTAGTGGTCTTAAGCTATACGATCTCCTTGGGGCCGTGCGTAGGGGGGAATTGAAAATCGCGGATTGCTACGTGTTTATAGCGAGGTTGTATGACATACTGGAGGGGTCTCTAGGTGATCCCAAGGCGGCCTTGTTCAAGCTGAGCGAATTCATCCAGGGTTCTAAGCTAGTGGGTTTGCTCCGTGGCTATGGAAGTGCGCTATTTACTAGTGGAGATACGGGGTCATTTGTAACGGCGGCATTGAAGTCTGAGTTCTCGTTTTTTAGAACCAAGATAAGTGAAGAACTGAGGCTTATTGAAGTTTTATATGAAGCCATGTTAGCAGCGATCCTGTGTGTCTCAATGTTTTCAATATTGCCAATATGGCCTCTTCCCCCCGCGATAGGAGTCCTCGTACTCCAGTCGATAGGCTTAATGGGTTTTACAGTAGCTAACCGCGTGGCCCGTAAGCTGCTCTACTCGCGTGAAACTTTAATAGTGCTCCTGGAAGCGTCTTACATAGTGCTTTCCATCGTACCTGCCATGTTTACTTATTACGGGCTGGCCGCGTACCTATTGTTTATCGTGTTTGCACACTTCTTGATACATAGGCGCTTAAAGAACGAGGTATTTATTGAACGAGAGTCACTAAGAGTTCTTAGAGATGTTCATTCGTACGTCATGTTAGGGGAAATGCCGGATGTTGCTTTATTGAGCGCTCTGGGGGGCGCACAAGGTTTTGAGTTTAGAGTAATGCAGCACGGGCTATTAAACGGCCTCTTCGGGAGAGAAATAGTAAGCAAGCTAAGACTACCGGGCTTAGCTAATGACATTATGCACAAGTTAACTTCCCTAATGCACTATAGCGCATTTAATGGCGCCTACGTGGCCTCTATAATGCAATACGCTGATGAAATAAGTGAAGTCAGGAAACTTGCCGAGGTTAAAGCGAAGAACTATTTGCTATACTCCATTGTAATCTCGTTTCTCGTGATAGCATCCTATATCATGATCTCTAAAATACCAGCCTTACTAAATATAAACCCCAAGGTACTAGGCTTATACGGGTTTACTAGCATAATTTCCGCGATAGCCCCTACATGTATTCTCAAAGACAGATCATTTATGGGTTCCAGAACAGCGGTAGTAGCGACGACCACTGCAACAGCAATACCGCTGTTATTCAATATAATGCCTTAAGTAACATAAAGTAACACATTCACGATGGCTCAGTCTATAGGGGTCTATAAAGGTAAGTAGTTAGTCCCGCGTACCTCTTTTAGTGGAGAAGCGCGGGCCCGCCGGGATTTGAACCCGGGACCTCCGGCTTAGGAGGCCGGCGCCCTGTCCTAGCTAGGCGACGGGCCCTAGCTCCTTCAAAGGAATTGTTTAGGATATTGGGGTATAAATAGTCAACTAATTTGCAACAGGAACACTACTAAATTAACTCAGGGACGATATTAAAGACTAAAAAGTTGTGAATTTAATAGCCAATGTGAGGTGTTAAAATAATGCCTCGAGAAGTAACGAGTGTAGAGGAGTTTATAAAGATATCAGAAAGGGCTATTGAGTGTAGAGTTGTTAAGCTCGAGAGAGAAGGAGTGGCGAAAGTGAAGGCAAGGACCCCTAGGTATTTATACACGATAAAAGTTCCATTGAGCGAGCTAGATCAGTTTTTGAAGAGACTTAAGTGCCAAAATGTAAAGTTCGTAGACTAGCTTCCCACATCTTTTAGCAATTCATTAATCCCTGTATTTAGTGCAGTCATGGGATATGCCCTTTTAAGGGTGATCAGAGCTACAACGGGCTCCTCAACCCGTTTACGATTCACCACGTCTAGTTGTATTTTCCGTATAGGATTCAGAAATGGTTCCACTACACTGACCCGTTGTATAGGGCGAATTGTTGTCTAAGAATACCAGCGAACTATAAGTTGCAGAGCCGGGGGCGGGATTCGAACCCGCGATTTAGCGGGTATCCAAGCCCCTAGGTGACAGGTAGCCCTGCAGCCCGCCGCCTTAGACCGCTCGGCCACCCCGGCTTCAATAACTATAATGGTTATTGAAGCCTATAAAAATTTTGCCGGAGATTTGCGTCGAAATAGTGCATAAGCGTATATTAGCGATCACTAGTATAAGTACAGCGAACTCGAGACACGTCATTTGATGTCTAACTCCGTGGTCTTAGCAATTTTAATGTTTAACACGGCCTCGGCTATGCTACTAGAGTACCTAGCAATTCTCTTGATGCTATCAAGGATTAATGTTGTGGCGACTTTATCCTTTATTTCAATAGGCTCAGCAATTACCTTGTTATAAAGCATATCGTCTATTTCATCGACAATTTTCCTACTAATAGCTATGACTTCCTCGGCTTCGCGTCTGCTATAAGAATATAGGGAATCCATGGATCTGTTTAATAGTTCAGTGACTTTTAGTAGCAAGTCATTTACTAGCGAGGAATTCTTTAATCCACTAACAGCGAGCACTCTTTTAGCGATAGCAACGGCGTGATCGGCTACTCGCTCGAGGTTTCGTGCTATAATTCTATAGCTTAAGACCTCGGTTATATTTATTATACCTAGTTCGTGTTGCACTCTTACGTCTAGTAAGGCCATTGAGAGTTCTCGAACAACCATGTGGTGAAACCTATCAGCTTCGTCATCTCTCTGGATTATAATGTGTGCTAAGTTCAAGTCATTGAATTTCAACATGTTTATACAGTCTTGGAGCATACTATTTACAATTAAATGCAGCCTTCTGATCGCACTCATTAGTGGTAGTTCCTGCATGTTAAGTAAGACCTTTAACGTAACGCTATTGTATGTTTCTTCGATAACTTCAATTCCGGGAAGCTTTATTCGAACCATGTTTTTAATGTCGCTCATGTATTTAGCGAGGTCTTGTATCGCTTTATCGAAGATAACCGTTATTATGTTATATCCTGAGATATAGGCTCCCAGAATGCTCCTAAACACTTGCATTACATCCGTTACTGTAGGATGTACTTTAATTGTTATTTTTAAATGCGAAGGCTCAATGGATGGTGGTATAACGATTAGTTTGTTTCCATGTTTCTCCACCAATACGTAGTCTCCACTCTTTAAGTTAACAGCTTCTACCCATTCCTTCGGTAACGTTATTATATAAGATGAAGAACCTGTTCTTTGAACTCTTCTTCTCTCTATCCCTGCCATATTTTTCACCCACATAAGTGAGTACTTTTTCCCTCCGCTTATTCATGTCAATAATGATAACAAAGTACTTTATAAATACGTCTTGACAGACTACTGTTGTTTTTACAAAGTAGTGGACTTGACTGATCGATACATTTAAGTATTTACTTAGCGACTTAGTGAAGAATCGATATGGGTAATAATCCCTCTCAAACTGTTTTTATTGTTTCGCTACAAAGAACATCCAAACCCTGCCTAGCTCCTAAGCCCTTTATTCGCTCTTATTCAACTCATTTTGAGGTCTCGGAACCCCGCGCAGGGAACGTTTAAACATACCTATACTTAATTTGTTTTATCTAAACACCCCAGGTATCTCAAACACAGTACACCCTTCTTATATAGAGAAGCCTTCGAAGTACTCGCCCAAGACACGAACACCTACAGTTAGTTTAATAAACTTTGGAAACCCCAGCACACTAATTCGTTATAGAGGGTGGGGCCCCAACTCTTGAAGGAAGCGTTTAAAAATACTGGTATTAAGGGCGTTGTGTAAAGA
>Ga0105154_1000555_pt1 | contig 15946 bp, 19 predicted proteins | sample SSWtaG_FD_89672 | JGI IMG/M metagenome (GOLD analysis project Ga0105154, IMG submission 89672) | Hot spring microbial communities from Sandy's Spring West, USA to study Microbial Dark Matter (Phase II) - SSWsed_matched | ecosystem: Environmental > Aquatic > Thermal springs > Hot (42-90C) >... | reverse complement strand
TTCTTCGATAGCCCTCCTCGCTAACTTAACCAAGTACACTCCTTCCTCAAAGCCTATCTCAGAGGGGTGTACCGGCTTCAACGAACCCACCGCCTTAAACCCCCGTGGCTAAGGCTAAGTACGCATTTTCTCCTTATAACTCTCTAGCTTTTTCCTAGCTTCCCCTAGGATTCTCTCGATCATCTTCCAGTGGCTACCAACCCAGTAGGCTTTTCCACAAGTAGGGCACTTCCAGAAGTCGCTGTGTAGCCTGTACACCGATGGGGGGACACTGTCTTTAACGGCATCCCGGCTTACTTTAACGAGTGGGGTATTGTCTTCGGGGCACCTCGTTTTCTCGAAGTCAACGGCGAGCCTAATGCCCACTACAGCAGATATGTGGGCTAGCCTACTCGCCATGTCGTCTTCCCACAGGAAAATACTCCTAAGCCCCAGCTTAATCGCCCTGTTGTGTAACGCCCGGTCCCTCGTCACGACAATTCTCTTCTCTAGCTCAGCTCTCCTCAGTATTTGCCAATCACTCACCTCCCTATCGTACACTGCGTCGTAGCCGAGTATTCTGAGCCAGCGGGCAACTGTCCCCAGCATATTGTCAACTATAAACCTCGGTTCATTGCCCATGAACAAGACCTTAAGTATTCTTAGTTAGGGGAATTAAAAAGTAGCCTTTACTTCGGGGCTATGATAGCGTAGAGCACGTCGCGCTCGGTAATAATACCCCTTAAGACGCCCTCGTCATCTACCACTAGGGTTGAACTCACGTTTCTACTCAACATGGTGTTAATAGCCTTGGACAAGTCGTCGTCTAAGTGCACTGTTGCAACGTCTCTAACCATTAACTCCGTAACCGGGGTGGCAATTATATCCCGTATGTCCGGGCTATTAGAGCGCTCTAGTAGCTTGTGCGTCCCAAAGCCCCTCACGATGTCGACGGCCGTGATCATCCCGCTGACGGTGTTTCCTTCGCCTATAACCGGTAGCCTCCTAAACCCGTAGCGAACCATGGTTTCCATGGCGTCCTTTATAGTGGCACTTTCGAGGACTGTGACAACGGGGCTACTCATGCAGTCCCTGGCTTTTAGCCCAATGGACACAGCGCCGGCGAGGTAACTCACGAAGTCGTGTTCAGTAACTATCCCGAGCACCCTGCCATCACGCCTTAAAACGGGTAGTATTCCGGCTCCGTAAATAACCATCTTCGCTAGGGCTTCTCTCACTCCCTCGTCTACGTAGACCACGACCGGGTTTTTCTCGGCAACGCTCTCCACGGGTTCCTTATTTAGCGCGGAGTACACGTCGTAGCCGTGTCTACTCCACACTATGTTGGATAACTCACCGCCGCCTAAGTAGTCCACGAGCTTCATTACCGTAACGAGGCCGTAGAACTTGTCTGCCGAGAGTACAACTAGGCTCCTATAGGACTTAGCCATTTCCTCGAGCGCCCTCATTACGGGCGCTGTGGGCGTAATCCACTTCACATCCTTCTTAGCGACGATCTCCAGTTCGCTAACGTGCTCAAAGACCCTGTCGTCGAAGTTAGGAGTCCCCTCTCTCATCCACCTGTAGTGTTCGCGCCTAGTAGGGCGTATCTTGGGCTTAAATCCCAATGCGCACACCAGCCGGTTAGTAAATTCAGCGGCTTAGGATTTATGCTTTGACGATTAATACCGCCCCGTAAGTGCGCTCCCCGAGCTCTACGGCCACCCCCACTCGCTTAGAGAGGCAAGATGCCAGCTCCCCGAGGTCTTTAAGTGAAGGGGGAGGGTAGACCTCTACCCTATACCCCGCCCTTAGGGGCGTTAAGTAGAATTCCACGTAGTTAAGCCCCAAGAGCTTTAAACACGCTCTCACGGCCTCCACTACCTCTAAATACCCTAATTTCATCTCGCCCACGCAAACCAACCCCGCGCGTTCACACTACAAGTGGGCTTAAACCACTATTCCGAGAACTCTCATGAGGAACTTGGCATTGTTCTTTATCGTTATGGGCGTTACACCGGCTACCCTAGCTAGCTTACTCAACCTCATGGGCTCCCTGGATGAAAGGGAGGCTATGTAGAGCGCGGCCGCCGCCACGGCACTTGGGTTTTTACCACAAGTATGCCCCATTTCCCTCAACTTAGCTATTATTTCCTTGGCGCGGGCGGCGTCTTCATCTCTAATTCCGAGCAAAGGCACTAGCCTCTTGTTCAAGTAGTCCTCGGGGCTTGACAGTGGAACTCTTACGTTTAAGAACATTAAGACCCTCTTGTAGAGCCCCTTAAACTTAAACCTATCGGTCCCAGTGGCCTTTAAGAGCTCTCTCAAGGGGAGCGGTGACCTATTTCTCCTACAGGCCACGTATAGGCTAACTACCGCTACCTCCTGGGGCCTATACCCCAGCGCCACGTCTTCGAGAATAGACCTCTCGGCTATGTGCTTAGCCTCCTCTACTACTCCAACGGGTAAGCCTAGCTTACTAGCGTATTCCTGGATGAAGCTTAGGGTTTTCTCGCGAAAAAGCTCTATAAGAGACCCCCCGAAAGCGGGCTACTTAAAAAGTTAACCCGTAGCGGGTTATTTATCCTTTACTGACACCGGCGGTAGTGTGCACGGCGCCTAGGCGTGTTACTGGCGCTTACACTCACCTACGTAGGCCACGACTTCAACCTCTAGGTCAGAGTTCCTGGGCAGGTTACTTACCTCGACAACGCTTCTCGCGGGCTTAACCCCCTTAAAGTACTCGGAGTACACTTCGTTGAATTCCTGAAACGCCTTAATGTCCCTGAGGAAAACCGTTACTTTGACGACGTCCTCTAGGGAGCCGCCGGCGGCTTCAACTATAGCCTTAACGTTCTCGAGTACGCGCCTAGTCTTCGCCCTTAAGTCGCCTTCAACCATGGCCCCCGTTACCGGGTCTAGCGGTATTTGGCCGGATACAAATAGCCACCCGTTTACGCATATCGCCTGGCTATAGGGGCCTATGGGCTTAGGGGCTTTCTCCGCGTAAATAACGACCTTCAAGCCAAGCCACCGAGGGCAATCAAGTGGCAACGGGTATAAAAGTGCGCCTTGCCGGGGGTTAATTGGCGGCTCGGCTTGGAACGCGCCCGCGCTACTACGCGAATAGAATGCCTGGATACTGCTCACTAAGCGGGTTAACTGGGCGAACTCCGCTCTAGCGTAGGCTCTACGCACTCTCTTAGCGCCTTTACTAGGTCACTAACTACCTCTGTGGGTTCCTTTGTTGCTAGCGATAAGCCGCTCAATAATAGGGCTACTGCCTTCTTCGCAACCCGCTTGTAGTTCCCCTCAATCAGGTTCTTGATTACTTCATTGGCGTTTATCTCGGCAACGCCGCGTTTCCTAGTGGCCTTTACAATTACCCCGGAGACGCATTTAATAGCCGCATCTTCAACCGCCCTTGAGAGCACCCTTTCAAGCTCGCTATACACGCTTCCCAGCTCCAATACCCTGTTAACGAGAGTGGACTCGAGCAAGCCCGCCAACCGCCCTCCCAGGCCCTCTGAAACCAGTATGGCGGCGGACTTCGCGTCGTATAGGTATTTAACGTTCATGGCTTCAGCGTAGTACTGGGACTCTAACTCGAGGATCAAGGGGTTTTCCGGGTCCCCGCTATCCACGTACGCGAAGTAAGACCTAGTGTCAAGCCTGTTTTTGACATCTTCGTAAAGCGATTTCACGGGCTTAGCCTCCACAGTGCCGGGGGCCCTGTACCCTAGGAGCCTCGCTGTTTCAGCCCACGTGTAGAGCTTGCCGTCGGGCCCCCTGGCCATGAGGGAGTATAGCTTGTATTTCTCGACTTCAGACCCAAGCGGGTGGGGCGGCCTAGTTATAGCTGGCTCGGGCCCCTCGAGTACGAATGTAAAAGTCCACCCCTTGTACTTGTCTAGCGCTTCGTAAAGCCCATCGCGTTCAGCTATTTTGTCCGCTACTATGACATAGGGGTTTGCTACGGAGTCTAGGGGCTCTTCGACGAGCTTGCCTTTCCTAAAGTACATGTTGTGTAATACATACCTAGTTGCGAAAACCCACCGCTTAATTAGCGGGTTATAGTACGCTGTTAAGTGCCAGCCGTCAACTCTCATAGAAACCTCCCTTGGAACGACGTCCCCACACTCCTCTTCCGGTACACCCGGCGACTTGCCGTAGCTAAGCGGCTTGTTAAACGGGTATGCGAGCACCTCTAGCGGCCTATCCCCCTCGAATAGTATTACCGTGCCGGAAGCGTGTAGCGCTAGTGGAAACACGCGGAAAGGCACGTTTACTTTCCACGAGTATATGCAAATAGACTGGGATCCGAGGCTACTACACCTCTTCTCAATGTACTTCGTAAAAACCTGCCAATACCTGTCTAGCAAGACGCTAAGCTTCTTAGTCGGCTGCCCCAGTAACTCACCCAGCTTCTTGACCTCGTCCTCGCTAGGCTGGTAATTTTCTTTTTCAACGCGGTAAACGAACTCCTCGACTAGGAACACTCTGTTAACCACGCTTCTACCCGCTTAGGGATAATTACAGGCGGGCCCTTAAACCCTTCAAAGGCGCCCGCCAACTAAGTGGCCGACGCCGCGAACTCCGAGAACTCCTCGAGCTTCTTTAACGCAAACTTGTACCCTAGGCGCACTAGGTCCGCGTCGCCTACTAAAACCCCCCGCTTCACTAGGGCTCGCTTTAGCTCGTTTAACTCGAATACCGAGTTACTCGAGCCAATGGGCTTGGCGTAATTCAAGATTTCTTCTCCGAGCCCCTCTAAGCACTCCGCGCAGCCTATCTTAGCGCCGTCAAATACCGCTACGCCGTCAGCCTCTAGCTCGCTCTTAACGTACTCGGGTAGCCTAGGAGACGACACTAGGTAGAAGCGGCTGGGCTTGTAGACAGACTTATAGAACTTCACTAGTTGAACTTCTGTCACTCTTATGCTCTTTCTCTTACCCTCCACCACATCTCTCACCGCACTGGAGTCAACGCCCAAGACGTCTGCGAGCCCCGTCCAAAGGCCCGAAAGCCACCGCTTAAACCACTCGTCAAACGTTAAAACAGGGTTTACGGGGCCCTTGAGGTCGCGGGCCCTAATAAACCAGTCATCTAGCTCTTTGCACTCGATGATCACGTCTGGCCTGAGGACGGGGATGTCGCTTGAAGACAAGTCCACGATGTCTAGTACGAGCCCCGAGTAGACCATTACGTCGGGCCTAAGGCTTGTGTAAAACTTCCACACTTGCCTCAAGTCTTTGAAATCCCTCCACCCAAGCGGCCTCGGGGCCTCTAAGTAAAAGCTCAAGTAGCCCCTACTCGGCACGTCTACTACTAGGTTGGGTGGGAGCGTGCCGGCTTTTTGCTTACCCTGCCTATCGAAGTGTATGAAGCCGTGTTCCGGGTACACGACCCTAACGGAGTACTTGAGGAAGTGCTTAAGTATTGACGCGACAACCCAGACTTCGTAAACCGTCCTCATATTAGACCTCATGCTCGAGTTAACCGCTGACCTCACTTTCGCCGCGTACTCCTCTAAGCTAAGCTTTCTCCGGAGCAAGTCATACGTGTAGAGTATTATCTTTTTCTTCAAGTGTTCAAGCGGGTTTTTAGAGAAATCGCTTGTTTCACGCGGCAAGAGCCAGCCGCGCCCCCCTATGACTGGGATTACTTCGCCGAGTAATTTGTGGAGCTCTTTGACTGCAACGAGGGCCCTGTTAATAGAGTCCCGCGTTGCGTAGGATAAAACTACGCACTCGCGAAATTGGTCTAACTTGTCCTCGCAGGAGGGCTCCTTGAAGGCAAGCCTAGCACCTGGTAGCACTTTCGTGCAATTCCTAACCTCGGCTAGTAGTTCAGAACAGCTCTTCATGTACTCCACTGCGCTCTTACGGGGCACTAGCACCTCACCGGTCTCTAGCCGGGCGCGGTTAAGGCGCCACCAATAACTTGAGCCGAGTTCAACCTATATAAGGTTTAAAGGCTTGAGTGGAGATTAAACCCGTTGAAGTGATGTCGGCAGGATCTGCCTCATCAGTGAAGAAGCCCTCGATCACTGATAAATGCTTATAAAACCCGCGCTCAATTAGTCCTCCACGGAATCAATGCTCTCCGAGGTGACCTAGATCGCCAGTCGACCGGAGGATATACGAACACCCGATTCTAACGTTCCACCGCGGTAGGAAAGTAGTGTTCTACTTCGAGGACACGCCAATAGAGGCGTATGAAGGAGAAAGCGTTGCAGTAGCATTATACGCCGTGGGCATTGACGTGTACTCTTGGAGCAGCGAGCTGGGGAGGCCCCGCGGCCCGTTTTGCATGATCGGCAAGTGTAGTAGCTGCTTCATGGTAGTAAACGGCGTTCCAAACGTTAAGACGTGCAAACTACCCGTGAGAGAGGGGCTAAGAGTCTACGGACAAAAGGGGTGGGGTGACCTAGAGAAAGTGCCAGAAAGCGGGGGGAGAAAAGTTGAAGAGGAGAAAATCGAAACAGATGTCCTAGTCGTAGGCGGCGGGCCCGCTGGGTTAGAGGCAGCAATAACCGCGGCGAGTAACGGCTTAAGCGTAGTAGTAGTAGACGAGCACTTTAAACTCGGTGGACAGTTGTTAAAGCAAACCCATAAGTTCTTTGGAAACGTCGAGCTCTTTGGAGGCATGCGGGGCTTCCAAATAGCTGAAGACTACATTAAAAAGGTCTCTAGTACTCAGAATATCAGGGTACTCGCTGGCACGGCCGTGTACGGGGTCTTTAGGGGCGGCCTAGTGGGGGCCGTTAGCGAGGACAAGCACTACGTGATCAAGCCGAGGACCCTGATAGCTACAACGGGCGCCCAGGAGAGGTTTCTAGATTTCCCGAACAACGACTTACCGGGAGTCATAGGAGCCGGCGGCTGCCAGACAATAATGAACGAGTTCGGCGTAAAGCCAGGCGACGCCGCGCTAGTAGTGGGCTCTGGAAACGTTGGCCTCATAATATCCTACCAGTTACTACAAGCCGGCGTAGACGTCAAGGCAATAGTCGAGATACTCCCGGAGATCGGGGGGTGGTTTGTCCACGCGGCGAAGGTTAGGAGGTACGGTATACCAATCCTCACTAGGCACACGTTGAAGTACGTAGAGGGCGACACAAGGGTTAGAAAAGCGGTTATAGCGGCCGTCGACGAGAGGTTTAACTTCATATCCGGCACTGAAAAGGAATTTGACGTAGACCTAGTCCTCTTGGCAATAGGGCTAGAACCGGACACTAGGCTACACGCGCAGGCAGGTGCTGTCATGAAGTACGTGCCCGAGCTAGGGGGCATTGTCCCCATTAGGACTAGGCAATTAGAGACAAGCGTGAAAAACATGTACGTAGCCGGGGATTCCTCTGGCATAGAGGAGGCGACAACCGCCATACTCGAGGGGAGAATAGCGGCTCTATCCGTGGTCTCTAAGCTCTGCGACGCCTCGAAGGCGAGTGAAGCGAGCCGCGAAATGGAGAGAACCCTGAAGTTCCTGTGGGAAGAGTACAGGGCGTCGCCAGTGCTAGAGAGGTCTAAGAGGGGTAAGGAAAGCGTCACGGTCAGCGACGAAGAAATGAGTGAACTCAGGGAGAAATACCCAGCCCCGATTGCATTCGGGTGATCTCTATGGTTGCCCAGAAGTTCCGCGAAACGGGGGTAGTTGAGCTCGAGGACTTAAAGAAATACGGGTTACTGCCGCCCGGAGAGAGGCTAAAGAAGGGCCCAGTAGCCGTATTGGAGTGCCCCGAAATGATACCCTGTAACATATGCGTGCCATTCTGCCCAACAAAGGCTGTTAAAATGGACAGGATTATAGACATCCCCGTAGTGGACTGGGACAAGTGCACTGGTTGCGGTATATGCGTCGCTGTTTGCCCAGGTCTAGCGTGTTTTGTAGTAGACTTGTCCAAGCCTGACGCCGACTACGTTACAGTACCACACGAATTCCTCCCAGCCCCCAAGAGGGGCGACGAAGTGGTGTTACTCAATAGGCGTGGAGAGCGGGTTGGTAAGGGCACGGTTGTCAGGGTGTGGGAGAGGAATAAGACCTACGTGGTCACAGTCCGCGTGCCTAAAGGGCTTGGAATGGAGGTGAGGGCTATATGGGTGGAGAGAAAAGGACAGTAATAATATGTAGGTGTAACGACGTAACGCTTGAAGAGCTCAAGAAAGCAATTGAAATGGGAATAGATGACTTCGAGCTACTGCGGAGATACCTGAGGCTCGGGTTTGGCCCCTGCCAGGGGAGGAGCTGCATAATGATCGCGGCTAGGTACTTCGCCAGGGCCACGGGCAAGTCAATTAGCGACGTGCTAGCCAATTTCCACGTGAGGCCTCCAATACTCCCCGTCCCATCGAGGGCAGTAGTGGTCAGGGGTGAGGGGTGGTGAAAGTACTAGTTGTCGGCGGGGGTATAAGTGGGTTATTCGTAGCCTACGAGCTGGTGCGCAGGGGGGTTAAGGACGTTACAGTAGTTGAAGAGAATTATCCCGGTAGCGGTGCAACGCTGAGAAACGCCGCTTGCTTCAGATCTTCGTTTACCTCCCCAGAACACGTTTTGCTAATGAAAGAGAGCATTAAGAGGTGGTTTGAGCTTAAAGACGAATTCGGCTTCGAGCTATACCAGAAAGGGTACTTGTGGGTCGCTAGGAGGGAGGAAACACTCGACACGTTTAGGAAACTAGTGGAGTTTCATAACAAGTACGGAATACCCACGCGAGTGCTCAGCGTGGACGAAGTCAAGGAAATACAGCCAAACATAAACTCGAAGATAATCACCGGCGCAATGTTCGATCCAACGGCCGGCAAAATGAAGATACTAGAGAACTTTACTAGGCTATACCTAAGGGTAAAGGGCCTAGGTGTTAAAGTACACCCGTATACAAAGGCCTTGAAGCTAGTTGCCAGGGGTGGTAAAATCGTGGCGGCTGAGACAAACCGCGGTAGCCTCGAAGCAGACGTGTTCGTCGTCGCGGCGGCTGAGAAGAGTAAGGATATACTGGGAACTGTGGGAGTAGACGTACCAATAGAGCCTGTGCCAAGGCACCCACTAGTCACAGAGCCTTATAGCGACGTCATAAAACCAGCGCTAATAGTCGACTGGGACACTCCTGGAGCACCGTACATTACGCAAACCGCTCATGGAACACTCTACATGGCTAGAGACATCGCTGACACCCCGGGTGCCCCGATTTACTCGACGAGACTCGACGTCATGTCGAAGACTACTAAGCCGCTTTCGGAGATACTGCCATTCCTAAGGCACGTTTACATCTTGAGGTACTGGATGGGCTACTACGACATGACCCCAGACCACCACCCGATCTACGGGCCCGTGGAGCCTTATGAAAACCTCTACATAGCGGCAGGGTTCAGTGGTCACGGAATGATGATGGCGCCCATTACGGGGGTCTTAATAGCGGACTGGATATTAAGCGGTAAACCGAGCATTGAAATAGCTAACAACCTGAAACTAGAGAGGTTTAAGACTGGTAGGCTAGTCAAAGAAATAGCGGTTATAGGCTAGCCCCGCGGCTGCAGCAAGCGCGGGTCTAAAATACGACCCCTCGTTTTTCCCCGGACACACTCCATAGCTAAATACGTGGCAACGTCCTCGTGAAACTGTATCTACGAGCTGATCCCGGGGTGCCGTCATTGCTGTGTAAACGCGTAGAGATAATGGAGCGAAATGTTTACTACTGCCACGACTACAGCTGGACTTACGGAGTATTCGTAGACCGCTTACACGCCGGGAAACTACTGGCCCGCTTCATAGAGCAAGTGCTGGGGCCATACGACGGCGTAATAGTGGGGCTAGCCGCTGGCGGGATACCCGTGGCTTACGCCGTTGCCTTAGAGCTCAAAATACCGCTTGACGTAGTAGTAGTTAAGAAGATAACCTTTCCGTGGACTATGGAGGCTGGCTTTGGCGCCGTGGCGCTAAATGGCTCAGTAATCTATGACGAGGGCATGGCTCTCAGCGCGGGCTATACTACTAGAGAAGTAAGCGACTTGGCGCACAAGATCAGGGGTTTCGTCGTCGAGAGGACACTAAAGCTACGGGGGAGTTTAGACTACGGGAACCTCGCGGGGAGAAACATTATACTAGTCGATGATGGTATAGCAACCGGCTACACGATGGCCGTGGCCGCGGATTTCCTGGCGAAAAAGGGCGTGAGAGAGGTAGTTGTCGCCGCGCCAACGGCGAGTACAGGTGGCTCGCTAAGAGTATCCGAGAAGGCCTCTAAGGTACTAGTACTAAACTTGAGGGCTGGGTTTATGTACGCTGTCGCAGACGCGTACTTAGAGTGGCACGATGTAAGCGATGAAGAAGCACTAAAGTACGTTCGGGGTGTCCAGGCGGGGGGTGGATTACCCCCTACTAATGCCCTGTGAAGGTATTAAAGCTTAGTTTTAAAGCCTCTTTTCATTAATTCACGTGGTTACTTCGTACCGGTGATCTCGACGAAGGCAGGGAAGCGTAGTCAGGGCGGCCGCAAGGCTACTCGTGCCGCTAGGTTTCTCAGGTACATGTGGTTTAGGTTGAGACGAGACCGCGTAATTGAGTCAATAACGCTACTCGTATTAACGTTATCCGTATCATACGTTGTTCTCGGGGCGGTTAGAGTAGAGCCGACGCTCCTCGGGGAGAAAATACTACTCCACTGGTGCCAGCTTAGGGGGTTTTACGGGGGCTCGTGCCTACGGGAAATGCTATCTGAGAAGACCTTGTTCGAGCAGGCCCTTTCACTATCGCTATTTATAACAGTCATAGCGCTAACTGTGATATCAATGAAACTCAGGTATTTCGCGGCTATATTTGCTGTTTTCGCACTTGCATTCCTAGGCGTTGTCCCGCCCCAAGACCTCGTTAGTGGAGTGGAGTGGAGGCTCGTGGTGTTCTTGATCGGCGCCATGATTCTCGCATTCATATTGAGGTCTCTCGGGGTGTTTAGGTACATAGTCCTCAAGATATTGAGGGTTTGCAGGGGTTCTCCAACGGCGTTTCTAACCATCCTAGCCTTGATCTCGTGGTTCCTAGCGATAGCTGTCGACGAGGCAACTAGCATAGTATACGTTACTATGCTATTACTAGACCTCAAGAAGTTAACGGGCAAGGACGTATCGCCGCTAGTCGTGTACTCTGTGTTAGCGACTAACACTGGTAGCATGGCAATGCCCATTGGAAACCCCATTGGCATATACTTGGCTTTCTCAACGGGGCTTCACGGCGGTGACTTCGCCAAGGTAGCACTACCACTATCACTGCTAACCCTGGTACCGTTAATCCTAGTGACAAGGGCTCTCCTCAAGCAGTACTTACTAGACGTCGTGAAGTCTATAACGGTTGATAGAGTTCAAGTGCTTTACGCAGAGTTCTACACGATGATAGATAGGCGCGGTAAAACCAGCGTCACATATGGCCTCGCCCTATTAGTGGGCTTCCTACTAGCTGTCTCAACGAGCAACATTATTGCGGAGTCCATGTCTAAGGCATATGGATACGCACTTGATGCCCACGCGCTCTTGGCCTTTATACCATACATATTTGTGTTTCTCTCACTGGAGTGGTATGAACCCGAGAGGCTGGAAACCGCGCTACTGAGGGGAGTCGAGTGGCCTTCGCTATTTTTCTTCATAGCGCTCTTTATGCTGGGTTACTCGCTACTATACTCCGGTGTAGCCACTAAAATCGCCTACTTAATTAGCGCACTGTTGCCCGCTCTTGGCGAGCTCTTCGTGAAAGAAGTGTTACTAGTCACCACGGCCGCTACTAGCGCGGTTCTCGACAACCTATCAGTGGTAGTAGCCTTCACGCCCGTCGCGAGTAGCCTAGTTTATGGAGGGGTATCTAGGTCTATTTACTGGACACTACTGTACGGTGGGACACTGGGCGGTAACTTCACCCCAATAGGCTCCACGGCCAACATAGTGGCCCTTGGACTATGCGACAAGGCGAGAATTAGGATTTCGTGGGCTAGCTGGCTGCGCGTAGCCCTTGTACCCACGTTAATACAAATTATAATAGCGGTAGTGTGGACAACCTTCTTAACGTGATTAAACCTGGTGTAAGCACGTGGCACTCGACGTCATTAGCCTCTTAGAGAGTAAACTAGGCAGGGAAAAACCCCAAGCATTGTTCACGGATATTGACGGCGTTTTAACGACCACTAGGGATTCCTACGCACTAGACTTAGAAGTAATTACACTGTTAAGGGCCCTCGAGGGCGCCGGGGTCCCCGTTTGCCTAGTTTCCGGCAACGCGTATCCCGTTGTATTGACTTTGCAGAGGTACCTCGGGCTATCCCCCCACTTCGTGGCGGAGAGTGGCTGTGTCGTGCAAGTTGGGGGAAGCGTAAATGTATTGTGCACCGTCGACTTGGCCTCCATAGTCCACGACATCAAGAAGCTATTCCAGCTAGAGGAGTTGCCTACGAATAGGTTTAGGCTATGCGACAGGGCATTCACACTTCCAGGGGCGTTTAAAAAAGACACGGAGAGAGTTAAGTCACTAGCCCGCACCATTATGGACAGGTACCCGGGTATACGCGTAGTTTACTCCGGGTACGCACTACACGTTGTCCCAGAAGAGTGTTCGAAGAGTACTGGAGTAAACTTCCTAGCACGCTCACTCAACATAGACTTAAAGAAGGCGATTGCAATAGGCGATAGCGCCATGGATTTAGACATGGTTAGAGCAGTTGGCGTAGGGGTTGCCGTGGGCGATGCCGATGAGGAACTAAAGAAAGAGGCCTTAGCCGTGTTGCCGTACGGCGCGAGCGAGTCGACTAAGTACCTCCTGGTAGGGGTATTGAGGTACTTAGCTAAGACTCTTTAACGTAACGAGCCCATTTACTACCCTCATAGGCCTATTAGCCGGGGGCGAGCACGCAGGCCAGTGCTTACTGCTTAGTGAGAGCCCTTAAACCAGTATAGTGAACACGTAGCCCGCTACTCGTTCACGTGGGGGCCGTGCCCCCTATGAATTTCGTTAATATTTCTAAGAGCTCGTTGAGCTTTTTCACTCCGCTAAACTCTTCTCTCTTCTTGATCTCGTTGTTCACTACGCGAATTAAGACTGTTGTAGGAGATGCGTGAACGTCGAATTTCTTAAACGCGCCGCTAGCCGCCTCTGAAACACACTCCCTAGCAAACCAGTCACATAGAACTATCACGTAGTTTACGTCTGAAAACATTTTCCCAAAGATCCTCACGAAGGGAAACCAGTGATTGTCGTAGGACCTACAAGCCGGGCACCTAGTGTTGTCGAAGTATATCATGTAGTAGCCATCACCCCACGGCAGGTTAGGGTTTCCACTAAATTGCCTGAGTACCCACTTGTCTCTCCCCGGGTCATAGACGTATATCCCGTGCGGCGAGTCCGGCTCTACTTTATCGAGCTCTAACCCCTCCTTACCCCGCTTCTTGCTCACATCTGTAGTAAGCATTTTCCTTAGAATATCCAGTATGTCTCTCTCCACGCCTAAGCACCGGCTATTACCTAGAGTATGCTTTAGGGCTAAGAAGGTTATAAAGCACTAGAGATCGGCCCTAGTTTGCTCCTGTATAATCCGCTACCCATAGACTACTGGTTAGTGTTCCTAAGGGACAAGGTTTATAAATTGTTGTAGAGAGATAGTATGCCAACAGGAGGTGGTTTGGCGTTTGACTGGCATAGTACTAGACGACGTGGATAGAACTATAATAAAGGAGTTAGTTAAGAACGCGAGGGCTACTTACCGCGAATTAGCGGGCGTCGTTAAGTTAACAGACGTAGCGGTCATTAAGCGAGTCAAGAAGCTCGAGAAAAACGGCGTTATAAAGAAGTACACGGCGATCGTAAACCCCCTGGCCCTCGGGTACACTAAAGTAAGCTACACTGGCATCAACACAAAGCCCGAAAAGCTCTTCGACGTCGTTAAAAACCTCAAAGAACGCGATTACATAAAGTACTTGGCGCTCACGACCGGGGACCACGACATATTAGCCGTTATATGGGCTAAATCAGCTGACGAGCTGGAGAAAATACACGAGGAAATACGAGGTCTCGACGGCGTCGTGGCCGTATACCCGGCTATATTGTCAGAAGTACTTAAAGACGAGGCGTACGTGTAGGGGTACAACGGCTTAAAGCGTTATAAGCAAGGAGGCCTATTACTTGACTGGGTACGATACATGGAGCAAAAGCCCCTTCAGCCCAGTACTGGAACCTTTAAGTTCACGCAAGATTTGTTCAAGTACATAATTCCCCATGGAGTGCCGAGGAACTCGTTTGTCGTCTTAACCGGTGAAGGCGGGTCTGGAAAATCCGTTATCCTAGCACACTTAGTCAAGGACTTCCTAGTGTCCGGGGAGCCCGTGATTTACGTGGCGCTAGACGACGACCCCCAGACCGTGTTAAACCAGCTCTCTTCATTCGGGGTTGACGTTGAGGGTTTCTGCGGAAAGAAGTTGTTAACTATTGTAGACGGGTTTAGCTACCTCGCAAAGGCAAAGAAGCCCTCTTCGTGCGTTGAAGAGGAAGTTAACCCGGAAAACCCCGACACGATCACTTCCTCTATAGGTAAGCTAATTGAGAAGTACAATATCGCCAATAAGGGCCTCATCGTAGTGGACTCGCTAAACGAGATAATGGTTCTCTTAGACCCAACGCGCTTCGTGAAGTTCGTTAAGGTTTTGAGAGCTAGTTTTGCGAAAACCCAGGGTGTATTAACAGTCGCGTCACTACACACCTCGACACAGAACTTTAAGGAATACCTACTCACGATTGAGCACTTAGTTGACGGAATACTGGAGACCTCGAGCATCCCCGTGGAATTAGCGCAGCAAATACCCATATTTGTGAGGCAGATATCAGTTAGGAAAATGAAGGGCACTGACACTAAGCAAGGCTGGGTACTATACGGAATAGACCGAGAGGGCTTAAAGCCCGTGGTACTCAGGATCGCGAGCACTACTAGCCGCTGAGAGGGCCCTTTCTGCTCACGAGGACTAGTGCTTTTTCATGGGACTTTTCCGCTAGCCCAGAGGGGCTTGTTGCAAAGGCGTATAGCCCTCTCGGAGAGTACTCTGCTTCGACGCAGCTAATCTCGGGCAAGTCCTCTTCGAGCACTACCTTGGCGTAGTAGTGGCCCCCCACGCCTCTCCCGAGGCAGAATAAAACGCGCACACCACTAACCTCCGCTACTACCAGTGTGTAACCCCTTTCGCGACTACTGACAGCCTTGGCGACCATCTTGCTGAGCGCACTTATAAATTCCTCTACCAAAGCCACCAGCCGCTACACGCTGTACAGTACTTTCCTAGTGGCTTCGGGCAAGGCCTCTTCGCTAATTATCGTAGCCGTTAGCGGCGGTTTACGGACCTTGGGCCCCACTACGACGTACCTAGACGGGTCGTTAATGTCCCCTTGCTCAATTTTAGTCCCAAACCTTATGTTCAGTACGCGGACTTTGACAAACCAGCCGTCGTTTCTCTGCACATACACGTACTTCTTGTGCTTTAACCCCACTGTGGAACACCTAGGCCGGTTTTTCAAAGCCTATGCATACTCCACGTATACAAGTATCCTAATATAAAGCTTGCAATAAACCCCAAGATAACTCCAATAAGCTGTGCTAGCCAAAACGGGGCACTAGTTAATCGCGGTATAATTGTTGCGGCCGATACCTGCGAGAGCCAGCTAGCAATGCTCGCAACGTGGTATTTCAAGCAGCGCTTCAAGGTATTGCTAACTCCGCGCGCCAACCCTACGTTCCTAAAAGTCAGCGTCTCGTGTAGGGCGAAGTTAAACAAGACACTCGCCTCAAAACCCACCGTCGACGCAACTGGGTTCACTAAGCCCCCTAGAACGCCCATTAACGCCCTGTAAGTGGTAACCGCGAAGACTAAGTTCACGGCTATTCCAAGGACCCCTATTGCAGAGTACAATACCACCCTAAGGGGCTCTGAGAGGGGTAGTGCTAGAGCTC
>Ga0105154_1000553_pt1 | contig 15965 bp, 15 predicted proteins | sample SSWtaG_FD_89672 | JGI IMG/M metagenome (GOLD analysis project Ga0105154, IMG submission 89672) | Hot spring microbial communities from Sandy's Spring West, USA to study Microbial Dark Matter (Phase II) - SSWsed_matched | ecosystem: Environmental > Aquatic > Thermal springs > Hot (42-90C) >... | reverse complement strand
CGTAATGAGAGCTTCAGAGTACATTCAAGGACACAGGTATGTTGAAACGATTAGAAAAGTCGAAGAGCTCAAGATCCACATGGCCAGAGACGATGGACTTGCAGTATTCGGCAATGAAGTCAAGCTAGCAGCAGAGATGGGAACTCTTGCAGTGTTGATCGTTGTCGAGGGCCATCCCGAGCTTGAAGAGCTTAAAAAGCTCGCAGAGAAGAGTGGGGCGGAAGTTGTCGTAGTTCCCTCAAAAATGCCCGAGGGGGAGTGGGTTTCCAAGTCTTTTGGTGGTATTGCCGGAGTTTTAAGGTTCAAACTCCAGCTTTAGGGAACGAAGCTAGATTTTCTCTTCTACCTCTATTGGAACATCGAGGTTCAACTGAGTTACGAGCTCCTTGTACCTGTTTCTAACAGTCACCTCGGTGACCCCAGCGATGTTAGCGATTTCCTTCTGTGTTCTTCTCTCGTTCTCAAGCAAGGTGGCAATGTATATCGCAGCTGCCGCTAGCCCCGCAGGATCCTTTCCAGCTGTTATTGCTTTTTCGCGTGCCGCTTCTACGATCTCTGCTGCTTTCTTCAGGGTCCTTCCACTAAGCCCTAAAAGGCTACCCATTCTTGGGATGTAGTCTAACGGGTTTGCTGGCGGTACTTTAATCTGAAGCTCGCGCACGAGTAGCCTATAGCACCTCGCAATTTCCTTCCGATTGGCTTTCGTGTGAAGCGAGATCTCGTCGAGCGATCTCGGTACCTTCTTGAGCCTACACGCAAGGTACACCGATGCAGCAACCACGCTTTCAATGCTCCTTCCTCTGACAAGCCCCCTCTCTACAGCCTTTCGATAGATTATTGCAGCCTCCTCTCTAACGGCTCTTGACAGCCTAAGCTGATTGGCTAGCCTCTCTAGCTCGTTCATAGCTTGAGCGAGGTTTCTATCGATGCTGCTTTGAATTCTGCTTCTAATCTGCCACTTTCTGTATCTCAGGAATTCCAGCCTTCTCTTGGGCTCGAGCTTCTTGCCGCTGGCATCTCTGTCCCTCCAGTCGATGATCGTCGTCAACCCGCGATCATGCACTGTAGGAGATAGCGGTCCTCCCACACGGCTCCTCTTTTCCCTCTCTTCGGGGGTAAACGCACGCCACTCTGGACCCTGCTGTACTAGCCTAGACTCGATAATCTCACCTGTTTCGGTACAGATGTACTCACCGCGCTCGGCGTCAAAAACGATTGCCTCTGGCGGACACTCAACGTCTTCTTCTGCAAGCTCCTCTTCTGCCATGTTCAGGTCGCCCCGAGAAGTGTATCATGCTTCCATACCAGAAGTAAAGGACAAACTTAATAAGGCTACACTCTCTACTAATATAAACTTTTTCCTTCCTGGATATAAATGCCTTTCGTTTTTCGCAGTGCTATTGCTATTCTCTCACACGTACGAGCACGCTTTGGGACTCTGTAGCGTTCAGCTGATCACCACTATACTGTCTGGAGGAAATCCGAGCTCTACGAGAATCTCCTTAAGAGAAGCTCTATGATCTCCCTGAAGTTCTATCCTACCGTTCTTTGCAGTTCCCCCGGTGGCAAGCCTTGACTTGAGCTGAGATGCAAGCTTCTTAAGGTTTACCTCCCTCTCGTCAATGCCCTCTATTATCGTGACCTCCTTACCGAATTTGCGTTTTTCAAGCCTTATCTTAATAATTTGTTGCTCCTTGACAAGCTGCTCGCATAACTCGGGAGGCAAACCACCACATAGGGACTCTAAATCCTCTGTCCCCATTATCTTACCTGTACCCCTCCACCAGAGCTGTTCCTTCCAGACTCTTGCAATATTCTTTTGTTTTACCAAAGTATATATATACAAGACGGTTTTTAATCTTCGACTCTGCACTCAATAAGCCCTTTCTCATAGTCCAGGATTGCTCTGTGAATTTCCTCGGGAGTTCTAGCTCTAACGCAAGCTACGAGCTCCTCCTCCTCGCCGCCATAAAGGATCGAGAGTCCTACCACAGCAAAAGCCTCCTTGTCCCAGAGGCTGTCACCGACGTAAGCACACTCCTCGTGCTTCACGCTGTATCTCGACATTACACTTAGAAGAACCCTGTCCTTTCCACCTGCCTCTACTACTGGAATGCCTCCTGGGACGAGCTTTCCATTGCCATCGAAAACGAGAATGCTAGAGTACCACTCGCTTATGCCAAGCTCGCTTGCAACCCTCTCTAGTAGAACACTGACCCCTCCACTTATAATAATGACCCTTCTACCCTCGCGCTTGAGTCTCTCCACAAGATTTTTGAAGCCGGGGGAGACCTTGATGCTCTCGAAGGCCTCTTCGAGCTCACGGCGGCTAACCCCGCCCCTACGGCTTTTAATCCACAAGAGTGTGGACAGGTATAGCCACTCGTAGTAGCTTAGCTTGCCCTGAAAGAAGTTCTCGGCAAGCGCTTTAGCCTCTCTGAGAACTCCAAACCTTTCGTGAACGATGTCCCAGCTGTTCTTTATTGGAACGAGCACGCCATCCATGTCGAAGGCTACAATTTTAACAGCTCTTTTCATGGTAGCTCCAACATCAACAGCATTTTAAGGGAAGGCGCAAATCTAGTAGTCAGGGAACTCTAGAACAAATGAGCTTATAAAGTCTTGTGCTAGGCTTGCGGTGAGAATGATGATGCATTTAAAAAGCCCGACCGCAGAGGGCTTGAATCCGGTGATGACGTGGCGGCTGTCTGAACCCCGCAAGTCTTGCGTGCGCTTCAGGCGTTCAGCACTCCTGTACCAGACTGATGCTAGCTGGAGTGAGATGGGAGATGTATGAAGCAGCGATACTTGGAGCCTCGGGATATGTGGGTGGCGAGCTTCTGAGGCTATTGCTCGGTCACCCTGAAATCCGTGTTAAGAAAGCGTACTCCAGGAGGTACGCTGACAAGCCAGTACACTATGTTCACCCACACCTGAGAGGTTTCTACAGGGGCTTGAGGTTCGAGAGGTTCGACTCCGAGGTCTCCCCAGATGCGGACATAGTCTTTAATGCTCTGCCTCATGGCGAGGGAATTCACATTACAGCTAGACTCGTCGAGCAGGGCATTAGAATCGTGGACTTGAGTGCAGACTTTAGACTCAAAGACCCAGAGAAGTACAAGGTCTGGTACGGCTTTGAGCACCCGTATCCTGACCTGCTAGAGAAGTTTGTTTACGGCTTGCCAGAGCTAAACAGCGAAGAGCTTAGAGGCGCGAGACTAATCGCTTCGCCAGGATGCAATGCAACAGCATCAATTCTAGCGGCTGCACCTCTCATTAAAGAAGCCATTATTGACCTTCAAACGATAATTATCGACGTGAAGGTTGGCAGCAGTGAAGCTGGTAGAACTCCATACGAGGGAAGCCATCATCCTGAGAGAGAGGGCACGATAAGACCCTATCAGGCATGGGGTCACAGACACCTCGAGGAGTTTCTTCAAGAGGCGAGAAAGCTCACTTCAAGAGGGCTCAGAGCCTCAATGATCCCTCATGCTGTTTCTAGCATTAGAGGGGCCTTGGCAAGTGTTCACTCCTGGCTCACACGGGATCTTGACGAGCTCGATCTGTGGAAGGTATACGCCAGGTTCTATAGAGGCAGGCCTTTCATTAGGATAGTCTACTCCTCTACGCAGAAGCTACCAGATACAAAAAACGTTGTTGGGAGCAACTATGCCGATGTTAGCTTTGCAAAGGAGAACTACACCGGCAGGGTCAGTGGCTTTACGGCACTAGACAACCTCGTTAAGGGTGCTGCTGGTCAGGCTATTCAGGCACTAAACATATCGTTGGGGCTGAGAGAGGAAGCGGGTCTCGAAGTTCCGCCATTAAAGCCAGCTTAGGTGGCCAAAGTTGAAGGTCGTCGTGAAGGTTGGAGGCAGGATTTTAAAGGAGGGGCTGGACAACATTCTAGAGTCTGTTGCGGGGCTTTATAGATCAGGCTACAGAGTGGTGTTTGTTCACGGCGGGGGCGATGTCGTTACCGAGTACTGCAAGAAGATGGGAATAGAGTCTAAGTTTGTTGTAAGCCCAAGCGGGATAAGAAGCAGGTACACAGACAGGCAGGAGCTGGAAGTCTACGTGATGGTCATGGCAGGGCTTATAAACAAGACCGTTGTCGCTCGGCTTGAAAGGCGTGAGGTCAAGGCTGTTGGGCTATGTGGAGCAGATGCCAGTATTGCCGAGGCCGAGAGAAAGAAAAGAATCCTAGTTGTAGACGAGAAAGGGCGAAAACGCATAATAGAGGGAGGCTATACGGGGAGAATCGTGAGAGTTAACACCGAGATAGTCGAAACGCTCTTAAAGCAGGGGTACGTTCCGGTAGTAGCTCCAATAGCCATTGGCGATGGAGAGCTTCTCAATGTCGATGGAGACCAGATGGCTTCAAGACTGGCCGTCGGAATTAGTGCAGATGCTCTGGTATTCCTAACCGACGTGCCTGGCATCATCTACGAGGGCAAGCTCGTCAGGAAGCTGAGTACGAAGGAGGCAGAGGCACTCGCACAGAAAATCGGATTTGGCATGAACAGAAAGGTCATGCTCGCAGCCGAGGCGGTAGAGCAGGGAGTGAGCAGGGCTATTATAGCAAGCGGCATGGTGGACAATCCGGTAGAGAGGGCACTAAGGGGGGAGGGGAGCGTGATCGAGAGTTGAGGGAGCGCACCAGAAAGTCCACCGTAGACGAGAAAGACATCAAGCTTCTCGAGCTTCTAAAGAAGAACTCGAGGCTATCCTATGACAAGATAGCCAAGCAGCTTGGTATAAGCAAGGCTGCGGTCAAGAAAAGGTTGACGAAGCTTATAGAAGGAGGGGTTATCAAGAGATTCACAATAGAGTACGAGATCGAGAGCAAGATGAAAGCGCTTGTTCTCGTAAAGGTCATGCCAGGCCACGACGTGCCTAGTGTTGCGAGCGCGATTGTAAAGAACGAAATGGTTGATAGCGTTTTCGAGGTTGCTGGAGAGTACGACATCGTTGTTCTAGCCTCAACACCCGATGTAGCGTCAATAAACCAGCTTATAGACTCCATGAGGAGGGTGCAAGGAGTGGCGTCTACGAACACTCTTGTAGTTCTTAGAAGCTGGTGACATCGAAAAGAGAGCTGTGGGGAATGCTGTTGAAATCGGGAGTAGCTCCAACAGCATCGCGCTGAGCGCGTAGTCGATTCTGCAGTCTACTCTTTGCCTTCGTGGAACTCTACGTTTTCGGCTTTTTCTACGATGATGCCTCTGTAGAGAAAGCTCACCTGCCTGAGCGCTACCATATAGTCGAAGTCGTTTAGAGCGCTAACAGCATTTGCTGGAACGACAACCTTATACCCTCGAAGCACCGCACTCCCTGCTGTGTGCAGAACGCAGATGTTTGCTACCGTTCCGGTAATTATCGTGAACTCGATGTTGTTCAGCCTCAGGGCGTCGTCGAGCCAAGTTCCGTAAAATGCATCGTATCTCGTCTTTTCAATTACAATTTCGTTCTCGCCGGGCTTGAGCTCGTCCACGATCTCCCACCCCCACGTTCCCTTTACTGTATGTTGCCCCCAGATCTTGAACTCCCAGTCCCAAGGATAGTGTGTGTCCTTCGTGAAGATCCTAAGAACGTCCTTCTGTCTGGCTTTTTCGAGTAGTGCCTTGATGTGAGGTATTGTCTGCTGTGCTGTTGGAACTACCAGCCTGCCTTGCGGCTTAACAAAGTCGTTTTGCATGTCGACGATAATGAGTGCGGTTCTTTTAGCCGGAAGGCTTATACTGCTTTCAATTTTAATTTCGGGCACGTCGACCCGTCTGTCAAGCAAGTTCCATCCCTCAAAAAACCTGTGGTCAGACGCGTTAAAGTTCTTAATGCCCTTTCCGCTCTAGTCCAAATCATGCATAATGGTTATCCCGATCTAAAGCATAATTTCCTCCTAGTAGTACTACAGTAGGGCCAGATGTTTCTGAGGGGTGTAGTGTTTTTTGAACTACGAGGATAGGGTGGAGTACCGAGAGCGTGTCGTGCAAGTTGCGTGGAGAGGAGGGAGCATCGAAACTAACGAATCGAAAAGCAGGGTTCGAGGAATCAGGGTTCTGGTGGAAGGCGAATGGACGATATACTCGACAACGGAGGAGCTAAGGTGGGAGCAGCTAGAGGAGAGAATCAAGGCAATATCTCGGGCACCGAGCGTGAAGATCGATAGAAAACCTGTTCAGATCCAGCTTCATAAGGGGAGGGTTGCGCTTGGTAGACCTGCAGGCGAGCCGGTAGCAGAGTGTCTTAGGGTTGCCTCCATAGCTAAAAGCATCCTACAGGAAAAGGGCCTTACAGGAGAGATTGTTGCGGTGTACTCCGAGTCTCAACGCACAATAATACACCACGAGGGAACTTCTCAAGAGGATAAGGTGGTAAGTGAGCTCTACATCTTTGCCGAGACAAGAACTGAGGGGACTAGGTATGTTGGTTCCTCGACAGCCGCGTGGCTCGGTCCCCCGGCTCAAATAGCTGCAAAGGACATTGAAATCTTGGTAGAAAAGGCTGCAAGAAGGAGCGTTAGCGCGTTGAGGGCAAAAAAGATAAGCCCCCTAGAGCGGGGCGCCAAGACCGTTATTCTCGCCGAAGAGGCTAGTGCTGCATTCTTTCACGAGCTAGCACACATGCTGGAAGCGGACAACCCGGAGCATGTCAAACCTGGAACCCTAGTGTCTACGACATCCCTCCAGATCAAAGACGATCCGTTCAGCGAAGCGAGCCCGGCGAGCATGGTTTTTGACGATGAGGCTGCGCCTACAAGAAAGAGGTCTCTGGTGGAAGACGGCGTTGTGGTTGGTTTGCTTCACACCAGGGAGACTGCAAGTGTTTACAGAGACCATCCAGGATCCGCTCGAGGACTCTTCCACAAGCCAAAGGCGATGCACACTACTCTTGCGATTGGCGGGGGCGACTGGAAGGAGGGCGAGGTCATAGAGGAGACCAGAGAGGGGATTCTAATCGATGGAGTCGTTAGAGCCGAGCTTTGGAGGGGCATTGTTAGGCTCGTGCCGGAAGAGACCTGGATTGTGAGCAGGGGTGAGGTTAGAGAGCCCGTGAAGATAGAGGAGGTAAGAGTACCCTTAATAAAGGCCCTGACCAGTATCGATGCCGTTGGGAGAAAAACGTATCTTAGAGTGTCGTACGATAAGGGACACATTGTCGCCGAAAGAAGTCCTTGGATCAGAACCGTTGCCTACGTCTTCTAGCTATTGTTTAGATGTGCCGTTCTAGGTGCCTTAAGAGCTCTAGAAGATCCGTCACCATGACCTTTGCCGTTCTCCACGCAGGTCCAACGGGACCTGTTAGGGCGATTTTCTCGCCTTCAAGCTCAATCACAATGCCATTGTAGATGCCGCTCACCTGCGCAAGGAGGTCGTCTTTTGAAACAGCCTTAGGTGCAACCTCGAGGCGCCCCTCCTCCCTATCAAATACAGCAATATATCTGTACCTAGCATTCTTCTCTAGCGCTTCTCTTATCTCGCTCTCGCTAACCGAGGTTAGGGGAGTGCGTTTTACGCTATGCAAGGTGTAGCGATAGCCTAGTTCCGATGCTAGAATTGCAATTTTTGCAGCCGCATCCCAGCCTTCAATATCGATCCTCGGGTCAGGTTCTGCTAGCTGCTCTCTCACAGCACTCGAGACGGCCTCGCTAAAGCTATAGCCCCTTTCTACAAGCGAGATAACGTAGTTGGTGGTGGCATTCAGAACGGCCTCGATCTTTACAACGTCCCGGCCTACAAGCCCCCTAACGAGATCTATCGCAGGTGTTCCTGCTGCAACAGTTGCACGGTACCCAATAAAGATGCCGTGCTTGCGGGCCTTCTCCATAATGTTCGCATAGTCTAGAGCCAAGGCCGTCTTGTCTGCTGTTATGACGTTCACGCCATTCTCTAGAAGTAGCCTGAGAATGTTCAGATTGGGCTCTCCTGTTTCGTATGATGGAGGTAACGCTATGAACGCTACACTCGGCTCACCGAGCTTATCGATGCAGTCGCGAACGTTGAAGCCGTGCTTAAAGCCTGGATGCATGCTAAGCTTTTGCCCGCTCTCGGCTAGTCTTAACAGGCTACTGAAGTCGCTTTCGGCTTTAACCTCAACCCCTCCTCTAGACGAAAAGACGCAGACAACCTCAACCCCCTCCTTAAACCTCGCCAGCTCTAGAAGAAGCCTCCTATTAACATTGCCGAACCCGATCAGAATGGCACTCACTTTGGCCATGCTAGAGCACCGGGGGGCTTTTGGGCTTCGGGCAGAGTGCAAAGCGCGTCGAGACCTTCTTGATGGGAACGCAAACTATATTGTTTTTGAAGAAAATTAAACTACTGTAGGACTCGTGGAGGACAAAAAGTCGGTGTTCTGGAGTCATTCTAGACTCAAAGACGACTTTCTAGAGCTTAAGGAAGCCATCATGAATGTGGCAGGCTCAGGCTGGCCTCTGGTTTCTAGGCTCGTTCTCGATAGGCTGAGGAAGGCAAGGCTTCTCCACTACAAGGCAGTGTGGTACAGTTACGTTACAGATAGAGAGCTCAGGAGCATGATTGTCTCGCAGACCGCTCTTCCCAGACTCTACAGGCTCCTCCCCAGGAGGGTCAGATTTGCGAGCCTCGAGGGATCCGATGCCCTCGTGTTCCTTGGGAAGCCTCCCGAGCAGATATACAGGTTCGTTAGAATCTCCCCCTCGAGGTTCAAGTGCACCTGCGAAGATGCAATAATGATGACCTCAATTGCGGAGAGAAGGCTCAACAAAATTCTAGAGTCTCTTGGAGTGAAGGCACACGTTCCAGCAGGCTCGCTGTCGGACTACTCGCTGTGCAAACACACTCTGTCGGAGATTGCTAGAGCCAAGCGGGCTGGAGTTTTGGACTTTGAGGAAAAGGAATTTAGGAACACCCTCACCGTGGCGCTTTTAGTGCTAGCACTAAAGTACCTTGACGAGCAGGAGGTTAAGAAGAAGATGCTAGAGCTCGTATTGAGAGCTGTAAGGACGGTTTTGGAGAGGGCTGGTGGCAAGGCTGCTCGCTAGTTTGATGCTCGAGCTGTCTTGAGGGCCTTGGGCAATGCCCACACTTTCTCGCCTGTGCCAATGCTACTGCGACTGCCACACTCAAGCTAGCGGCAAATCTGTCAGGGCTCTAAAAGGCTATCTAAGGGCCAACCGAGATAGAGGACTTGCAACGATAAGGCGAGGTAAGAGAAGGGCTGCTTGCAGCTCCTACGGGAGAGACGTTCAAGGAGCCGATCCACACGTGTACGCAGACACGATTTCGAGTTAGAGTTGTAACTGTTGCCTCTAGTGGGAAGCAAGAGGTCTCTACTGGGAAAAAAGCCTCGTTTCTCTACATGCCTTGCACACAGGCTTTAGAGCGCTTCTCCGTGTCCTCTCGACCACGACTTCGCGTTTTGATGTCCACCAGAACGTCAAACAGAAGGCATAATGCTCATAGGAACCGTGTCCGTTTAAACATCAAACGAAGCCGAGTTTGGCATATCCCTAAACAAAACGAGCGGGTAGAATCCTTCATGAAGGTACACGATTAATCCGTACCCTTGGTTTATTGCTAGCTGCGCTATTAATCGTATCGGCAACAGAGTTGCTAGTAAGAAATATTAGAGGAGGTAGGTAAAGGGAAGCTCGACTCTCATGATTGCGTTTGATCGTTTGATACGCTGGATCGAGTGTCTAGATCCAACGGGCGAGAGCAGGCCTCACGCATCTTGCCATCTTGATCCACTACAAGCCACCAAAGCGCAAGAGGCGCCTGGTGTGGGGTTGTGGAACCTGAAACAATGTACGTTGTCCTAGGCTTAACGGCAGCAATGTACATTGCTTGGAATTTGGGGGCAAACGACGCTGCCAATCCAACGGACGTGGCAGTTGGTGCTGGCGCTCTTTCGATAAGGAGTGCTGTTCTTTTGTTTTGCATCTTTGCTGCAATAGGAGCCATTGTGCAAGGCTATATGGTAATTAAGACCATTGGGAGAGGTGTCGTGCGCGAGGTACCGGCAGTAGGTGCACTATCGGCAAGCCTAGCGGCCGGTATTTGGATAACCCTTGCAACCTACAAGGGCATACCCGTCTCGACGACTCACAGTACAATTGGAGCTGTGCTTGGAATAGGGATTGCCGACATGCTGTTTTTTGGAAAGGAAGAGGCAATTAACTACGGTGTTGTGGTAAAGGTTATTCTCAGCTGGATCACAAGCCCCCTCTCAGCAATAGCAGTGACCGTGTTGCTGTACTTTCTGCTTTTAAGGCTTGCCAATGCGCTCACGTCTAGGGGCGTTATGGTTGAGGTCTGGTACAAAAGGGCTTTTATACCAGCACTAGCATTCGGTGCATACGCCTTTGGAGCTAACGATGTGGGGAATGCGACAGGCGTTTATGTTAGCGTTGTAAAGGATGTTACAGGAATGCCAGAGGAGGGAACGATGAGGCTCCTAGCGCTAATGGGAGCAGCAGGAATAGCTGTAGGAGCGCTAACGTGGGGACCAAGGGTCATTAAAACAGTTGGCCTTAGAATCACCCGAATGGACTACGTTTCGGGTCTTGCAGCGCAATTTGGCGACGCTTTGGCATTATGGCTATTCACGACAGTGCCCTACGTGCTGTTTGGATACGGCATGCCAGTTTCAACGACGCATGCTAGCGTGTCCAGCGTTATTGGTGCTGGTATAGCAAAGCACAGAGGGCTTTCTGGAGTAAATTGGAGAGTCGTGGGAATAATTATTGCTTCCTGGATACTAACGCTCCCGATAGCAGTAGCCCTAAGTGCTATAATATATCTCCTCGTACACACCATAGGCCCTTAGATTAAAAACACGGCACCCCAATAACTAACTCCCCAATATAGAAATGCTAGTCAAGCTGGGGGTGTTTGGCTGTGGCCTCTACGTGGAGATGGCTTGGTAGGAGAAGAGAGCGCGAGGTTATAGCTCACTGCTTGAGGCACCTGTCGGTTGTGGAGGAGGAAGCTCGGAGCCTAATTAGCGAGGTCAAGCATGTTATCGAGGGGAAGGAAAACGTTCTAAAGTCCTACAAGAGGGTTTTCGAGCTAGAAAGAGACGCCGACCAGGTCAAAAGAGAGATCATCGATGCACTATCAACAGAACTCTTCCACCCTCTTAGCAGAGAGGAGCTCGTGAGGCTGACGCTAACGATAGACGATATTGCAAACCTGCTAAAGTCTGCTGGCAGAAGGTTGCTGGTGCTCGTACGCGTGATCGAGACCCCGAGAAGAGAGATAGTAGAAAGGTACTCGGCCATCCTCGAAAAGGTACTTCAGCAAATACTCTTGCTGAAAGACGCTATAGCACTTCTTGCCGAAGATACGAAAGAAGCCATTAAAAAGGCGGATGAGGTTGAAAGGCTGGAGGAGGAGGTTGACGAGATTAGGAGCGAAGTCGAAGAGCAAATTTTGCACCTCTGTCACCAGGATCTGAGCTTCGCCGAGTGCCTGCTCTACCTGAGAATACTAGAAATTATCGAGGGATCGAGTGACAAGTGCGAAGATGTAGGAGACGTTGTTAGAAGCATAGCACTCATAGAGTGACAGGTCTCGGAGGACAGCAGTATGAGTGGAGAGCGGGAAAAGTCTTCTCGAATACCTGGCTTTCATAAGCTAGCCATAGAGGAGAGGTTGAAGAAAGTTGCAGAGCTGGTCGGACTAACAGAGGAGGAGCAGGAGCTTCTAAAACAGTGGGGCAATTTGGATCCAAAAGTTGCAGACATGATGATAGAGAACGTTATCGGGGCAATGAGCTACCCGCTTGCCGTTGCTGTGAACTTTAGAATCAACGGCAAGGACTACATTGTTCCAATGGTCATCGAGGAGGCAAGCGTTGTCGCAGCAGCGAGCCATGCCGCGAAGCTTATGCGGGAGGGAAGGGGGATTATCAGCATTGCAAGCGAGCCAATAATGATCGGTCAGGTGCACCTAATGGACGTCGACGATCCGTTCTACAGGGCACAGAGAATTCTCGAGAGAAAAAGTGAGATAATAGAGCTTGCAAACAGCACAAACGAGGTTTTGGTGCAACTTGGAGGGGGAGCAAAAGATCTAGAGTACAGAGTTCTGGAAACTCCAAGAGGGAGAGTTCTAGCAGTACACCTTCTAGTCGACGTAAGAGACGCCATGGGAGCCAATGCGGTCAACACCATGGTAGAGAAGATTGCACCACTACTAGAGGAGATTACGGGCGGCAGAGCGGTTCTCAGAATAGTCAGCAACCTAGCGGATAGAAGAATTGTAAGAAGCAGCGTTGTTGTGAGAAAGGAGGCCGTTGGTGGCGAGGAGGTAGTCGATGCAATAGTAGACGCGTGGGCTATAGCTGCAGCCGATCCCTATAGGGCTGCAACGCACAATAAGGGAATAATGAACGGAATTATCGCGGTTGCTCTCGCAACAGGACAGGATCACAGGGCGATCGAGGCAGGAGCGCATGCGTATGCCGCCAGAGATGGAAGGTACAAGCCGCTTAGCGTTTGGTGGAAGACCAAAAGCGGAGACCTGACGGGCACGCTCGAAATGCCGATTCAGGTTGGCACGGTTGGAGGTGCCACCAGAGTGCATCCAGTGGCAAGGGTGGCGCTAAAGATGCTTGGCGTTAAAACAGCTAGGGAGCTCGCTGAGGTCGTGGGAGCTGTTGGTCTGGCACAGAACTTTGCAGCTTTAAGGGCTCTCGTAACCGAGGGCATTCAGAGGGGGCATATGAAGCTTCACGCTAGAAGCCTTGCTTTGACTGCAGGCGCTACACCGGAAGAGGCAGAGAGGATAGCAAGCATCATGATTGAAGAGAAGAACATTAGCTTCAAGAGAGCTGTGGAGCTCTTAGAAGAGCTGCGCCAAGGAACCCACAGGCGCTGAAAGCGCTAGTTGCCTGAGGAGTTGGCTGCGTGGAAACCGACGAGATAGCGTGTTCTAGTGGGATTGAAGTTGTGCGGAGGAGAGTAAGGCATCTCAGAATTGAAGTCAAGCCTCCTGGAGTTGTAATCGTAATAGCGCCGCTATGGATTTCGAAAGAGAGAGTTCTCGAGACGATTAGAAAACACTCCGATTGGATCGAGACTAAAAAGAGGTACGTGCAACAGGCATCAGAGCTTGCCAAGAAGCTGAGAGTCAAAGAAAAAAGCCATCTTGAGCTCGACGAGCTCGTAAGAGGGCTCGTCAGAAAGTACGCTGAGCTACTCGACGTGCCAGTTCCAAAAGTAAAGTACAGATTTATGAAAAGGAGATGGGCGAGTTATAGTGAAGATGGAACTATTACCATGAATAGAAAGGCAGCGTTTCTACCAAAAAGGCTTATCGAGTATCTCATCTACCATGAGCTCTGTCACGTATTCGTAAAAAGACATAACAGGAGTTTCTGGCATCTAATCTCTATGAGATTTCCGGACTACAGGCGCCTGGAGCTAGAGCTGCTCGCGTTCCATCTCAAGCTGCAAGAGAGCTGTGCTGAACGCTCTAGAGACTCGCTCTCTAAGCAGAGGTAATCCGGTGGAAAGGACTAATGGAACGAGAGTCCCGAGTGACAAAGCTACGTACTCGAGAGCTAAAAGAGAAAACAAGCTCTCGTCGCGAGCTCTTCGCTGAACTTTTTGAGCTAGGCTATCTTAGAAAGTGGCTTTTGCTGGGTGTGCCTGTTGGCGTCGTGTCTGGAGTAAGCGCTATAATCTTTGAGTTGCTACTCGGAGCGGCAGAACACGTGTTCTTGGAGAGGCTCGCAGGCTTCTATCAGCCCTCAGTAGGAGTTAGCGATCCTGAAGGTGCTTATTGGCAGCCTCCTACAGAACCCCTAAACCTGCTGCTTGCTCTCTCCCTGGGAGGACTGCTTGCAGGTGTCTTGATCTACGCGCTCTCACCAGAAAGTAAAGGGCACGGGACAGACGTCGTAATAAGAAGTTTTCACAGAGCAGCTGGGCGCATAAGAGCTAGAGTGCCGTTTGTGAAGATGCTAGCCTCCACCCTAACGATAGGCTCAGGAGGAAGCGCAGGCAAGGAAGGACCCATGATGCTAATTGCTGGGGGACTCGCCTCGGTTATTTCCTCTATTCTGAAAATGAGTCCCGAAGACAGGAGAATAGCAGTGGTAATTGGCATGGGAGCTGGCCTAGGCAGCATCTTTAGGTCACCGCTAGGGGGTGCTGTGTTTGCAGCAGAGGTTCTCTATATTGCGGATATTGAGGTTAGGGCAATTGTACCGAGTCTTATAGCATCCACTACGAGCTACGCTGTTTTTGGTAGCTACCACGGCTTCAAGCCTCTCTTCACGTTACCTCAGACAGCATTCTCTATTGAAGAAATACCCTTCTTTGCTTTGTTGGGACTGGTCTGTGGTGCCATGAGCATCCTGTACGTAAGGACATTCTATGGTACAACGGGACTCATAGAAGCGTTGTACAGGAAAACCGGCATGCCTCCATACTTTAAGCCTATGCTAGGAGCGTTGGCGACGGGGCTCTTGGCAATAGCGGTCTCTGAGACAATAGACCAGATAGCAGGTTATGGCGCGCTGGGCGGGGGCTACGGGTTTCTTCAACTGGCGATGCTTAACATGCTAACATGGAAGGCAATGCTGGCACTAGCATTTACCAAGATAGTTACAACATCGCTCACGCTAGGCTCTGGTGGTAGTGGAGGTGTCTTCGTGCCGGCAATCGTGATAGGGGGAATGGTTGGAGGCGCTATGGGCAACATCCTCCACCACCTCTTCCCTGCTCTACTACCAGAAAGCTCGATACCGCTTTTTGTTGTGCTTGGCATGACGGCTTTGCTAGCGGGCTCGTCTAAAACCCCGCTTGCGGGAATGCTTATAGTTAGTGAAATGACAGGCGATCTAGCACTGCTGTTTCCTGCAATGGTCGCAGTATTCGTCTCTTACGTGGTCTCGGGGAAAACCTCAATATACAGAGAGCAGGTAGAGACAAGAGCTGACAGTCCAGCCCACGCGCCTCTTCTGACAACACGGATTCTCTCAAAAATTAGGGTGTGGGAAGCTGCAACAAAAAATGTAGTCACACTAGCTCCACACAATACAGTAGCGGAGGTCCTAGCACTAATACGAAAGACCGGTCACATGGGGTACCCTGTGGTAGGAGAGGATGGACGGCTTATTGGCATCGTAACATTCGAAGACGTTAAGAGGGCTATACTCGAGCTTGAAGACAGGCGGGCAGAGCACGTGAGAGTCGAAGAGATAATGACAAAGAACCTGGTAGTAGCCTATCCAGACGAGACTTTGTACGATGCTCTCAGAAAGCTAACAATGCACAATATCGGAAGGCTGCCAGTAGTAAAACGAGAAGACAGGAGCAAGCTGGTCGGTATAATAACCAGAAGCGATATCCTTAAAGCTGTAGCGAGCCTGCTCGCTGATAGAGAAGAGTAGGAGCGGTTGTCATGCAGACCGATCTGTATGTAACACTAGTGCTCTCAAGCTTTCAATTTCAACAAGCTATAAGACTGAAGGCTTGTGGATCGTTTCGGCACACGAAACGAACGGTGCGGAAGGCCTGCTCGAATCCGCAACTCTCTTCAGGCTCAATTTTTAATTTCCTTCTTTTCCACCTAATTTTCTCAAATTTTTCTCTCATTTTCCTATCGCAGCTACAGTCTTGCTGCCGTGTTGGAAGCCACAAGTTCCCTCACGTGGTTGGGCGTTTTTGACTTTTAGTACTCTGGTAGGATCGTTTCCGGCTTTTCTGCTACTATGTCCCTGTGCCTTTTACCGAACATGTAAACTACAGCCATTAGCACTACAAGGTAGCCGATTAAAGCCGCAGTAGCGCTTAATGTAATCTGGTAGTACGCGGCTAAAGAGTCGACGAGAGCGTGAATAGCTATCAATGTTGCTAGCACCCGTTTACACGCACCTCTTTTTGTGCAGTATGCAAACCAGACCGTAGTTCCAGCGTGAAAAAGCACAACTACGAGCCTTTCTAGGAACGTGAGCAAGAGAGGGATCGTGCT
>Ga0105154_1000551_pt1 | contig 15990 bp, 16 predicted proteins | sample SSWtaG_FD_89672 | JGI IMG/M metagenome (GOLD analysis project Ga0105154, IMG submission 89672) | Hot spring microbial communities from Sandy's Spring West, USA to study Microbial Dark Matter (Phase II) - SSWsed_matched | ecosystem: Environmental > Aquatic > Thermal springs > Hot (42-90C) >... | reverse complement strand
TAGGGGAGATTCAAGTATCCTGCAATCACTTATAAATTTCCTCTACAATCTTCATTCTCCACTTCTCGCTCTCAAGAGTCCTAAGCTTGTAAACTTCCTCCTCAGGGAGAATTATTGGCCCACCCAAAATCTTTGCTATAAGGACCATTCTGGCGAAGTCTTCTAGGAGCTCGGCTCTCTGGAATGCCTGCTCAAGGTTTGCGCCTAAAGTTATTATCCCATGATTCTTCATGAGCAGCGCGTTCGCATCCTTTAGGGATTCAGCAACCTTTCTAGCATAATCCATCGTTGTCGGCGTCGCATAATCCATGAAAGGTATCCTGCCAATTTGTATTATAACCTCAGTGAAGGTCGGTATATCCAATGAGACGCCCGCGCACGCGAAGCCGCCGCATATCGGAGGGTGCGCGTGAACTATAGCGTTAACATCAGACCTCATCCCGTAAATCATTAGGTGCCAGGGAGCATCCGTTGAGGGCGGATATTTACCCTCAAGAACCTCACCCTTCAAGTTCATCTTAACGATGTGCTCAGGCACCATGTCTGCTAATGAGAAGCCGCTGGGCTTAATTAAGACCTCATTCTTAGATGTCCTGGCACTTATGCTTCCCCCAGCACCGCTGGTCAAGCGCCTCTCATAAAGCCTCCTTCCGATCCTGCAGAGCTCCTCACGAAGCCTAGATTCTTCGCTCAAGCCTGCTCACCACACAAGAAAAAATGCGGGGACATGTTGAATTTAAATTAGGTTGTAGAGATCTCTATAAATATCCTTAACCTTCTCATAGAGCCTCAAGTATAGCTCGTAGTACTTGTCGTAGATTTTAGATGTTTCGGGATCCGGCTCCTGCACGTCGGCTGCCTTAACCCACTCCCTTATAACCTCGTACCCCTTGAGGACGCCGGTGCCAACGCCGCTTAGTAGGGCGTCTCCAAGAGGCGTTCCAGGATGCTCAGCAACGTATATAAGCGGGAACTTTGTTACGTCCGCAAATATTTTCCTCCAAAGCGGCGATTTAGCCCCGCCGTCAACTATCCCCATTTTTGGCTTTAATGGAATATTTGCCGCCCTAGCTGTATCGTTATTGTGCCGCAGCGCGTATGCAGCCCCCTCCATCAGCGCCCTAAATATGTGCGCCCTAGTATGGGTTAATGTTAAGCCAATTATGAGGCCCTTCGAGTATGGATCCCATATGGGCGTCCGTTCACCCATAAAGTATGGCAGAACAATTAGGCCCTCTGAGCCCGGCGGAACCTTTTCGGCTTCCAGGTCTAGGATCCTGTATGGGCTTAATCCAACCTGCTTACCAAGCGAGACCTCTATCTGCCCAAATTGATCCCTAAACCACCTCAGCATGCCTCCAGATGTCGCTGACCCACCAAACGTGTAAAGTTTCTTCCTATCGTACGCTACGTGCGGATAATTAACTAGTTTGGGGGTTAACCTTAATTCATCCTGTATGACGCTCCAGCACGTTGATGTTCCAACCATGGCTGAGTGATCTCCCTCATCGATGCAGCCGAGGCTTAGGGCTGCAACTGGCGCGTCTATTCCTCCAGCGCATACAGGAGTCCCCTTCTTTAGACCGCACAGCTTGCTTCCCTCCTCAGTTATCTCGCCCACAACAGTTTTCGCTTCAACGATCTTCTCCGGGAAGAAGCTCCTAGGTATGCCCATCTCATCCATTAGCTTCTCGGACCAATCCCTCTTATGTATATCAAATATTCCACCGTAATTTCCAGCCGAGGAATAATCTATGCAGACTACGCCAGTTAGGCGGTATATGCAGTAGCCGTTAACCGTCACTAGCTGCCTTGTCCTCTCCCACGTCTTAGGCTCCTTAAACTTAAGCCAAAGCATCTTAGTGAAGCCAAAATAGGTGTCTATCGTGTTACCGGTAATCTTGAAGATTTCATCCTCACCTATATTCTTTCTAACCCACTCAACCTCCTCAACAGCCCTCCTATCCATCCATATAAGGCAAGGCCTTATGGGCTCCATCTTCTCGTCGCACGGTATACCGGAGCCACTATAAAGCCCACTAATAGTTAATCCACCTACCTCCGACGGATCAACCTTAGATTTAGCGAGAACCTCCCGAATAGTTTTGCATACGGCGTCAAGCCAAACCTGAGGCCACTGCTCAGCCCAAAGCGGTTTAGGAGATATAATGTCAGTCTCCTGGAAGGCTTCAGCTAATATTCGCCCCTCAGCGTCAACGAGAACGGACTTAGTGCCAAATGTCCCAATATCAGTTCCTATAAGGAAATTCCCTTCCGCCAAAATAATTCACCTCTACACGAAACATAATTAAGACTCAAAGAATTAAAAAGTTTTAAGGATAACTTTAGCGACAGCCATCAAAATGTGGGAAAACCGTTTATTGATGGAATTTCGGCACTAAGTTCTAAATTTTGTTGAAGACTTCGATGTAATTTAGGCGAAGCTCCATAGAAGGCCCTCTCAAGCGTAGGGAGGGTTTAACATGGCCCATGGTTTCTCTGGGACAGCCAAAGTCTAATGGCGAGGAGATCTGAACCTTATTTGTGAGAGTTCTGAAACTGGATTAGGCTAATAGAGGGTTAAAGGTTACTGTTATTAGCCTTCCCGTTAAAGGCTTACATGAGAAACATTCGCATAGGTTGTAAGGTTCGCTTAAATGGATTAAAGAAAGACTAAACCTAATATTTCCAGTGTCACAACGCCAAGTAGGGCGTGGTCATCGGCTTCGCCGAGGACAACTGGTGTGTGGCCTTCACCTTGAGGGAGGGAGATGTAGCATTCTGAAATCTTCCGCTTGATGACTGTTCCATCCGCCAGTATGAAATCATGCTCCCTTAAAGGTTTAAGCCCTATGCTTTTCCAAACAGCCTCTGGGAGCACCGTGTACGTTGCCCCGCTATCAACTAGGAAGCGGACTTCCTCCTCGCCTAAAGGCCCCTTCACCTTTCCCACAATATATGTTATACTCAAACGAACACCACTAGTACTTTGGCCCCAAAAATATAAATGTGCAAGGCGGGTTGTGCAGGTCAAAGGCTTTGTATTTTCGGGATTAGGGTGAGCCTGCCGCGACCCGATGAATCTGGCATAAAGCTCCTTTAAGTCGAGCCTTATTCCCTAGTCAACATTAATATCTGGTCAACGCCCTCTATTCTTACGAGGTTTTCCGCCCATATTACTTCTTAAGCTAAATTTTCAGAGAGCTTTAAGACGACTATATTCTCTGAGGGCGCGCGTATACATGTTAGATGATACGCCGGAAATTAAACCGCCGATTGCATCATTAGTAATGGGACCTAGCTTCCTTAGTATTCCAGGCTTGGCTTGATCAAATCTTATAAATTCGAATATTCCTTTTACTCCGGCGATGTAGCAGGCTATAGCCATCCCCAATAGCTCATCAGCTACAAGTCCCGGTCGCCCCATGAACCTCTCCCTAGAAAGTCCCGGAATTAGGCCTGCCCTAGCATCCTCCTCAGCGCGAAAACATGCAACAACCATGCAAGAAACATTAACGTCTGAAAGGGCATCCATAAACTCTTCCTCAAGAATTTTGGCGGCTTTCTCTCTGGTTTCTACACCGGGATGAGGAACAAATAATTCTAGAGCGGTGTCAATGAGGTCTTTCAAAGTGATCCCTCTTTCCTCAAGATATTTCAATAGTGACAACTTATCACCAGCCGCTTACTTACGAGAAACGCTTATATAATTGGAATTTCGAACTATATAAACATTTGGATGGATAATCCATCCAACTAAAGAGAGGAGGACTATGAGGAGCATAGTTGCAGATGGCTTAATCATCATGATGGCAATCATGTTGTTGGGATCTGTAAGAATCATTGGTGCATCTCCATCTTCGATAACTGTTGTGGATGATCTTGGTAGAACTGTTGTCATCGCTAGTTCTGAGAGGATCGTGTCTATAGGTCCTTCCAATACTGAGATATTGTATGCTTTGGGTTTAGGGGATAGAATTGTAGCCGTCGATAAATATTCTGATTATCCGCCTGAAGCTATTGCTAAGCAGAAGATTAGTAAAGTGTTAATGCCCGACCCAGAGGAGATCGTGAATTTAAACCCGGATCTCGTGGTTTATTTCCATTGGGGACCTTGGGATCCAACTGTAGAAACGCTCTCGAGTTTAGGCTTAACTGTTATAGCGCTTGCGCCAAAGACTCTTGAAGATGTCCTAAGCAATATAAGGTTACTCGGTAGGGCAACTGGTAAGATTCAGGAGGCGGAAGCTTTAGCGTCAGCTCTGAACCAAAGAATTAACGAGGTTAGAAGTAAGATTGGCAACGTTACGGTGAAACCGAAGGTTTATATTGAAACTTACTATCCTCCACCATGGCCTTTTGGTCCAAATAGCTGGGGCCACCAGTTAATTGAGCTTGCTGGTGGAGTTAATGCCTTCGGCGACGCCCAGACCGAATGGGTTCAAACAACCGATGAGGAAGTTATAGTTAGGAATCCAGATGTGATCGTAAGTCTCTATGGTGTAATGCATTACGCTACGCTCGAGGACTTTAAAAAGCGCCCTGGCTGGGATAGGATAAAAGCTGTTGCCGATGGCGCCGTATACTTGCTTGACGAAAACCTATTTATTAGGCCTGGACCGCGGATTGTTGACGGCTTAGAATCTCTAGCAAAGATCTTACATCCAGAATTCTTTGGCGAAGCAAGGGTATCTACGTTTGCCATAAATGCAACGTTGCTAAAAACGGGAATTCAGTCCTTCAAAGTTTCTGGTCCAGTAGACGTCGAAATCTCTGTGATTAAGGCTTTTGAAGACTGCACTCTAATGGTTACTTTATCGCAAGATGGACCAAACATTCCCTCAAACAAAAAATTAGTTGGAAGTTACGTAAGCGTTGATTGCAGCAGTCCAGAAGGGCTAGCGTTCGTCTTAAGGATCTATTATACTGATGGCGATCTCAAAATGTTGGGCATCAGCGAGGACTCTCTTAGAATCTTCATGTGGAGTGATAAGGCAGGGTGGATTGCTTTAAACAGTGCCATAAATAGGAGTGAAAGGTATGTTGAAGCGGTAGTTATGCATCTGAGCAGCTTTGCGCTGATGGGGGAATCTATTCCGCCGCTACCATTCTGGGAGCAAAACATTCCACTTTGGCTCTTCGTAGCATCGCTAATTATAGTAGTAATAGTCTCCACGATGGCTTATATGACTCGCAGGAGAGCGAGGGTGTCGGCTAATGCGCAATAAAGATGTTAGCATCGAAGTCAAGTATCTAAAGAGGTTTATAAGGTGGATTTCTACAATTTTCTTTCTTTTTATTTTATTGTTATTTTCTATGGCTTTAGCATCCTCAGTTGGCCCTGTTCAGATTCATGTAGAAAAAGCCTTAGGGATAATAGTGAGCAGGATCCCGGTAGTAAGCAATGTAGTCAATAAATATTGGACTCCAATGGAGGAAAGCGTAATACTTCAGCTAAGGCTTCCACGCGTCATTTCAGCGGTCTATGTGGGAACCGCCTTATCGGTTGCTGGCGTTGTGTTCCAGTGTATATTTGGGAACCCGATGGCTGACCCATACGTTCTTGGGATAGCTTCCGGAGCTGGGTTTGGCGCCACGCTAGTAATAGTTACTGGTGTCGGGCTCTCAGCGCTAGGCGTATTTTATGCAATACCTTTAATGGCGTTCATATTCGCTATGCTAACGTTGCTTCTCGTCTATAGCATAGCAAAATCCGGCTCCGGAACCCCCATCCTAAGGCTATTGTTGGCGGGGATAGCTGTGAGCAGCTTCTTCTCCTCATTGATCTCCGTATTAATATCTATGGCCGAGGAGGGTGCGCACGCGGCGTTCAATTGGCTTTTCGGAGGATTTCCAATGAGTAGATGGGAATATATTAACGTGGCAACCCCGATAATTTTGTTGAGTTCAGCAATAATCTACATTTATGCAAGGGAATTAAATGCGCTGCTTTTGGGCGATGAAGAGGCGATACATTTGGGGGTGAATGTTGAGAAACTAAGGAAGCGGATGCTGATTCTGAGTTCATTAATAACTGCAGTTGCAGTTTCAATAAGCGGCATTATAGGCTTCGTTGGACTAATAGTTCCGCACATGACAAGGATATTAGTTGGATCCGACCACCGCATATTAATCCCCTCATCCGCCCTGGTTGGCGCCTCTCTTCTAGTGATCTGTGATGCTGCCGCTAGAACCATCCTAAGGCCGATTGCGCTCCCAACTGGAGTTGTAACCGCCTTACTGGGAGCTCCATTCTTCATTTATTTGCTGAGAAGAGGAACAAAAATCGCAATGTAAGTGTAGAGGTAACGTTGATGGTAATTTTGAGGGTCTGCGGGGTTAATTGCTATTATAGGTCTACTAGAGTGTTAGAGAATGTTAGCTTCTCAATTAACTCCGGAGAATTTGTAGGCCTATTGGGGCCAAACGGCTCCGGTAAAACTACACTGTTAAAGGCTATTAGTAGGTCGCTGAAGCCGAGAGTTGGAGCCGTATATTTGAATGAGGCGGAAATTTACGGCATGAAAAGTCAAGAGGTAGCTAAAAATATCGCGGTTGTGTCTCAAAGCTTCAATATAAGCTTCGACCTAACCGCTTTGGACATAGTTCTTATGGGCAGGCACCCTCATATTAGCCGCTTCAAATTTGAGGGTGAAAAAGATTTAGCGGTAGCTAAAAGGGCAATGGAGCTGACGAACACGTGGCATTTAGCGGAGAGGCGGATAAACGAGTTAAGTGGCGGAGAGAGACAGCGAGTTATGATTGCGCGGGCACTAGCTCAGGAGCCAAAAGTCCTATTATTGGATGAGCCGAACGTCCATCTGGACATTAATAGTCAGCTGGAAATAATGGATCTTCTAAAGGAGCTTTGTGTGAAGGATAGGCTAGCTATTCTCGCGGTATTCCACGATTTCAATTTAGCTGCACGTTACTGTGATTCGATTATTCTACTAAAGGATGGGAGAATAGTTTCTGTGGGGCGCGTAGATGAAGTTTTAAACAGCGAAAATATTAGGAAGGTTTTTCGAGTGGATGTCCTTGTAAAGAAGCATCCACTCACAAATTCTCTTTACATTATTCCTATTTCAACTTTAAAACAATATGTGTCTAAAGGAGGGAAAAGTATTTCTGTCCATTTAATATGTGGAGCTGGAACCGGAAGCGCTTTAATGAAAGCTCTTGTGGAAAGGGGTTATAAGGTTACTGCTGGCGTATTGAATGTTTTAGATTCAGATTACGAGACTGCTCAACTGTTAAAAATACCTGTTGTGAGTGAAGCTCCATTTTCGCCAATAACTAATGAAAATTATGAGGCTAACTTGAAGATGGCGTGCGAAGCGGACATTATCGTGATCACCGCGGTTCCCTTTGGATACGCCAATTTACGAAATCTAGAGGTGGCACAAGAGGCTCTAAAGAGGGGACAGAGGGTATACGTCATAAATGAGGTGCCTATCGAGGAGAGGGATTTTACTCGCGGAGAGGCGCGTAAGCGCCTTTTGGAGCTGAGGGATGAGGGTGCAATATTTGTCAAGAGTAATAGTGAACTTTTCTCCCTACTTGATAGGATGGAGATTGAGGTGCATGAACGAAATCGATGAAATATGCTTTAATATACGGGTTCTATTAGAGGAGGCTGTAAAAAGGAACATATGCGAGGGCATTCTTCTTTCCGGAGGATTAGATACGAGTATTTTAGCGGTTTTAGCCTCCAAATTTACTCCCCTCACAGCTTTCACTGTTGGTTTTGGTCTTGCAGAGGCACCGGATGTAGAATACGCGAAGATTGTCTCCTCTAAATTGCGGCTTAATCACATAGTTTACTATTTCGGCGAGAGTGAAATATACGGGGCCATTAGGAGAGTTATTGAGATCGTAAAGTCTTTTGATCCCATGGAGATACGCAATAGTGCAGCAATTTATATAGGTTTAAGGGTGGCGAGGGAGCATGGAGTAAATGCCGTCATGACTGGTGATGGCGCTGATGAGCTATTCGCTGGATACAGCTTCCTATTTGGCTTAGAAAAGGGGAGGTTGGATCTGGAGTTACAGAAATTATGGAGCGAGATGCGCTTCTCCTCAATACTATTAGCAAGAACCTTAGGATTAGAAGCAAAACTCCCATTTCTTGACAAGAATTTCATGTCGTTTGCGATGAAAATCGACTCGAAATACAAGGTTCGAAGCGAAAGAGGAAAGATTTATGGAAAATGGATTCTTCGGAAGGCATTTGAGGGGATTCTGCCGGATGAAATTGTTTGGAGGGATAAGGTGCCAATTGAGCAGGGATCGGGAACAGCGCTTCTCCAATCTCTTTTTAATTCAAGAATCTCAGATGATGAGTTTGAAGCTAAAAAACGCGAGTACTTTGAAAAAGATGATGTTATTATCAGAGATAAGGAGCAAATGTTCTATTATGAGGTTTACAGATCAATTTTAGGTGCTCCACGATCAACTGAGGCAAGCGGCAAGCTATGCCCCTACTGTAAATCGAGCGTTAACGAAAAGTCTACTTACTGTCGGACGTGCGGTGCATATCCAATTTAATTTGAGGTGCGCTGTATGCTGGTTGTTGTTTCATGGAGCGGTGGCAAGGACAGCTGCTTAGCCCTATATAAGGCGATGATGAGCGGGCTTAAAGTCTCCCACCTCCTAAATTTTGTTTCTAGGGAGGAAAGTTGTATGTCCCATGGAGTGAACTCTAAGATTATTGCCGCCCAATCGCAAGCCATTAACATCCCATTAATTCAGAAAGAAGTTACTTGGGACACTTATGAGGGGGCGTTTAAGTCCACGCTGGTTGAGCTAAAGCGCATGGGCATAGAAGGTGTTGTTTTCGGCGATATTCACATTGAAGAGCATTTGGAATGGGTTACTCGAGTATGCGGTGAAGTCAACGTTACACCATTAGAGCCGCTTTGGGGCATGGATACTGAGGATGTTTTGAGAGAGTTTATAGAGGCTGGTTTTGAGGCAATTGTAGTTAATGTTAAGGCTGATTTATTTGGGGATGATTGGCTGGCAAGGAGAATTGATTTAAGCTTTGTGGAAGATCTGAAGAGGATTAAGGGTAAGCGCAATTTTGATCTCTGCGGTGAATATGGCGAGTACCATACGCTTGTCTTAGATGGGCCGCTTTTCAATAAGCGCATAAGGATATTGGAAAGCGAAAAGGTTTTGAGGGAAGGTTACTGGAAGTATTGGCTCCTAAATATTCTTAGGTGGGAGGTTGAAGAGAAGGGGTTAAATAATGGAAAAAATCTACGATATCATACTGTTTCATGAGGAAGAGCGTGGAGAGGCTTTTCTGGAGAAGTTGAGAGGTATAAATCCGCTCTTCATTTGCGTAATAGGAAACACGGAGGTAGCTAGGATTCCCGGAATATCGGCTGCTGGGAGAAACCCTGAATTAACCGATTATACTCCACCAGCAGATGCTGAGCTCCTACTGCTTGGGAAGTGCAAGTGTTTCCAGGGTGTACCAATGACTCCTGAAGGAATACCTACACCAGCCTTAATAACGATGTCCGCACTAAAGCTAGCAGATATACCTGTACTTATAGTGGCTAGCGGGCTCAAGATAAAGCCACAAATCCCATTCTTGGATGTAGGGGGGAAGCCCGGTAATGATATTAGAGGGGGAAGAGCTATAGAGGATGCTGAAGAGATTCTGCAGAGGGCCAGAATCGCTGGAGAAAACATATCTAAGGTAGCCAGTTACTTGGTAATTGGCGAAAGTATTCCAGGCGGCACAACAACGACCCTTGGAGTCCTATTAGCTATGGGCGTAGACGCTAGGGGGAAAGTTAGTAGTAGCATGCCAAATAACCCGCATGACCTCAAAATTAGGGTTGTCGAAGAGGGATTAAGGGCAGCGAACGTTGATTTTGGCACCCTAATGAAGGATCCTATTAAGGCTATATCATGCGTCGGCGACCCCGTGATGCCCGCATTTGCCGGACTGGTTCTTGGAGCAGCGCCTAAAGTGCCAGTTTTAATGGCTGGTGGAACACAGATGGGCGCTATACTAGCTGTAGTTAAGGCGCTAAATCCGAGCATTTTAGATAACATAGCTATTGGAACAACAAAGTGGATTATATCGGATAAAACGTCTGATCTAAGGGGAATAGTCGCTCAGATTGGAGATGTTCCCATATTGGCTGCAGACCTTGATTTCACCCAGTCTAAGTATGAGGGATTAAGGGCTTATGAAAAAGGCGCTGTTAAAGAGGGAGTCGGTGCAGGAGGAGCAGCCATAGCAGCCATGAGTAAAACTGGGGGGCTAATAACGAGAGAGATCTTACTTAAAGAGGTGGAGAGGAACTACGAGAACTTAATGGCGTTAAGGTGTAGCTAATGCTTAGGGAAATAAAGAATTTGATCGCTTTCCTCACGATAATTCCAGTAGGCATGGATCAAAACTGTATAGTTGATGCTGCAAAAATCATGTATCTGTTTCCGCTGGTGGGCGCCTTTGTTGGATTATTGGCAGGCCTTTTCGCTCGTCTCCTCTGCTTATTCTTTGAGCCGCTGCTTGTTGGAGTATTAACGTTGGGTTTCATTTTATTGGTAACGGGCCTCCATCATGCTGATGGCTTGCTTGACTTTGGTGACGGCTTAATGTACCATGGATCGGCAGAGGAAAAAATTAAGATTATGCGTGACCAGCAGACTGGCGTAGGCGGCTTCGCGCTTGGCTTTGTAACTTTTACGGCGACAGCTCTCTGCATAGCAAGGTTAAATCAGAGCATTATTATTCAAGGTTTAATTACATCGGAAACCTCTGCCAAACTTGCCATGGTTATTATGGCTTGGCTTGGAAAATCCGCGCATGAGGGGATGAATAAGCATTTTATTCAAGCCATGCATGGTAAACGCCATAATCTCCGGTTAGCGGCCGCTTTATCCATAACTCTTTGCGTAGTGCTACCGCTCATGCACTTTTCAGGCTTTGCCGCCGTGGTTACGAGCATAATTACAGCTTTAATAATCACTAAAGTTTCAAATAAGCATTTTAACGGATTGACGGGTGACGTTTTTGGAGCTGGAAATGAGATCGCTCGGTTAAGCTCCCTTTTAACGATTCTGGTGGTGGCTAAATGAATATAACTGCCTTGATAATGGCTGGTGGCAAAGGTTCAAGGCTAAAGGTTGAGGAGGAGAAACCTCTGGTGAAAATATGCGGCGAACCTATGATTAAGTATGTTATAGACGCCGTGAAAGGTTCCAGTAGGATCAGTTCTATAGTTGTGATCGTGACTAAACATACGCCAAAGACCGCCACGTTTGCGAGGAAGCAGGGTTTAAGGGTTCTGTATGCTCCGGGAAAAGGCTTCTGCCTAGACTTGAGATACTCCATTGAGAAGCTGAAGATTGGGATAGTTCTAGCATTATGCGCCGACACTCCATTGATTACAAGCGGGTTCTTAGATAATGTAATGCTGCATTATGAGAGGTGCAAGAAGCCTGCACTATCAGTTATGGCTCCACTTGAAATCTATGAAAGAATTGGATTAAGTGCGGATACGGTCTTTAATGTTCAAGGAAGGAAACTAGTCCCTACAGGCGTAAATATCGTTGACGGAGGGAGGCTAAGGGAAGTTAAAGGAGAATTGGAGGAGGAGATTTTGGTCACGGAAGATGTTGAAGCCATCGTGAACGTTAACACGCTTGAGGATCTAAAGATTGCTGAGTCTATTTTACGAGCAAGGCGGCTTGGCGGTTGCTCATGTTAGAGGCATTAACTCACAGTTTCAGGGTATATTAGGTGCACCCCTCCTTTTAATCCTTCGGTTATAACTTTCCCCCTCCCATAAACATTATCTAGGTACTTTAATGCCTCCCTTTCAGCTTCCTCCAATTCCTCTAAAGTAGTTCTTCTCCACGGAGCGCCTGGAACCGGTATAAATGAATCTATAATTAAAGGTATTTTTCTATCTATAGATGCTATAAACTTTGCCAGCTGACCTATTTCATCAGCATTATTGAATCCTGGAATAGCTATTGTTTCAATCAGCATCTTTATGTTTGAATTATAGATTCTGGTGACGTTATTAAGGACGGGTTTTAACGGAAACCCCGTGTACATCTTATGTTTCGCCGGATTAATACTTTTAATGCTAGCTATGACGGTTGCGTGCGAATCCGCCATTTCTCTTAGAAGACTATCATTTATTGCATAAGCATTTGTTAAAACCACTATATCCATGCTTAAATCTTTGAGTTCCCTGAGAATCTCTGTTAGACTTGGGTCCGTAGTAGGTTCACCGCCGCCTAAAACAGCCCTTTTCATGTTATGGGTGGAAATCATCTTTAGTATAATGCTTTTCAGATCGTTTAATGAGAGAAATTCCTTAAACCTTAGTTTAGAAATGACATCATTGGGTAAATGGCAATCCCATATAAATAGCTTTCTTAAGCATCCCAGACACCTAAAATTGCAGTTGAAAAAGTGTACATATGCTGACAGGTCGTAGTCAAAAAAGACTATGTGGAAGATATTTGTTGTCTGCATGTAAAGAATTCTTTCAGCAGCTCCATATATAATGGTTTCTCTGCGCTTAATCCTCCTATGCCGCTTAAGCCCCATCTCATAATCGCGTATGCCGCCTCAGTGAACAGCTATTAGCAAATGGATTTGAGCTCGAAGAAGTGGAGTCTCGGGCGGACGCTGCCGTTCAAGGTTTAGGCTCATAAATTTTTGCTTTCTTGAGCAGCCTCTCTATGATCTGCAGGGTTCTTTCATATGGGTATTCGACTGCTATTGCCCCGGCCCTCAGCATTATATATCCGTCCCTTGATAGGGCTTCTATATGCGCCCTCGCCTCCTCCTCGCCTTCCGGCTCCACGTTTAGCTGCTCGCACACAACCTTATACAGCGAGTAGGCTTCTTCAACCGGAAGGTACGCTGACCCATACGCGTTCAGCGCGTCGTATATGGCTTTCAGGAGCGCCTGCTTGTGGAGGCTCAGCTCCTCAGGGCAGAGGGCTCCGTTGGCGCCCTTCGGTATGCTCGCGTGAGCGCTCCTCACGTGGCCTGCTCTAACGCTCTTTGAGCCCTCGTAGTCCGCTAGGGTGCCGGCTTCAAGCAGGAGCTCAAGCGCGTACCTCACGCCGCCATACGGCATCGATATCTGCGCCACGAAGTCTATAAGCTCCTCATCCAGCGCGCCCGGCTTAAATGCAAGCTCAGCCCTGTAAGCAACTATATCCCTAACCTGCTCGAAGCCGTATGCGCTTAAGTGTATTGCTGAAGTCCTGCCGATCGTATCCAGCGTCGCCTCATCGAGCCTTTTAAGCCAGTCTAGGCTCCTTGAAGCGTATATTAGGCTGATTCTGCCGGCGGCTTTAGGCTCAAGCTCGTATGCTCTTGGGAGCATGTAGAGGATCCTCTGGCTTCTGCCCTCAGCAATGTACGCGTCAACCTCATCGAGCGCTACGAGTAGCGAAGCGTCCTCAGCAACCAAGTAGTCTAGGATGTTCCTAAGCATCTCCTCCGGGCTTAGGCCAGCTGCCGGAACCCCAAGAACCTGCCTGTGAACCTCAGCCATCGCGTGGTACGGCCTATGCGCGTATGCTAGGTTGACGTAGGCGAACTTAACCCTTCCACCGGACTCGCGAGCAACTATGCCCCCAACCTTCCTGCATAGGAGGGTTTTGCCGGTGCCAACGCCGCCGACCAAGTGAACCTTCACGGAGGCGGCCTCGCCGCTGATGACCGGCTCAAAATAGTGCTTAAGCCTCTTAAGCTCGCGCTCCCTATGAGGGAGCTTAGCTGGCACATAATCGTGGAGCAAAGTCTCCCTATCAATGAAGACTGAATGAACCACGCGCAAGAGATCTGGCGGAGCAAGTATTTAAAACGTTATATTATCGCCGTATTCATGCGGGGCCATCCTTTCAGAGCAAAAGGCGTATTATTGCATATTGTTGCGGGAAAAGCGCCCGAAACCTGTTTAAATGCGGGAAGTACGGCGCCCTTAGAAAAACGTATTTTGTGAGGGTTATCGAAGGGTTAAGTTTCTGATAGCCCTACATGCGCAACATTAAATGTTAGATCTTATGCGGCGGATATGCGTGTAACGTTAGATAGCGGGTGTGACGCCCTCCATTCTCTAACTAAAACTCTTCCCATGAAAACTTGTCTCTAACGTTCGATTAAGCGTCCATCCTTCAGGATGAAGTCCCTGTTTGTTGGTAGTTTCTCGTAGAGGTCTGTTGTCGTCAGTATTATCGTTACCTTCCTCTCCCTGTTTATTTTGTTGAGTAGTTCCATCAGTAGCTGGGAGTTTTCGTCGTCTATGCTTGATGTCGGCTCGTCTGCTAAGATTATTTTTGGGCTGTTGGCTAAGGCGCGTATTATGGCTACCCTCTGCCTCTCGCCCCCACTCAGAGTATCCGGAAACCTCATCGCCAGGCTTGCCAATCCAAAGTATTCTAGGAGCTCGCTTGCCCTCCGCCTCCTCTCTCGCCCGCCCACTCCAGCTAGGGCTAGAGGCAGCTCTATGTTCTCCAACACCGTTAGGGATGGGATTAAATTGAAGAATTGGAATATGAAACCTATGTGGCGCAGCCTCAGTTCAGACCTCTCATCGTCGCTGAGCGCGTTAACCATTCTTCCGAAGAGCTTAAGTTCGCCCCTCTCCGGAGTCTCCAATAAGCCTATAATTTTAAGCAATGTTGTCTTTCCAACACCAGACTTCCCCCTTATAGAAATGAAGTCACCCTCTTTAACGTTTAGGTTTACGCCCCTCAGCACATCGATTGCACCGTAGCTCTTCCACACGTCAACCAGCTCGATTAAACTGTGCACGGCAATTCAGCGTCCAAATACGCTTATTTGGAAGCATAAGCGGTTTAGCCTACTTTTTCAGGCTTACCAGCTTCCTCCTCAACTTCTTTAAGCTCCTTTTCGATTTCCTTCTCTATCTCTTCTATGGGTTTTGGCGGTGGAGTTGTTGCGAGCGTGTAGCCTATCCATGCGAGGATTGCGAAGACCGCTGTGACCGCCACGACTCCAGTAAGTTTTAAGATGAATATGTCTGCGCCAGCGATGGGCGGGAAGAAGACCAGCCACATATAGACAATTATAACGATGACTGAAGCCAGTAGAAGAGCGGAGCCTATAAGTTGATCCTTATGCATTGGCTAATCCTCTCCAATTGCACTATTATCCGCAATTAAGCTTTATAAGGCTTAAACCTTTCCAAGAATTTCATCAGCTTGATTTCATAAATCGATATTGCCCGCGCCGCCAGCCTGAGGATCGCTACTTTCGTGAATATGCGGGTTAGGGTTTCAAGTTCCTCCATGGTTAATATTTTTAGGAGCGGCGCAGCCGTTAAATAGGCCAGCAGGTATAGCAGCGCACCTAGGGCGATTTTCGCTATCCTCGGGAGCGTTGAGTGCTGGGCGAGGAAGATTACGGGGGCTGCTGCTAGGAAAGCCGCTAAGCATATTTTAGCTGAACTTTTAAAGTCAACGATTAAGCTGTACTTTCGGTTTGCAATCCATAGGCTGTAGATTGTTGATGCTGCTGTAGCCGCTATCATCGCGATTATTAAACCCTCAACTTTGAGGGTGCTTGTGAGCGCTGCGGCTGATGGTACGAATAAGCCTACATGAAGCAGCGTCGCTTTAAAGTTAACTTTTGAATCTCCTATGCCGCTGAAGAAGCTCCCAAGCACTGTTGACCCTAACCCGGCGAAGAGGAATGTTACTGCGTATAGGGCTAAGTATAGAGGCGCCTGGCTGTAGCTTTCGCCGTAAAATAGGAATATTAAGTCTCGGGACATGGCTGAAACGAAGACTGCGGCTGGAATTATCAGCGCTGAAGAATATTTGACGGAGTACGTGAACATGGTTTTGGCCTCACCACCCTCCAGCTTGGAGAAGGCTGGGAAGAGGGCTGTGGCCACAGGTGAGGAGATAAGCGTTACCAGCACGGCGAAGTTCATGGCCGTGTTAAAGTTTCCTATGAGGAAGTTTGTT
>Ga0105154_1000550_pt1 | contig 16014 bp, 14 predicted proteins | sample SSWtaG_FD_89672 | JGI IMG/M metagenome (GOLD analysis project Ga0105154, IMG submission 89672) | Hot spring microbial communities from Sandy's Spring West, USA to study Microbial Dark Matter (Phase II) - SSWsed_matched | ecosystem: Environmental > Aquatic > Thermal springs > Hot (42-90C) >... | reverse complement strand
TTGGTTTAAAGGATTTTTCACATCTATTATAAGCTATTACGTTAAATTTGTTCTTTATTTTCTCCTCTAGCTCTAAAGCTTTCCTATCGTTTTCTGAAGGATAGATTATTACTTGGTCATTTTCTCTAACGCTAAATATTGTTGCATGACAGAATTGCTCTGTTCTTTCAAATCTCGCTTTTGAACCGAATGTTTCGTAAAATTTTAGTGCAGAATAATATGCAACACCATATCCTCCCAACGTACCTACAAATATTGGTTCGAGACCAATAATTTTCTCGAACTTAGTGTTTGCAGCTTCTTTAAAGTCTATTTCGATACCGGCTAAGCCGTAGAGAGCGATTACCGATAAGGTGAAAGAGAGTATTCCGGGTAGTGGCTGTTTAGGTTTTTGATAGTTAATATTCACTACTATATCGGAGTTTCTTGCAAGTTCAGAGTTCGGGTTCGCTGTAATAGCTAATATCTTTCCTCCTCCATCTTTAATTTTCCTAGCAGCTAAAATGTTTTCTCTAGTCTTGCCGGAAACGGAAACTATTACATATGGTTTCCTAGAGCTTATATGTAAAAACTGTACTTCATAAGGATCTAAAGCTTTAAACCTCCCACTGGTTAATCCCTGAATAACCAATGCTGCTGCAAACGAATCTCCAGCGCCAATAACGTAAGCTTCATTAACCATATTCTGAGAGGCTCTATCATAAACCCTCTTTCCTAATTCGCAAGTTTCAGCTATTTCCTTCTTCATAGCCTCATAGAGCATTTCACATTACCTAAGCTCTATTTTCTCAAGTTCAGCAATTCTATATGGTTCCGAGTAGACATTAAACCTATTTCCTCTAGCAAAACCAACTAACGTAATACCATGTTCTCTTGCTTTTAAAACAGCTTCATATGAAGGAGCAGATTTAGATATTATAAGAGGAATTCCCGCTCTAACAGCCTTAATTACCATATCGCTAAATACCCTACCTGAAGTAGCTATCGCTATTTGGGAAAAATCAATGTTCCTCAAAAGACCCCAACCAATAACCTTATCAACAGCGCTATGTCTACCTAAGTCCTCTACGGTAACTAAAGTTTTAGATTCAGTAATACTGTAAAGTGAGGCTGTATGTACACCTCCTGTAATTTTGAAAATCCATGATTTCTCGAAAACCTGCTTAATAGCTTCAATCACTTCTTTAGCATAAACCTTTACTTTAACATTGACCTTTAACGTTTTTTCCTCCTCAGGAACTACTTGATCGCCACATGACGGGGTTGTAGTGAAGGCCGTTATCCTTTTTAGTACTTCAGAATCCACTTTAACATTAACTTTATTTTCGTTTATAGTTATCTCTACTATTTCCCCTAAATTCCTTATTAACCCCATTGAATATAGGTTACCCACTACGAATTCTTTAACCATGTCTTCGGAAATAATGTATCTTCTAATTTCGAGTCCATTGACACTTACTGAAACAACATATTCTTTTACAAGAACATCCTCAACGACTTCTACTACAACATTGTCTTTAACTAGTTCAACCTTAGCTATAGCTAATTTATTATAAAGCCTACTGTTTCCCATAGTTCATCACGGTGAATAGTTAATACTTTTGTGAAATAAGTGAAACTAACATTGTCCTTATTTAGCCGATTCTTTCCTTATCTCTTCAAATATGTATGTAGCAACATTCTTTATTTTGTTATTGTAGTTAGTGTTTAGTACTATTTCATAACCGCTTCGATCGTAGGATACTGTTTTGCTATTGTAAACTACAGCTACTTTTCTAACAGACTCTGTCTTCCTAAAAATAATGTGCGCTAAGGTTTTCGGCTTAGTTGTATAAAAAAGCGGAAAAGCTTCATGGTCTATTAGAACATGTGAAGTATGCTTAAGAATGCTAAGTATTTCATTATCGTTTAGCTTGTAAGGGTATGTTGTGGAAATGTAGAAGAAGGTTTTCTTACCGTTCTTAAACATGTTTTTTGCAACATAGTGTACAGTGTGTTTCAATGGGTTTTCAGTAAGCGATAGGGAAGTACATAATAGAGCATCGCTTTCCAAAATCTCATCTAAATTTATATTGTTCAATGTTAATTCCGTATCTGCAGAACGGAAATACGGTTTTCTAAAAAACATTTTAACATCATTATTAAGAGTTATTAACAATGTGGTTCTAAGGTTTTTCTCAGCCTTTCTAACATCAACACCTATACTACTTAGCTTATCAGTTAGAAATTCATTAAAAACATCATTTCCTAAAGCGCAAAAGAACTTAACGTTAATACCTAATTTAGAAAGTTCAATAGCTATTTTCGCAGCCAACCCGCCTATAGCAACTTCAAAACTCGAACATTCTAGTAAATGCTTAGTGCCTTTCAATTCAACAAATATTTCACCCACACATGAAACACTCATCCTTCAAATTCCCTTAATAACCAGTATTCCTCAGTTACTACTACGGATTACTTTACTCAGATAAACTATTTACTTTTTATTCGAAAACACTAATCACATTTCTTCTCCACTAGAATATATTGAAGAAAGCTAGAATATATCAATAGAAAGTATTTATGGTGAAGCTAAAGGGTGTGTTAACCATGAACTTAAATATTGTAGAAGGCTATATTGAAATTGAAGGTAAGAATAAAATATTAATTACTGCTCTTCATGGCTTTGGATCGGACAGGTTCAAGGATGTTATTGATAAGATTAGGGAACTTGGATTAGACTATGCGTTTTCAGAACTTGTACCTTCAAGATCGGCAGTTGATTTTCTAACTTGGGAAATAGCATTTAAAGCAGCTGTAGCTACCAACTCATGGGCTATTTTGCCAACTATAAGTAAGGTAGATAGTGTTGATGGATTAGAAATTCCCAATTACAATTTAAACAAGGAATATGCTAAAGAAACTCCGCTATGGAAGAGAATAGGGGAACTTGTTGTTAAAGGGAAAGTAAAGCTCATAATAGATATTCATGGAATGAAGAACATTAGTTCATGGCCTGACATATGTGTTTCAACTAACGGCCTATCTTCCGCTAGCAAAAACACTATAAGTAGAGTTGTAAAGTACTTCGAGAAGTTAAAGTTCAATGTAGCTCTAGATAAGCCGTTTAAAGGAGGTGCTTTAATAAGGTATTTTGGTAAACCCCCTAAAGTTGAAGCTTTAGGTATTGAGTTGAAAAGGAATCTAAGATTTTTCAAAACAAACACCCCCAAGATTATGGCTGATTTAATTAGGGAATTATCTAGTGAGATTTGAGAAAAGCTTTCTAACAAAATCTATTCTCCTATAGAGTGGCGGTCCAAATATTATACGTTTAACGTTCAACTTCGAAAGTTCTACAATACGATCTTCTATTTCATCTAAGGTACCGTAGATCGAGAATTTTTCAAGCAATAATCTATCATACCTTTTAAGTTTCCAATATTCTTTATGAAGCAGGTTTCTTCTAATTTCGTTAGCAACCTCTACCAATTCGAATTCTTCTAGAAAACACCTATTCATACCTTTGAGAACTATTGAAGAAGCTATTCTTAAGGCCCTAACTAATCTATTGTCGTCGCTAATGTTCCCTCTAATTAGTGATGGACCTATAACCGTTACATCACATAGATCGCTTATGTTTTCCTTAACGAATTTAATGTATTCTGGAAATACTAGGTTAAGCATTACTGAACCGCATATTTCACATGATAATTTAGCCATTTTTCTACCTGCAGTACCTATTGTTACCGGCGCTTTCACATTAAGCTTATTTCTAATGTTTGAAACGTAATTTCTCATGAATCTTAAGGGTCTTTTAACTATGATTCCTTTCTTTCCCAAGTACTCTAAATCCCCTACTCCAACACCTACTGTGAATTTAGGTATTTCTCTATTCTCAATTATTTCATTAACGAATTTTGCAACATAATCTACAGGATTAAGATATGCTGAAATAATGCTTGTTCCTAAATGGGCTTTAACGTATTTAGCTATGTAAAATAAGTATTCAAATGGGTGAGGTAGGTTTTCGGTTTCCCCTACCCATATGGATTCTGCACCATACTTTAAGGCTTCTATGGAAACATTTTTAGCGTAGTTCAATTCTACATCGGTAACTATGTTTAAAGCTAGTTTTGCTTTCTTCAATCCACACCACTGAAGATACCTATTTTAATAGGGTAAAACATGTTTTCATATAAGCAAATCTATTGTTGAACTTGAGGAAAAAGTTATGGCTAAAACGGTAGGGACTATAGATGGAATAGGTTACGGAACACTTCCCACATGAAAGATCATGGTTAGCTACGGAAACGAACTTATATGGGGCTTCCACCGGTAAGCGTTATCAGTGCATATAGATACGTATAAAACCAAAAACAACATACTAAGGCTTTTGAAAGCGGAGGAGCCGAATATGTTATAGCAATTAATACTGCTGACTCTATAAGGGGAATTTTAAAGCCAGGTATGGTAGTTATCCCTACGGACATAAATAGATTTTACTAAAAACTGTTAATACAACATTTTTCGGCGACAAACCTGTTCACATAGATTTCACAGAGCCCTTCTGCGTGAAGTTAGTTAGTGTTCTTGAGAAAGCTTCCGAGAAAGTTCTTGGATACTCTATTTCCGGAGCGGTTATAGCTGTAGCTCCGAAGTTTGAATCCCCGTGGAAATAAATGCCTTAGAATTTTAGGGGCAGACGCTGTCGATATGACATTAGCTTCTGAAGCAGCATTAGCTAAGGAGCTCGGATTATGCTATGTTTCAATAGCTTTAGTTACAAACTATGCTGCTGGAATGCGGGGGAAACAGAGCTTCGAGGATTCTGGGAAAGTAGCTAATGAAAAGCGACAGCAAGTATTCCAAATAATTCTTAAAACGCTTAAGATACTGAAAGAGTAGGGGTAAGCAAACTCTGTTAACCATACTTATTTGCATATATATTAATATTGAAAATGAACTTACTTGACATATGGGGCGGTGTTTCGCATGAGTAATAGTTTAGATAAGGAAATCTTCGCAGTGCTGAAAAACGCTGTTGATAAAGGCGAATCTGTAGCTCTCTGCATAATTGTTGAAAAGGAAGGTTCAGGACCTAGGGGTCCGGGAACTAAAATGCTTGTTTTCCAAAACGGCAGAACAGTGGGCACAATAGGTGGAGGACCTTTCGAAAGAATGGTTGTTAAAGAGGCTATTGAAGCTCTTAAAGAGGGTAAGCCTAGAACGGTCAAATTTGCTTTCAGAGAAAACAACGTTCCCTTAGGTGCTTATAGAACAGGGTTAATATGTGGTGGTGTATTAACCGTGTTTATTGACGTTATTAAACCTAAACCTAGAGTTCTAGTTTTAGGCGTAGGGCATGTTGGAAAACCTTTAGCATATTTAGCAGCACTTCTTGGATATAGAGTTTGGGTAGTAGATGACAATCCTAAGCATGCATCATCTGAGAAATTTCCCAATGTGGAGAAAATAGTCGTTAATGATTGGGAAAAAGCTATTGAAGAAGTACACATTACAAACGAAGACTACGTACTAATAGTTCATGGAGAAATAAAGCATGACTACGTAGCGTTGAAGAAAGCTTTGAAGGCTAATGCAAAATACATTGGGCTTTTAGGTTCCAGAAATAAGGTTAAAACCTATCTTAAAATGCTAAGCGAAGAAGGATATGATTTAAGCGGGCTTAAAGGGAAACTATATGCTCCCGTGGGTTTAGATATAGGTGCTCATACGCCTGAAGAAATAGCTGTAAGTATTTTAGCAGAACTTCTTAAAATAGAACGTGGAGGTTCAGGTAAGCATTTAACAATAGTGTGATGATAACTAATGATAGCTTTAATAGTATTGGCTGCTGGGAAATCTGAAAGGTATGGGAAGAACAAGTTACTTGAGAAAATAAATGGTAAAACCATTATAAGAAAAGTTGTTGAGGAATCTTTAAGGTCAAAAGCGGATAGCGTTTTTGTTGTCGTAGGATTCGAAGCGGACCAAATAATTGATGAGCTAAGGGATTTGAAAGTAACATTTATTTACAATGTAAATTATGAGGAAGGTATGAGCTCATCGGTTAAAGCAGGTGTTTTAGCAGCTAAAACACATAATGCAAAAGCTGTAGCAATACTACCAGCAGATAACATATTAGTTACGCATAATGTAATAGATAAGGTTATTGAGAAATTTAAGGAAACAAATGCGAAAATAGTTGTACCATCCTATAAGGGTAAAAGGGGTCACCCAATACTTTTAAACATGGAAATTTATTATGACATAATGGGTATTTCTGAAGAAACACAAGGTCTAAAATATGTTGTAAGAAAATATAGGGACGAAATAGTTGAGGTACCCGTTAATTCGCCAGAAATACTCATTGACATAGATACTCCGGAGGATTTAGAAAAACTTAGAGATTTAGGATTAATTAAGTAAATATACTATATTATACCAAGATAGTACAGTAGTAGTTAGAGGTGCGTATGATTCATTGGATCTGATACATACAGCAGACATTCATATTGGAGCTTTTCCACATAGCGTACTTAGAAGGGCAAATACTGAAGCCCTAAGTAAGATAGTGGAGTTAGCTCTTTCAGAAAACGTTAGAACATTAGTTATTGCAGGTGATCTTTTCGAAACACCTAGACTAGGTTATGAAGCGACATTGAACGTTATTAAGATAATGAAAAACGCTGTTAGGGAAGGAGTAAAGTTTATTGTAACCCCTGGTTCTCATGATTTAACAGCTAAAGGCCATGGCGTTTTGACAGTCTTAAAAGAAGTTGGTTTAATTAATGTAACAGAGTCCGTTGAGGAAGAATATAAATTGCGTCTAAAACCCCTAGAGGTTAATGGACTAGTTTTCTACGGAATACCGGGATTAAGAGGTGAAAGAGAAGTAGAGTATTTGGAGAAAAGAAAAGTTATCTACGAAAACTATAGCGAAAACAGAGACAATGTTTTAATTGCACATACTGGTCTGTACGTTTACTCAGGCCTTGATATTTCCAAAATAAGCCCTAAATACCGTGTAATAAAGCTTTCTGAAGAAGCCTACTCCTCAATACATAAGCACTTCAAATACCTAGCCTTAGGCCACATACACTTCCCAATACCTCATCACGAGTTTTTCGAAGGAAAAGTTGCTGCCTACCCTGGAGCACCTATAGGAAGAGATGCGAACGACATTTACGAAACATATATTTTAAGAACGGAGCATAGAACAAATAGGAGAATTCTTCTTGTAAATTTAGGCTCAAGAAACGCTAAGGTTAGGGCTTTAACGGACAACTTCGGTGTTGACGTAAGAGTTATGGAAGTTCATGGTGTGGAAGGTTTAGCTGAAGAGGTAAGGAAGAATTTGAAAGATATGAGTGAAAAATATAGGTGCTTAATAGTTTACACAGGTAAAGTAGGTTTAGAAGAATATGGTAGGATAAGAAAAATAGTTGATGATGAAAGCAGGAAGTTTAACGCATGGTTCCATGTAATTAGGGGTGAACCTCAAGAAGAATACATTACTCTTCTTGAAGAGTTTCGCTCAGATCTTTTAAACATTGAGGAACTTGAAAGAGAAGCAATAGAGAAGGCTCTAGAGAAATTTGGGTTAAAAATTTCTCCAACAACAATAATGGATCTAATATCTACTTTAGGTAGGGAATATGGTGAAGGAATGAGGAAAGCCGATGTTAACGAGGAAGTAACTGATGATGCCCTTAAAATATTAGAACAAATATTTGAGGAGCTTAAGAAGTGAGCTCGCTAATAGATAACTTAGGCGATTTACTAAATAAAATATCGAGCCAAATATCGGAAGTTTCTGAGGATCCAGTAACTGAACTTATACGAATTACTTTCAAAAACTACTATAAAGTAAAGACTTTGGAGAGAGTGGTTGGTTCAGAAATAGGCTTTGTAGATGCCGGAATATATCCGCTTGATTTATCGGTAGCTACGTTAATGTATATTCAGCTTGGAGGTCTAATTAGAGGCCGTTCTGGAAACCTTAAGCTAGTAAATAGCATTAGTGGGTTAGAAAGGCTTCCCCCAATAGAAAGGATAATTTTATCTGTTACTAAGAGAAGAAAAATGATCAATGGAACCATGAGGTACTTTTTCGAAGTAGAAATAAGATCTCCTGAGAAAAACTCGTTACTTTTCGAAAGCCCCGATGATGCGAGAAGAGTTTCTAAGAAAATAACTGAAATGCTCGGGGCTTTAGGATTAACTGTTGATTTGAGAAAGCCTAGACTTTACCGTAAACTCTCAAAATACATTGAGGGACTAGTAGAGCTTGCTTACGGTATTAAGCTTCTGAAGGAGGCTAAGTTAGATAAGGTGGTTATTGATGGAACTCTTGTTAGATGGCTGAGACCTAAGAGGCTAAGGAAAGACTATAAAGTAGATGGAATAAACATCCTATCTGCCCTTACCGATCTGAAGGAAGACGAAGTAATTAGGGAGTGTCTTGAGGGAATATATGGTATTTCTAAAACAACAGCTTTCCCAACGGTGTCTCGCGCCATGAACTTGTTTAGTGAAACAATAGACTATGGAAAACATGAACTATACACTATAGTTGATGATGGTAGAATAAATTATTTGAAAATGAAGCTTGAAGAAGCCGAAGATAAATTTTCAAAAGAAATAGTTGAAAATGTAATTAAAAGGTTTGGTTCGAAAGTGTTTCCGCAGAATAACATTTGGGTTTTAAGATTTCCTATAACTATGGATGGAAACCACGTAATGGTTCTTGATGTTTACTCGGAAAAGCCGGTAATACATTATGCTAGAGAGGGGCGCGGTGAAAGGATACTAAAGATTTATCCAGAAATCATTGCTAAAGTTAATTCCAAGGTTGAAGAGGGTGTTTTAAAGATATTTTACATGAAAAGCCCTCTTATGGGGAGACCTCCCATGGGCCTTATGGAGGTTGATGAGCATGTTAGGATAAGTGGTGAGTTAAGAAAAAGAATTATGTCCTATCTTCAAATTGCTGCGCTAAAGTATGCTGGAAAGGATCCCTCCATGCTTAAAACGCTTTTCCAAATAATAAGTGGAAGTATGAGATTAAGATATGGTTATGGTGAATAATATGGGTGAATTTATTGGACGAATATTTGAATCTTCAAGAGAAAAGGTCTTAATTGCTACACATCATAGTGCTTCTCTAGTAAGCGTAGGGGACATATTGTACGTTAAATTGGGACGTTCCTTAGACAGAGTCCTCCTACTTCATGTAGAAGATGTTTTAAATAAGCTCCCGGCCGGTGCAGAAAAAACACTTGGCCTACTCCCTAAGAATATTGAGCCTAGTGGAGCATTAATTGATGCCGGTAAAGAAAAAATAATTATTTCATCACCTATGTTCATGATTATCAAGGAGGGAGAAAAAGTCTTCGTTACGAGACCTTCGATACCGCCGCCCTTGAATATTGAAGTTCACAAGTTAGAAAGAGGCGATGAAGAATCCGAAGAAATTATGGGGATGTTTAGCTTAGGAATACCTGCACAATCATACTTGGAAAAAACGGTGCCAATAGCTGTTCTCAGAAGCGGCTCTGCTTCAACAGATAGCGAGAAGTCTCTTAAGTATTTTGAGAAAGCGGAAATAAAGGTTGATATTACATCGTTAATACCTAAGCACATTTTAGTGGCTGGCCAAACAAGTGCTGGAAAAACAACTGGAGTTATGGGTATAATTCTTAACTGGGCACTTCACGGAAAAGACCCTATAAGCTGGCTAATAATAGATAGGCATGGCGAATACGGTAAGTTTTCAAAAGGGGGAACAGAGTACTTCGTAAATAAGCTTTCAAAAGCTATTCTAAATAACCAAGTAGATGATGTGAGGGAGGAGAGGATTTTTGTTTACAAACTCTCCTTTGCCGAGAAAGAACCGGAAATCTACGGCAATGTCGAGATTAGGGAAACACCGATAAACATTGGTAGCTTAACTGTAAGCGATATTTCTATGGCTCTCGAAATTCCTGATGAGGAAACCGCAACTTTGGAAATGATGCTTGAAACATTGGAGACCATAGTTGAAGCTTCGGATCTTTCAGAAACCTGGAAGAACATTTTTAGAAGTAGGGAAGGTGTTTTAAGCGGGCACTTGATATCCTTACTCATAGCTGTAATAGACAACATGTGCAGTAGTGAAGGTGTTGGTGAAAAAGAAAAGAAAGGCGTCTATAGGGAATTTGTTCAGCAGGGAATTTATATTCAGAAGCTTAGGGTTTGGAGGACAAGACTTCTTGCACTACTAAATCTAAGATTTAGGAATGTAACTGAAAACGGCGGAGTAATAACAGTCTACTCTGACGATAAAAGTGTTTTCAAACTTAGTGAAGTGTTCAGGAAACCAGGGCTTCTACGTAATCTTCTCGAAAAAATAGCTAAAAGCCCCGTACTTAGAGCTAGGCAAAGCATTTCGGAATATAAGTGGTATAGAATAAGGCCTTCTGAGGAACTTCCTATTCTTGAAAGGGGACTAAACATCGACCATATAGTTGAGAAGCTTGAGGAAGGAACCATTGCAATCCTAGATGTCTCATCAACACCCTCAACTCAAGCTGATGCTGTTGTTCTAAATGTTGTTAGAAGAATTTTAACGAATAGAGTAGGGCTTGATCCAAGGGAAATAGTTAGGAGAAAAGTCGTAGCTATTGTTTCGGAGGAAGCACCACTATATCTCTCACCTGAGAAAGTAAGGAGTCCTAGAAACGCTTTCGCAAGAATAGCTCGTGAAGGTAGAAAGTTCAAAATAGGGTTGGTAGCTATAACGCAGCTTGCAACAATGATTGAGAAACAGCTTCTAGCAAACATGAACACAATAATAGTTTTGAGAACCAAGTTTAGAAGCGACATAGAATATTTTTCTTCAATAGGTGTTCCATCTTCAGAAATACCGTTACTTAACGATAGAGAAGGATATGTTTACACACCAGACGTTAGAGTTAGAGATCCAATACCAGCCTACTTTAAAGGATGGTTTGAAATAGATGTTAGAAGTAGAGAAGAGAAGCTAGAGGACATAGCTAAGATGATGTGGGAGGCCTAGTTTAACAATGATAATTAAGGCTATATGGCTACGAAATATAAGATCCTATAAGGATGAAATAGTTGTTTTCCCCGAGGAAGGAATAACCGTAATATATGGAGATGTTGGCTCGGGAAAAACAAGTATCCTTAGCGCAATAGGGTTCGCAATTTTCGGGAACGTTCCTGGAGCACCATCGGATCCGCTTTCTAGATTCGCAAATCCTACAGCAAGAGACCTTTTAAGGAAGGGGGAATCGAAAGGATTCATTAGACTATGGTTGAAATGTGGAGAGAAAAGCATAGTAGTTCATAGGGAAATTGTAGAATCCGGAACTACAGTAAACGATAGGGGAGGATGGGTTCTAATAGTTGAAAGAGATGGGGAAACAAGGTATAAGAGGCTTACAGCAACTGAAATGAGAAACTATGTTTTAGAAACGCTTGGAATACCTGAAGAAAAAACAAGGGCGAGAAGTAGGGTTTTCGCATCAGCAATATATGTTCCACAATTCGGAATACATTCAATACTCAGCATAAGCGATAAGGAAAGATCGGAAATAGTCAATAGAGTCCTTAACCTCATAAAGTATAGTTACGCTAGAGAAAGAATAGATTACGTTAAGAAAGTGGTAAGGCGCAGAATTAGGGAGAATTTAGAGAAAAGAGAATCTGAATTAAGAAGTAAAATCGCAGAGGAAGAACAGATAAGAGAAGAACTAAGAATAGCCAGGGAAGAACTAAAACGTTTAGAAGAAGAACTCAAGAAATTAAGGGAGAGAGAGGAAGAACTCAAAAAGGTTATTGGAAAACTCGAAGATGAGGAGAGAAGGCTCAGAGAAATTGCGGGAAAAAAAGATGCGCTAAAGACGCAGCTGGAGAATTTGAAGAAGGAAAAGGAAAGAGATGAAGCAAGGCTTAAGGGAAAAACGGTAGGGGAAATAGAAAGGGAATTTAGAGAGAAAAATGATGAACTAGAAAAGTTCAAGCTAGAACTTGGGGAAGTAGGAAAGAGAAAGAAAGAAATTGAGGAGAAAAGAGAGAACGTTGAAAAAGAGCTAGAGAGGAAAACAGGTGAAACATCTACTTTAGCTTCGAAAATATCGGCAATAAACGGTAAAGTTGATGGGCTTAGGAAGAGACTAAGCGAAATAGAGGAACTTGAGAGAAAAGGTGTTTGCCCAGTATGCTTACAGTCAGTAACACACGCACACGCTCATGAACTTAAAAATAAAATAGTTGCTGAAATCGAGGAACTTGAAGCAAAGAAAAAACAGTACATGGAGAATCTGGAGAAAGCAAAGATTGAAGAAGAAAAGCTTAGGCAGAGAAAGGAGTCTCTGAGTGCAGAGTATTCTGAAGTAGAATCTAAAGAGAGCGAGCTTAACGAGAAAGTAAAGAGCCTTCTAGAAATACTATCTGAACTTAAAACATTGCTTGAAATTGCTAAGAAAGTTTCAGAACTTGAAACTAAGATGGAAAAAGTGAAGAGGGAACTTGAAACTATCGGTAAAGCATCTAAGGAACTCGATGAAGTAATTAAGAAACTTTCTTTTCTGAAGAAGGAATATGAGGATGTTCTTAAGAAAAAGGAGGAATTAAGTACACGTAAAGGTGTTTTGCAAGGGAAAATAAGTAATTATGAAAGCAAGCTTAAGGAGATAGAGAAGCTTAGGGAAGAACTCGTAGCTGTAAGAAATGAGATAAGTAAGAATAAATTCTACATTGAATTTCTGGACAAGTATGTACTAGCAATTGTAAGGGAAGTTGAAAGATATGTTAAGTCTAAAGCCTATGTTGCTTTTAAGGAGGAATTTCTAAGAATATTTAAAACGTTAATGATGGGATATGAGAACATAGATGTTGAAATATCGCCTGACTTTAGTCTCCAGTTTAAAGCTAAAGTAGATGGATCAATGGTAGCGATAGATACTCCAAGCGGAGGTCAGTTAACAAGTATTTCGCTAGCCTATAGGTTAGCTTTAAACAGAGTTGCTAGAGCTATGATACCTCAGCTTAGAGAAGGCATTCTAATACTTGACGAACCAACCTATGGTTTCTCGCCGGAGAGAGTAGAGCTGTTAAGGAAAGTCCTGTTTAGCGGAAGAGGACCTAAACAGGTAATTATTGTAACGCATGATAGATCATTCTATGATGTTTCAGGGGAAGAAAAACTAAGCATTATAAGGCTTGAGCTTGATCCTGAAACAACAAAAACCAAGGTTCACTATGAAAATATTGGCCCAGAATATGTTGAAAAAGTTAAGAACATATTCAAAGCATTAAGTAAGAAAATATTTAGCATGAGTATTGAAGCAGCACAGCCCATTAAGGAAGCGTTTAAACCCGAAGTTAAAGTTCCACTTAGCGAGGAAAACCATAGGAAAATGACATCACTACTAGACTTCATATTTCAACCTAGCGAAAAAAGGGATAAACATTAATTTTTCCCTTCATAAACAGTATTTCTTGGTGGAAACAGTAAAGGTAGCTAAAAAGATACCACTAATGGAAGCAATGGTTTTGTAAAGAACATCTTGCGGGAGGAGTATGTTTTGAACTATATTTTAGCTATAGATTTGGGAGCAACATATCTTAGATTAGCAATAGCAACATGTGATGGAAGAATAGTTTTTAAGGTTAAAGAGAAGGTTGTTAGGAGAGGTAACGAATATACTGTAGCAAATCAAATAATCGGGATTTATGAGAAAATTAGAGAAAAACTAGGTAAGATAGGTATTGGTAAGATCGCTATAGGCTCAATAGGGCCATTAGATATGAGAGAGGGTATTATATTAAACCCTCCAAATCTACCCTATGGAAAAATACTTCTAAAGAAGCCTCTTGAAGAATATTTTAAAGTAGAAGTTATCGTACTTAATGATGCTGTTTCAGCTGCTTGGGGCGAAAAACATTTTGGCTTAGGTAGAAATGTAGAGAACCTAGCATACATAACGTTAAGTACCGGGATAGGTGTTGGCGCATTGGTTAATGGAAAACTACTTTTAGGCAAAGACGGTAATGCTCATGAAATGGGTCATGCTGTAGTAAACTATGATTCACCTTTCAAATGTGGATGCGGTAAGATAGGGCATTGGGAAGCCTACGCTTCCGGAAGAAACATTCCAAGGTTTGCAAAGTACCTAGCTCAAACAAAATTCAAAGAGCTTCTAAATGAGAGCATGCTGAGAAATAAAATAGTTAATAATTCATTGGAAGCTAAGGATGTTTTCGAAGCTGCCAAGAAAAAAGACTCCTTAGCTTTGAAAATAATAGATGAGCTAGGTAAGGTGAATGCTTCAGGATTCGCTAACGTAATTAATGCTTACGATCCAGAGTTAATAACGGTAGGTGGAGCTATGGCACTAAATAATCCTAAAGAGCTCATCATAGATCCTATACTGAAATATCTTGACATGTACGTTGTTAACAGAATTCCTAAAATAGAAATTACAAAACTAGGAGACGACATAGTACTATACGGTGCTGTAGCAGCAACCATAAATCCTCCCCTATAGTTTCTCGGTGGAAATAATGGATTCCTTCACTTGGAAAAGCCCCGGTAGGGCTATGGAATTAGCTGTGGAATTAGCTAAAACATGTAAGGAAACTTTAGGTTCACTTGTCGATTCGGTTAGTGTTGTTGAGCTTAAAGAAAACGTTCTTTATAGGGTTTTAACGCTAAATGGCTACATAACATTGTCTAATGGTTTATACGCAAACATTTTAGCAATGTCCATTAGTAACAGGAAATCATCGCTTATAGGGTTCGAAGGCGTCTTTAAGGATAGGGAGCTAAAAGCTCCAGAAGTTCAAATAGTCTATGTCGACACTTTCCTATGGACTACGTGGAAATTTAGAGTTTCACCTAAGGATGCTAGAAAGAGTCCTCTAATACTTTTCATGAGAGAACATGAGGAACCTCTTAAGAGGGAATATTTTAAGCAAGACCTAGGTGAAGGTAAAATATATTACTTTAGAATATACTTAAGCGAAGACTCAGAATTTAGAAGAGTAAATGTTAAAATTAACATCTGGTTGAAGAATGGTTTGATACGTAAGAACGCAATAGATTTAATACTTAAAACAATAGGGCTTTTAGAAACGTATTTTATGAAGAAAATTTCTCAGGAGAAACCTCCAGAACCCCTTAAGACCTTCAATGTTAAATCATTTTAGCGCAAAATTCGGAAATAGGGCAAATGTTACATTTAGGTTTTCTAGCTGTGCAAAATCTCCTACCAAGCAGTATTAGGTATAGGTGTGCTTCAAGACACTTGTCAGGACAAAATAGCTCAATAAGTTTTCTTCTTACATCTTCATATTTAGCATTTTTAGTTGTAAAACCCAATCTGTAAGATACCCTCATAATATGTGTATCTACAGGTACCGTAGGCTTATTTGCTACCATAAGAAGTAGAATATCGGCTGTCTTTGGACCAACACCGGGGATCCTCGTAAGTTCAGCTCTAGCTTCCTCTAAAGGCTTTTTAAGAATATATGTTAGGTCACCTTTAAATTTTTTCAGAACATATTTTGAAGCTTCAATAATTCTCTTCGCTTTTACGTAACCTAAACCGCTATGCAATATTAGCGAAGATAATTCGTCTACTGTTAAGCTAGCTAAAACATTAGGTGTTATTTTAGGAAACCTCTTCTTCAAACTAAAGTATGATTTGAAAGCGTTTTTCTCATTAGTATTTTGCGTAAGTATTGTAGCTACAAGTGTTTCAAAAGGATCTCTAGTTTCTAGGGCAACTTTAAACGCTAAAAACTCATTAAGATCTACTTCACCAAACATACTCTTTAGAATCCTAAGTATTTTTTGGGTTCTTTCCCTCGACAAATATTTACCCTCCTTCATCATTAACAACATGGGTGCATAATAAATTAATTTTCAATAGATAATTAAAACTAGTAGAGATAAGGTCAACATATTTTTCAATACCCCATTAAATATAGATCATTCATTTATTCTAGTGAACACTACCTAAC
>Ga0105154_1000549_pt1 | contig 16033 bp, 17 predicted proteins | sample SSWtaG_FD_89672 | JGI IMG/M metagenome (GOLD analysis project Ga0105154, IMG submission 89672) | Hot spring microbial communities from Sandy's Spring West, USA to study Microbial Dark Matter (Phase II) - SSWsed_matched | ecosystem: Environmental > Aquatic > Thermal springs > Hot (42-90C) >... | reverse complement strand
GTCCTCCTCCGCCTGAGGTAGCCGCCCACCTCCTTTAGCGCGAGCTCTGCCAGCTGCTCGGCCTCGCCCAGCTCGTAGCTCCGCCACGACGGGTTGTGCCTAGGCTCCCTCGGGTCCGCCCAGCTCGGCTCGAAGGAGTCCAGCTCGTCGGGCTTGAGCGCCACGCAGGACGCGTCGAGCTCGCGGTGCAGGCTGAGGGGGGCTGTGAAGACGCGCTGGGGGTCCATCAGGTTCTCCACCTTCACCCTTGAGCCGTGCTTCACGTTCACCTCCACGACCCTCTCCTTGACCCTCTCGGCCACGAACTGCACCAGCGACCAGGTGGCGTCGAGGGCGCCGTGCTGCTTGAGGAACTCTGCGCTGAGCGCTCCCTCGTGGATGTGCACGTGCATCCCCCTCCCGCTCCACTTCAGCCAGACGCTCTTCACAACCCCGTGCTTCTCCAGCTCGTCGACTAGGACCCTGGCTGCCTCCACGGTGGCCCCCCAGTGCTCCGGGGTCGAATCGATGTCCCAGGTTGGTGTCCGCACGACGACGCAGTCCACACCACGCACATCCTCCCTGGACTCCAGCCTCTCGTAGATGCTCGCCGTGCCGTAGACCGCCCGGGGTCTAAGCGGGGAGAGCTTGCGCAGGAGCACGGCCAGCTCAGCGGGGCTCGACGCGCGCAGCGGCTTCCCGCCTAGGTAGCGGACGAGCAGCGGCCTGCCGTCCTTCATCCTCCTCTCGCAGTGGACTGCCACCCACCTCCCCCTGAGGAAGTCCGCCACCTCGCTCAGCACGCGCGGGTTGCTGTAGTAGCTCAGCGGCGATACCATCCAGTGCGGAGACCTCTCCCGGGGAGAATAAGGTAACGTTCAGCTTTCCTCTGGGGCTACTTCCTGTCGAGCTTGAAGGGGCTGACCCAGTCCCCGTGCCTGCTCCTCAGCTCCTCGACGCGCCTGTACTGCTCGCTGAGGACCTCGAAGAGCTCTGGGGGCGCGTCGGGGTCCTGCTCGTAGGCGCTGCGGACCCTCTCGATCTTCGCCAGGAGCAGGGGTGCGCGCATGGCGAACATCTCCTCGTAGAGGTGCTCTGGGAAGTCCTTGCCCAGGTGCTCGTCGAAGAGCGCGCGCAGATCCTCGTACAGCGGTATGTACCCTATTGGCGAGGCTACGGCGTCCAGCTCGCCGTGGACCCTGTGCTCCATCCAGCGGAGCCAGACGATCTTGTCCCTCTTCTCGGCGAGGTAGCCCCCGTCCCTACCCCTGAGGAAGTAGTTCACCTGGAAGACCCTCGGGACCCTGGTGAGCTTCCTCGCGAAGCGGAAGTGCAGCTCGGTGAACTTCCCCGGGGATATCGGGAGGAAGTCCAGGATCGCGAAGGGGTTCAGCTCCATGACTCCGGTCTTGCCCAGCACCGCCGCCGTCCTCTCGCTCTCCAGCGCCGCCCCCATCGTGACTATGCCGTGCTGCCAGTCGAAAGCCTCTACGAGGGGTGGGAGCGTGACGGGGTCTCTGCCGCCGAAGATGAAGCCCGAGACGGGGACGCCCATGGGGTCGTCTATCCTCGGGTCCAGCTTCTCGAGCAGCCTTATGCTCACGGTGAACCTGGCGTTCGGGTGGGAGGGGGGCACCTCCCTGCCCTTCGCGTCGACCCTGCCCGGCCACCACTCCCCCGCGTAGTTCAGGCCCCTCCGGGGCTCGGTCGGCTTCCCACGCCACCAGACCTCCCCGTCCTCCGTCAGTAGGACGTTGCAGAAGATGATCTCTGCCTCGGGGTTCACGAGCAGCTCGTACACCTCGGGGTCGTCCGCGGGGTTCACACCGTCGATAATGCCGAACATCCCCACCTCGGGGTTCACCGCCCTCGCCTCTCCCCCGATCTCCCTGATGAGCGCGAGGTCGTCGCCGACCACGGTGTCTGCGATCATCGTGGTCGCGGTCTTCCCGCAGCCCGCCGGGAAGGCTCCTGTGAAGTAGGTGAGCCTGCCCCCCGGCCCCTTCATCCCGACGATGAACATGTGCTCCGCGAGCCAGCCCTCCCTGAGGCCCTTGTAGACCGCGAGCCTGAGGGCGAGCTTCTTGAGCCCCACGGTGTTGCCCGCGTACTGCGTGTTGACGCTGTAGACCGCGTTGCCCTGCAGGTCGATGTAGATGCGCCTCTTCTCGACGTTCTTGCTCCAGCCGTGCTCGTCCCTCTCACCCGACGAGTGGATGAAAAGCATGTACTCCAGGTCGGGCTCCTCGAGGAAGACCCTGTAGCCGCTGCGGTAGAGGATGTCCTCGCTGTGGACCACGTACGCCGAGTCCGTCACCTGGACGCCGTAGAGGCTGAGGGGCGAGCCCTCGGGCCCGTATATGTAGAAGCTGATGAACATCTCGCGGCCCCTCATCACCCCCCTGAACAGCTGGGAGATCTCCGCGAGCCCCTTGTCCCGCTCCAGCGTGTTCACCATAGCCTCACGCTCGCCAGCGCTGAGGAGGATCCTCGTGTTTCCCTTGTCCCTCGCCAGGTCGAGGGGACCGTCGAAGTGCACTGTGTGCCTGGGGTGCCGGCTGGGTATCTCCTCCCCGTTCTCGAGCGCCCTCCTCCTGACGTACTCCCTGTCCTCCGGGGAGCCTGTGTGCACGAAGATGGAAGCGGGCTCCGCGACTAGCACCACCTCGGCGATGTCGCGCAGCAGCTTCTCGTTCGGGACGCGCGAGATCCTCTCCAGCTGCTCCGCGGAGGCAGCCCCGGCTATCACCTCGAGCGGATCGCGGACCTCGAGGCCTCGCGCAGCTCCAGGAAACCTCACGTTTACATAGTGCTTAGCAGCGTTTAATAAGATTTAGCTGTAGCTGTGCCGTGGGCACGCACTGCGGCTAGTTTAAAATACTTGGTCCCCGCAGAGGAGGATTAGTGAGCTCGTTGCCTAAGAGGCTCTGGGTGCTCCTCGCACCCCTGCTGACCGCCGTGGTCCTACTGGCGTCCACGAGCAGCATCGAGCAGCTCTACGTGCCGAGCGTCAGCGTGGAGGACGCTGTAGCGGCGTTCTACCTCTCGCTCTCCTCCCTGCTGGCCCTCGGGATATTCTCCATTAGGCACGAGCTCGCGGAGGTGATCAAGGAGCTCTTCCGCAGGAAGCCGCTGGAGGAAGAGGCGAGGCGGCGCAGCCCCCTCTTCTGGCTGCTGCTCAACGTGGTCCTCCTCGCCGTGGTCTACCTCCTGGTCGCCAGGGGCGCTGAGGTGCAGCGCCGGGAGGCCTACAGCCTGCTTAGGCAGACTGTCAACGCGTCTCGCCTGGAGAATCTGACCCAGGTCACGACCTTTGAGGGCCAGGTTCAAGCAATCTTCACCGAGAGCGCGAGAGGGGTTCTGGCGCCGTACGCACCCTTCGCCGCCCTCGCCGCGCTACTCCTGGCCTTCCTCTCCGTGGCCCTGGCTCTCGTCGAGAAAGAGGCACCGCCCCCCGAGAGGCTGGAGGAGAGCTTCCGCGAGAGCTTCCTACGGGAGGCTTCCGCAGCCCTGGAGAACCTCCGGGTGGACATGGATACGCGCCGCGTGGTGATCGAGCTCTACTACTCCCTGTGCAGGGAGCTCCGCAAGCACGGCGTCGGGGTTACCGCCGAGAAGACTGCGCGCGAGATCATGCGCGAGGCTGCGAAGCTGCTCCCCGGAGTCCCCCTTGAGCCTCTCGAGGCGCTGACACTCCTCTTCGAGAAGGCCGCCTACAGCGACCACCCGCTCCACGATGAGGACAAGGAGGAGGCAGAGCGGGCGCTCACGCAGGTAGTCTCCTCCCTTGAGGGTGGTCGGAGTGGGGAAGGCTGACTGGGCTCAGGTTCTGCTACTCGCCCTCTCGCTGTGCCTAGCCGTGGCCCACGACGTGCTGGCGGCCCCGCTCCTCTGGACCTCTGCCTGGGTCCTGCTGGTCGCGGCTGTGCTTCTCGCGTCTGCCAGAGCTGTCGGTGCAGCCCTCCCGAGGTCGGGCGGCGCAGCTGAGGTTGGAGGAGAGGAGGTTAAGGACAGGGGGCTGGTGGAGGAGCTCAGGTGGAGGTCGCGCCTGGGCGAGAGCTTGCGCCCTGAGGACTTGGAGGCGGAGATCTTCCGCTTCTCGAGCGAGGTGCGCGTGCGACCGAGCGAAATAAGCAAATAGCGGCGGGCTTCCACCTGGGCTGCGATGGACTACTCGAAGGTGTTCGAGAGGCTCTACGAGGAGCTGGGCAAGGCGATCGTCGGCAAGAGGGAGGTTATAGACAGGCTGCTGGTAGCCCTGCTCGCGCGTGGGCACGTCCTCATCGAGGACTACCCGGGGATGGCTAAGACCCTGCTCGCGTCCTCCTTCGCGAAGGCTCTCGACCTGGGCTTCCGCAGGGTTCAGTTCACGCCGGACCTCCTCCCCTCTGACATCACAGGCGGGTACTACTGGGACGTGAAGAGCGGCGAGTTCAGGCTGAGAAAGGGGCCTGTGTTCACGCACATCCTGCTCGCCGACGAGGTGAACAGGGCCCCGCCCAAGACGCAGAGCGCGCTGCTGGAGGCGATGCAGGAGAGGCAGGTCACGATCGACGGCAACACCTTCCCGCTCGAGGAGCCCTTCATGGTGGTGGCGACGCTGAACCCGATCGAGCAGGAGGGGACGTACCCCCTCCCGGAGGCGCAGCTCGACCGCTTCCTGGTCAAGACGCGCATCGGGTACCCCAGCTTCGCCGAGGAGGTGCTGATCCTCAAGAAGCGCATCGAGCGCAAGAGCGACAGGCCCGAGATAAACAAGGTCCTGAGCAGGGAGGAGGTGCTGCAGCTCCAGCGCCGGGTGGAGGAGGTGTACGTCGACGACAGCATCCTGGAGTACATCGTGAAGATCGCCTCCGCGACCCGGGGGGTGAAGGAGGTGGAGGTGGGTGTGAGCCCTAGGGGCTCGGAGGCCTTGATGAAGGCTGCGCGCGCCCTAGCGCTAGTGAGGGGCAGGGACTACGTGGTCCCGGACGACGTGAAGGAGCTCGCGGTCCCCGTGCTCTCCCACAGGCTCGTGCTCAAGGTCGAGAGCGTGATGAGAGGGCTCTCGGCGGAGGAGGTGATTAGGCAGGCTCTGGAGAAGATCGAGGTCCCCAAGGGGTTCCGGGGCTAGCGCGCGGGGTTAGCGATGCTCACAGCCAAGGGGTGGTCCACGGGCGCGCTGGCTCTCGCGGTGCTCGCCGCCGCCCTCCTGACCCAGAGGGCCTTCCTGCTCCTCTTCGGGCTCCCCTTGCTCTACTCCATCCTGGCCAGCCTGTCCTACGAGCCCCCGCAGCCCGGGGAGGTGGAGGCTAGGCGCGTGGTTGCCAGGGCTAGGCTGATGGAGGGCGACGAGGTCGAGGTTAGCATCCTCGTGAGGAATAGGTCCAGCAGGGTCCTCCTACTCGGGGTCTCTGAGGCGCTGGCAGCCCCCCTGGAGGTCGTCGGGGGCTCGCCCAGGGGGGTGTTCGCGCTGAGGCCAGGGGAGGAGGGGCGCGTGGCGTACAGGGTAAGGTGCGGCAAGAGGGGTCACTACAAGCTGGGCCCGGCGCTGGTCGAGGCCTACGACCCCTTCCTCACGCGGAGGTGCGAGCTGCTCAGGGTTGAGCCCGACGAGGTGGCAGTCTTCCCTAGGGTGCCGCGGGGGCGACGGCTGGGGGTTCGAGCCCGCTTCACAGCGCCTCACCCGGGCGAGGTGGCTTCGCGGCAGCCCGGGGAGGGGGGAGACTTCCTCGAGGTCAGGGAGGCGCCGGAGCCGGTGCTGCGCAGGGTGAACTGGAGGGCCTCGGCGAAGCACCAGCGCTGGATGGTGAACACCTTCGAGGGGGAGAGGCGGACGAACGTCCTCGTCGTTCTCGACGTGGGGGGTGAGAGGCTGCTCGGGAAGAAGGTCGAGGAGTACGTGGACGCGCTCGTCGGGGTTGCAGCCTCGGTTATCTGCTCGCTGATCAACTCCGGGAACAGCGTGTCGCTGCTCGTGGTGGGCAACTACAGGGACTGGGTGAGGCCGGGTGTGGGGAAGAGGCACATGCTCAGGCTCTTATCGTCTCTGGCTGACGTGAGGTACACCGCGAGGAGGCAGATAGTCAGCTACAGGGAGGTCTTCAGGAGGGTGTCGCTGCTGATCTCGCCCGCGAGATCCTCGGTCGTGGTGATCTCATCCTTCACGGAGGGGGACGCGCTCGAGATTGTCTCGGAGGCGGAGGCAGCAGGGTACGCGGTTCTGTGCATCGCGGTGAACCCCTTCTCCAGGTCGCTCGTCGGCGAGGAAAAGCTGCACGAGGTGCTCACCGAGGCGTGGAGGCAAGGCGTCCTGAAGGTCCTGCCCCGTAGGTCGCGGAAGGTAGTCCTGGTGATGCACCCGTGAGCAAAGAAGCCGTGCTGGCCCTGGCCGCGGCGGCTGTGCTCGCGGCGGCGGTAGCCCTGTCCGGTATCCCTGCGTACCTGAAGGCTCTGATGCTCTTGTTCCGCGTTCTGATGGTCACCGGCGATGTGCGCAGTAACGAGTACGTGGTCGAGGAGGGGTTCGCGATGGCCTACCTCGTGTCCGTGGTGTACTCGGCGTACAGCCAGGCAGATATGCCGGTGCTGTTTACCCTAGCGCTGCTGTCTCTCGCTCTCCGAGACTACCTGCACGTCCTCAGCAAGGGGAAGACCTCGGGTGCAGGCTACCTGCTCGCCAGGTACATGCCACTCCACATCCTCGCGGCAGTGGTCGTGTACGGCTCGCTGCTCCTGGAAGCGCTACCGAGGATGGGCGCGGTGCCCGTCGCACTCTCGGCAGTCGTAGCAGTGCTGATCCTCACGCAGTTCCTGGTGCACGAAGATTCGAGAAGGCGCGCAACGTAGGCGTGCTAGGCGTGCGCCAGCGCTGGCTCGCTCCTCCTTGGCTCATGCTCAGCTCTGCGCTCGCGCGCGCCGCGCTCAGCGGTGATCACCTCTTCCTCACGGTGATCAGCACGTGGTCGTCCTTGTACTCTGCGGTTGCGTAGACCCTGCTCTGGGATATCCTGGACATTATGCCCGCCACGACCCCTCTCAGGAAGTTGTTCGTGGGCTTGGCGCGGTTGAGGGCTGCGGACTCGCTCTCGAAGTCGTAGTAGATCTTCACAGCGGCTCTGCCCTCCTCCGGCTCGTACTCCACTATTTCGGCGATGCACCAGCCCGCGAACACAGACGCCATAACAGCTACGGCTAGCGGCATCAGATCCGGGGTGAACCCCATCCTCTGGAAGCGCTCGACCACCTTCTCGCCGTAGGCTACGCCGAACCAGTAGATGAACTCCTGAGCCAGCCGCTCCCCCACAAGCTTGGAGACCACCTCTATCATGTACTGCGGGAAAGCCTCGACATCCATGAGAATCCACCTCCTGCCCCCCAGGATGATCTTCCCTTCGTCGTTGGTGAGCACCGGCATGCCCGGCGGGAGGCCGAGCATCTTTGCCATCTCCAGGTACTGCTTCCTTAGCTCTTTGGGGTCCATGCACCACCACCCGCACGGGTTCCTGCTCTCAACGAGCTCCCGCTCTTTATGCTTTCTAACGCGCGCGGAAAACTCTTTTTATCTTTTCAAAGTGGGGCTCGGGAGGTGCTGGATGAAGGCGAGAGTGTACAGGAACGATGAGGTCAAGCGCGTCGTCGCGTTCATCCCCAGGGGGCACGCGCACGTGAGGCTGCTGCTGGAGCTCGAGGACCAGGCGATCATACTGAGCGAGGCCACGCTCGCCGCGGTCACGAGAGCGTACCTCTCTGTGCTTCTCCACCCGCTCAGGAGGGCCGTGGAGATGCGGCTCGTGAGGCTGCCGGAGAGGAAGGCGCTCTACGCCGAGTACCAGCTCCTGGAGACAGGGCGGGGCGAGGAGGAGGTGCTGGCGGAGGCCGAGGAGGTGTGGCGGAGCGCTATAACGGGCTCCGATGGCGCAGGGTGCTCTGAGCATGGCGGCTAAGCTGGGGTACCCGCTCTCCGTGCGCGCACGGCTGAAGCTGGTGGAGGAGCTGAGGCGCAGGGGCGTGTACGTGAGGTGGCATGCCTTCGAGTTCCTCCTCGCCTACAAAGGCAGGATCGCTGGCGTGCTCCTGCTAGAGCCCAGCAGGGGGAGCTGCACCCTATACTGCAGGAGCTGCCCGGCGGACCTCGTGCAGCAGGTGAGAGAAGCCCTGGCAGCGGCTGGTGTCGATGCCGAGCTCAGGGTTGTCGAGCTGCATGCTCCCTAGCGAAGGAGGGGTCTACGCCCTGCTGATCGAGCTGACCGAAAGCGTGCGGGTGAGGCTGGGCCGCCGCGCTGCGGAGCTACCGCCGGGGCTCTACGTGTACATAGGGTCCGCGAGGGGGCCTGGGGGACTGAGGGCCAGGATGAGGAGGCACGCGAAGAGGGAGAAGAGGGTTAGGTGGCACGTGGACCAGCTCACCACAGCGGCATCGAGCGTACTCGCGGTGGTCTACGCCCTCTCAGACGCTAGGGAGTGCGTGCTCACACCGCACCTCGAAAGGCTCGGCTTCAAACACCCTGTACTGGGCTTCGGGAGCAGTGACTGCAGCTCCGGGTGTGCATCTCACCTCCTGCGGGCAAGCTGCGACCTAGCAGTCGCTGTCGAGCTAGTGAAGGAGGCTTTCAGAGCAGCCCACCTCAAGCCTGAGGAGTGCAAGCTGTGAGCACCCGCATAGCCCCTCCCGCTCTCCTCGCGCCCGTCCTCCCCGGCGGATGCATCAGCGCGGTCCAGCACCACCCCTCGCCCCCTTGTTTCGCTGCACCGGGGATACGCGCACGCCGCATCCCAGGAGCTCGAGCCCTCCGCACCTCCGCGGGCTCGCAGCACCCAGGTGCCGCTCCCTGCGCCACCACCGGGGCCGAGCTGCGCTTACACCCGCGGCAGCCCGGGTGGGCTTGCCGAGAGCTGGAATCTAAGAGTATTCAACCCACGCAGCAGACCCATGGTACACTGTTTAAAGACCCCCTGGGAAGCTCTCTGGGAGCGGATTGAACTAAATTCCTTAAAAGGTGCTGGCTTCCGTGGGTTCCTGCAGGTGTGGAGCATGGTGGTCGGGGTGCTCGAGGAGCTGAGGAGGATGCCTGGTGTGGAGAAGGTGTTGCTGGTTTCGAGCACAGGCATGCCTGCTGCCGGCGACTGCGACCTCGCAGTCTCCGCGATCTCCGCTGTCGTGGTGGAGAGTAGTGTGCGGCTTGCGCAGGAGCTCTCCACAGACTACAGCTACACTGTGGTGGCCAGCAGCAACGGCCAGGCCACACTCCTCCTCAAACTCTCCGAAGACCTCTACGCCGCGATCCTCGTCGAGAAGCAGCACCTACCCCAAGTACTGGAGAAACTCAACCTAAGCTAAAAAACATCATCTTTTCTCTTTCCCCCTTTCTTCTCTACTCTCTTCTACCTCTCTCGCTGGCGCGCGCTGGGGCGGCTCTTCGGGAAGCTAGCCGCGTTATGCACATCTCCGATAGCAAAGGAGATCCTGGACTCCTCAAAGGGTAGAGGGGGGTCTCCGTGGCATCTGAAGTCGAAGCGTAGAACCGCAAACCCGGCTTCGCAAAGTACCCTAGCCACGTCTACGAACAATCTACAGCGCTAATCTGCAGCACTCGACCCTGTTTCCAGCGAATCCGTGGAGCAGAAGCACGGGTTTAGAGGTGCGAGGAGGCATGTGGAGAACGCCGGCAAGGATTCACGCCAGAGCCCGGGAGCCAGACAAGACTCTCAGTGCAACCACAGGGTGCTATCTGCCTGCACACGCGGATATGCCCAGGTACTCGTGGAAAAACCTGTTGCCTGCCGCCCAGGGAAGCACCTCCTGACAGCTCGCGTACCGAGGGCGTCAGCCGGTTTGGTACTCCTCACGGCTCGGAGGTGCCGCAGGCGCTCGTCATCCGCCAGAAGCATGCATAGTGGAAGGCTTTATTGGCTTTGCTCGGGCCTCGCTGCGCAGTGGCTCCTCTCCTGGAGCGCCTGCAGCAGTGCTTGCCGGCGCTTGGCGTAGATGCGCTCGACCCAGTCGCCGTACCAGGGGTGCTCCCGCGCGGCCTCCAGCAGCTCGTCCAGTGTCCTCAGGCTCCTCTCCAGGTGCTCCCGCACGCGACCCCTCTCGTAGCTCTCGCCGTTGTAGAGCTCGCACTGCCTCTCGCTCCAGTCGCCCGGCTGGTCCATCCCGGGGAAGTAGTGCGGGAGCATCCTCTCGAGAGTCCTCTCGGCGGTCACGCCTCCCAGGGTGACGCGCCTGCCCGACTTGTGGCTGGGTAGGTCGGGGCCGTAGAGAGGCATGTCGTACTCGTTGGACGCGAGCGCCGTCAGGTCCTGTACGGCGTAGAAGTACACTCTCTCCACGCCCTCCCTCTGCAGGAACTCCGCGACGCGCCTAACCCCGACCTCCGAGAGAAAACCGTACACGTGGACCTCCCCTACTCGAGCCCCTTTGAACTCGGCGAGCTCGAGCAGGAAGCCCAGCGCGCTCACTAGGGACCTCCCAGTGGCCACCGTTTCCGCTACGACCAGCGAGGCGGGGCCCCTGGGCAGCTCCTCAGCGCGCGCCAGCACTACGCTCGGCGACCTGGACGCGTGGGAGCCCGTGGAGGCTTCGGGGTAAGCTACCCTGATGAAGACCTCGCTGATGCCTCGGCCCAGCTCCCAGAGCGCCTTGTGGAGCATGTACCCCCTTGACGCCCTGAGGACGTGGAGGAAGATCACCGAGTCGAAGGCGAGTCGCCTGGATATCGCTTGGGACGCTGCTCTCGCGGCCTGCAGTGCTTCCGCCTCCAACCTCAGCCCCACGAGCTCTGGCTCCGCCGCGATCCTGAGGCCGCTGTCCGTGTCCAGGGTGAAGACCTCCCCTGGGACGTCCACCTCGGCGCGGTAGAGGGTTCCTCCGCTCAAGGCTTCAAGCTCCCGCACGCAGTCCGTCTGGATCCCAGCCTCCTCCGCCAGCCTCTTGGGGCCCACGAGCGTTCAAGCGCGGAGAAGGGCGGTATATATCGGTTTTTCTCCGCGGGGGACGTGCTAGGAAGCCTCAGGCTCCACATCCATCTCGGCTACCACGTCGACGCCTGTGCCCGCGACGTTTCTCGCGACAACCTCCCCCCTCTTCACAGGCGCCCTGACGGTCACCCCGCGTAGGGCCTCCACAACCTCCTTGACCTTGCTCTTGGGGACGGGCTCCGCTGTCCTCACAGGCAGCCTTGGGTACCTGCCCCCAACCACCCTGACTGTGGTGCAGACTGTGCGCTTCGGGTTCGCGACTTCCTCCACAGTGTACTCCAGGCCAAGGCGGCAACCGTAGCCTTCGACGCTCCTCACAGAGCCCTCCTCCACCAGAACGCTGATCAAGCAGCTCCGGGGGCACCGCACGCAGACCACTTTACTCGACATCCACAACCACCCCCTCGGGCGAGCTCTCGACCAAACTCCTCGGGAGCTCAACCCTCTCGATCAGCGATGGGCGGGCGTAGCGGCGCCTGTCGTGGTACAGCTCTCCCTTACTGCCCCTGACAGAGATCTTCGGGTTCTCCTTCTCCGCGTAGGGCCTGAGAAAGAGCGTGATATCGCCCCCCGAAGCCCACTCCACCCGGTGGGGTACGAGCAGCCTGACATTCGGGCCAGGGCGCAGCGGGATGGGCTTGTCCCTCCTCGCCTCGCCGCTCAGGTGCTTCGAGACCCCCTCTGCCGCTATGAACGCTGTCTCCACCGCGTCGTCGACATAGTCGAAGGGCGTCAGGAGATTGCCCACCGCGAAGACTCCCTTCAGAGTGGTCTCGAAGTACTCGTTCACTGCGGGGCCTCTCGTCCGCGGGTCTATCTCCGCTCCCAGCTCCTCCAGCTGGGAAGCGTTCGGCACCAGGCCCACGGAGAAGACCACCGCATCGCAGGGGTAGAACTCCTCGGTGCCCTTTATCGGCTGCCACCTCTCGTCCACCCTGACGAGAACAGCCCCCTCAACCCTCTCCTTGCCAACAATCTCCTTCACAGTGGTCCTAGGCCTGAAGGGTATGCCGAAGTCCAGGACGCACTGCTGGACATTCCTGGGGAGGCCGGCGAACCAAGGCTCTGGGAAGACGATGAGCAGCTCCTCGACCCCCTCCAGGTGCAGGTGGCGGGCCACGATCATGCCCACGTCGCCTCCCCCCACGATGAGCACCTTCTTGCCCGGCAGGACCCCGTAGAGGTTGACCAGCCGCTGGACCAGCCCGGCAGTGTACACGCCAGCAGGCCTCGTGCCACCCACGCGTATCTCGAAGGGTGTGCGCTCCCTGCAACCCGTCGCGTAGACAACAGCCCTGCAGCTGAACCTGTAGACCCCCTTCGGGCTCACAGCGGTCAGCGCCCACGAGCCACTCTCCCGACGCACGCGCACCACGTGGGCGCGCGTCCAAGCCTCCACGCCCAGCTCCCCCAGCTTCTCGATGAACTCGCTGGCGAACTCGGGTCCCGAGAGGGCTTTGCCGAAGAGCTTTGTCCCGAAGCCGTCGTGGATGCACTGGATGAGGATCCCGCCCAGCTCGTCTCCTGACTCCACCACCGCGACCCTGCAGCCCAGCTCGGCGAGCTTCACAGCCGCAGCCAGCCCGGAGGGCCCCCCGCCCACCACGACAACGTCCTTCCCTACCTCGATCACCACGCCTCACCCCTCACGTACCCGTCGAACAGCGGCGCCTCCTCCTTCAGCACCTCGGGGAGCGGGACCCCCAGCTCCCTCGAGAGTATCATCGCCACCTTGATGAGGCAGCGCGCCCCCTGGCACTCCCCCATGCCCGCGCGCGTCCTCCTCTTGACCGCGTCGACCGTGCGCGCACCCCTCTTTACGGCCTCGACGACCTCCGCCTCTGATACCATCTCGCACTCGCAGACCACGTGCCCCCGCCTCGGGTCCCTCTTTATCAGCTCCTCGACCTCGTCCAGCTCCATCTCCCTGAGCGAGGGTGTGGGCTCCCTGAACGGGTTGAAGCCGGGATTCCCGCGCAGCTCGAGCCCCATCTCCCTCAGCTTCTGGACAGCGTACTCGGCGATCGCGGGGGCGGACGCCAGGCCGGGGGACTGTATGCCTGCGACGTGCAGGAGGTTGCGGACCCACTTGGCGGGCCTGATGACGAAGTCCTCGGTGAAGGTCGCCGCCCTCACCCCGGCGAAGTACCTGATCACCCTGTCCCTGGGGAACTCGCTGAGCGCAGTCGAGTACCTAGTGAGCACTAGCTGCACCTCCTCGGGGTCCACGGACACGTCCTCCTTGTCCGGCACCTCCACCGCTGTCGGCCCCCACATAACGTTCCCGTGCGGAGTCGGGTTGATGCCGCCACCCTTGGTCCTCGGGGGCGGCGGCAGGATGATCTCCGCCAGGCAGTGCCTGACGTAGGAGCCAGTGCTGCGGTGGAAGAGGACGATGACCCCCTTCCTGGGGTGTATCGTGTACTCAGGGCTCCCTGCCATCTCGGCGATCTCGTCCGCGTAGACCCCGGCGGCGTTGACGACGAACCTGCACAGGAACACCCCGCGGTTCGTTACAACGCCCTTGATTGTGTCCCCCTCCTTGAGGAAGCCGACGACCTCGGTGCTCGTGAAGATCTCCACGCCGTTCGCTGCAGCGTTCTCGGCGAGGGCTATGGCGACCTCGTAGGGGTCGACAATCGCGGTCCACGGCACGTACACTGCTGCTAAAGCATCTCGGGCGGCGTAGGGCTCCATCTCGAAAATCTCCCTGCCGCGGACAACCCTGAGGCCTCTCACCCCGTTGATAAGGCCCTTGAGGACCACGATGTACGGCAGGATGTACTTCAGGGTGAGCGTGTAGAGCGGGCCGGGGAGGAACCTCTTGTACTTCTCCAGCGTCCTGGGGGTGATCAGCCAGAGGCTGCCCACCCTCTTGTACTTGAAGTTCAGCTCCTGCGCCCACCTCTCGTACATCCTGCAGCCCCTGACGTTGAGCTTCCTCTTCAGCGTGCCACGAGGAGGCTCGACCCCCGCGTGGATCATGCCGTTGTTGGCCTTGGTGGCTCCTGTAGCCACGTCGGGCGCTTTCTCGAGGAGAGCGATCCTCAGCTGGTACCTCGAGAGCTCGCGCGCGATAGCCGCCCCGACAACGCCCCCGCCTACGATCACCACATCGTAGCTGCCCACCACTCTGTCCTTGTTCTCCTCGAAGATTCTCTTGCGCCTCTCCTCCCTCTCCTTGACCTTCTCGGCCGGGTAGCCGTCCCAGACTATCCTGTTCACAACGCCCTCAACCCCCTTGATCCTGCCGACCTCGAGCCCTATCTCGACCCACTCCTCGTAGCTCTTGACCCGCCCGTAGAGGAAGACCACACCGTCCCTGATCTCGTAGGAGAGGTTGTAGGCCGGGTACTTCTCCAGAACCTTCCTGACTCTACCTTCAAGCTTCATTAGCTACACCCCGGAGCCGGACAACCTTCCGAGCTGCGCACTTTACTTAAATTCTTGCGCATTACAATTTATATTTACGTCGATTGGAAAGGGTTTCCAGCGGGGGCGAGCGGCGCGCTAATAATCAGGAGGGGCGCAGTCTTCGAGGAGCGTCCATGCCGGGGAGGTGTGCGAGCTGGAGCATTGCCTTCGCGATCGCGTGCACCCTACTGCTGGCAGCCCCCCTGCTCACCACCGTAGCGCAGCCCTGCCCAGAGGACCTCTACGCTGTTGAGCTGGTTCTCCCAGCAGAAGTCAAGCTGAGGGGCGCATCGCTCGGAGCCTACAGGGAGGTCTCCCCCGAGGTCTACGCATACAGGAGCGGCTTCGACGAGCGGGTTGTCGTCGCGCTGTACCACTCCCCAGCTCCGCCTCTCGGCACCAGGCTCCCCACGGTGAGGTTCCAGGTCCCCGTGGAGGGGGGCAGCCCGCTCTTCACCGTTTCCAGCGAGGAGCTCTGCAGAGCGGCAAAGCTCGAGCTCAGCAGGCTGGCGGCAGCGGGGGTTCTGGAGGGGCTGGAGCCGGGCGACATCGAGAAGCTAGATGCAGCCTGCTCAGCGGGGAAGGCTGGGTGGGAGCGGAGGCTTGTGCTGGTCAACGGCACCTGGGTGCCCTACAGCGAGGTGCCCGGCGCCAAACCCCTGCTAGGCTGCAGAGCCCCCCTGCCGCTCAGCTACGCGGAGGTGCCCACGTGGCCCGCACCGCAGCAGCTACCGCTCCTGCCCGCAGCTGCTGCGGCTGCAGCGCTTCTCCTCGCGCTCTCGTGGAAGATGTTTAAGGGCAGGCGCTCATAGTCAAGCACGTGAGCCTACCGGCAACCTGGCTTGGCGCGCTTCTAGCTCTGCTCGGAGTCATCGTGGCGATCTGGGGCCTCAGGATAGCGAAGCTCATAGTCTCGCTGACCTTCGGGCTGGCCTTGGGCTACCTGCTCTACGCGCACTCCGCCCCCAGCCTGAAGGAGAGCCTGGGCGGCCCAGCCCTCTTCCTGCTGGGGCTCCTCTTAGGGGCTCTCATAGGCTTCTCGACCTTCAAGCTGGCGCTATCCCTGCTGGCAGGCTTTCTCAGCGCGCACGCGATAGTGTCAGCAGGGCTCATCGCCAATCAGGAGAGGGCAGTCGCGCTTCTCTCACTCGCGCTCGCCGCAGTCATCTACTACCTGGTGGACAAGCTCCTCGCAGCGGTGTTCGCGCTTGCGGGAGCGCTTCTGCTCTACTACGGGCTGGAGACGGCTGGGCTGGAGGGGTGGATCCCGCTGCTCGCGGCAGCTGTCGTCTTCATCGTGGGGCTAGTCCGCCAGAGGCGCTAGCACTAAAATAGCATGTAGATTAAAGTATTTATATAAGGTTTTTGCAGGTAAGCTTCCGTGGGGGGCGAGGCTCGGTACGCTGTTGTAGATGTGGGTACTACTGGTGTGAAGCTGGCTGTGTACGATGGGGGTTTGTCGCGGGTCTACTACGAGAGGGTGAGTGTGGGCTTTGAGAAGACCGCTGCTCGCTATGTGGAGCAGGATGCTGCCAAGCTGGCGGAAGTGGTGAAAGGCTTCGCGAGGAAAGCGAAAGGCCTAGGGGCGAGGAAGCTCGGTGTGTGCACCTACAGGGCCTCTGTCCTCGCGTGGAGCAAGGAGGGGGTTCCGCTCACCAACATTATCACGTGGATCGACGGC
>Ga0105154_1000545_pt1 | contig 16092 bp, 14 predicted proteins | sample SSWtaG_FD_89672 | JGI IMG/M metagenome (GOLD analysis project Ga0105154, IMG submission 89672) | Hot spring microbial communities from Sandy's Spring West, USA to study Microbial Dark Matter (Phase II) - SSWsed_matched | ecosystem: Environmental > Aquatic > Thermal springs > Hot (42-90C) >... | reverse complement strand
TCCAAAGGCGGGGTTCTCGTCACGGAGGACCGGGACCTTCTAAAGCAGGCTGGAGCCGTTGGAGTGAAGGCCGTTAGAGTGGAGGAGTACCTCGCCAGCGCGCTCTGGAGGGAGCCTGGCGCGCTTGAGGGTGGTAGAGTTAAGTACCCGCAATGAGCTCTCGGCCGGTGGGAGGGTCGAGCGGCGAGATCGCGGGTTCCCTGGTGAGGATCGGAGGCTTGATCGTTCTCGCCCTCGGGGTTTTCGAGATCGTGAAGGGTCTCCTGCTGCTGGCGATCGTTCAAGCGGTTGGCGGGTTCCTCAGCGGCGCATGGCTCCTCAGCAGCGTGTTCCCCGAACTGAGCTGGTTCTTAAGCCTCCTCCCCGTTAGCGGCACCGCCTTGGCGGTTGTGCACCTCGCCGTGGGTGCGGTGTTCACCGCGGTGGGCTGTCTGCTGGCGAGGCTCTCCCTGCCGGTGCCGCCCGAGAAGAGGGACAGGTGGACGGCGGCCCTAGCGATCCTGGCGGCGGTCGCCATAATCCTCGGCTCCTACGGCATCCTCCTGGCGCTAGGCCTCTCGCTCGCGGGCCTCCTCCTGGCGACCGCCGAACTGCCCCGGCGGTCGGCGTAGCCCAGTTGAGCGCCGCGTACACCTCGGGCGGGGGCCGAGGCGCGTACGGCGCCCGCCGGCTGCCGGGGCAATCGTATTATACGGCGACCCAGCCTCTTCACATGTGCTGGCGTTGCTGTTGGCGCTGGTTTTGCTGCTCTCTAGGCAGCTTTCGCCACCGCTGGCTCTCCTGGAGCTGCTGTGGGCGCTCACCTTGCTGGCTCCCGCTGCCGCGCTCTACGCGGCTCCGACCTTCGAGGTGAGGGAGGTTGGAGACTACCCGGCGCCCTTCCAGAACGGCGTCGTTTACCCGACATTCGGGAGGCAGCCCTCCAGGCTCTACATCGACCTCTCCGGCGAGTGGGAGGCGCTCTACGACGAGGAAGCTGGCGGCACGCGCGTTGGGGGCGTCAGGCTGTCGCTGGCCGCCAGGAGCCCGAGCACCGTCGAGCTCCTGACCGAGCAGATGCGGAACACGCTCGCTAGGGAGCGCTGGAAGAAGGTGCTCGTGCCGTCCGTCAACAACGCGAGGGGTTCGGAGAACGAGGGCTACCAGGGCGTTGCGTGGTACAGGAGGGTCTTCGAGGTGCCCGCCGGCCTGCTGAGTAACGGCAGGCGTTTCCTCCTAGTCTTCCACGGCGCGAACTACGTGGCTGACGTGTGGCTCAACGGCAAATATGTCGGCTACCACGAGGGCGGCTTCACGCCCTTCGTCTTCGACGTCTCGGGCGTGCTGCGTGAAGGGGCGAACGAGCTGGTCGTTAGGGTCGACAATGTGCCGTGGGACTCGGAGGACTCCCGATTCATCACCGTCCCTTACAGGAAGTGCGACTGGTGGAACTACGGCGGCATTTACCGGGACGTGTACCTCGAAGTCGTCAACGCAACGTACATCGCCCGGCTGGACCTGGTTCCGCGCAAGCTCGAGGAGGGCTGGAGCCTCGAAGCGAGAGTGGTCTTGGCGAGCGCCGGGGGAGGGCGGGCTAAGCTGGAGCTCCGTGTCCACCCGGCGCGAGGCGCGATCGAGCTGGACGCTTTCTCGGTGGCCGACCTCTCTGAGACCGTGGCGGAGCTCTTGCGGGAGCTTGAGCTGGAGCCGGGCGTCAACGTCGTCGTGCTGCGCGCCAGCGGCTTGAAGGTGCGCGAGTGGAGCCCGGAGAGCCCGGCGCTCTACGTGGCCGTCGCCCGGCTGGTGGAGGGCGGGAGGGTCGTTGACGAGCTGTGGGACCAGTTCGGGTTCAGGGAGGTCAGGGTGGAGGGCTCGAGGATCCTGCTGAACGGGGAGCCCGTGTTCCTGAAGGGCTTGTCGAGGCACGAAGACTACCCGGGGCTGGGGAGGGCGCTCACGCCGAGCCTGATATACAGCGACCTCCTGATCGTGAAGGAGATGGGCGCGAACTTCCTCAGAACGGCCCACTACCCTAACCACCCGCTCACCTACGTTTACGCGGACAGGCTCGGCCTCCTCGCTTGGGAGGAGATCCCCGTTTACTGGTTCGACTGCGAGGCGTTCCGCGTCCAGATGGCGAGGGGCGTCGCCGAGCAGATGCTGCTCGAGATGGTGTACAGGGACTTCAACAGGCCCTCGATCATCGTGTGGAGCTTGGCGAACGAGTGCGGTTGCCGGGAGGAGAGGGCCGCGTTCCTGAGGGACCTCGCGCGGGCGGCGCGCCGGGTGGATCCGACGAGGCTCCTCACGCAGGCGATCGCTTGGGACCCGAGCGACGACACGACGCTCAAGGCCGGGCTCGACGTCCTCTCCGTGAACATGTACTTCGGCGTCTTTTATGGGAGGGTGGAGGACATGGACGCGGCGATCAAGGAGCTGAGGAGGAGGTACCCGAACCTGCCGATCGTGATCAGCGAGTTCGGTTTCTGGTCGGGCGGAGGGGTGGGCGAAGCTAGGCAGGCCGAGTACTTCGCCCGGGCTTGGAGGATCGTCGAGGCTAACAGGGAGCTGGTGTGCGGCGCGGTCTGGTGGACCGCCTTCGACTACGACAGCATGATCGTCTTCAACACTTTCGGCGCGCTCGACTGGCAGCGCAGCCATCGGAAGCTCCTCTTCCACGAAATCAGGAGGGCTTACGAGAGCTTCCCGCGCACCGGAGAGGGCGAGCGAGGGGGCTTCCCGGTAATCCCCCTGCTCGCCGCGGCTGCCACAGCTCCGCTCCTCTACGCCGCCTGGAGGCTCGCAAGGAAAAAATACGGCGGGAGCGCTGGGTCGGGCGATGGAGAAGGGCGTGTTCATGAGGAAGGAGCTGGGCGAAGGGCCCCAAGCGGTCCTCAAGACCCTCCGCGAAGCCCGCGAGGAGGTTAAGGCTACCGCCGACCTGCTGAGGAGCTTGGCCGGCGCTGGGGTGGAAAAAGGGTTCATCATAGGGAGCGGCACCAGCTTCCACGCCAGCCTCTACCTCCAGCACCTGCTGAACAAGCTCACCGACTTCCACGTAGCCGCGGTTCCCGCGTCGGAGTTCGCCGAGTGGAGGCCGGCGGCGCACGCGAAGTACTTCATCATCGGCTACTCGCAGTCGGGGGAGAGCAGCGACATCGTCGAAGCATTCAAAGTGGCGAAGGCCGCGGGTGTCAAGACGATCGCGATAACGAACACTCCTGGGAGCACGCTGACCAGGATCTCCGACGCTTGCGTCGTCACGAGAGCCGGCGAGGAGAAGGCGGTGGCGGCGACGAAGACCTTCGACGTGCAGCTGGCCGCCGCGCTGATGCTCGCGTACGAGCTGTGCGGCAAGCGGCTCGGCGAGCTGGAGAAGGCCGCCGAGGCCGCCGAGAGGGTGCTGCAGGCGGAGGGCGAGATCCGGGCCCTCGCCGAGCGGTGCGTCAAGGCTGAGCACGCGTTCTGCCTGGGCAAGGACTCCGCCTACCCCGTGGCGCTCGAGGCCGCGCTCAAGCTCAAGGAGGCGGCGATGGTCCACGCGGAGGGCTTCGCCGCTAGGGAGTTCCTCCACGGACCCGTGCAGCTGGTGGACGAGGGCACACCAGTTTTCGCCTTCGCGCCCAGTGTCGAGGCGTTCAGGGGGTCGCTCAAAGCGATCGAGAGGGTCGCCCAGTATAAGGCTCCGCTGATCCTCGTGGGGCCGAGAGCGGGCGAGCTCGCCGGTTACGCCGCGTACTGGGCGGAGATCCGGGGGGTCGAGGGGGACGCCGCCGCGATACCCTTGGTTAAGTTCGCCCAGCTCTTCGCTTACCACCTCAGCGTGCTGAGGGGGCTGGACCCGGACAAGCCCACGAAGCTGACGAAGGTCGTGAAGTACTAACTTTTTCGTTTTATTCTTGCGGTATTTATGCTCAACGGACGCAGAGCCCCGGCTGGCTTAACCGCTCGTTCCGACCGTTTTAAACTTCTGAGCGTTCAAGAGGCTCCGGCTCCCCGCGGCTGGAGCAGCCGCTTATACTCCGAGCAGTTTACCAACCCCTATAGCCGCCCTCCCGCCGCGCTGCTCCCGGTGAAGGAGTGGAGGGGGAGGACTCGTCGGGTAAACTGTTAGCGGTAGCGACCCCCCTCGTCAGGAGCAGGGTTCTCGGCAGGTTTTTGGGCGTCGACGGGATGCCCCTTTACTTGAAGTGGGAGGGGGCGAACCCCACGGGGACCCACAAGGACCGGGCCGCACTCCTCCACGCGAGGAGGGCGGTCGAGCTGGGGTTCCTGGCGGTGACGGCCGGCACGTGCGGTAACTACGGCGTCGCGCTGGCCCACTACGCTAGGGTCTTCGGGCTGAAGGCCGTCGTATTCGTCCCGAAAGGTTACGAGAACAGCCGCGTCGGCGAGATGGTGGAGCGCGGGGCCGAGGTCGTGCTCGTTGACGGGAGGTACGAGGACGCGGTGGAAGCCAGCGTCGAGGCCGCGGAAGCCTACGGCTGGTACGACGCCAACCCCGGCGGCCGCAACGGGGGCTTGAGCCTCGAAGCTTACAGCGCGGTAGCCGAGGAGATCGTGGCGGAGCTCGGCGACGCGCCCTACGCGGTCGCGGTGCCCGTGGGCAACGGGACGACCCTCGCGGGCTTGTACAGGGGGTTCCTGAGAGCGTACAAGGAGGGGCGCGCGACTGCCGTGCCGAAGCTCGTAGCCGCGACCACCTCCCATGCCAACGAGCTGGCTTCGCTCTGGTTCGGCGAGAAGCTCGAGCCCGAGCGCGTGGTCGAAACGTGGGTCAACGAGCCGCTTGTGGCGCTCAAGGCGCTCGACGCGGAGCCGGCGCTCGAGGCGCTGCGCGCCACGGGCGGCCGCGTGTACGCGTTCGAGGACGAGGAGATGGTGGAGGCGGCTCTGCTCGTCAGGGCGCTCGAGGGCCTGCCGGCCCTACCCGCGTCCGCCTCGGCGATCCTCGCCCTAGAGAGGCTCGCGAGGGAGGAGGGGGTCGAGGGGCCGCTCGTCGCCGTGGTGACGGGGAGGTGGAGGGGGAGGTTCCGGAGGCTCTGATCTTGGCGGAAGGCCTCTACGCGACCACCGACGCGAAGACCGCGCACGGCCTCGTTCGCAAGAGCCTCAGGTACCGCATCGTCGGGGTCATCGACAGCAAGCTCGCCGGCATGGACGCCGGCGAGGTCCTCGACGGGGTGCGTAGGGGGATCAAGATATACGCTTCGCTTGAGGAGGCCCTGCGCGAGCACCCCCGAGTCAAGTACCTCATCGTCGGTGTGGCAACGACGGGGGGCAGGCTACCGCCCGGCTACAGGGAGGTCGTCAAGGAGGCGCTGCGCAGGGGGATCAGCGTCGTCTCGGGCTTGCATGAGTTCCTGAGCGACGACCCGGAGCTCGCCGCGATCGCGGGGGAGACGGGCGTCGAGATCGTCGACGTGCGCAAGATCTACTACAGCACGAGGATCCACTACACGGGGAGGATCAGGGAGGTGAAGGCGCTGAAAGTCGTCGTTGTGGGCACGGACTCGGCGGTGGGTAAGCGGACGACAGCGCTCATGCTCGCGGACGAGCTGAGCGTGCGGGGCGTGAAAACGGTGTTCGTGGGGACCGGGCAGACCGCTTGGATGCAGGGCGCGAAGTACGTTTTCGTCTTGGACAGCGTCGTGAACGACTTCATCCCCGGCGTGCTGGAGGACACCGTCTGGAGGGCTTACGTGGAGGAGAAGCCGAAAGTCATCGTCGTGCCGGGGCAGGGTTCGCTGCTCCACCCCGTTTTCCCGGGCAGCTTTGAGATCCTAAACCTGCTGAAGCCGGAGGTGACGCTCCTCCAGCACGCGCCGGCGAGGAAGCACTTCGACGGCTTCCCCGAGTTCCCGATGCCGCCGCTCGAGAAGTTCATCAAGCTGGTCGAGCTGCTCACCGACAAGCCGCCCTTCGCGATCACTTTGAACGCGGAGGGGTTGAGGGGGGAGGAGGTGGAGAGGGTTAGGGAGGCCATCGAGAGGGAGTACGGGATCCCGACCGTGGTGCCGCTGAGGGAGGGGCTGGGGAGGGTCGTTGACCTAATGCTCCGCAGCTTCCCCCAGCTGCTCGAGAGCGGCTAGAGCGTGATCTCGTAGCCGGCTCCGACCTTCCTCACGATCACCTTCACTCTCTTCACGCCGGCTTTGGCGGCGCTCTCGGTCCACCCATCGCCGAGAGCCGCTACGACGATCGCCCCGACCAACACCCCCTTCGCCCGCTCGACGATGGAGGCGATCGCCGGGAGCGACTCGAAGTTCCTGGCAATGCCCTTCGCGACGAGGACCCTAGCCTCCTTCTCGATCGCGTCCCTCGGCAGGTGCAGGTAGACGATCTCCCCCCTTTCGCTCGAGTGGTAGGAGGAGGAGAGCAGCTTCCCCCAGTTCACCCAAGCCCTCTCGCTCGCCGCGCAGGCGTCGGCGCCCAGCCAGTCGGCCACGATCGCCGCGAGCGCGGAGTCCCTCTCGGAGGGGGCGAGCACGAGATCCACTTCATCTTCGCCGAAGCACCTCCAAGCCAGGTAGCCGACGATGTTCAGGAACCTGGGGTTGAAGAGGAGCTTCCACTCGGCCGCGAGCCCTTGAGACTCGATCACCATCTCGCGGATCGCTCTTTCGAGGAGCTTCTTCTCCTGTATCGCGTCCAGGAGCTTCTTCGCGGTACCTCTCTCGGGGAACTGGACGTGGCTCGTGTACCTCCAGAGCACCTGAGCCGGGATGTTGAGCAGCTCCTCGAGCTCCTTGAACGTGAAAACCTCCTTGAGGCCGCTCAGGAGCCTTACCGTAACGTACGAGCACTCCTTATCTTCACCCGAGCTCGAAGGCATCGGCGCCTGCCTGGAGCGTCAAACGCTCTCTAATTATATGCTTAGCGCACGTGCGGATCCGCAGCACCCCTCGGGGGTCAACCTCGCGCTAGCGCCGCGCGTTTAGCTCTCGGGGCTGCCGGCTTCAGGGTCCAGAGCTGCAGCATCGTGAGCTCGAGGATCCTCTGCGACTGGAAGCTTTCGGGGAATACTACCCAGCTCCACTGGCTTGCGACCCTCGACGCGAAGTCAACGCCCGGGGTCTCCGGCTCCTCGCTCGTAGCAGGCACCTCCACGTTTCCGGTCGACCCGCTCAGCAGCTGCAAGTACGCTCGCGCCATGGCGGCGAGGAACGAGAGGGGGCCTACGGCTTTGCCGCCCACGCGGATCTCGGCGGGGATCGAGCCCCGCTCGACGACCCTCCCGTAGGCGTCGGCTGCCGCCTCCGCTAAATCCCCTACGCTTACTCGGAACCCTCTCTCGAGCCGAGGGGGCCTCTCGAGGGGCCCCAGCGCCGGGGGCGGCCGCGCCCCCGCCGGGAGGGAGCCCTTCTCCAGGTAGACCTTCAGGGAGTAGCTGAGCGCTCCGAACGCGTCGGCCAGCGACACCGGCTTCCCGTTCACCACGTGGTGCGAGAGCCTCTCGGTCAGCCTCTCCGACAGGGCCCCCAGCTCCTCCGCGGAGAGCTCGACCTCGGGCCCCTGGTAGAGGTTCGGCAGCTCCCTGTAGGTGATCACCTCGACCCCCTTGTGCCCGACTACGAAGGAGAGGAACTCCTCGAAAGCCCTCAGCCTAGCCCTGTACACCTCCTCGCTGCACAGGGGGGCGGGTCTCACCTCGGCGGGCATCACGCCGCGCGCGAAGTTGACAGCGTCCCAGAACTCGTCCGTGCGGAGCACGCAGGGGTGGAGGACCACCACCAGCACCCCGCCCGTCTCCAGCAGGGAGCGGTACAGTTCCTCGAAGCGCGCCTTCAAGCCGTCGAGGTAGCCGGGCTCCGGCCCCCTCCTCTCGTCGAAGTAGAGGGCGTACCTGATGGCGAGCACCCCGCAGAACCAGAAGGGCTGCGGCTCGAAGATCCCGTCCGCGTACACGGGGATCCCCAGCTTCCCCATCGCGTAGGGGACTTGGGGCGCCCAATCGCCGCCCGGCTGGATGTAGGCGGAGGGGAACTGCCCGAAGATCTCCTCGAGGTCCCTCAGCCCGGGCGCCTCCCGCTCGACCACGATCTTCACCCCCTCCTCCCAGCCGCAGCCCCTCAGCTGCTCGGCGATCGTCGGGTGGAGGGAGTGGTAGTTCGACTGGTACGCCATGTCGTGCCTCTTGAGAGTCTTGATCACGTCCCACCTACCCCTTCGCTTCAGGACCCTCACCTTCTCTCCAACCACGGCGAAGGTGGCCCTCACCCCGTGCTTGTCGAACAGCTCCGCTAGGTCGAGGAGCACGTCGTCGGTCTCGGGGGTCACGAAATCCTCTGTGTCGAGCTGGAAAACCACGTAAACCTTCCCCAACGCGCCTCGAGCTTCGAGCGCCGGGCAGAGCTTAAAAGTTAACTGGGAGTGCGCGGGAGTCGAGCGCTCAGCTTTTCCGCCCTCCGGAGCTTGCGGGAACCGCGGGGCGTCGTCTTCACGCGTGCTGCACTACCTCGTTACCCGCAGCTGCCCAAGCACGACCTCCTAGCAGGGTGTTTCACGCGCACCTACGCCAACTAGGAGCAGCTATCTAAGCGCGAGCCAACCGTTCAGGAAACTCTAGGCTACGCGACGATGCTGGTCGTTGACGTGCCACCTATCCCGATGAGCGGTTATCAGAAAGATGAAACGTCTCAGTGCGGACGAGCCCCCCTTGCCGCAAAGGTTTCTAACACGCAAGCCTATATACCCCCGAGGTTGCGTCGGATCGTGGACCGCGTCAGTGTGGGTTTCATCGGCGCGGGGGAGCACGCGAACAGGGTCCACTACCCCTCGCTCTCCAGCTTCAGGGACGTCGAGATCGCCGCCGTGTGCGATTTGGACGAGGTGAGGCTCAACAGGACGGCTGACAAGTACGGCGTGGAGCTGCGCTTTAAGGATTACAGGAAGATGCTCGAGAGCGTGCGGCTGGACGCGGTCTACGTCGTGATGGCGCCAGTCCCCACTGGGCACTACGCGCACGCCGAGCCGATGGTCCAGGTCGTCGTCAACTGCCTCAAGCGGGGCTTGCACGTGTTCATCGAGAAGCCGCCGGGCGCGACCCTCGAGGAAGCGAGGAAGATGGCGGAAGTCGCGAGGGAGCGCGGCTGCAGGACGATGGTGGGCTTCAACAGAAGGTTCATCCCGGTCTTCAGGGAGGCGAAGCGGAGGATCGAGGAGCACGGCCCTGTAACGTACTGCGCCGCGGCCTTCCATAAGAACGCGCTGGGCCAGCCCGAGCCGTGGGGCGGCGTGAGCTTCCTCGTGGCCGACATCATACACGCCGTCGACGCGCTGAGGTTCATGGGCGGCGAGCCGGAGAAGGTCGTCAGCTGCGTCGCGAGCTTCTACGAGGGGTACGCGAACAGCTTCACCGCCATCGTGCGGTTCAAGAGCGGCGGGGTGGGCGTCCTCTGCTCGAACTACTCCTCGGGCGGGCGCGTCCACTACTTCGAGATGCACTCGAAGGGGGCTTACGCGTTCGTGAACCTGCCTTTCGAGCCGGAGAAGCAGGAGGCGCTGGTGCTCACGGGCGGTAAGCCGTACGGGCAGGCCGAGGTCTTGAGGAACCTCGACCTCGTGGGGGATTGCAGGGAGTTCCACGTGCTCTACGGGTACCTCCAGGAGAACAGGCACTTCATAGACTGCGTGAAGAACGACGAGGAGCCCGAAACGAACTTCGCAGACGCGGCGAAGACGATGGAGCTGGTGGAGAGGATAAAGGCTTCAGCGCTGTAGCTCGAGCGCGGCTACTACTCTTTGCTGTACATCGCGCGCCTCCCGTGCGCCGCCTCCTGTGGGGGCGGCTTCTCGCCCCTCAGGGCGTGCTCGTAGGCGAGCCTGTGCCTGCGCACGTAGGTGTCGACGGGCTCGAAGCCGAACTCCCTCTGGAGCTGCTCGACCGTCAAGCTGGGGTCGCGAGACTCCGCGAGGAACAGCGCGTCGTCTCGGCTCGAGCGCACCACCACGCGCCTCCCGTACTTCTTCATCACCCAGTCGGGCACGCTGAAGTTGAAGTCGTAGTGCGCGACCACGTAGTCCAAGCTCAGCTCCGCGACCGCGACGTTCTTCAGCGCGTCGGTTTCGGCTAGCACGTTGCCGAGCGGGTCAACTACCACGGACTTGTCGGTCCTCACCGAGGACACGACGTAGTAGCGGTTGACGTACGCGTAAGCCCGCAGGGCGAACCCCCCGTTGTACGCGGAGCACCAAACCACCATCTTAGCCCCCTTCTCCGCGAGCTCCCGCCACGTTTCGGGGAACATCGCGTCGAAGCATATCTGGACACCCACCCTCCCGAAGTCCAAGTCGAAGACCTTGAGCTCGCTCCCCGGCGTGACACCCCCCTCGAAGACCGTGTAATCGTGCGAGGAGGTGACGGGGTGGAGCTTGTCGTAAACCCCCACGACATCCCCGCTCCTGCCCAAGATCACGGCCGAGTTGTAGATCCTCCCGTCCCTCTTCGTGTAGAGCGGGCATACGACGTACGAGCCGTGCTCCCTAGCCTTCTCCGCCACCGCCCTCACGATCGGGCCGTCGAGCGGCTCAGCGAGCTCCTCGAGCGGCTTCTGAACAGACGCCGTGGCGAACGCCTCGGGCAGGCACACAAGGTCGGGCTCGTAGCTGAAGGCGATGTCCATCAGCTTCGCAACGTGCTTGAGGTTCCCCTCAACGGTGCTGTAGAAGCGGCCCGCTTGGCAGATCGTAGCCACCCTCGCTACCTTGCCCACGCTCCCAGCCTCCCGCGCCCCCTAATTATCCCTTGCTCGCGGCGGGCTAAGCGCGCACCCTGAGCTCCTCGGGCCTCACCGCCCTGGTCAGCTCCCTCCCGCTGAAGAACCTCTCAAGCTCCTCCACCACCGCTCCCAAGAGCTCGCGCCTCCTCTCGTCGGAGGGGCCCCCGACGTGGGGCGTCAGGTAGGCGTTCTCGAGCTCGTACAGCGGGTGGTCGGGCGGGAGGGGCTCTCGCTCGAACACGTCGAGCGCGGCTGCCGCTATCCACCCCTCCCTGAGGGCTTTCACGAGGGCCTCGGCGTCCACGATCGCGCCCCTAGCCGTGTTCACGAGCACGGCCGTCCTTTTCATCATCCTCAGCTCGCGCTCACCGATCATGTGGTACGTCTCCTCCGTCAGAGCGGCGTGGATCGAGACCACGTCCGACTCCTTCAGCAGAGTTTCCAGGCTCGCTGGGGCGCACCCGCGCCTCTCGATCTCCTCCTGGGGGACGTATGGGTCGTAGACGAGGATCCTGACCTTGAAGGGCTTCAGCAACCCGGCCAGCTGCCTCGCGACCAACCCGAAGCCGATGAGCCCCACGGTCTTACCCCTCAAATCGCCGGTTCCGAAACCCCTCCTGCTCTTGTAGCCCCAATCCCTCCTCCTCATCGCCTCGACGAAGTCGGGGACCCTTCTGAGGCAGTTCAGGATCATGGCTAGCGCGAACTCCGCCACGCTCACGGCGATCACGTCAGCCGCGTTCACAACGACGATCCCCCTTCTGAAGACCTCTTCCGTGACGTATGGCTTGACGCTACCCGCTGCGTGCCCTATGATCCTCAGCCTGTTCGCGTTCTCCAGAACCCTCTCGGTGAACCTCGGCGAACCCCAGCTCGTGATGCAGGCGTCGACACCCCTTATCAGCTCGCGCAGCTCTTCCTCGCTGAGGTTCTCGCGCTCCCTCTCGTTGTAGACGACCTCGCCGAGCTTCTCCAAGCGCTCCAGAGCCTCGGGCGTGGAAATCTCCCTGAGCAAAACCTTAGGTGCTGTCACGAGGATCCTGCGCGCGCCGCGCAGCATCGCGACCCAGCGGGATAACAAACATTAATAACTTATTGTGTCCTGGTTACACGATGGGCGTAAGGTTCACGGTTTTCACGCTCGCTTTCCCCGGTTACACGGCCGAGGAAGCGGTGGAAGCCGCCGCCCGACTCGGTTTCGACGGGGTCGACATCAGGGCGAGGGAGGACGGGCACGTGTACGTTGACGCTCCGAAGGATCGCAGGAGGAGGCTGGTGGAGCTCGCCGAGAGCTCGGGGATAAGGATCACCAGCGTCTACTCCTACGTCGGGCGCGAGCTCGTGTCCCCCGACCCCGGCGAAAGGAGGAGGGGGGTCGAGCTCCTCTCAGCGCACCTCGACCTCGCGGTGGACTTGGGGGGCGAGTACGTGAGGATCTTCGCGGGGACTCGGGAGAGGAGCGAGGAGAACTTCCGTAGGCTTGTGGAGTCGCTTAAGCTGGCGTGCAGGGAGGCCGAGGATAGGGGGGTGAAGGTGGGCGTGGAGACGCACGGGGAGCTCGCGTACTCGGGATCCGCTTGCAGGAGGTTGCTGGAGGAGGTGGGTTCCAGCGCGTTGGCTGTGGTCTACGACGTGGCGGGGATTTACAGGGAGGGGTTGGACCCGCTGAGGGAGCTCGCTGTGCTGAACCTGAGGGATGTGGTTGCGGTTCAGTTCCACGACTTCAGGAGGGAGGGGGGCGCGTGGAGGCCGACCCTTTTGGGCCAAGGCGAGGTGCCGCACAAGCCAGTGGTCGACTACCTGGTCAGCAGGGGGTACAGCGGCTTCGCCGTCTGCGAGTACGAGAAGTGGTGGCACCCGGAGCTGCCCGACCCGATGGAGGCCCTGCCCAAGGAGCTGTCGTACGTGAAATCCCTCTTCGGAGGTGCGCAGCCGTGACAGTGATAAGGAGCGTGGAGGTCATACCGCTCAAGATACCGTTCGTGAGGCCCTTCAAGATATCCAAGGGCTACGTGGGAGCTCCCGAGCAGCCCGGCGACCACGTGTACCTGAAGCTCGTGACGAGCGACGGGGAGGTGGGTTGGGGCGAGGCGCGCCCCCTCCCCTCCTGGATGTACGAGACCGTGGAGTCCGTGTGCGCGAGCATCGAGAAGCACCTGGCGAAGGCGCTCGTGGGGGAGGACCCCTTCAACATCAACAAGATCCACGCGGAGATGGAGAGGGTTCTGGCTCCAGCCGTCACGACGGGCATGCCGTTCGCGAAGTCGGCCGTGGACATCGCCTTGCACGACCTGGTGGGGAAGCTCGCGGGGCTGCCGCTGCACGCGCTGCTGGGGGGCAAGCTGAGGGGCAGCGTCGAAATGGCGGCGCTGGTGTCGGGCGAACCGGGCGCGATCGCCGAGTACGCCAAGGAGCTGTGGGCGAAAGGGTACAGGTGCTTCAAGCTGAAGATCATGGGGGACCCGGAGCTGGACGGCAAGCTGGTGGAGGAGCTCAGGGGGGCGGTCCCGGAAGCGAGCTTGTGGCTCGACGCGAACCAGGCTTACACCGACTTCAAGCTCCGCCTCCTCCTGAGGAAGATCGCGAACGTCGAGGGGGTGATCTGCTTGGAGCAGCCGGTGCCCACGCACGACTTCTTCGGCTTGCGCAGGATCGCGAGAGCGAGCCCCGTGCCGGTGGCGGTCGACGAGTCCCTGCTCTCCCACCACGACCTGCTGAAGCTGGTGCACTTCGAAGCCCTCAACGCGCTCGTCCTCAAGGTGGCGAAGTCGGGGATCAAGCGCACCCTGAAGATCTACGCGCTAGCCGAAGCAGCGGGGCTCAGCTGCTTGGGCAGCGGGATGACCGAGAGCGGGGTCGGGCTCGCCGCTTCAGCGCACGTCTTCTCGACGCTTGAGCTCGCGGCACCCGTCGACACCAACGGCCCACAGTTCCTCAAAGACCTCCTCGTGAAAGGGCTCGAGATTGAGGGCGCTAGGGTGAAGGTCCCCGACAAGCCCGGCCTCGGGGTCGAGGTAGACGAGAGGAAGCTGGAGGAGTACAGGGCGGGCGCCGGGTAGCGGGCCGCCCCAGGCGGTGGAAATAATAGCGGGGAGCTGCACGCACCCGCGTGATACTCTACGAGTTCGAGGCGAAGAGGATACTCGAGGAGTTCAGCATCCCCACCGAAGCTTCAGTGCTCGTCGGCGAGGGGGACGCCGGGAGAGTGCGCGAGCTCGCGTCGCGCGTGCCCGGGCCCTACGTCGTTAAAGCACAGCTGCGCCAGTGGGGGCGCGGCAAAGCCGGCTTGGTCAGGTTCGCCGACACGCTGGGCGAGGTGGAGGAGCTGGCGCGCGCGTTGCTCGGCATGGAGTGGGGCGGGGAGCGAGTCAGGTACGTGATGGTCTCAGAGCGGGTGCGTGTGCTGAGGGAGCTGTACGTGTCCATGATGGTGGGCGGGAACCCTCCCGGCGTCCTGCTGCTGGCGAGCGGAGCCGGAGGCGCCGAGGTCGAGGAGAGGGCGCGGGGCGGCGTGCTCGCGATCAGGATCGACCCGGCTGAAGGCCTGCGGGACTACATGGTGAGGCGCGTTGCGAAGCACCTCGGCCTGCAGCCGGACCAGCTGGCCCCTCTGCTCAAGGGCATGTACAGGGCGCTGTGGGAGTACAGCCTGCTGCTGCTCGAGCTGAACCCCCTCGCCGTCACTGACAGGGGCTTGGTGGCGATCGACAGGAAAGCGGTGGCGGACGAGGATTCGGGGAACCCGAAGCTCTCCGAGTTCCTGTCCCGGTACGAGAGCGAGCTGGGCGACCTGCAGCGCGAAGCCAGGAGGTGGGGGTTCGCGGCGGTCCCGCTGGACGGGGATGTGGCGGTCGTGGGGAACGGAGCCGGCTTGACGATGGCGACGCTCGACGCGGTAGCGGACGCCGGCGGGAGGCCCGGCCTCTTCCTCGACTTGGGCGGAGGCGCGAGCGCGGAACGCGTCAAGGCCGCGCTCAAGCTGGCTCTCTCGCAGCCTTGGGTCAGGAAGGTGCTCGTCAACGTGCTCGGGGGGATAACTAAGTGCGACGAGGTGGCGCGAGGGCTCGTCGAGGCCCTGAGGGAGGCCGGGCGCCCGGGCGTGAAGGTGGTCGTCCGCCTCTCCGGCTTCATGGAGGAGGAAGGCAGGAGGATCCTCGAGGAGGCGGGCTTGAAGCCCTGCGGAACGCTCGAGGAGGCGGTGAGGGAGGTGGTTTCCTGATGGCGATCCTCGTCGACGAGCGCACGAGGGTGGTGGTTCAGGGGATCACGGGGAGGCAGGGGCAGCTGCACACGGAGCAGATGCTCAAGTACGGCACCAGAGTCGTGGCGGGCGTGTCGCCGGGGAGAGGCGGGTCGAGCGTGCACGGGGTCCCGGTCTACGATAGCGTTGAGGAGGCGGTGAGGGAGCACCCCGGCGCCAACGCTTCGATAATCTTCGTCCCGGCCCGCTACGCGCCCGACGCGATCTACGAGGCGGTGGACGCGGGCTTGCGCTTGATCGTGGTGGTGACGGAGGGGATCCCGGTCCACGAGGCGCTGCTCGCGATCAGGTACGCGTCGTCCAAGGGGGCTGTGGTGGTGGGGCCGAACACCCCGGGCGCGATCACCCCCGGGAGGTGCAAGCTGGGCATCATGCCGGCCGACTACTTCAAGCCCGGGCGCATCGGCATCGCCTCGAGGAGCGGGACGCTCACCTACGAGGTGGCGGCGCGCCTGGCGCAAGCGGGCTTCGGCGTCTCCACGGCCGTGGGCATTGGGGGCGACCCGGTGACGGGCTTGGGCTTCTGGGACGTGTACAGGATGTTCCTCGACGACCCCGAGACCGACGCGGTCGTGCTGGTCGGGGAGATCGGCGGGACGAAGGAGGAGGAGTTCGCCAAGCTCTACGCCGAGCGGGGAGGGGGTAAGCCGGTCGTAGCCTACGTGGCCGGCCGCTGCGCGCCCGCGGGCCGGCGCATGGGGCACGCCGGGGCGATAGCCTTCGGCGCCACGGGGACCTACGAGAGCAAGGTGCGGGCGCTCGAGGGAGCGGGCGTGAGGGTCGCGAGGAGGCTCGGCGAGGTGCCGGAGCTCCTGCGAGCAGCTCTCGCCCACGCGTAACCCCCAGCCCCCTCTCAGACTCGAGAATCAAGGCAGGAGCCGCAAGGCGGGGGTAATGCCGCGTTATTCGAACCTCGCTAAGAGCTTTTCCAGCCGCGGTCCCACACCAAGCCTTCTCAGCGCGGGCGGAGGGTGCTCGGGGCTCAGCACCAGCTCCTCGAAAGCCGGTTTCTCCACCTCGTAGAGCACGCCCAGCGGCACCCGCTCGGTCTCCAAGCTCTTCTCCAGCGCCGCCCTGAAGTCGCGGGGGTCATGACCCTCCTCCTCGAGCTTGTACGCCCTCCCCCTGACC
>Ga0105154_1000539_pt1 | contig 16163 bp, 17 predicted proteins | sample SSWtaG_FD_89672 | JGI IMG/M metagenome (GOLD analysis project Ga0105154, IMG submission 89672) | Hot spring microbial communities from Sandy's Spring West, USA to study Microbial Dark Matter (Phase II) - SSWsed_matched | ecosystem: Environmental > Aquatic > Thermal springs > Hot (42-90C) >... | reverse complement strand
CAAATGAATTAGGCAATTCTTTGTATTTGCTATGGCTGGTACGACGCTTCGATCTCACGGACCGTTGCTCATGTTGATGCGACTCTTTCCCTAACGTAGTTGAGCCGTTAAGGATGGTAGTGGACTTCGTAGGCTACTGTCACCAGAAAACAGTTTTTAGATCCTCACATTCACAGGAGTAAGAGGAGAAATCATGGAAAGCCTCACAGATAATAGTAATAATCAATTGAACTTCGGATAATTATTTTGCTTTAAAACAATTTAATTTAAAATATATTTTTAAGTATAGTTCTTAACTCTCACAAAAACTTGTTCAGGTGTTGCTTGTTGTAATATAAGTTATGAAATATTAATTAAAAACTAAGTTTTTGAATAGATATCTTCAATAAAGATCTATAGAAAAGATTAAGAAAAAACTATCTTTTTTGAAAGTAAAAAGAAAAAATATATTTTAAAATAACTATTTTTTCTTCGACACTTTAGTTTCAAGTGGTTCTGTTTCTCTTCACTCTCTTGTGAAACGGAGGTTAAACTCTCACATGAAAAAGCAAGAAAGACATTTTACAACTAGTTCTGGATCTTTTTTGACAATCGGACTTCCGAAAAGAGGTTAAGAACGAGAATAAATCCTCACGTGAAAAGTCCAAAAGAACTAAGTAAAAACGAGTCAACTGTGATTGAGGAAGAACTCAAGAGAGCCTTTAGGAAAGGGAAAGTTTTACGAGAGGTGTCCTAACCACAGGTCTCATCGATCAAGAGGGCAATAGCGCTTTGATAGCTTCAGACGAAGCCCCTACAGGACCCAAACTTCTACTCTGGAGATATTCTGAATTTTTTTACCGACGGGAATCCTGCAAGTTTCGGCCGACTCCTCTACTCCAAATGAAATTTGTAATTCCAATCAAAACCAGTAAATTTTGGAAATCGCTAGCGCTAGGCGTGCGATTGAATAAGCTATATTCTATGCAAAAAACTCGGAGAATAGCCGATTTAAGGGCTTACTCCAAATAAAAAATGAAATTAGAGAACTAATTCGACGAAGACCAATATCCCGAAAAAAGGGTGATAATCCATGCCGAAAAGAGTACTTTCCGACATGGTTTTTCGGCCGATTAGGCCAGCTGATTATAAGAAAAACCTCACGGCAGAGGAGCTTGCTGAGGTACTAGTAACGAGGTTAGGTCTAAAGCGAAAGACTAGCAGGGCAAATCACGCGAAGTTGCTCCTAGAAATGCTACGCTTCAAGCGCGAAAACATACCCCTGAAGATAGAGGAAATAGCCCAAATCCTAGGCGTTTCTACCTCACAGGCCTACGAAGAAATAAGGAAATGGCGCACTTTAGGGCTAGTGGAATTCATTAAGCTACAGAAGCCTACAGGAGAAGTAGAAAAAGGCTATGTGCTCGCTGCGAATACAGCAAATAGACTAATAGACCGCGTCGAATCTAGCGTTAATGCATTTCTTAGGGCGACGCGTAGGATAGCAAAGGATTTCGATGACGTTTTCATGTTAGAGTTTGTTAGGAAAGAAAAGACATAATGATAAGTATGTTTTTCAAAAAACTTTTTGTTAAATATTTTACCTAAAGAATCTTCAGTATAAAATAAAATTGGAACTATATTTTTTGGAAAAGAAATATTTCTCACTTTTCGTGAGAGCTAAAATAGTTACTTGAAAATATGTTTTTGAGAAATCATTTTCTTTATTATGCTACTCTATGAGGAAGTTACGATCTTTGCTCAAGCCTTGACTTCGATGAATTTACTTGGGGATCCTGAGTTGAGATAACATCATCGACGTTTCTTGGGATGAAATGGAAAGAAAGGGCCGACGAAACCACAACGCTTACACCTATATAGTAAACCTAAGAGGAACCCAAGATGGGGAACTACATCAGTAGAACCACATCTTGGGCAAGTCCTCCTTTCTCGGGCCAAGATATCACGCAAATGTTAGCAGTTAAATCATTTAAGATTATGCTTGAAGCGCGATCGGAAAAACGGCAACTTAGGGCACGCGTACCCTAAGCAGCACGGATGGACTAAGAAGAATCATATCATAGAGTTCTGTTACGGTCGCAGAACAGTGGTTCTTAACCTTTGATTCCTTCTCCTTTCCATGGAAACCCAGGGAGGACTAAACGTTCCTGATCTCTGGGAAGAAACGAAGCGCCTTCTCCTTCAGATTCCCAAGGGGAAGGTTACCACCTACAGAGCCCTAGCCCAAGCGCTGGGAGATGAAATAGCTACGAGAGCGATAGCGAGATTACTGGCATCTAACCCAGAGCCAGAGAAGTACCCTTGCTATAAGGTCGTGAGGAGCGACGGAAGTCTAGGTGGCTATTCGCTTGGTGTTGAGGCTAAGGCGAAAAAACTTAGGGCAGAAGGAATAGGGATAAGGAACGGGAAAATAGAAGAGATGGAGGGACTTCTCTTCACGGAATTCGTCTCTAGCAAACCACTACTCACGCTTAAGCAGGAACAAGAGAGGATAGCAGGCCTGGCAAAGCTAAGCAGAGTGAAGCTACCAAAGGATATGGTAGTTGCTGGAATAGACGTGGCATACGCCAACGACGAAGCCTGGGCTGCTGTAGTAGTTTGTAATCAAAGCTTCGAGGTAATTGAGATCAGCGTTCACGTCTCGAGACCAAAGTTTCCTTATATTCCAACATATTTCTCCTACAGAGAGCTTCCAATAGTAATTCCTGCGATAGTGAAACTCAGGTCAAAACCTTTTGCTTTCCTCATCGACGGTAACGGGATTCTCCATCCAAGGTTCGCTGGCATAGCTACGCACCTCGGCGTTCTGCTAAATCTACGAACAGTAGGCGTTGCTAAGCGCTTGCTTCTGGGCGAGATCAGAAAGGGACGGATCTACTTAGGAAATCGTTGCGTTGGGAGGGAGATAGAGCTGGAAGGGAGGAAGTACTACATTTCTCCTGGGAATGGAATAGATCTAACGACTAGCATTAGGCTAGTGAAGCGCTTCTCTAAGGGAAAGGAAGTCATACCCATTGCTTATGCCCATAGAATTGCGAATAAGGCAAGAAGCTATAAATTGGAGAACGAAAAGATCAAAGCATGCGCGGAATTTCACCACTCGTAGCAGTAGTACTTCTCATAGCCTTCGTAGTTAGTCTAACTGCACTGGTAAGTGGTTGGCTAACTAGCTACATTCGTGGAATGACTAGCAACATAAGCGAAACTAGTAGCAAGATGGTCGGTTGCTCTGGTGCGAGCATAGAGATAGAGCACATCTACATCGACTCAGCAACTGGAACGGCGAAGATGTTGATCGAAAATACCGGAAGTGTTGATCTAGTCGTGAAGGGAATAATAGTGGATGTGAATGGAAATAGCTGCAGCAATCAAACTGGAATAAGCGTGACGAAAGGGAGCATAGTAGAGCTCTACTTCGAGAATTGTTCTCCCATGAATAGGACCACTTTCTCTAGGGCGGCTGCAACTACTAATTGCGCAGGCGTAGGCGATGAGGTGACTAGCTTAGATAGGGTTACGATAAGTTAGCATGTTGGCTAAGCTAGTTTCCCTGCTGAGAAGGGAAGGTAGAGTAATAGACCTGAACGATTTCGATCGCATAGTAGTAGTTGGCGATACCCATGGAGATTGGGAAGCTAGTGAGCAAATAGTAGGAGAATATCTTGGGGCCAGAACGGCAATAGTATTTCTTGGGGATTACGTCGACAGGGGAGGATACGAGAACTCCAAGAGAAACTTGGACTTTCTCCTCTCAGCGAAGCTTAGCCATCCGGATCGTCTGTTCCTCCTAATGGGAAATCACGAGTGCTACTTCGTAGCCCCTTTCGCCCCAGCTGATTTCTGGGAAGCACTACCTCAAAGAGAAGCGAGAAGCTACGCTAGCGTGTTAGCGCTACTCCCGTTTGCAGCTTATCATCGAGATTACCTCATGGTACACGCGGCACTACCAAAGCTGACACTAGCAGAGCTAGCAGATGTGGGGTTGGGAAGCGAAGCATGGCAAATACTCGTGTGGGGAGATTGGGTAGAAACGAGTGGAGATCTTCTTGGCTACGATCCGCTCACTGGAAGACCGAAATTAGGCAGGAAGTGGTTTGGGCTTGCGATGAGAAAAGTGGGGTTCAGAAAACTCCTAAGGTCCCACGACCCAAGTGCACCGACGTTTCTCTATGGAGGGAAATGCATAACCCTCTTCACCTCTAAGTTCTACGGACGAAGGGAGTTAGGAATCCTAGAGAAAGGAAGGTTTAGACTGGAGAAATTGTAACTACCAAAAAGTTATTAAATCTCCCGCCATAAGAGTACATGGAAGAGATAGCGCTACCCTATGAGCTAACACCGAAGGTGCTCAGAAGCTATGCGCGCGGATGCTTGCGAGTAAGCGATGGGCTAATAGAGCATGCAGCAGGAAGGGATTCCATCATCCTTCCATCGCGTGGCGCATATCCAATAGTCCAAGGGGTCATAGATGCCCTTTCCTACAGAAGTCTCTACGAGAACGAAGCAGAGGACTTACTAAGAAGTCTAGATGCTCCCCCTTTCCTAAAGCTCAAGTTCAACTACGTTAGACCGAGCGAGAAGAGGAAGAGTATAAGGATAGTACCATATCCAGCCACTGCAGACGTGAGTCCACGTGAGAAAGATCTGAAGAGATACGAAAAGACGATCAACCGCGTCGTAGATGAGATAAGAGACTATAGCTCCAAGGTCATATCTACTTTCTATCTCTCTCAAAGCGAGAGAAAGGAAGAACCACACTTCTCTCTGTTTTCCTTCGTGCATAGAAAAATAGAGCGAAGACCACACGTGGCTAGTTACTACGAAGAACTAAAACCTATAGAGGCCCCTATGCTAGTTGATACTGTTATCTCAGGAAGGGCGCTCACTACTCTGCTGAAGCATCTCGATGAGTACCTATCTTCAGATGCAGAGAGACCGTATTCGATAGCGATCGTGGATAGGGAAGGGACTAAGCTCAAAGAACCATATAGAAGTGAGCTCCTAAAGCGAAAGTTCTCCCGAAAAGCAGAGTTAGTACCGATAGAGCGAATAGTGACGGAAGATAGGGGAGCGAGTCTGTTGGGAATAGTAGGGATAGTATATCCTAACTTCGCCTTCGAAGTAGAGCGAAGATGTCGCTCACTGCGTCCTGCTGCTGCAGTTACGTGGCACGTGCTACCGACGAACAAGGACGAGAGAATTCGTGAGTACAACGAGACTTTCAACTCATTTAGGGATGCCCTAAAAGAAGCGATCAAGCTAGAGTACGAGCTAAACAGAGGCGGAAGTTATAGAGAGATCGAGATGAGGAAGGACATGCTCAGAGGATTAGCTAAGTCGCTCGTAAAGAGAACCAGGAAGGTAGGGGAGAACCTCAAGCGATATGACTTGCTGAGTTATCCAGACCCGAAGGCAAGAATAGACCTCTTCACACAGCTTCCAATCGAAGAGTGGAACGAGACGAGTTCCCACGTGATTCACATCTATTTCTCAGAGGACTTACTAAGGCGCTTGGTCGATGACTTCAAGAGGTTCTCACTCTGATTCGCTTTTAATCTAAGTGGCGTTGAAGAAATTCATGTACTCTTCCTTAGTGCGACGAAAGCTAAGAGAGGCTAAGATAGACGTGGGAGATAGAATAGTGGTAGTGAAGAATGGGGAACGAATAGAGGGAATTCTCATGCCGAGCCACGAATTCTCCAACGAGAACTGCATCGTAGTGAAATTGGACTCTGGATATAACGTTGGAATAGAGTTGGACGAGAAAACTGAGCTAGTCAAGCTAGCCGCTGCGAGGAAGAAGAAAGAGGAAAGGAAATCCCCGCAGATCAAAGATCCAAATAAGCCAACGATTGCTATACTCCACACGGGCGGAACTATAGCATCGAGGGTCGACTACGAGACAGGTGGCGTAGTTGCGAGTTTTTCTCCAGAGGACTTGCTAGAGATGTATCCAGAACTAGGTAAGTTAGCGAATCTAAAATCTAAGCTACTGATGAACGTCTTTAGCGAGAACATGAGATTCGAACATTATAGCTTAATAGCGCGTGAAGTAGCACGCGAGGTAAAGGAGGGTGTAGATGGAATAATAGTAACTCATGGAACAGATACCTTGCACTATACTTCTGCTGCATTGGCATTTGCCCTAGAAGACATAGGCATTCCCGTCATCTTAGTCGGTGCCCAACGCAGCTCAGATCGTGGCTCGAGCGACGCATTTCTCAATCTATATTCTGCAGTTCGCTTCTGTTGCGAAACCGATTTCGCTGGTGTTGCTATCTGCATGCACGCCGGAATAGGAGATGAGGCTTGCTACATCCTACCGCCTTGTAGGAGCAGAAAGCTACACTCCTCTCGAAGGGATGCCTTCAAAGTAGTGGACGACGTTCCAATAGCTAGGGTTGGCGAAAAGATAGAGTTCTTCAAGGAATACAAGAAGAAGGAGAAAGGCAAAGTGAAACTATATCCCAAGTTCGAGCCAAGAGTTGGGCTACTCAAGTTACATCCAAACATCTCACCGAGACTAATAGAGTTCTTCGAGAGTTACAAGGGACTCGTGCTCGAGGGTACAGGCCTAGGACACGCGCCAATAGAGCATGGTAACGAAGCAATATTTAGAGCCATAAAGCGCATAGCTAAGCGCTGCATAGTTGCAATGACCACCCAATGCATTTATGGGCCCGTGAACATGAACGTGTACTCTACTGGAAGAAAGCTCCAGGCTATAGGCGTGATTCCCTGTGATATGCTAGCAGAAGTCGCACTAGTGAAGCTAGCTTGGTTACTTGGTAACTTCGGTAAAGAGAAGGCCAGAGAGATGCTCAACCTCGATCTCAGGGGGGAGATAGTGAGACGCAGGCTCTAGGAGATGATGATTCCTGCATAGGTAACGAAGCTTTCGTTTGGATATACTTCAAAACTACTCCCATACTTAATTAGGGTGGCACGCTTCGCCCCGAGGAGTTTAGCTATGAGCAGAATCAGCGTTATGGGAACGAAGCCGCAGATCGTTAGACCTTGCTTTATCACGTGATCGTAGAATCCCTTAGCATCTAAACGTCTTATGAATGCTATTGCCTCCATGTCCATCTTCTTTACGCGCTTAACGTTCTCTTCTAACTTTGGGGAGAAGAAGGGAAGATAAGCGTAGTTGCTGCCGAAATGGGTGAAGTCGCTGCTTGCTATGTAAAACACATCTTCCCTCGCTAGCTTTTCAGCGAGCTCTTCTAGTTCGTCGAAGCCAATCCTCGAGAGGCAGAGGGGCACTAACGCGAAAGAGCCATACTTAACTTGCAGGAAGGGAAGTTGGACTTCTAGGCTATGCTCATACCTATGTGCGCTTTCATCTACTGGCACCTCGTCTGCAAAGAGTCTAGCGTTTCTAACTACGCCAAGCGGAGTTTCCCAGTCTTGCAAAGATAGTGCAACGCTCTTTCCCAAGCCAGTGTGATTTGGACAGGCTATGCAGAAGATTTCGTGCTCTGTCTTAATCGCAGCGTAAGTAGCACCCGCGATTCTACCGCTGTACTCATAGCCGGCATGCGGAACTATTGCAGCGATGGCTTCTCTCTCCCCGACCTCTTGGTCTAGCAGCCTCTCCACTAAGCCCCTCAGCTCGCTCGGATCGTGCGGATAGAAGCCAATTGCAACTGGAGTTCGCATATCTTACACCAACGTGATGCCTTCCACTTCCACCTCCCCTATTCCTTCGATCTCGCGCAGTTTTCGCTCTATGCTCTCCGCCTCCTCTGGATTTGTCACTACTACCAGAACCTTGATCGCCTTTAGCCCGAACGCTATCGGCTCTATCTTCACGTCCTTCACGTACTCTACTTGCTTAGCCCTACTCGCGATTTGCTCCACGTCTATATCAACGTCTTTAGGTAGGAGCTTGAACAGCACTGCAGTCTTACCCATGCTAACAAGGATCGGGCTAAGCAATAAATAGACGAAGTTAGGGCCCCTCGAAGCCACACTTGGGGCAGCGATAGACGATTCCGAGATTTCTACATCGCCAGCATCGAACTATCTCTACCTCGCCACAGCTCGGGCAAGGAAATCTAACGAACTCTCTTTCCCCTACGAGATTGTGGTTACAGCTCGTGCACCTAAGTTCCATGGCATACTCGTCTTCAGAAAAGTTTTTACGCTTACTTTGATCGCTGATTGTAAAATGTAGTCTTCGCGTATGATTCTAGATCACTGGTGACGCGACGATAAGTTGGACAAATCGAACTCAATGGAATAATATTGCTCTAGAGGAGGTTTGGAAAGGAGAAGAAAGCCTAGAGATTGTACGTAGTCACGGTTCGCCTAGAGAAGTGATACTCTTCTTTGCCTTGGAGAACTTCATGCGACGGTTATGACGAAGTTCAGCTAATGCCCCGTCCGGGATTTGAACCCGGGCCGCCGGCTTTCTTCTCTCATCGCATGGCTCGAACCTTTCGCGAACGAAAGGCCGGCATCCTTGACCTGGCTAGACGAACGGGGCAATCGCATGGGCCGGGGCGGATTCGAACCGCCGACCTCCGCGTTGTAAGCGCGGCGTCATAGCCGCTAGACCACCGGCCCCTAGAGTAGCTTAGGATAAAACATTTTTAACTTCCGAGCAACTCTTCTAGGAGCTTGCGAACTAGCTTCGGATCTGCCCTTCCCTTCGACTCTCTCATGACAGCCCCAACCAGGTAGTCTAATGCTTCTATTCTTCCAGCTTTATAATCTAGGACGGCCTTCGTATTAGCTTCTAGAACTTTGTTCACTAGTCTCTTTAGCTCACTCTCGTCGGTAATCCTCTCGAGCTCAAATAGCTTTGCGATTGCAGTTGAGTCGTGCACCAATTCGCGCAGCACTTGCTCTGCAGCATACTTAGTTACTTTTCCTTCCTTTACCGCACGAAGTAATCTCAGCAGCTGATCATCGCTAACCGCTATATCCCTGAACCTGAGGTTATGATAATTGAGAATCTTCTTAAGTACGTTTCCCAACCATACCGCTACGAGTTTTGGCTCTAATTGCTTGCTAAGCCTCTCGAAGGCAAGCGCCAGGTCGCGGTCTGCTACCAGGCTCTTCGCTAGCTCTGGCCCAACTAGCTTCGAGAAGCGTGCGAACTTCTGTTGGGGAAGCTCAGGTAAGCTCCTTCTAATTCTCTCTACGTAGCCCTTCCTCAACCTTATCACCGGCAAGTCTGGCTCGAAGATGTAGCCGTATTCCTCTTCGAACTCCTTGCCGCGCAGGCTAAACGTAACGCCAGTTTTCTGGTCATAACCGCGCGTTTCTCTTTCTATTTGCTTTCCCATCTCTAGAGCCCTAGACTGGCGAAGCACCTCGAAGGTAAGAGCTTCTTCTACTTCCTTGAATCCTGCTATGTTCTTGATCTCTACTCGCTCACCACCTTCTAATGAGATGTTAGCATCGCAGCGCAGGCTTCCTTCTAATCGTGAATCGAAGACATCAAGATATTCGAGAATGCTAGCGAGTTCTTGTAAGAACTTCCTCGCTTCTCTCGGTGAGCTAAGATCGGGGGCAGTTACTATCTCACAGAGCGGTATGCCAGATCGATTGTAGTCCACGAGCACGTACTTAGACTCTGCTGCACTAGGACCAACGTAGACTATGCGTGCAGGATCCTCCTCGAGATGCACCCGCATGATCCTTATTCGCTTCCCATCTAGCTCAATCCAACCGTCTTCAGCGAGTGGGGCATCGTATTGTGAGATCTGGAAGTTCTTCGCCAGATCTGGATAGAAGTAGGATTTTCTAGAGAAATAGCACAGCTCATTGATCTTACAATTAAGTGCTAGCGCAACCTTGATAGCATACTCTAAAGCTTTCCTATTAAGTTGTGGCTTAGATCCCGGCATTCCCAAGCAAACGGGACAAACGTTAGTGTTTGGCTCCTTCCCTTGCCATCTAGTTGGGCAAGGGCAAAATAGCTTGCTCTGCGTGAGTAGTGCTACGTGGACTTCTAGCCCTATCCTAATCTCTTGTCTTCTCATGCCAAACACCGAAGCAAGATTCTAACTTAGCAGCTATTGAGATCAACTTACCTTCCTTGAGATGATCGCAAATCACGTGCATCCCTACAGGTAGGCTGGTGCCATCATCGACGGCAGAGCCACACGGTAGCGAGATGTGTGGTAAGCCAGCGAGATTTACAGGAACCGTTAGGACGTCGCACTGGTAAGCTTCGATCGGCGATAGCTCTTCTATCTCGCTGAACTTCGGCGGCAGGATAGGCATAGTAGGTGCTAGAATGCAGTCGAATCTCATTAGCACGTGCTTGAATTCTTCTATTATCTTTCTTCTAACCTTCAACGCCTTCAAGTAATACCTTTCCCTATAACCCCTCACTCTCGCAAAAGTTCCTAGGATTATCCTACGCTTAGCTTCGCTCCCAAATGCTTCCCCCCTCACGCGGGAGAAGTAGGAATTGAAGTCCTCTTCCAGCTCTAGCGAGTATCCGTAGCGCATTCCGCAGAACTTCGCCAGATTAGTAGATGCTTCTGCAGTCGCGATTAGGTAATAAGAAGTTAGCGCATACTTGGTAGAAGGAAGGGCGACGAGGTCATAGCTTAGCATGCCCTCGCCTTCTGCTTGCTTCACGGCCCTCCAAAATGCTCGCTCTACACGCTGATCTACGTTTTCTAGGTACTCCTTTGGAATCGCTGTCTTGATGTGCTTGGGCTTACGCCTAGTGAAAACGGTATAATCCCTCTGCTCAACCTTCAAAGTCGTTTGATCTCTCGGATCGTGACCAGCTATTATGCTTAGCAGGAGCGCAACGTCGTAGACACACTTGCCTATGCAACCTATCTTATCTAGCGAGCACGCATAATCTATCAGACCCCATCTAGATACTAAGCCATAGGTCGGCGTAAGTCCTACTACCCCGCAGAAGCTCGCAGGACATGATATGCTACCACCAGTAGATTCAGCGAGCGCTATCGTCGGATACTTGCAAGCCGCTACGAATCCAGCTGCACCACCGCTAGAGCCACCGCAGCTTCTAGAGGGATCGATTGGATTCTTTGGTTTAGCGTATGCGCAATTCGTAGTGAAGGTCCCGAATCCGAACTCGTCCATCGCAGTTTTTCCTATTATTGCACCACCAGCTTCCCGTACTTTGGCTATACAGGTAGCATCGAAGGGAGGAAGATAGCCCTTCAATATGAGAGAGCCTGCCGTAGTTTGTAAGCCCTTGGTGCATAGATTATCTTTCGCTGATATGGGCAAACCATAGAGTGGTGGAGAGCGCTTCGTATTGGTGAAGTAAGCAAAATCAGCTATCGTTATGAAGAACTCATACTCCCGCTGTAACTCCTTGACATGTGAATAGAACTTCTCGTAGAAATCGGCATAGTCTATTTCCCCATTCTTGGCCCTCTCCAGGAACTCACGAACTAGCATGAGGTTTAGTTCTTAACAAATTTTTTAACGGGGCAGAGAAAGTAACGAAATGGGAGGACGCGTCGCCCCCAAGCTATGGAGGGATAAGGACTCCTTTAGCATCCTCCTAAATTACATTAGAGAAACACGTGGGGGCGGCGGCGGGGAAGGGGTGCCCTAAAGCCTCTCGCTCCTCTTTGCGCGGTGCGGATATCATAATGGAAGGAACGGTAACCATTCGCCAGTACGCAGCGAAGAGGATAACCTCTTGGGATTAATCGAACGCTACTCGAACAATGGGAAGGAAAGATATAGGTGGATATTTCATAGCCAACGCGTTAGTCTTCATGGGGGTTGCAATCACTGTAAGTATCTCAAGCTAGAGAGCCTAGATGGAAGCAGGGAATTCAGGGTAGAGAACCTCAAGTTCTCTTCGCGCTCGACCGAGTTGGGCTATGATGAACTTAGAAGAATCCATAAGGAGCTTCGTAGATTCTACGTGGAGAAGGAGCTGGGAAAAAGGGATAAAACTTTCTGCTGATCTCTGGTTTTCATGTCCTTCGCCTGCAGGGAGTGCAAACTCATAGTGGAATCGAGGCGTTGCCCGAGATGTGGAAGCGAGACTACGGATAGCTTTCAAGGAATAGTGGTGATATTCGATACTAATAGCGAAATAGCCAAGAAGCTAGGTATCAACGAGCCCGGAAAGTATGCGATAAAGATCTGAGGTGATGGAGATGAAGCTCCAGGTAAAGTCGGAGCGGAACAATCCGTTCCTCAGAAGGAAGGAGATAGACTTGATCGTAGATCATGAAGGTCAGGCAACGCCATCGAGGGAATTAGTTAGGGAAGAAGTAGCAAAAGTGCTCAACGTTGGTAAGGAGTACGTGGAAGTGAAGCGAATAATGTCAGTGAAGGGTGTAGCGAAGAGCGTTGCAAGGATCTACGTGCATGAGAGGCCTATCGAGGAGACGAAGGCAGAAGCTAAGACAGAGGGAGGCGAAGAAAAGTCTTAAAACTTCCTGAGAAATCTAGCTTCATGCGCGACTTTACTTACAAGGGAAAGACGCTAGAAGAGTTGCAAAAGATGGACATCAAGGAGTTTGCACAGTTAGTGCCAGCTAGGCAGCGCAGAAGTCTGCTCAGGGGTCTGACGGAGAGGCAGCGAAAGCTGCTAAAGAAGATAGTGGAAAATAAGAGCAAGGGCAAGGTTACTCGTACCCACGAGAGGGATATGATAATCCTTCCCCAAATGGTCGGGGCAAAGGTAGCGGTTTATAATGGAAAGGAGTTCGTGACGTTCGAGATAACACCCGAGATGTTGGGCCATAGGCTAGGTGAGTTCGCGCTTACGTGCAAGAAGGTAGAGCACTCTGCGCCAGGTTTCGGTGCTACGCGCAGTTCTAGTGCTCTACCAAAGAAGTAGATTTTAATTCTTGTGGGATTGCTATATCTTCCATGCCCTATACGTTTGAGCCCAAAGAGAGACATGCAAAGGCATGGGGATGGTTCAGAATATCCACGAAGGACGCGAAGGTAATATGCAGGGTGATAAGGAAGAAACCATTAAAACGAGTTAAGCGATTGCTCGAGGACCTGCTTGCCAAACGAAGGAGTCTAGAAGGGAAGTACTACACTAAGGCAGTGATGCACATTAAGCGGCTACTCGAGTCATGTGAGAAGAATGCCGAATATAAGGGGTTAGATAAGGAGAAGCTCATAGTCTATGCAAGTGCGCACAAGGGGCCTACGTTAATTAGGGCTAGGAGGAAGAGGGAGCACGGAATAAGGTTCAAGTCGACGAACGTGGAAATAATTCTCGTAGAGAAGTCCTGAGTAGACAACTCTTGTTCTTAGCTTAGAGATAGAAATTTCATGAGGAGCGTGGATTACGTAGCTACTTGTAATGCTGGGCTAGAGGAGATAGCCTCTAGAGAGGTTAGGCGATTGATAGGTAGCAAGCCGAAAAAACTCCATGAAGGTGCCATAGCATTTAGGGGAAAGCCCAGAGATATGTTTCTGCTCAACTACTGCTCGCGAAGTTTGCATCGCATAATTCTCTGCCTATGGAAGGGCAGGTTCTCTGACCTCGGAGATATCTATCGCAAAATCAGAAAACTCGAGCTTAGCGAGTACATAGCACAGAATCAGAGTTTTGCCGTCGTTGCAGAGCGATTAGGAGAACATGATTTCACTAGCGTGGATCTCGCAGCGACTGTAGGAAAGGCTATAATAGATAGCTATAGGGCAAGTAAAGGGGTTAGGCTTAAGGTGAACTTAGATTCCCCAGACGTTTGCTTTCGATGCGAAGCTAGGGAGAATCATCTCTGGATGGGGATAGATACCACTGGTGAATCCCTGCACAAGCGTTGGTACAGGAAGTTTAGTGGTAAGGCACCGGTGAAATCTACTATAGCTGCTAGCATGATAATGCTGAGCGAATTTAGATATGGAGAAACTCTATTAGACCCCTTCTGTGGCGTTGGAACGATTCCAATCGAGGCAGCCTTACTCGCGCAGAGGAAGGCGCCCAATCAAAATCGTAGCTTCGCCTTCGAAAACCTAGAATTCTTAGATCTTGACTACTTCGAAGCCCTCAAGCAGAGGCTCAGGGCTAGGGAGAGAAAGCTAAAGGGAAAGATAGAGGGGATAGACATAGCTAGCGATGCCATAGAGCAAGCTAGGGCTAATGCTAGAGCAGCTGGCGTGCGAATAAGATTTAGGAGGGGAGATGCCACTAGGATTGGGCTCAGTTGTGATCGCCTAGTTAGCGATCTGCCATTCGGAATAAGGACTTCGCCCCACAACCTAAGAGAACTCTACGCTAAGTTTTTCTCCAATCTAGCGAGATGCGAAGTTAAGCAGACAGTGCTCTTAACGACGCGTTGGAAGTGGGTATTCGAAGATTGGGGCGAAGTTAAGCAGGTCTACGAGGTAGATCACGGCGGTATTAGGGCTAAGATTCTCGTGTTAGAGTAGGCATCTCAATGGGTTTTAGCGATATGAATATTTCTCCAAATGGTTCTAGCTGATAGCACCAGAGCTTAGAGTTGTGGACGAGATGGAGCAATGGAATAAATCTGCTAACTACTTCTTCTGCTTCCAGTCCGGAGATGAGTTGCGAAAACCTAGTTACGTTCTTAGTTTTTATCTCTTGCAAGAGCCTTTCCATGCGCAGCTCGATATCTTCCTCGTAAGATATCAATAGTTCGACTGCACGCCTAAGCTGGAGCTTACGCTGGCGTTTGCGCTCCTGAAATTCGAGTGCCTTCTGCAAAGCCCTTGTAAGCTCTGCAAGCGTCACCCTACGCTTCGGTATGCGCTCAATCGGCAGCTCTAATAGCGGGGCTTCTATGTCTATTCGCTCCATTCGCTTTGGCCTCTCTTCGACGAGTCTTATTACCTCGCACTTCATCCTAAGCAGAATGGCTGCTATCAAGATGAACCTCGCCGGTATGCGGAAGTCAAACGATCTTAGCCTTCGTAGATAGTCCAGGAATAGATCAGCGAGCCTCACTATGTCTATATCCCAAGGATCGAGCTGCGCTTCTCTTACTAGATACTCTAATACTTCTTCCCAGTCGTAACTCACTATTATGGTTTGCAGTATTTCCTGCTCCTTGGCCATGATTTCTCATGGCAGCTATTAAATTAGCGTTTGTGTAGTCTTAGCTCGAAGACAAGTCTAATAGTTCTCAATGCTTCCCTTATCCCAGCCTTAGATCTGCCGCCTTTCCTTCGCTCAAAGACTATTGGAATCTCCTTCCACCTATAGCCAGCTTCCCTAGCCTTATAGACCATTTCGAGGAGCAGCTTATAGCCAAGAGGATTCAACCTAAGGTCCTGGAAGACGACCCTTCTAACTGCAGCAAAACCAGACATAGGATCCTCTAGTTTCAATCCTAGCGTCAATTTGGCAAACACCCTGAAACAATGTGTCACCACTTTTCTAAACAGGTTGTCTTTCGATCTACCACCCCTTACGAATCTAGATCCAATCACTATGTCATAAGTACGTGCAGCCTTCACTAACTTCAGGGCGTCGCATGGCCTATGGGAGCCATCTGCGTCCATGAAGCAAATCACATCGCCAGTCGCATGACTTACGCCCTCCAGAATGGCATTCCCCAATCCATTCGACTTTTGTCTTATCACCTTTGCGCCTCTTACCTTTGGTGGTAGAGGACTTTTATCGACTATTATTATCTCGTAACTCGATCTGCGAAGTAGCGAGCGCAGCTCCCTTACGAGTTCAGCCACATACGGCTCGTTCTTGGTTGGTAGTATGAAAGATAACTTCATAAAGCAAACCTGAACTATGAAATTTATAAGAACCAGGAAAGCTTAATAGAAAATTATATCTTTGCCTTCGGTCAGATCGGGTATGCGGATGAAAGACGCGAAGATGTTATCGTTACTAGCCGGATTCCTATTACTGCACTTCATTACGATCTCGTATGCTGGGTATTGTGCGGGCTACTGTGGCGGTTATTCGTTTGCTGGTAATTGCTGGTGTGACGAGTCCTGTATAGTTTATGGTGATTGTTGCCCGGGGGTTTGTACAGATTGTCCTAGCTTATCGTTTTGTGGTACTACAACCACTTCCACCTTAACCACTACTGCTACTAGTACTACGTCAATTATTACCGCAGCAACGTCAGGCCCTACGACTACTTGTAACGGAAGATCGACGTCCTCGGATGTGGATACGATCTCTCCAACCACGAGCTGGCAAACTGTTTCAGGTTCGTTAAGCTCAAGCTCTGATACGAAGAGGT
>Ga0105154_1000538_pt1 | contig 16183 bp, 15 predicted proteins | sample SSWtaG_FD_89672 | JGI IMG/M metagenome (GOLD analysis project Ga0105154, IMG submission 89672) | Hot spring microbial communities from Sandy's Spring West, USA to study Microbial Dark Matter (Phase II) - SSWsed_matched | ecosystem: Environmental > Aquatic > Thermal springs > Hot (42-90C) >... | reverse complement strand
CTAGATCCTGCACGTGCGCTCCTAGAAGAATTCTCGCACCAGCATCTATAGCCCTGCTGGCGAGCTTGGCAATGACCTCAACCGGATCGGCAACGTAGAGGTCGTGCTCCGTCTTAACGTACCTGATGTTGAACTCATTCAGTATCGGTATGGCCTCCTCCTCAAACACTATTCTAGGTAGCAAGTTGCCTCCGGGACCTGTTCCGCCACCGAAACTAAACCTCCTCTCGAAGACGAGCACCTCGAATCCCTCTTTGGCGAGATAGTACGATGCTGTTAGACCCGATGGACCTGCACCCGTTATTGCTACGTCCACCTCACTGAACTCCTCGAGATCTCTAAGAGCGCTCCTGATGATGGCCTTCGATATATGAGACTCCCTGATCATGTTAAACCCACACTCTCCTGCAAACACTAATACGATATCAGCAGGCTTTAAGGTTTTAGATAACCAGGTAATTGCCGATTCCTTCCACAGTAGGTAGCATCAACAACCAGCTCTATCTACCAGCGCCCCGCCCCCTGACTAGTGGGTGACCAGTTTGCTTGCGAGCTCCTCGCCCCAACCCCCACGCCTCACGTGAAGCTGCTGTTTTGCGCGTGCCCACGATTCCATCCAGCGTCCGTACTGCCCACCTACAAGTCGCTCAAGTGGATGCACCCTCCTCTCCGTACCGAGGTCTGGTAGCACCTCTCTCGACAGCCTGAATTCTCGTGCTTCGCTAGGTGCGGGCTCAGCACTCCTTCAAGAGCCCTCCCCAGAGCACCCTTAGTTGTGAGCCGTGGGGTGCAACGACGGGATTACATGAAGCACCCCTCAGCGCTTTTAAAGCTGAAAGAATGAGGGAAGAACGTGTAGCTAGACCCTGTAGTCCGTACAGCAATGAAGTTGATACAACATTTAGGTTTTAGAGCGAGGTACGTGTACGAGGTTGGCACTCCAGAACTCGAGGTTTTAGATGTGATTTGGAGATAACACACCAGTTCCTAGATTGAACTTTTAAACCTTTTGAAGTAAGATCTCGAAGTAAAAAAGCACCTAACAAAAAAGCAGTATAAGTACAAACACGAAGCGGTGGTGGTGGTAATTGAGTGTAGACCCTGTGTGTGGTATGAGCGTGGATCCTCAGAGAGCTAAGTATAAGACCATCTATAGGGGTAAAGCTTACTACTTCTGTAGCAAGTGGTGTATGGAGGAGTTTGAGAAAAATCCCGAGTACTATCTTCTACGTGGACCGAGAGGTATGCCATCACGAAATCACAGTGAGTAGTTAAGTTTATTTTATTGGGATCCACAATAACACTGTTATTGAGGAGAGCGTGAGGGATTCGAGCGTATGATTAGAAAAGAGGGGATTAGAATTCTAGGCGTTGACTGTGCTACTTGTGCTTACGCTATAGGGAGAAATCTCTCGAAGCTAAGCGGAGTGAGAGGTTTCGATCTTGATGTCTCCTCTGGTGAGGCTATTGTAGAGTACGACGACTCGAAAAACACTTTGAGAGACATATACATCGCCGTAAGAGATGCTGGCTATGACGTGGAGAAGAGAGCTATAAGCATTCATCTCAACGTAAGCCCTGAAGAGCACGCTGTACTGGAAGAGAAGCTGCTCAGAATTCGTGGGGTTCTCGACGTTGGCATAAATCCTGTTGCCAATACCGCCAAGATCATCTTCAACGAGCGAACAACCACCAGTACCGATATACTGAGAGAGCTTGCTCGCTTAGGCGTTAGGTATAGTGAGATCAGAGGTGTGGAGATCAAGAGAAAAGACGTCTATACGCCACATAAAAGAGTGGCCGCTTTCATCTTAGGTCTCACAGCAATTACTCTAGATATGAGTGGTGTGAGCCATGGTGTGGGTGGTGTAGAGCTAGATGCGCTTCTACCCGCTCTCTCAATATCGGTTATCCTCTTATCTCACAGCACCATTGTGAGAGGACTTAAGGCGCTCGCCTCTCTTAGACCGACTATGGAGTCGTTAATAGCGCTTTCATCGACCGCGACGTTTTCAGCTGGCACCCTCTTCTCGATACTTAGATTCCAACACGCAATTCGCACAGAATCTCTATTTGCGGCTTCAGCCGGAGTGCTTGGATTCGTAGGTTTGGGTTTGTACCTCGAAGAGAGACTAAGGTATAGAGCACTAGCTTATCTAGACGAGCTGGAGAGGTCTCTTCGCGGATCTGTGAGAGTTATTAAAAATGGGAGTGTTGTTGATGTGAGCATCAACGAGGTCGCTGTTGGAGAGGTCATTGAAGTTAAGGCTGGAGACAGGGCTCTCGTAGACGGCGTTGTCGTCGAGGGATGGGGTTACGTTGATGAGTCCACATTTACAGGTGAGCCTACGCCTGTTCTCAAGAAAGCCGAGAGTAGAGATGTTGTTCTGGCCGGATCCGTGCTTGTATCCGGCTATCTAAAAGTGAGGGCTACAAGAGTTGGAGAGGATACGGTGCTTTCACATATACTAGAGTCTGCTAGGAGTGCCGTGTTCTATAAGCCCGGTTTTCAGAGAGTAGCCGATCGTGTTGTAGGGTTTTTAACGTGGATCGTGCTCGCAGTAGCGCTCTCTACGTTTACAGTGTGGTGGCTGATTACCAGAGACCCCATTTTATCGGTGATTTTCATGGCGTCAACTCTAGCAGTGGCTTGTCCGTGTCCGCTTGGAATTGCAACGCCACTAGCTGTTTCTATGGGTGTTATAGTTGCTTCGAGAAGCGGGGCCCTGATCAGGAGGGGCGACATATTCGAGAGACTGTTGAAATCGAATATGGTGATCTTTGACAAGACTGGAACGCTAACGGTTGGTAGGCCTAGAGTTGCTAACTTCATATCCTACGGTGATTTTAGCCATGTAGACGTGCTTGGATATGTTTGTAGTGTAGAGTCCTACAGCGAGCACCCACTTGCACACGCAATACTCGAGTACTGTCGTGAACGCGGTGTAGACGTGGTTCATCCAGACTACTACGAGCACTTTCCAGGACTCGGTGTTGCTGGTAGGGTGAAAGGCGTTGATGTTGTTATTGGCAGTATTAAGCTACTTGAAAGCATGAACGTTGAAATGCCAATCGAAGTGCTAAGCACAGTTAGCGATATCGGTAAAAGCGGTGGTACTCCTGTACTTGTAAGCATAGATGGGAGGGTAGCCGGTGTTATTGAGGTGAGAGATATGCTTCGTAGCGAATCACCTGAAGTCGTAGAGCACTTTAAGCGTCTGGGACTTAAGGTCGGATTGGCTAGTGGCGATATGGAGGCTAGCGTAGGGTTTGTAAAGGAGAAGCTTGGATTGGATTTTGCCTACGCTTCTCTAAAGCCTACTGATAAGGCAAGAGTTATTAGAGAAATGCAGTCTAACGGCATGTTACCCACTTACGTTGGAGATGGCTTAAACGACGCTGTTGCAATTAATGCCGCTTTTGTGGGTGTAGCTATGAGCAGAGGGCCGGACTTGGTCAGAGAATCTGGTGACGTCGTCTTGCTGTCTAATAATCTCAAGACACTTAAGAGCCTTCACAGCATTAGCAAGAAGGTTGTGAGAGTGGCTAAGGAGAACCTCTTCTGGGCGTTTATATACAATACCGCTCTCATACCGATAGCGGCTGGAGTGCTCTATCCTCTTACGGGGTTGATGCTGAGACCCGACATGGCGGCCTTAGCTATGGTTTTAAGTGATGTGTCAGTTGTACTAAACTCTTTTCGCCTACTGCTCGGTAGAGCGTAAAGATATAACAATGATATAACATGATATAACATAAAGATATTAAGGTTGTATTCGTGTATTAGGGTTGTTGGGTGAAAGGAGTGAGTACCAGGATACCACTTCCATACAGCCCTAAAGTCTTGGAGATATTTAGAAATCCCAAGAATCTTGGTTCACTAGCGGATGCTGATGTTACTGAGAGCGCCGGCAGTCCTGCTTGTGGGGACTTAATTAGGATCTACTTGAAGATTAAGAGTGTTGGTGGAGAGGATGTTATCGAAAAGGCTACTTTTGAGAGCTATGGATGTGCAGCAAATATTGCAGCCGCCAGCATACTCACAGAGATGATTACTGGTAAGAAGCTTAGGGAAGCTTGGAGGATTTCGTGGACAACACTCTCAGACGCTCTTGGAGGTCTACCACCCATAAAGTATCACTGCAGTATTCTCGCTGTTGGCGCTCTAAAGAGAGCCATAAGAGCATACTACAAGAAGGTAAACGTGCACCCTGACTGGCTTCCAAAAGACTTAACAATCGAAGAGAAGCAGGTACTAGAAGAGGAGGAGATGGCGAGTAGGTATTATGGTTTCACGAGAGCTATTACTGCAAAACAGACCGGTGATTAAAGTGTGCAGTGAGGAAGTCGATTTGAGATATACTCCAATTAGTTGCACATCCCATCCCGTTGTAAGACTTCGAAACGTTATAGGCTCTCTTGTTGAGAGAGGTGTAAGAGAGGTCAGGGTGTTTTTCAAGGCAGAAGACATACCAGAAGATATCATGAAGCTCTTCCTCTCTAAACACGGCTACCTAGTAAAGGAGTCGAGAAGGCTGGATGACGGATCCCTTATGTTTATTGCTCGGAGAGAGATGTGAGACATGTCAATAGCCAAGAGGATAAGGGACCTCTTGGAGAAACATGGTAAGCCAGCTAGAGAGGTCTATTTTGATCTTGAAAACAGTGGTTTTGTTCCAGATGAAGTCGTAGAGTACATGAAACCCTACTTTAATAAGCATGGTTATGGACATCCCTCAATAACACATAAGGTTGGCTGGGAAGCTCTAGAGACGGTTTATGAGACTAAAGAGCTCGTATCCAAGACCATTGGATCACCTAATCCAGAGAGCATCGTGTTTACGCATAGTGGTACAGAGGCAAATAACCTTGCTATACTGGGGTGTCTCTTCAATAAGAAGAATAGAAGTGGTAGCGGTAAGAAAGTAGTTGTATCGGCAATAGAGCACTTAAGCGTAATATTTCCAGCACGATTTGCCTCAGAGCTGCTGGGATTTAAAGTCCAATACGTCCCCGTGGACGAGAACGGCTTTGTGGACCCAGAGGTCTTGAAGTACTATGTAGATAGAGACACCGTTCTTGTGAGCATTCAAACTGTAAACCACGAAATAGGAACCATACAGAAAGTTAAGGAACTGGTAGATGTCGTAAAATCGGCCAATCCAAGAGCGCTATTTCACACAGACGCTGTTGATGCTTATGGGTGGATACCCATTGATGTAGAGGAGTTAAATGTCGACATGCTATCGATAAGCAGTCATAAAATCCATGGACCGCGTGGAGTTGGTGTGTTGTATGTCAAAGAGCACGTTGAATTGGAGCCTCCGATAAGAGGGCAGCTGAGCTCTGAGAAACTGTGGCCTGGTGTTGAGAATGTGCCCTTAATAGCCGGCTTTAAAAGAGCAGTAGAGATCGCGTTCAGGAACTTCGAGTACAGAGTAGAATATGTGAAGAGCATTAGAGATAAGCTTATGGATGGCATCTTGAACAGCGTTCCAGACGTTATAGTCAACGGACCTAGAGGAGATATGAGAGTGGCAAACAATGTAAACGTGAGTTTTCTCTACGTGGAGGGCGAGGCTCTAACGGTAGAGTTGAGTATGCATGGAGTATACGTTTCAAGCGGTAGTGCGTGTACCAGCAGAATCTTGGAGCCTAGTCACGTTTTACTGGCTATCGGTAGAAAACACGAAGAAGCACATGGTAGTATATTGTTTAAACTATCACAGTTTCACACGGTAGAAGACGTAGATTACGCACTAGAAGTTGTACCGAAAGCTGTCGAGAGACTTAGAGCTATATCTCCATTGGCACAGCGCAAGTCGGCTAGAACTTAAAGGAGAGCCTTCCTCTACGAGGTAGGGAGATACGAGGTAGGGAGACGTTTTTCACACCTGGAGCTCTGAATTCGTGGCTTACTGCTCCTAGTTCCGTGTTTAATGCGTTGGCCCCTCATTTTGGCTACAAGCCTCTGGTAGCTAATCACGGTCTTCCCGCACCACTACTCCACTGATTTATCTGGACTCTAGCGAGTTACTCGAGCTGTGCTGTGGTTGACCATCAAAGAGCTCTCTTCACTACTACCATACTGCACGGGTAGTTTTGGTATTGCTATTTGCTTTTCTCGCAGTACGCTTCCCACAAAGAACGTCGAGATCTCACTACACTAGCAGCTCTTGTTTTTTGTGCGCCGCGCATGGTTTAGAGACGCTCTCAATACTACTAGCACTCACTGTGAGATGCGCTCTTAGAGGCGACTCCACCAGGTAGCTTCTCCTCTACGCTGGATTAGCGTCCAGCATACCGCACCTTAATGCTACAGCGTTTACGCTCCTACTTTTCTACCTCCACGCGAAAAATACTTCAACCACCGAGTTTACTGTGAGCGCTTTGCTCGAACTATCGCCCTACACTGCAACTCGCGGTTGAACCGAGCTTGTTAGTAGCTCTCCGGGCGAAGGGCTCTCTCAGAGCTACCATGTGGCCTACCCTGCTAGCGGCTACACGTGCACCAACGCGTAGAGGCCTTGGGAGGCTATGCAGACACGTGTGTGGCGCGCTCTTAACTCCCTGACGCTACACCCATATGACCGTCCACAAGCATCACTCCCAGTTTTGCCAGGTCTGGTAGCTCGAACGCTGAGGCGCGAAAGACGCTCCTTTACTCTCGAAGCACTCGACGCCACCACAATGATGCCGTACCTTGAGGGCGCTAGACCTCTAGGTACCGAAGACCTTACCCAACTAGTCGCACAAGCCGGGAGTGCAGTGCTGCTAGTGGATACGGCTATAAGGCCTGCAGCGATACGTATGGAGAGCGAAGCATAATCTTAAAACCAGCCGAAGCAAATAACTATTGGAGCCGGGGTCGCCTAGCCTGGTAGGGCGCCGGCCTGCTAAGCCGGTGGGGACGATCCCCGCGCGGGTTCGAATCCCGCCCCCGGCGCCACACAACATACAGATTGAATTCCGCAAGATCGCATATTTTCCGTGGCATATTTATGTTTCATCTGCCAAGCCAGCTCTATGAAGCGTCCATGTACTCTGACAACCTGGTAACATCTCTGTGCTCTCTGTGAGCTGGTACAGCTCGCCGGACTTCTCGAAGGTATCCGACGAGGATAGGTTCAGGATCCTCGAGTACGCTGTCAGCAAGTTTGGGAGGATGAAGGTTCAGGAGGTTCTCGGGGTCTCGAGAATTACTATGTGGAGGCTTTTGAATAGGCAGGTGAGGGTCGACGACGACAAGCTCAGGGTCCTCCTAAGCATCATCATCCAGAGGGAGTTCGAGAGCCTCGTCTCCGCTAGGGATAGGCTTAGAGCCCTAGGCATCCTAAGGGATGACGGCACTGTAGACTACGGGCTGGCCCTGGAAGTACTGGCTATAGCTAGGAACGACGGGTACCTGAAGAACGCTATACTGAGGTTCGTTGCGCAGGGGTTCAGAAGACCTCAAGAAGATGCTGGGAGTGAGCTTCACGGGCATAGTGCTCCGCTGGGACGAGGGCTTCGAGGCGTTCCTACGCGAGAGGAATAGGTGCGGGAAGGTGCTCACAGAGGAGACGCTGAAGTACTACAGAAGCCTATTCAACCTATTCAAGAGGTACTTGGAGGGCAAGGAGGTCTCAGAACAACTAATAGACTGTGGTAAGCCACCCGAAGAAGTGGCTTAGGAACGTGTTTAGGCACTACGTATAGGATCTGTACTACAGGAGAGCGATTTCCCCGAAGACCTTCGGCTGGACAATGGAGGTCGCCCCCTCCAGGGGCTACAGGCTAGATGTCAGGCCTTACCAGATCGATCTAGAGGACGTCAAGAGGGCGATGCAGTACCTGAAGGAGCGCCACGAGAAGTACTACGCTCTCTACAGGCTCATGCTAGAGGAGGGCTTAGGCTATCACACGCCATGCACATCATGAAGACGTTTAACCCAAGCGAAGTTGTAGAGATACCCGAGGTCGGCTCAGAGGCTCGTCTGTTTTCAAGGTAAGGGGTTTCAGCAGGACACGCGTTAACGCTCCTTCTAGTGCTTGGTAACTAGCACCATCAGCATAGTCGCTGTAGCAGCATGGGTAATAGCGATCTTTACATTTAGGTTCATCCTAGCCATGCTATTCCCTATCCGTTCCCAGCCCCTCAGAATGAACTCTGCAAAGCCTGTTGCAATTGGTATTGCGCCTGCAAGCGCTAGGCCAGCTGCAAACCCCATCAGATGTTGCTCAGCTATACCAACATTGAAGTGCCTATTCCTAAATCTTTCCTTTCATCAAACACCGCAGCTCTTGTTGATAATCCCACACCAGCCGTTACAATAACCGTCCCATTAGGCCCCCAGCCTTGACAAGTGGCCTGCTAAACTTCTCTCTAAAACTCCTATAGCTAGGCATCCCCGGCTCCCACAGCAAAAGCCCTTCCCACTCAGCATAGTGATTGGTGTTTCTAGAAGCTGCCCTCCCCCTCCTCTCAGTCTCTGCAAGGAACGCTACTATAGAACCCTCCAGCCAACAGCTCTCCAGATAAGCGGCATGCGGTCCTTAGGCCTTAACCTCCTTCACACTTCCATCATGGTGATAGCCATTCCAATCAACAATAGCAACTAAGTTATTGAGCTTTAGTGTAGCGGCGTGTGTTACTGCTTCCCAAACCTGACCCTCATCAAGCTCGCCATCACCTACAACAACGTATACTCTGCCACGACCACCTACAGCTTTAATCCAAGCAGCAATTCCAACACCAATACCAGGTCCCTGAGCTAAGCTACCCGTCGCAACATCTATGCCAGGTACTGTAGCTCAGGGTGGTTTTGAAGGACAGAGCCTGTAGAGTTGATCTTTATGAGCTTATCCTTTGGAATCACGTCAAGCTCTGCAAGTACTGCATAGAGAGCTGGCGCACCATGGCCTTTACTGAGTATTAGCCAGTCTCTATTAACAAGGTTTTCAGAAGATCTCTTGAGTAGCTGCAGTGTGGCTATTGTTTCGAGAAGAGGTAAGCGATAAGTCTATATGGATATGCTTATCGTGTTGGTACATCATTAACAGGTTTTTCCTAGCCTCCTCAACTGAATTAACTAAACGCTCGACTTCAGCTAGCTCACGGACGTTCGGTATTGGCTTTGCATCACCCTTTACCAAATGTTGATTTGGAGTACAAATTCCATTTAGAACACCAGTGAACCAGCTTAGTTTTGCAACCTATTTAAAAATTTTCGCTTAGACGAGCTATGTTGAGTGCTGTACCCATGGAGCGTCAGCAAGTTCGAATATCTTAAGAGGATTTCTCATGAGTGTGGTACCGATGAGGCAAGCGTTAGCACCGCTCTTTACAAGTAGTTGAATGTCTCTTAAGCTCTCTATACCACTCTCTGCAACTCTTATACATCTCTTTGGAACCTTCTCCAATACTCTAGCAGCTTTCTCTATAGATACCTCCAAGGTCTTTAGGTTCCTGGCATTGACACCTATGATCTTAGGTGCTAGGGTCAGTGCCTTTTCAAGGTCGCTTTCCTCATGAACCTCTACAACAACTTCTAGCCCTAAGCTATTTGCAAATTCATACAGCTTCTCAAGCTCTTTATCCGAAAGTATGGATGCTACCAACAGGATTGCATCTGCACCGAGGCTATATGCAGTCTCTATCTGCTTTTCACACACAATAAAGTCCTTCATCAGTACCGGTATGCTTAGCATTGAAGTGGCGTAGACGAGATCCTTGTAGGAGCCTTCAAAGTAGAGCTCTTCGGTAAGTATACTTATTCCAGTAGCGCGCCATCTAACTATGTTTATGTAGTCGTGAAGTGAGATGCTTGAGCTGAGGCCTGATGGTGATCTCCTCTTGTACTCAGCTATTATTGCAAGCCTGCTAGCACTATTTGCTCGTTCAATGCTTTTAGAGAGGCTGTGCAAAGGCCTAGACCTCTCCATTCTCATAGCAGGTCTGCGCATATTGTGCTTAATGACTTGGCTAATCCAGTCAGCAAGGTGTTCAGACATATCACTTACACCAGGTCTAGGAAGTTCTTCAGTATTGCCTTTCCGAGTACTGTACCCACACTTTCTGGATGAAACTGAACACCAAATACCGGTAGCTCGGTGTGCTTTACAGCCATTATCTCTCCGTCACTAAGCGATATCGCGTTAACTGTGAGAACTGGTGGTAGCTCTGCTATCACAAGGCTGTTATACCTTGTCGCCTCTATTATGTCGGGTAGCCCGGAAAAGATTCTGCTAGATCTCAGTACCTTTATCTTATCCACCTTACCGTGCATGATAACCTTAGCTCTTCTAATCTTAGCACCAAAGGCGTAGCCCACGACTTGGTGTCCAAGGCATATCCCTAGAACTGGAATCCTCCCCGCAGCCCTCTTCACAACCTCTATCGACACGCCAACATCTTCGGGTCTTTCTGGTGTTCCAGGGCCAGGCGAAATCACTATCCTGTCAGGGTTTAGCCTCTCAACAAGTTTGGGTGTAAGCTCGTCGTTCCTAATGACTATCGGCGTTGAGCCTAGCTCTGCAACCATTTGTGCAATGTTGTAGACAAAGCTATCGTAATTGTCTATTATTAGAGTCAAATCCATAGCCCCTTCACCAAGTCTCGGCCATCCTCAAGGCCTCTTTCAAAGCTGCGAGCTTGTGCTCGGTTTCTTCAAGCTCTAGCCATGGCTTTGAGTCACAGACTATGCCTGCGCCTGCCTGAATCCTGAGCAACTCATTGTACACAAATGCCGACCTAATTGCAATAGCCATTTCCCCGCTTCTGGGAGACGCTATATAGCCTACAGCACCTGCATAAGGCCCTCTCTTGAATGTTTCAAGCTCTTCTACTAAGTTCATGGCAAAAGGCTTGGGGGCTCCACTAACGGTTCCAGCTGGTAGCAGTGCTGCCAGCACGCCTATGAAATCGATTCTCTTCCTCAGCACACCCACAACCTTTGATACGAGGTGCTGGACATGGCTATACTTCTTGATGTGCATGAACTTCTCAACACTTACAGTACCAGGCACACAGACTTTTCCCAAATCGTTTCTCGCTAAGTCTACAAGCATTAGGTGCTCAGCTCTATCTTTCTCTGAATTCATGAGCTCTTCCTCAAGCCTCTTGTCCTCCTCGTGTGTTCTCCCCCTTGGTCTTGTCCCCGCAATCGGGTAAGTTTCGACAGCACCCCTACTTATCGCAAAGAGAAGTTCAGGGCTTGCCCCAACTATAGCCCTCTTCCCAATTCTTAGGAGGTATGTATAGGGCGATGGATTGATGTGCCTAAGCACGAGGTAGAGGCTCGTCAAGTCTCCTGAAATTGTGAAGCGTTCAAACCTCGACAAGACTACTTGAAAGGCATAGCCATGCTCGATGTACTCCAAAACCCTGTTAACAGCATCAACAAACTCTTCGCCTTTTAGCATAGAGTCGTAGGGCTCTGCCTTTAGATTCCTCGACACCTTTCCCCTACATAGCAACTTAGCGTCATCAACGATACTAAGAAAGACCTTACCGCTCTTGTGGTCGTAGACAGCCATGTTTTCAGGCTCAAAGAACTCTGCATAGTGCCAAGGCTCTGGGTAAGGTCTCAAATCCTTTACGTTCTCCCAAAGCCTAACAGCATCGTAACTAACGTAGCCAAACAGCGCCCTCCGCAACAAGCTGCGCTCTTCAAGCCCGCTGAACCCCTTTATGGCGCTCCTGATACGCTCAAAAGTCTCAGCATCGCTACCGCTGATAATGCTCTTTGCGCCCCAGGCAACTATGCTCAGCATACTGTCAGCAAGGTCTTCGTATACTATGAACACGTCCTCTTCATCAGCAACGCACCTCACTAATTGCTCAACCGGCGGAAATCTCTTCAAACCCTTCTCTTCCACGTCGTTACCACCTCTCTAAGCCTCCTAACCTTCTCGATATCCTTCTTCCCGGGGTAGACCTCAACGCCGCTGGAAACGTCTATCCATCCAGGCTCAAGGACGAGGTAGTCATAAACGTTTTCAACTGTTATCCCACCGCCAATGCCTGCGTCGGGGTGATAGTCGAGAAGCAGTTTCAGTTCTAGAGGGTCTGACCGCAAGCCCTTCTTTGGCGAGTCAAAGAGTATGAGGTCTGTATACATCTGAGCCTTCAGTAGATATGGCAGTGCACTGCGTGATGCTGGGACGTAGAGTATAGTCTTCTTGCCGAAGGTAGTCAAAATCTCAAGCTCTTCATCCGTTAAGACCCTGTGGATCTGCACGTAGTCAGCCTTAGATGTGGCACACGCGCTGACGTGAAACGTGACGATGACCTCCACAACAGGAGTTGACACGGCTCTCTTGACCTCTTCAACAAACTCCCTGTTAACAGACCGTGGCGATACAGGGTCTGTTATGACCCCTATAAAGTCGACACCGACATCAGCAACAGCTCTTGCATCATCTATTCTGGCTACGCCACACACCTTCAGCTTCACCCTCATGCAACCCCAGCCCTCTCAATGACCTTTCTCAGCCTAGTTATACTGCCATTGCTACTCACAATCTCTTCAATCCTTGCTATGAGTTGCGGCAAGAGCTCGCCTGCAAGCTCAGCTCCGTCTCTAAAGTCCCTTGCGTACCCAGTTAACGTCAGGGCTAGGCTTGCGTTGACCTTTACGAAGGTTGCGACGGCTTCGTCGAGCCCTTTAGAAGCCTTCAATACTCTTATGGCAGACTCTTCAGCCGTCAAGGCTGTAAGACTCTTCACAGGAACAGGCTTTACCCCAAAGTCGCTAGGCTCAAGAGTGTAGTACTCTACAGCACTCCCATCAACCTCGTAGACGTGAGTCACGGCTTCAGGGCTAACCTCATCTATGCCGGGCTCTCCATGAACAACAAAAGCCTTCTCCACGCCTAGCATGGTTAAGGCCTCTGCGACTAGCTTGGCGTAGCTTTTTGAGAACACCCCTACGACAAGCCTCCTCGGTGATGCAGGGTTTGTCAGGGGCCCAAGTATGTTGAAGACCGTCCTAATGCCAAGCACTTTCCTAACAGGCATAACCCTCTTCATTGCCGGGTGGTACAGAGGTGCAAAGATGAACACAAAGCGCGTTTTTCTCAAAAGCTCTTCAGCCTCTCTAGGCCCAACCTCAATGCGGTAGCCGAGGGCTTCTAGCACATCTGCAGAGCCGCTCCTTCCACTCACAGCCCTGTTTCCATGCTTAGCGACTGGGTGGAGAGTAGACGCTAGGAGGGCTGTGGCCGTACTAACATTAATAGTTGAAGCCCCATCGCCACCCGTCCCGACAACGTCTATGGCACTACCACCATCTATTTTTACAGCAGCTTCTCTCATAGCGCTAGCAAAGCCAGCTATCTCCTCAACGCTCTCACCCTTCATCCTGAGGCCCACTAGGATAGCAGAGACTATAGCGTCCGTCACCTCTCCACTCACTATCTTTAGTGCCAGCTCGCGAGCCTCGTCGAAACTCAGCGAAGTTCTGTTCACAACTTTCTCAAGGATAGCTCTATACTCCATCAATTACACCTCTCAGCTCTTTCACCAGCTTCTCACCAGCTTCAACGCCGCCATTATCAACAGCCTGAATGATGGCACTACCAACAGCGATACCGTCAGCACCTGCCTTCAAGACGTCAGCTACTTCGTTAAGCGAGAGCCCAAACCCAACAACAAGCTTGTTCTTAGTGAGGGGCCTAACCCTCTTCACAAGAGCTACAGGGTCTACGGGTATTGGGATACCTGTGGCAGGTCTGATGCCGTAGTAGAGGAATAGCTTCGAGAGGGGCGATACCCTCTCTATGAGCTTGTCAGGCATTGAGGGCGATGTGAATAGCGTGATTCCGACGTCTTTTGCCATCTCTAAGTACTTCTCATAGGAGTCAACGTAGTCTATCAGTAGGTCTGGCAGTAGCAGAGAGTCTACGCCTATGTCCACCAGCCTACGTACAAAGTCTCTAAAGACCTTCTCAAACTCTTCTAAGTAAGCCAACACAACTATTGGCAGCTTAGTAGCACTCCTCGCTTCTTTCAGTAGCGCCCAGTAGTCAACGTCGAGCCTCTTGACATGCTCATAGCTCCTCCTAATCAAGGGCCCATCATACTTTGCAAACCTCGGTGGAATCCCAAGCTCAATAACATCAGCACCAGCACTCTCAACACCTTTAAGCAGTTCTAGAAATAGCTTTGGTACTGGGTAACCTATTGTGAGGTAAGCTACGAGGAGCCTCATGGAGATCCCCACGAATCTGTAGCTTTCTAAGCAATGGCTACCAGGCTTTTGTGTCTCTGCATCATGTTCCTGTAGTTCTCTATATCGAGTAGCCCGTGACCGCTCACGCTGAGCACTATCGTTGGCTTTTCACCTCTCTTCCTAGCCTCTAGAGCAATGTCTATGACGGCCTTTACGGCATGAGCAGATTCTGGTGCTGGCACGATTCCCTGTACTCTCGCAAACAGCAGTGCTGCTTCAAGAACTTCCTTCTCGCTATACTCAACCCACTTAACAACGCCTTCAGAGATTAACAGGCTTAGGCTTGGAGCCAGCCCGTGGTACCTCAGCCCGCCTGAGTATATTGGTGGTGGCACAAAGTCTTTTCCAAGTGTTATCATCTTTAGTAGTGGGAGCAGCCCTGCTGTATCTGGGTAATCGTATCTGTACTCGCCTTTGCTAAACTTGGGCACCTCAGAAGACCCCGCAGCAATGAACTCTACCTTCTTGTTGTTTTTCAGCCCGATGAATGGGTACACAAGGCCTCCAAAGTTACTTCCACCCCCCACACAAGCGACGAGCACGTCAGGCTCCTCACCGATAATTTCGAGCTGCTTCATAGCTTCTAAGCCTATTACCGACTGGTGCGTGAGGACAAAGTTCATTACACTTCCCATGACGTACCTGCAGCCATTTTCAAGGGCGTACTCAATGGCTTCACTAATGGCTACACCTAGCGACCCAGGGTGGTCAGGGCACTTTTCAAGAACTTCCCCACCAATTTTTGTCAGCTTTGAGGGGCTTGAAACGACCCTGGCACCGTAAAACTCCATTAAAGCCCTCCTACTAGGCTTTTGCTCATAACTAGCCCTGACCATGAAAACAGTTGCACCAACTTTGTATAGGGCAGAGGCTAGCGCTACTGCGGCACCCCACTGCCCAGCTCCAGTCTCTGTAGTTACATGGTTAATGCCTTCGCTATGAGCGTAGAACACTTGCGGAACAGCTGTGTTAACCTTGTGAGAGCCTGTAGGTAGAGCACCTTCGAACTTGAAGTATATTCTTGCAGGAGTCTTGAGGCGTTCCTCTAGCGCCTTGGCTCTGAAGAGAGGCGTTGGCCTTCCAAGAACCTCATATTTCTCCCTAACCTCTTCGGGAATCTTGATGAACCTATCTACAGTGAATTCCTGCCTTAATGCCTTTCTAGGCAATACATTTCTAAGCAAGTCAATTCTGGAGCTCGTTTCTTGCGGGTCTATTGGCGGTGGTAGTGGTTTAGGCAGGTCAGGGACTACGTTGTACCAGTGGGTGGGAAGAACTTCGGCTAGGAACTTCTTGGGGATATCTACCATTGGCTCATATGCATCCCCCGCACAGGATGTAGTAGCATGTTAGAAGGATTTAAATGCTTTTCGTTTAAACAGACTGTATAAGCACGCCATGCTTTACTGCTTTCAGAGCAATGGTTGAGTGTTCAAGTGCTGTTGGTGCTAGGCTGTAAAAAGCGTAGCGATTATTTATTGTGAGTGTTTAGCGAGACGCTCTTAAGCACTTTGAGTAATGCTATGTAACACAGAGATAGACTGTACCAGCGAGCATGGATACTAAGCGAGCTGAAATACGAGCTCTGGAGAACACACTTGTATGTATGAGGAATCTTTCAGATAGCATATAGATATCTAATACCGGCAATAAGAAAGTTGTAGATAGAACAGCTAGAAAAGATAAAGGTATAGATTTCCATCAATTTCTATCAAATACATGAGAAAATAGATAGAATAGCTCTATATGCATTATCAAACAGATATCTGTGCTCTACACATAAAGCCATAGAACGATATATAGATATTTCTATTTCGATATTTCTATTTCAAAGTGTAATCAAAGTGTAATATATGTTCAAATCTATTTTCACAACAAAAAGTTATTAGCCTGATATCTCTCATCTCTCATTTAATAGAGGTGAAACTAAGTGTATAGTTTACATCCATATAAACTTGCTGAAGGAGTTT
>Ga0105154_1000534_pt1 | contig 16259 bp, 13 predicted proteins | sample SSWtaG_FD_89672 | JGI IMG/M metagenome (GOLD analysis project Ga0105154, IMG submission 89672) | Hot spring microbial communities from Sandy's Spring West, USA to study Microbial Dark Matter (Phase II) - SSWsed_matched | ecosystem: Environmental > Aquatic > Thermal springs > Hot (42-90C) >... | reverse complement strand
CTTTAAAACTTTCCAATTCTGCTTTTTTCTCTGCAAGCTCTTTCAATTCTTTCTCTAGTCTTTTTAGCATTTCCATGTAGCTCTCGCGGGTCTCATTGAGTATTTTTACGAATTCGTCTCGCGCCGTAGAAAGCGTGGTTGACGTCGAATCCTCTAACCGTCTCAATGTCCCCATGTAGCTTGAATGAGTTTCGCTGAGTATTTTTGTGAACTCGTCGCGTGTTATATTGAGTGTGTTTGATGTTGTATCTTCTAGTCTTTTTAGCATTTCCATGTAGCTCTCGCGGGTCTCATTGAGTATTTTTACGAATTCGTCTCGCGCCGTAGAAAGCGCTGAAGCGATATCCTTTAGCTCATACACAGCCTCTGTTTTAGCGTTCAATTCGTTGACGGTTTTCACCAAGTTTTCGATAATATTCATTATGTTAGATTCTTTATCAGATAAAGATTCACTCCATCTTTTCAATTGTTCTTCAAGTTCTTTCAGTTTAGCTTCCCGCTCCGCAAGCTCCTTTTCACGTTCTTCAATCGCTTTGACTTTAGCTGCTGCACTCGCGTACTCGTCCACAGCCTTTGTGTACCTTTCTGCAGCCTCTACGAGTGCTCTCGCGCCTCCTACGAGCTCCTCCTCCCACCTAGCGCTAGCTTTTCCGGTCTCTTCAAGGATCCTTTTAAGTTCGGCTAACGTTTCGGCGCTCGCTTGGAGCGCTGGTGTCAAGCGCTCGTTCAGTACTTCCAAGCTTTTCGTTAGGTCGCCCGAGACACGGCTCAGCTCGGCAACCCCCGCCTCCAGTTTTGAACTCGCATCCGCCAGCTTTGCAGCGTTTTCCTCCAACCTAGCTCGAGCACCTTCCAGCTCCCCCCTCTGCCTTTGAAGCAAATCGACGAGGTCTGCCAGAATAGCTCTCTGCTCGTCCAGCAGAGCTACGAGCTGCGCCTGCATCGCCCTGAGCGATTCCGCTACTCTAGCACCTACCGCATCGCTTTGCTTAGAAATTAGAGAGTTTATCTCCTTGCTTAACTGTTCCAATCTGTTCACCAGCTCGGCCGCGTCAACCTCTCTCCGTCTACCCAGCATGCACCTCAAAGTTCCTCTTACACAGATCTTAATTATCTTATCGCTGATTAGATGCCCGCGAGCGCTAGTACCTAACTACGGCTTAAGCGCCCGCTAAAGCGAGTATTCGGAGAATACCCCAGTCATAACAGAGAGAACGGTGGGCTACCTAAACAGGACCCTAGATGGTTATCATGCTCGTGCGTCTCGCACTGCTGTTGATAGCGTTGCTAGCAGCTGGAGCTGCAGCGTTAGCTGAGCCGCCCAAGCTGTTCGTGGTCGAAGTGAAGTATTGGAAGGTTGGCGGAGAGTACACTAGCGATTTCCTCCTTTTAGAGTGGCGGAAAGGTTGCAAGCTGGAGCTGAGCCCACCGAGGGATGCGCTAGGCGTTCTAGTGAGAGTGGACGCGCCTACTCCCTTCAAGCCCTCCGGGGTCGCCGTAGACGGTGTAGCGATGGTGCCTAAGGTGGATGAAGGGGTTATCGTGGTTGAGGATTTCGCGTGGATCAACTTTACCAGGCTTGGTTTCGTGCCCAAAGAGCTCTCTATAAGCTTCGCAGAGTACGCCGCGAAACCCCCAGTGTACGCTTTAAACGATAAGGAAGGTGAGCACGTGTGGGGTTACCTAGTAAGCTCTCTCCTGAGGAACACCAGCGTGATCGGTCTCCTTGCAGGGTTGAAGCTCACGGTTACAGCATGCGAACCGATTAACATACCTCTTTCTACGGGGAATGTGACGCTGTGGAGCGCTTCCTTCCTAGCTGCAGCGGAAGCGCTTCAACCCTTAATAAAGCAGCTACAGAACGCGGCAGTGGAGCTTAGAGCAGCCCCCCTCTACTACCTAACGGATGTCAAAAAGGCATCGAGCGCGATGTACATCTACGCGAACCTGCCGGCTGTGTGTCAGCTCGAACTCCAGGGCTACACCGTAGCGGATGACGCGCTGGGCCGAGCGCTCCCCGGCAACCCAGCGCTGCTGCGAGCGCTCCCTGGTTTCAAGCTGGCAACAGGCGCTTGCAGCTTCGACGTCGTCAACCCTGGGCCTTACGACTACGTCGTCGAAAATAACCGAGTGGCTGCGGGTCGGCGCGCCACAATAACCATCTCACGATCGAGCGGCGCGGTTACAGCAACTGCGTACAGGAGGGGGGTTTCGGCGTACAACCTGAGCCTATACGGGTACTCGCCGACGGTGGTGCTGCCTATCTACAGCTACCGTGTATTGGTGGACGTTGTCGACGCGAAAGGCGAACCTGTGAACAACGCGACGGTCTTTCTGATAGGTGTTGGGAGCGCGGTGAGAGATTTCGCTTACGTGGTGAAAGGCTCTTGCGTTTTTGAAGCTGTACCGCCAGGCGAGTACCTAGTCAGCGTGCTCGCGGGCAACCGGGAAGTGGGGCGTGCCGGCCTGAGGGTCGGAAGCGGAGACGCGCACTTGACCGTGAACACAACTCTTGTGGATTTCGAAGTAACGGTGGTGTACCCAAATGGAGACAGGGTTGCCGGCTACGCGGTCACGCTGAAGGATGAGCGTGTACAGTACGCTTCACGAGACGTCGGTGGGAAGGCCCGTTTCGAAGATATCCCAGCTGGGCGCTACAGCTACGTGATATCCAAGGAGGGTGTTGCAATCGCCGAGGGTGTAGTCAACGTCGACGCGAGCTCAAGCAGCTACGTGATCGTATCGAACTTGACTAGAGTTTTCGTGAAGATCGTAGACTTCTTCGGGAGGCCTATAGCCCGAGCTCTCATCGAGGTGAAGGGGTCCGTAGAGCTCTCGGCGAGGACGGGCGACGACGGAATAGCAGCTTTGGACCTAAAGCCGGGTCTCTACGAGATTGTGGTGCCGGAGCTTGGGCTCCGTTCAACGCTCGAAGTGAAAGGTAGAGGCTCTTACGTCGCTTTCAGCTTTGTGCCGCGCGAGCTCTACCTAGCCACCGGAGCTCTCGCTATTATAGCCGTAGCGGTCGCTATCTTCCGAAGGAGAAACGCCGGGATTGAGGTTCTGGAGTTAGAAGAGTGAAGGATTGTGGCTGCGTTAAGCTCAGCTGTTTTAAACGCTCTCAAGCGGTCCCTTTTCATACCTCGCTCGGCCCGCTTTGACGCTAAGCTTAAAAGTCCCTGAAGGCGCAAGGATAGCTCGGGAGCCCCGCTTCCCGAGCATTCCGGGCGCGGGGACCACGCCCCGCGTAGCTCAGCGGTAGAGCGGCCGGCTGTAGCTGGTGCCCGCAGCGATCGGCGCAGCGCGCTGGGAATGAAGCTGCGGCAGCCGGCGGGGACCGGCAGGCCCCCGGTTCGAAAGGAAGCGGGGCTCCGAGCCATCGCTCGCTTTTTAACCGTTTTAGCCGCGGAGTTTTGCTGACTATGTCGGCTTCGAGGAGCGAATACAGGCGTCTCGTGAAGGTTGGCAACAGCATCTACGTGTCTCTGCCGCGTGGATGGGTTGAAAGCAAAGGGCTCGGGTCCGGGAGCATGGTGGTGGCGGAGGTCGTTGAAGGTGGTTTGCTTTTGAAACCGTTAAAAGGTGAAAGTGAGAAAGCAAAAGCGAGGAGGATCGAAGGAGGCAGCGCGCGGGATGTGATAAAAGCTTACCTAGCCGGCTACGAGATCATTGAGGTGGAAAAACCGGCGAACGACCTGCTGAAAGGTGGTCTCGAAAGGCTACTGAAACTTCTTGTAGGACTCGAAGTCGTCGATGAAAGCGATAAAAAACTCGTCTTGCAGTGCTTCGTTAGAGACGGGTACGACGTGAAAGGTGTTCTCTCCAGGATGGATTCGATCTCTAGAAGCATGTACATTGATGCTTCTGCCGCTCTCGAATCCGGCGATACCGCAGCTCTAGAGTCGGTCAGGAGCCGCGACGATAGGCTGGACAGGCTCTACTTCCTGGCAGTGCGTTTGATACGGAGTGCTATACAGTCACCCGTTGTGAGCGGGCAGGAGCGTTTGTTCCTGGTAGATGCCAGGCTGGTGGCAAAGCTCCTGGAGGAGATCGGCGATGAAGCCGAGCGCATGACCTACTCTACACCAGCCTCAGGGCTGACTGAGACCGCGAAGGTTGTTGCGAGATGTCAAGAGGCTGTAATCTCCAGCTTCCTCCGCGAAAGAGCGGAAGTGGGGTGCGCGGAGGTTCTACAGTCAATTAGCAATTCAAACATTAGTGAGGGGGCTCGGAATCATCTGTTCAAAATAAGCAAGCTAGTAATGGATCTATCTGAACTTGTCTGATAGAACTTAAAAGTAAATTTAACAAAATAATAACCGGTTATCTTCCCTAACCTACCACTCTTCCTCCTCTTCCTCCTCCCACTCCTCTTCCTCCTCCTCTTCCTCCCATTCTTCGAGCTCTTCTTCCTCCTCTTCCTCCTCCCACTCCTCTTCCTCCTCGAACTCTCTTAGCTTTTTCATGGCTTGTCCAGGAAAGTAGTTCTCCGGGGGTTTAAATATTTTAACGCTCACCATCGGTTGAGTACCCGCCGGATTGTTCCATACTTTCAAGGGTGCAGTCGCCTTCAGCGTCATCTTCCTTTCTTGCCAGCTAAAAGGTGGTTTACACGTACGCGTAAGGGCTAAAAAAGCCAGAAACTTTCGAGAAGAAGGGTGGTGCACTTTGTTTTGGAGGAAACTCTCTCACGCTGATTACAGAGTTTTGCTCTCTATTCCGCGTGCACTCAGCTACTCGGACGCGGCGAAGGTTGCGGGGATTTCCTCCTCTTACGCGAGCTTAAAGATTCGAAAGCTAGCCGAAAACGCGTGGTTGAGGTTTTGGGTCGAATATAGGGCTATAGGGTTATCTCCAACGTATGTTCTTTGCAAGTACTCTCCGAGCTTTCTCACTATAGCTTCGAGAGTTGTGCTTCCGTACGTGAAGGTTGTAAGAAAGATTTGGAGTAGCGAAGGGGCAAAATTGCTTATAGAGGCTACACCGCCCGCGGGATTCGAACGGCGTTTCGCGTACACCTTGCCGGTAGCGGTCGAGAATGTGTGGGTGGGGGAATGGGAGGCTCGATACGTTCCTTGCGATAGCCGGCTTGTAGCTCATACGGGGTCTTCCCTTGAAGTGCGATGGGACGAGCTTCCTGAAGCCGTGCGAGACACGCTGCCAGAACCGGACACGAGCTTACATGCTTATCAATCCATCGATAGATTGGACCTGTTGATACTTAGGGAAAAAGAAGAATACTGTTTTAATAATCTTAGCAGAATAGGAGAGAAAATAAAGATTGCACAACAGTTAGTTTCATATCATTTCAGGAATCATTTGAAACCCATTTGGAAATCGAACTACGTGGAGCCGAGGAAACCTGAGTTCCCTGTAATCTACAAAGTCGAGATGGAGAACACTAGAGCTGCGCTATCACTCCTTACGGCTTTATCTAGGATACCCTTACTGATAAACGCTTTCGCAATTCAAGGTAGCGAGCATACGATCGTAATGCTTTTGGACGTTCCTCCGACCGACCTAGCTAAAATGCACACAGGTCTTTTCTCCATCGATGGAGTGCGCAAAGCTGAGTTACTCGCGTTTGTCGACGGCTCGGATCCGATATACTATGGTTTGACCGCGCACCTTGGTTTACAAGATGAAGTTTGGACGCTAGAACCTTTAGAAGAGGCGATCGATACAGCGTTAAAGAAAGAGTAGTTTTTCAAAGTTTCGTTAAGCTGGTTAGAAAATCGCTATGTTTGCTTTTAAATGACCTATAAATACTTCTTAAAAATTCGATTTCGCTTTCGTCGAAAAACTTTTCTAGAATGTTATCTTGAGAATCTATCCTTTTCAGTACTAGATCCAGCCATTCAGAGATACTTTTTCCATTATACGTCTTTTTGAGAGCCTCAATCTCGCCCAAAACCTTGCTACCTTCACGAAAAATAACTTCCCCGATTGAAACCCATGAGCTCTTCACTCTGTCAGCTAGCCTCGCGGCTTCCACAAGCCCTTTCTCTGACAACTTGAAGAGCTTGTAGTCAGCCCCAGCCTTCCCTTCGTTCACCACTCTGACTAAGCCCTCGCTTACCAATCCCTTAATTGCGCTGTGGAGCTCGGGCGAGAAGAACGATAGCAGGAGAGGCTTGAAGGAAAAAGGTGGAACTGCCATCATCGAGAAAGTCGTGTGGAAGCACTCCTCACCTTTAACAGGGCTCTGTCCATCAGCGTTAAGTAGGAGGAGCGCCCACTCGCGCGCTTCCAAGCTTAGCAGGTGCATTCCCATCTCTTTGGCGACCTCGTACTTCCAGCTCGCAACTGACCGTGCCACGGCTTCAAATGCTCACGTTAAAACTATTTTTCTATGCAGCTCAGCCCCGCGGGTTTCTCCTCATCGCCGTGTGAGCTCGGGCGTCTCCACCCTCATCACCAGAGTTGGAAGGATTGTTACAACTCGTATACGTTTTGCATGGCACGCTAAATTGGTTCCCTCCTGCAGAGTTAAACGTTGTGCATTTCACGCTAAGCACTTGTAGGCATAATGCGGGAGGTGTAGAGGTGCTGAACGAGGAAATGGCTGAAGTTCACAAGCTCCAGTTCAAGGTGCGCGTGGGAGGGTGCGTACTATCTAGCGAGCGTACGTGGGGGGAGGTCCTCCAGCTCAAGGAGGTGGTGAAAGCTTTCAGTCGGTGGGATCCCCAGGAGAGGCAGTGGGTTGTTAGAGTCGAAGGTTTGCTGAAGAACTCGGCTGCGAGAGAATTCATCTCGAGGGTTTTCGGCGATTCTGGTTCGAAGCTCATTGAAGAAATCTTGAAAGAAGATAGGAACTTAAGGGACACTGAAGCAGAAAAGGGGCTTCTTCTTTTGCTTCCAAACAGGCTTGACACTTTATGCAGAGAGTTCCTGAGGCGGTGTTCGAGACCGGATCCTCGGACCGTTAAGGGGGAGCCTGTGAACTACGTTGCGGTGGACCTAGGAGCGGCTATCGACTTGATGGTAGAGTGGGGCGCTGAACCCGAGAAAGCTCCTGAAGCGCTGCTTGACTTTCTCTTACATACGGACCCTCTGCTGAGCGGCAAGCAGGTTGGGCTTGTTAAGAACCCCTCTTGGAGCGTTGCCCCACCTCCAGGGGTTGTGGTCGTAAGGGAAGGGGGGGTTCGTGGAGCTTTGGCAGTCTTTCCCCGCCGGTTAACAAGTGTGGAGCTAGCGGAGCTGCAGGATGCGTTATCAGTCGAGTACTACAAGCAGAGGATTGTTGAAAGCGGTGTTGAGCTTGTAGCCACTAAGCTCCGCATCGCGAACCTCATCACCGATCGAGTGGTAAGAATACCTTATTCCCTTGTGCCGGTCTTAGAGAGCTTCGCGGAGCGCGTGGGCTTCCGCGTAGTGGAGGAAGTGCGATGGCCTCTAGAGGAGTTAAGAATCCCTAAAGTGACCTTTTCACTCTACTCTTTTCAAGAGGAGGCGTTGGAAGCTTGGAGAAGAGCCGGTCGCAGAGGCGCCATCGTAATGCCAACAGGCGCAGGGAAAACATACGTCGGGCTCGCTGCGATAGCAGAGCTGAAGGTGCCGACGCTCATATGCGTTACAACGGTAGAGCTAGCTAGGCAGTGGGCGAAGAGAGTCTCGGAGTGCTTAGGGATGAGCGCCGGCTTGCTCGTGGGTGGCGAAAAGGAGCTGCGCCCGGTAACTGTGGCAACCTACCATAGCGCAGCGAGGAGCATAGAGGAGATTTACGATAAGTTCGGTTTCGTAATATACGACGAAGGGCATCACCTTCCGGCCGAAACATTCAAGGAAATAGCTTTGAAGGTGAAAGCCAAGTTCAGCTTGGTTCTCTCCGCCACACCTGAAAGGTCGGACAGGAACGAAGCGCTAATCTACAAGGTTGGGGGCAACCCCGTGTACTCAACCTCTTACTTTAAGCTCGTGCTCAGGGGGCTCCTGGCGCCATTGCAGCTGGAAAAGATATCTGTAGAACTCGACGCTGAAGAAGCTAACGAGTACGCGAGAGTCGCTTCCAGCGCGGTCGGTCCCCGCCAAGCGTCTGAGCTGATAAAGGTGGCCGCAAAAGCGAAAGCGAAGCTTCGAGCTCTGAAAGATATCGTTGGCGACGAAAAGGGGAACATTTTGGTCTTCTGCCAGTACCTCGATCAGGCGGAAGCCGCTTACAGCGCTGTCAGGGAAGTTGAGAACCGGTGCGCGCTCATCACTGGCGATACCCCAAAGAGCGAGCGTTTAAGAGCGTTCGAGCTATTCCGGCAGGGGCTTATTCGAGTCATAGTCTCAACTACCGTGCTGGATGAAGGGGTTGACGTGCCCGATGCTGACGTGGCAATCGTGCTTTCGGGGTCTGGACAAGTAAGGCAAATGGTTCAGAGAATAGGCAGAGTGCTTCGTTGGACACCCGGCAAAGTGGCTAAAGTTTACGAGGTGGTAGCAGCTGGCACTATCGAAGAAGCGCTTTCGCGCTCAAGGTCCGTGTTCAAGCTACTAAGCAAAAGGGAGGTTGACGCGGCGTTGTGGTTGGCTCAGGCTGTCTACTCCAAGATGCGAGATATCGTGGAAGAGTACGAACGCGCTCCGCGCTCTGAAAGAGAAAAGCTGTTAGAAGCTGCTAGGACCATTTACTCTCAACTGGCGGCGGAGGTTGCACGGGAAATGTCGCTTCTGGCTTTCTGGATGTAGGAACAATGCGCTAGGCTAGCAGTTACAGCTGAAAGCCTCGCCCTGAAGGGCGGGGAGGAGGTCAGCGCGGCTTAACGGCAGCCCTACTAATAGGCGCGGGCCACGTACACCATGTAGCGTGCGCGGTCTTCGCACCAGGCGCAGCGGCCGTAATCGCCTTCTACATGATCTATTTCCGTTCCTCTGACGCGGAGCCCCTCAATTTCTGCTTTCATGCTCTCTACGCACTCCTCGCGGCCGCAGAAAGGCATGAACACTATCTTTCCCTCTTTCACAGCTTTGGCTACCTCCTCCTTGCTCGAGGCCTTCACCAGCCTTGACTCAAAGTATTCTCTAGCTTTCTTCTTTAGGTTTTCAAGGATATCGTCTCTTAGCCTCGCCACTGCGTCGAGCAGCTCGTCATCCTTCACGGAGAGCCTCTTCCTGAGATCTCTTCTGAAAAGCGTTACATACCCCCCTCCAACCTCCTTCTTTCCTATTTCTACTCGCAGCGGCACGCCTCTAAGCTCCCAGTCGTTGAACTTCCAACCTGGAGTCCGCTCCCTAGCATCCAAGTACACCCTGTAGCCGGCTTTTGCGAGCGCGTCCTTAACACGTTCGCTTTTATCCATAACCGCCTCCCTTTCTTCACCATAATAAATAGGCACGATCACAACCTGTACGGGCGCAACATCGAAGGGTAAAACCAGCCCCTTGTCATCCCCGTGAATTGCTATTAAAGCCGCAACTATCCTCCACACTCCGGGACCGTAGCACGTCTGCCAGACGTGCTGACGCCTACCCTGGTCGTCGAGATAAGTTATGCTGAACGCCTTCGCGAAGCGCTGACCCAGGTCGTGGGTTGAAGATATCTGCAAAACCCTCCCGTCAGGCAGTAACGTATCCGCAGCATATGTATCTTCAGCACCGGCGAACTTGTCCCACGGCGGCCTCCGCAGGAAGAGGAAGGGGATCGCGAGCTTCTCCCAAACTACCTTCCTCGTGTTCTCCATGTCCTCCCTTATCTGCTTCAGCGCTTCCTCCCTAGTAGCGAAGGCGCAGTGCGCCTCAATCCACAGGAACTCCCTACCGCGGATGAAAGGTCTCGTAGCCTTCTCGTACCTGTACACAGACACGCTCTGGTAGAGCTTCAGCGGCAGATCCCTCCAGCTCTGCACCCACAGCGAATACATCGAGTAGAACGCGGTCTCCGAGGTCGGTCTTAACGCTAAGCGTCTATCCAGCTTCTCTCCGCCAGCTTCAGTCACCCAGAAGACCTCCGGCTTGAAGCCTTCCACATGCTCCCTCTCCTTTTCTAAGTACTCTTCCGGGATAACTAGCGGGAAGAGAACCGGCTCGTGACCTGTCCTCTCCAGCTCCTCCTCGAAGAGCCTGTAAATCTGCCGGATGATCCTCATCGCCCAGGGTCTGTGGACGACGAAGCCTTGAACCCCGTACCTTACATCGACTAGCTCCGCTTTCGTAATCACCTGGGTGAACCACTCGCTAAAGTCCTCCTCCTTCCTAACGGTTATACCTAGCTCAACACGTTCGTCCTTTTTACTGGTCAGGAAGGCTCATCCCGGGTCACCGCCCTCGAAGGCTAGCTGCGCGGGGTTTAAAAAATGCGCGGCAATAAAGCGTCCGGCTGCCCCGTGAATCTCAAAGAGCTTCTCAAGGGTTTTCTAGGCGCAGAGGTAAAGTATGTTCCGTCAAGTTTCGACATTATCGGATCCCGAGAGGGTGCAGTCGCCGTTCTGGAGTTTCCCGAGGGTACACCCGACCGCGTGAAAAAGGCGGTTGCAGAGGCTATCATGAAGCTACATAGGAACGTTCGTGTAGTCCTAGCTAAAGCATCCGAGAGGAAGGGACCTTACAGGGTCAGGAATTACGAGGTGCTAGCTGGCGGAGGGAGCACAGAGGTCGTGCACGTAGAGCACGGTGTGCGCTTAAAGCTCGATCCAACGAAGGTATATTTTTCACCGCGAGAAGCCACGGAGAGGGTTAGGGTGGCCAGCCAAGTGAAGCCCGGTGAAACCGTCATGGTGATGTTCGCCGGCGTGGGGCCTTACGCGCTGATGATAGCGAAAAAGCAGCCGCTCGTTGAAAAAGTGGTAGCCATCGAGCTGAACCCCGAGGCGTACCGCTACATGGTCGAGAACGTGCGCTTGAACAAGCTCGAGGGCAAGGTTGTGCCTGTGCTGGGAGACGTGAAGACGGAGGCTAAGCGCTGGTACGGGACCTGCGACAGGGTGGTGATGCCCTTGCCTAAAGGCGCTCATGAGTTCTTGGACAGGGCCTTTCTATGCCTGAAGCGGGAGGGTGGGGTGATACACTTTTACCACTGGGCACCCGAGCGTGACCTATTCAGCGAGGCCTACAGGCTTCTCGAGCGAGAAGCTGCGCTCAGGGAGATGAGTGTTCGCATCCTCGACGCGCGCATAGTGTCGGAGTACGCACCCCGCGTCTACAAGGTGTGCATTGACGCGCTGGTGGAGCCAGAAGCTTAGCAGATCCTTCGCTAGCGCCCCTTCAGCGAAAAAAGTTTTATGCCGTAACTGCAAACCTGAACGATGTCGTTAGAGCGTTTGAGCATTATATTCAGGCTTTATGATGTCCGCGGTATCTACGGTAGCGATCTCGCCCCGGAGGTTATGGCTAGGATCGGGCTCGCGTTGTCCCATTACTGGAGGGGGGAATACGCTGTGGGGATGGATACCCGATTGAGCTCCCCACCCCTCCACCTCGCTCTGGCATCGGGGATCTTAGCCGGAGGCTCGAATGTGGTGGATTTAGGTACTGTGCCTATCGGAGCTGCTATGTACGCGACGCTGCACAAGGGCTACGCGGCAGCCTACATAACAGCATCCCACCTGCCGCCGGAGTGGAACGGCGTCAAGCTCTTCAAGCAGGGCGGAGACCCTATGGTAGGAGACGAGATACAGAAGCTGCGTGAGATCTTCTTTTCAGCCGAGCTGAAACCTCGCGAACCGGGACACCTTGCGCGCCTGGAAATTCTGCCCGAGTACGCGCGGTTCCTGAGGTCTAAAGCCGCAGCCTCAGGTCTCCGGATCGTTGTAGACTGCGGGAACGGTGCCGCTTCTCTCATCGCTCCACGCCTACTTCGGGATCTGGGTCACGAGGTTTACGCATTAAACGCGGATGTTGATCCCCGCTTCCCGGGAAGGGGCTCGGAGCCCACACCAGATCGCTTGAAGGATCTGGCCGCTGAAGTTGTGAGGCGACATGCCCACTTCGGAGTTGCCTTCGACGGCGACGGCGACCGCACGGTTTTCGTAGACGACACCGGTAGGGTCCTTACAGCTGAGCAGGCTGCGGTCGTTATGCTTGAAGGCATGGGCTACGGGGATGTCGTAGCCAATGTGGAGTGCTCTATGGTGCTCGAAGAGCTCGTGGAGTCTCGCGGCTATAGGGTCCGTTGGGTTCCAGTAGGCAGGACGTTCATGGTGAGGGAGATCGCCAAGAGCGGGGCGTCGCTCGGCGTAGAGAGCAGCGGCCACTACGTAGTGTGGAAGAACGCCAATATGGACGACGGCCTTCTTACGATGCTCTACTTCGCTGAGGCAGCCGCGAAACTGGGAAGGATCTCGGAGGTGGTCCCGCCCCAGTACCCGATAGTCAGGAGGAGGGTCGAGGTGCCTGACGAGCTGAAGTTCCGCGTCGTTGAGGAAATGCGGAAGGAGCTTGAAAGGAAGTACAAGGTCAGCACGCTAGACGGCGTGAAAGCGGTAACGGAGGACGCGTGGGTTCTGATAAGGGCGTCCAACACAGAACCCCTGATCAGGGTAACCTGTGAAGCCAAGCGCCGAGAAACCGCTGAGCGTTTAGCCGACGAGTACGCGGCGAAGGTCAGAGAAGTCGCTGAGCATCTCAGCCGCCGCAGCTGAGGTCAACTTCGCAGCGCACACTTCCCTCAGCCTCTGTGACGCAATCCTTGATTTCTGTGAGGTTGCTTGTATCCAGTATCCTGTGAGAGCAGCCGGTGTAGAGCACTAACGTGCTGTTGACCTCTATCAAAGGTTCTCCTCGCTGTGTTAAAGGAGCTCCTCCTTTCTCTAACCTCACCCTGTACTTGCCGTCGACCACCAAGCAGCCGGTCACGAAGAGGTTTGGTGGAGGTGGGAGCGACGAGTTGTAGTCCTCTGGAGCAGCGAAAGCGTAAACATCTACGTGGGACGCTCCTTTAGCCCAGCCGTAAACTTCGACCAATTTACCTTTGTCAACCACGCGGAGCAGGGGAACCACCTTTACGGAAGAAGCGTTCAGCAGGAGGGCGTAAACCTCCGAAGACCCTTTCAGCCCTTTCACGAGGTAAGCTTCGCCGGCTCCCGGCTCGAGCTCCAGAACCACCACTGTATAGCTGCCGCTACCGTACGTTTTAACGCCAGCGAGCTTGTAGGAGCCGAGCCAAACGAGAGGCGTCTCGCCCTCTTCAAAAAGGAAGCAGCTCTGTAGCTGCGTCAAGTCGAAATCCTTAATGCCGGGCGGAACTAGGAAAGCCGCGGGTCCCGAGCACTGCCCTTTCGCATTCACGAGCTCTAAGTGCGGTGGCGTGGGGCTCCGCTGCAAGAAAATGGCCAGCGCAAACCCTACAGCCAGTGCTGCTGGGAGTAGCAGCGCCTGTGCAAGTGCTCGCACGGTTAGGTGTGATTCCGCGACTTTTAATGCTTAGCGCGACGCGTAAGCTCTAGCTTCCACAACACGCCCCTCAAGCTGCGCGCGCCAAGCGCGGTTTACGGCTGCGCTTCACCATCCCGGAGTAGCCGGTAAGCGTCGTCTCCCAACTTTTCGAGCCAGTTCACACTGCCAGGCTTCGATCCTTTCCTTTCTTTAACGACCCTCAAAATCTCCTCCACCACCTGTTTTGTGCTTTTTCCGGTTGTATCGATTTCAAAAGTTCTTTCAACCCCAAACGTCTCAACCGCCTCGATAAGGCAAGAATCCAAGATTTCGGCTTGAACGTTTTCCATAACCTTTGCGGGAGGGTAGTCTCTCGCTTCAAGCCTTTTCTTCAACTCGCGCGGGTCAAGCCTCAGCACAACGGCGACATCCACCAGCTCAGGAGGTACCGCGGTGGCCACATGTGTGTCAACAACGGCGTCCCCCTCGGAAGCCAACTTCCGCAACCGTCTTTTAACAGCCTTTTCGTCGATTACGTGTGCTCTTCTCTCTGCGTCGTAGCTAGCGATAAGGCCCTCGCTGACCGCCAGCTCGGCCACGTTGACGTATCTGATACCCAGCTTCCTCGCCACTTCCTTAGCGACGGTAGTCTTGCCCACGCCTGGCGTCCCACCAATGTAAATTAGCGGCACAATTCCCGAAGCCCTACGAAGAAAGGGTATAAAGGTGAAACCCCACTGGGGCTCCATGCCGGAGAGAGTCGAGCCGAAACTGCTCATGTTATCGTGGAACCAGTTTTTCGACGACGTTGCGCGGCTAGCTTTCGAGCTCGACGGCAAAAACTTCGACGCGCTTGTGGCGGTGGCGCGAGGGGGTTTTGTGGCAGCCAGGCTTATATCGGATATCGTCGGGGTAAAGAGGGTAGGTTCGCTAGCGATCGAGTATTACAAGGGAGTTAACGAGCGTGCTTCGTCGCCGCGCTTAGTGGGGGGGTTGGGGTTCGACGTTAGAGGCTTAAAGCTACTTGTTGTTGATGACGTAGCCGACACGGGTGAGACCCTAAAGCTTGCGGTTGAGTACTTGAAGAGCTTGGGAGCTCGGGAGATTTCGTCTTGCACTGTGTACGTCAAACCCTGGTGCCGGTTCAAACCCGACTACTATGCCAGAGTTGTAGAGGCATGGGTAGTTTTTCCTTACGAGCACCTTGAAACGGCTAGGTACCTGCTAAGCAAGGGGTGGACCATCGAGCAGCTGCTCGAGACCGGGTTTTATAGTTCAATTCTAGAGCATCTGCGTAAATCTCTAAGCTGCATATCGAAATAGAGCCGAAATTCAGAACGAAGTTTAAGATCACGTTTGTTTACTAAAACTAACTTTTTGAGTGGCTCTTAAATGAACCAAAGCTTCTTCGACCCCAGTAAGGGTGGATAGCGTTAGCACGCGTAAACTTTAATTCAGCCGAGACTCTACGGTACTGGAGGGCTATGGAACGCTTGAGCCTGGATTATCTTGAGAAGAGAAAAGTTGAACTGGAAAAAGAGGTGGAGAGGCTTAGAGATGAGGAGAAGAAAGCACGAGAGCTCTACGAGAAGGCCAAGAGACTGGAGGATGAAGCCTACGAGGCCATTAGGAGAGCCAAAAGCAGCGAGGAGATGGCTGCGCTCGAGCTGAGGTACCACCAGATCAGCGGTAAGCGTAGAGCGATAGAGGAGAAGCTGAACGACATAGGCATGAAGCTGAGAGGTGCAGAAAGGGAGCTGGAGGAGGTGAAAAGAAGAATCGAATACCTGAAACCCAAACCGGTCAAGTGGGTTGAAGAGAAGCCAGGTTAAGCCGGGTACAGCAGGCGCTCGCGCTCAGCCATCCAATCGCCCACAATCCTTTTGGCGAGATCGGCCGCGTAGTCCATGTGGCTGATGGGTGCCTGCCCGACCGGCTTCGTTTCCAGCTCGACCCTGTACCTGTCCGCGCCCGGGCTAAGCACGAAGCGGAGCTCGCAATCGATGGCTGCTTTCGCACCCAGCTCTGTTGTGCTGATGTACCTGAACGTGAACCGCTTAATACGCGTTCCATCCGGGCGCTCTTCCATCGGGTGGTCGGTCAAGCCCTCCACAGACTCGAGCTCTCCGTAGCTCAGGTCGGCTAGCTTCGAGTAGATGTAGGAGAAAGCAACTTCGCCTTCGTCGGCCGCAACCTCGCCTGGGATCGAGAACGTCTTCGCAGCCGCAGTCCTCGACACATACTCGGCCCGCTTGGCTTTCTCCCTCCTCTCGGCTATTTTCAGCTTCTTCACCTCGGTTGGAGCGAATAGGTACGCAGCGTCCATCGATGGTTTTATCGCTCCTAGGATGGAGATCACCACGGCCAAGGCTATGGCAAGGTAGCTCCAGTACCACTCCAGCTTCTCCCTCACCATCAGGTTTTGCTGCGCGGCGAAAGCGCTTAGAAGCCTGAAGGTGGCTAGGCCAGCAACGTAGCCGAAGCCACCGCTCAGCAGCCCGTACACGATCGCTTCAGCCAGGAACACAAGAGCTATGTGCCTCGGGTTGAAACCTACGGTCATGAATATGAAGATCTCCCGCCTCCGCTCCCTCACTATGCTGAGCATCGAGAGGAGGACGTTCGCCACCACGATGAGTAACGGAACAAAGAACGTCGCCTCCTGCTCGAACACACTCTGCACCCGCGTACCGTAGTAAACCCGCGTGCAGGAGCCCCCGTAGCACGAGATGGCCACGTAGCTCTCACCCCGCCGGTCCACTACATCGTTGATGAACGAGGTGCCAGCCGTTTCTCCCATTACTTCCGCGGCTATTCTGTACACGTAGAATACCTGCGAGTAGCCGCCCTCCGAGGGCGCGAAAAGCGAGAGTAGGAGCTGGGGGGAAATCACTATCGCTACGTCGGACACGTTGGCGTAGAGGATCCTCGCTCCCTGCTGGACGAAAGGTCTCAACGGAGCT
>Ga0105154_1000533_pt1 | contig 16288 bp, 12 predicted proteins | sample SSWtaG_FD_89672 | JGI IMG/M metagenome (GOLD analysis project Ga0105154, IMG submission 89672) | Hot spring microbial communities from Sandy's Spring West, USA to study Microbial Dark Matter (Phase II) - SSWsed_matched | ecosystem: Environmental > Aquatic > Thermal springs > Hot (42-90C) >... | reverse complement strand
GACCCTTAAGAAGACAAAGTTCACAACAAACCCGAGAGAACCAGTAGAAATAAACCTAACACTAATAAACATAGGCAACCAGGAAATAACCCTAACATTCCACTACAAAACAAAATTCGACTTCATGGTTTATGGTTATGATCAAGGTGATTACGTGTATGTATGGTCTTTTGATCATATAAGCGGGCCTATTGGCTGGTCGGCAGATCCCTCAACTTATCCTATTCCCATAACGTTAGAAGAGCCTGAAATAAACTCCGTTACTCTAAAGCCGGGCGAGTACGTTAGCCAAACACTAATATGGAATCATCTTCATGACAATAACGCTTTGGCTGGAGGCTGGATACAAGTTGAACCAGCCCCAAAAGGTAGATATAGGATTGAGGGTTTTGCAGGATTTAGTCGCCCACCTAGCCCTTGGGCTCCAGATAACCCTCTTAGATATTTTGAATATACTTTGCCAAATGGAACGCTCATTCGAACAGTCCTAAAAACACCCGGCATAGATATAACCCTAGTATAGTAACCCTAAAATACTTCTCAGAAGAATTAAGGATTTTGGTTAAGCAATTAAGACTTTCGGGAGGAATAGAGTTACCGAATTTTGGGCTCAGCATTTTTGAGTTTAAAAAAGAGACTAGACGTTTTTATAGTGTAGAATGGGATAGGCATTAACGTTAAACGGCGAACAGTATTGGAGTGCTCAGCTTTGGACGCAGATACTCTAGTGTTAGCTCAAATTAACAAACCAAAATTAGCTTAGCAAAGACTTATATATCACTAGACCTAATTTTAGTTTCAATGGGTTTAACAGGGGATGATTATTTTGAGTAATGTAAGGTTCAGTTCTATCGAGGAGGCTTTAAGCGGCCCAGTAAGCAAATTCTTCTGGCTTTTTTATTCTCGTAGGTTCATTGAATATGGAAATAAAGAGAGCTATTATGGAAGAAAAATATGCGATGAGCGATTGACATTCGATGTATCAAATAATAAAGTGCTCGCGAACATGGATATAAGGGGAACTATAAAATCCTTTGTAACTTATCGATATAGCTACCCGGCAGACAATAATCTTCCTGGAGTATGGTGGCACAAAGATTTCACGCAATCAGGTCCATATTTTTATTCCATCCAAATAAATGGGGAAACTTTTGATCTTGATAAGGTTGATATTCCAGTGAAAGTGACTCTGCTGGATAACTTATTTCCACTAGTGCATTTAAGAAATAACAAGGTCGAGATTAGGTTGGTGGTGTTCGCTCCTATATCTCAGGATGGAATCCATCGTCCTCCTGCAATTTTCTACGGAATGTTACTAAAAAATGTTTCCAACTCACTCATTAGTGGAAAAATATTTCTTCCAAAAAATCAATTAAATAGCTTTGTTCTGGTGCTGGAGAAAGACGCGATTGTAGGTGAAAATGAAATTCAATACAAATTGGCACCTGATGAAAGTTTATGGGTTCCCACAGTCATAGGTGCAGTTCCAATGGAGGAAACAATAGAAGAATTAAAAATTTTTTCTAGCTTAGAGTGGTTAAATCAGACATGGTCGTATTTTAGAGGTATTATTGGCGACCTGAAAATGCCTCAAGATCAATTTACAGCAGAGTTTTTTGAGAGGGCTGTTCTACAGTGTTTTAATTCTATAGGGATGGCTAGGGATGGAGAGATATCCGGCTCTAATTGGGGAAGTTTCCCCGCAACAACAGAGATATGGATGAAAGACATGTACTACTCTTTTCTACCATTCTTTGAGTTAGAGCCAGAACTTTTCAAGAAAGGGATTCTTTGGTTTCTCAAAAGAAGTGTGCGATACAAGGGAAGATACAAAGGAGGGGTTAATCATTCATTAAGCAATTCACTTACACCGGCAATAATGGCTGGACTATATTATTCTGTTACAGGAGACAAGAATTTCTTTTATGAACATCCAGAAATTGTTACAGAAATTAGATCTCTCTTAGATAAAGTATTAAAGTCTCGTCGTGGAGAATTATATCTTTTTCCATCAGCTTGGATATCTGACGGCCCCTCGCGGGGAGATTATCACACCGGTTCCAATGTAGTAGCATGGTATTCCTTTAAATCCTTTGCTGACATAATAGAGGATGTAGTTGGCGATCGCGATTTAGCAAACTACCATAGAAATATTGCTGAGTGTATTAAGAGAGATATAGACCGCGTATGTATAGTTCAGGGTCCACAAGGCCCCCAATATGTAGAGGGAGTTAATGCTGATGGTACTCCTGTATTTTGCCATGACGGTGAAGAAAGCGACACAACTCTCATGCCGTTTTACGGCTATACAAAATATGATGATCCTGCCTATCATAGGCATATGAGAGTTGCTGTAACGGAAGCAAACCCGTTCTATAGAGAGTCTACAAAAGGAATAGCATGGCCAGATGGCGTAAGATTCTGGACTGACGCAACTTTTCCAGGATATATTACCGGCTTAGCCGGTGTTAAAACTAAAGAGGAATGGAATGAGCGAATGACAATTATTAAGAGACTTACGGACGTTGATGGTTCCATCTGGTGGTGGCCGTATAAAGTAGGCGACTCCGAAGGCATGGTGAGCCGAGAGTTTTGTGGAAAATGTGGTTGGGCATCAGGAGTCTTTGTCGCTCATTTTATATCTCAAATTTTAGGTCTCAAATACGATGCGAGAACCAACACTCTTAAATTCCGTCCATTTAGTCCAAGTAGTGACTTTTCATGGAAGAACTTTCGTTTAGGAAAAATGTGCTTTAGCGTTGAATATAAGCGGTCTGATGACTTTATTCAATGTTGCATTGAAAACAACAATAATAGCGATATAAAGGCTGAGGTCGAGGTAATCCTATATAAAGATGAGAAACCGAAAAAAATAGTCATAAATGGTGAAGAATATAAAGGTGTAGTAGACTTCGGGAAATTCTTTGAATTTAATACTGTAAAAATCAATATCACTGTCATAGCGAATCATAAATCTGCTATTGAAGTAATATGTTAGAGCTTTAGTTTAAATTTATTATCTTCCTCTAATCGTCCATATGAGATTGTAGTAGATAATTTTGACTGATTTTCTTCTAAGATTTGTAGCGAAAACCCTCTTAAGATTCCCATTAATTCATACGTAAAACTAAACTTTAAATCAAGGTCTAAAACATAATCTAAAACAGTTATCAAAAACTTAACATCCCGTCTACAAAACATAAGAAAGGAAAAAAGGTAAGAATCAAGGATGATTGGGCACCCCACAAAACAAAAATTTTATATTCTTAAAGCAGGGTAAATAAAGAAATCAGGTGAAGCTATGACCGAGAAAGAAACCAGATTAGAAGAAGAGATTCCGTGGAAAATCGTAATACCTTTTGCCATAATCTTTCCGGCAATAGCGACCTTTGTAGGGGGTATGCTACCGGGCGTCCATGCTTTTTGGTCCGACTTTGCAGGCAATACAACAGGTGGTTTAACGTTTACTCCAGGGCCATTCTTTGTAATTGTCTTAACTTACTTTATATTCCAAGTGGCACCTAGTCTTAGGAAAAAAATGCCTGAGCGAATCCTCGTGCATCTTTTTGCATGTGCGAGCATTTCTGCAATTCTATCGTCCTTCAGAATTTGGTCCGCAATGGAAACCTTTTATCATGCAAGGGTAGATAACTGGGAAATCCGCGGTAAATACGTACCGATTTTCTGGTTCCCATCAAAAGAGGAGGTTGAAAGAAGTTTCTATCCTAATCTTCCACTCTCATCGGAATGGTATCTGCCAATGACTTTCTCTTGGATGCTTCTTCCAATCCTATTGAATTTATATCTACTTATGTGGATGCTTCTCCTTAGACGGCAATGGATCGAAGTTGAACGTGTAACTTTCCCCTACGCGACGCCAGCAACTTACCTAATAAAGTACCATTATATTGCTAATGCTTCTGAGAAAAGAAGGTTTAGCCCAAGAACTTTAGTATTAATTTTCTTCGTACTTGGGATTCTCTATAATCTACCTCCAATGCTTGCTTTCACATTCCCCTGGGTTCCAGATATTTATGGCTGGGGGACATGGCCTCATACTTTTTGGGTGCCAGGATGCAGAATAATATCTGCTGATCCAATGTTTGCTGCTATCACCTCTAGAGTGGCTGGTTTATGGGCGATGAATGAAAACCTAGTATGGGTTGCTTTAATTTTCTTTGCTCCCTCTAACACTCTATTAACGAGTCTAGTGGTTTGGTTCATTATATTGATTGCAACTCAAGTAGCGGCTACATTGGGCTATTATCCTGGCTGGGAAACAGCGGGATGGAGAGGTTTTCAGTATGCTCCTCCTTTGTTTACTGGAGCTATTAGCATGGGGTTAATCGTTGGTATAGTGATGTGGTGGGTTATATTTAATAGGAAATATTTGGCTACAACTATTCGCTTAGCGTTAGGAAGAGCTACCGAGGAGGAGAAAAGGTGGGAGACGGAAGAGGCTATGTCTTATCGGAAAATTTACTTGTCAATAATTATTCTATTCGTCCTCTTATGGATCGTTATGGGGATAGGCAGCGATCTTTGGAGAACGGCGCCTATACTACTGATATTTACAACGATAAACCTGGTAGCTCTCGCCAGGATTCACGCCTTTGCGCCATTCTATCTCGGCGCCACTGGTAGTCACTCGTACACGCATGGCTTCACTAAGTGGATAACGCCATTATTAGGTTATCCCGAACCGATGATTGAAGAAGCGAAGACTACAGAATACCTCTTCACACATAATTGGTTGGCGAGACCAATAACCGGAGAGGAAGGGGGGTTCCCATTTTTTGGAAGCGTACTTTATACTGGCCCTGCGTTCCGAATGGCTAAAGATGCCAATATTCACCCGAAGAGCATGTTTAAAGTGATAGTAATCTCTATAGTACTGGGAATAATTATAGGAACAACGATTACAGTACTGATGTGGAATGGTTACGGGCTAATGAATCTTCCAGTAAATAAGGAATGGGACAAATTATCAACGGGCGATGTAGCTGAGATGAACGCGAGTCCACATCCAATTGTATGGTGGCAGTATGGGGTAATAGGGATAATTTTGATGGGCTTCGTCTACTATATGCACTCAAGATATCTCTGGTTCTGGATAGATCCAGCGGGTCTAGTAATAGGGTTCTCAAATTACTTTGACGAGAGAATAACATTTCTGCCAGTTCTCATCGCGCTAGTCATAAAGTATATTATCTTCAAGATAGGCGGCACAAAGCTTTATGAAGAAGTAGGCGTACCATGCGCGCTCGGTTTCCTATCAGGCTACGCGGTTTTGGCGATGATAAATAATGCAATGGCCGTACTAAAGTTCTACTTCCCATATTAATTCTCCCCATTTTTTTAAAATCTGCGTTTATTTTTCCTACTGACCTGTATAGTCTTAAAAATCCCATAAAGAATAACAAATAGTCTCCAGCGTCTAAACAGCTGTATACATGAAGCAACGAACACTTCACCTCCAAGTATAACAAGCACTAGCCCAACAAAAGCCATGTATGGAATGGTTATGTTGCGCACAACAAACCATCGAGTTTCCTCAAACCAGGAGAGCGGACTCCATGGGGAAATAAGAAGAGCATAAACTCCAAACGGAGGAATCATCCATATAAGGTAAGGATTCACTGCGCAGGCAAAGGCGGGAGACTGAAAAATCAAAAGAGATAAAGCAGCAAACCTCCTAACCCAGCCCCTTAGACTGAACACATTATCTCCTCCACAAACTTCTTATTATTTATGTCAAAAACTTTGATATAAATCTAGAATTTAGAACGAGAAAGTAAACCGGTGACTGCAACATATCCTAGAAACGGAATATACCTAACCTTTGATTACACCTCTTTCATTTTCCGTTAAGAGACAACTATGTCACCTCACATGAAACACAAAAAACACACTAACACTTAGCGCAGTAATGCCAACTGTAATACATCTTTTATTCAAATCACCTGGGTTTCGTTACCACATTTTATCTAAAATGAGGGGATATATCTTGTCCTGAACCCACCTGTTCTGCATTATAGATAGCTAAGACAATGTGCACATAACCGTGACTTTATAGCCTTGGGCAAGCTGTTTGAGCGTTCCGTCTCCGCTTTTCTCGTATACTTTGCCTACTTCCTTGGCAGCTTTGCCTAAGATTGTGTATTGCTGAAATAACGTTACGGACGAGTTGAACTCCACGAACTCTAACGGTGTTAGCCAAATTTTCCAGCTGGGGCATAATTCATTATTGTGAAGGAGCTGTTGTAGGTTTCTGAGTCTAATGGCGTAAGCGTTAATAAGGTTAGGTTGCTGGTTTGCCAAATTTTTTAATGATGCGTTGTTGAAGGTAGTGAATAAGAGTATGTATCGGACTATGAAATTTTTCTCCGCCCAAATACAACATTTTACGGCGACGCCAAACAACAGCCATATAACATATGTTGTGGGCAGCGGGTTTGTCCCTCTTGAAAAAGGTCTCATTAAAGCTTCTAGATGCAATTGTGGAGAAGAAGGCTATTTTCCCGATAGCATGCCTGAATGAAAATGGTATAACGGAGGGCAAGATGAAAAATGTCTTGTGAGGTTGGCAACCTTTTAAATGGATTTGGCGAGAGAGTGGCAATTCTTGGCTGGTATGGTGACTTCAATGTTGGTAATGACATGCTTTTATTAGGAATTTTATTTCATCTGAGAAGATCTGTACCTAATAGTAGGTTAATAGTTTTTTCGTGGCACCCAAAAGCTACAGCTAAACTATGCGGGGATGAAGCTCAGGTGTTCTTCTTCCATAAGATTATATCTGCGATGCCTAAAGTTGATACATTGGTTATTGGGGGCGGCACCTTACCAACTGACTGGCGATTAACCCTGCCATTATTTGTTCTATTAGTCTTCACAGCTCTATGGGCCAAGAGTTTAGGTAAGAAGGTTGTGTTGTATGGGGTTGGCGTCGAACGATTCTCTACTCGAATCGGTAAGTTTCTGGCACGAAAAATTGTTAACGCGGCAGATTTAATAGTTGTTAGGGGTTACCGATCACTAGAAAATTTGAAGGTTCTTGGCTGCGAGAAAAGGATTTTTGTGAAGCCGGATGTAGCCTTCAGGCTTCCACTTTTAAGCGAGAAAGAGAGAATGGAGATTTTAAGGAGGATTTTGGGATCAAGGAACTTAGAGGCCTCTCGCAGGAGCTTTAAGGTGATTATCTGCCCAAAGCATTCTTCAGAGAACAATATGATTGAGAAGACGCTTACTGAGGTTGCTGATAAACTTATTGAGAAATTTGGGGCGAAGGTCGTTTTCCTTCCAATGTCAACATCGCTCTATGATGACGACAGGAAAGCCATTAATAGGATAGTTAAGATAAGAGCGTATCTTTTTTAATAGTTGACTGTAAACTATAAGGCACCGGTTTAAAAATTTTATTTAAGCTGAATGTTTCCATTATTGAAAGCGCGCGGCTTTACCGGAGCTAAAGAATTTTTATCTCAACATTGTTTATGAAGCGCGCGTCTGATGTTTTAAGGCTTAGCTTCTTGGATGTCCAACTGGTATTATGTAAAGTGGTTTTTGGTCTTTTGGCAGTTGCAAAAGTTCCTGGACTTGATTGTCATGGAATGCTCCAACAACCACCATGCCTAATCCTCGAGCCGTAGCTTGAAGATAGAGGTTTTGCGCAGCATGGCCCGCTTCCATATACACATAGTGAATGCCGCGTTCGCCATATCTGGCTGTTGTGCGCTCATAAACTGCGGCGATTATAATGTTGATTGGGGCTTCCTTGATCCAAGTCTGCCCCAATGCTGCCTCAGCTAGGCTTGATCGAAAATCGCCCTTTAAGACATGTTCCAACCGATGCCCATAGTGGTCGTAGCGGTAAAGTCCGTTATTTAACCCTGTCACGGAATTGTTGCTAACTACAATGTAGACTTCAAGGGGATAGGTTGCTCCGGCAGAAGGAGCAGCCCTAAGGTTTCTGGCAGGATCAGTGATTCCCTGAGCTGCCCACAACAGTTGGGAAACGTCTCGCAAACTTAAGGGATCGCTCGTGTAACTTCTTATCGACCTCCTCTCGATGGCTTCTTCCACGGACACGGTTCCAACTGTTTCGGGAGGCGGAGGTTCAACGAAACCATCTGCCCCTTGGGGCTTAAATCCGCTAGGTTTAAGCCAATTAAAGTGAACCGTAACAGCCACTGCAGAAGCTACTACTATTAACATAATAATGGCTATCGCCACTTTCTTCTTAAACAACCCTCTGTTCATAATCACACCAAAATAATAGTTGAACCCTCGGCTAGTTTAAAAATGGCACGTCAAAGCCTTAGCGCGTTCTATTGTTGCGTGTAAGTTTAAAAAGTCATAAGTATGCCTCTGTAACGTATCTATGCATCATTCTGTGGCTGTTGAAGTGGCAAGCGATTTTTCCTATGGAATTTTTCATCATTTGTATCCATTCATCCCTTCGTTTATAATACAATGGAACAATCACGTATTCTAGTTTTCCGTAAAGGTCGTCAAGCTCTCTGGTTTTTCGCTCGTCGGTTGACACGTGCTCCTCGGGGGTTGGGCCTATTGCCCATCCAGTGACACCTTCTATCCAACCCTCAATCCACCAGCCGTCTAGGACGCTGAAGTTTATTACGCCGTTGTGGGCTGCTTTCATCCCGCTTGTGCCAGACGCTTCCATGGGCGGCAAAGGCGTATTCAACCAAACATCGACTCCTGAAACCATTTTTGCTGCGAGGTTCATATCGTAATTTTCTAGATAAGCAATTTTGATGTAGTCTTTCAATATTTCTTTATAGCTGAATATTTGTTCAATTAGCTTCTTTCCCGTTTCATCTCTGGGATGGGCTTTTCCAGCAAAAATAAGCTGAATCTTGCCTTTGTTGTTTACTTTCTTCAACTTTTCCACGTCTGAAAATATTAGAGCGTGCCTTTTGTATTCTGTGGCTCTCCGCGCAAATCCAATTGTTAATGTTTCGTAGTCCATACCAACATTTGTCGCCGCATTGACGTAATCGATTAATGCCTTCTTCGCCTCCATGTGGGCTTGCCAAATTTCGTCATTCGGAATTATTTCTGTTCTCACAAGCAGTTCTGGCTCATGTGCCCATCCTGGAAGGTACTTGTCATACAATCGCTTGAAGCTTTCACAGGTCCATGTATACGAGTGAACACCGTTTGTTATTGCGTGAATTTCATAGCTTGGAAACATTTCCATGGAAGTCTTTTTATGTTTTTTCGCTACACCGTTAACATAGTTGCTAAGGTTTAATGCGAGAAGCGTCATGTTTAATCTGTCTTGTCCGCCTAGGCTTCTTAAGACATCAAATGGAATAAATTCTCCAAGATATTCTCCAACAAGCTCATATGAGAATTTGTCATGTCCCGCTTCAACCGGCGTGTGCGTCGTGAATACACACATGTTTCTAACCTTGTTGACGTTCATCTTGTGTTTCCGTAGCAATTCAAGGGCTAAAAAGCTGGAGTGCCCCTCGTTCATGTGGTATTTGCGGACGTCAACGCCGAGTTTTTCCAGCATTCTTACGCCGCCTATTCCTAGAACAATTTCTTGTTTGATGCGGTATCTCTCATCGCCTCCATACAGGAATGAGGTTATTTCTCTGTCTTCGGAACTGTTCCCTTCAACATCTGTGTCGAGAAAGTATACGGGAACCTCGCCGCCTCTTACGCTTATCACCGTGTACAGCCAAGCTTTTACGCGGACGTCTCTGCCTTGAATTTGAACTGTAACTTCTTCGGGTAATGGCTGCGTGAACTGCGAAGGGTTCCATGGGTCTGGATGTTCTATTTGCTTGCCTTCATGGGTTAGTTCCTGCCTAAAGTATCCCTTTTTACTTATTAATGTGACCGCTACCAAAGGAATGTTTAGATCTGCGCTTGACCTTATTGTGTCGCCTGCGAGAACCCCTAAACCTCCGCTGTAAGTATGGATATCATTGGATAATGCTATTTCCATTGAAAAGTAAGCAATTTTTTGTTTTAACAAGCTCATCCTTTTCAACTCTTTTATGATGATAGTATTTCTGCCAGACGATATAGTTGCTCGTCTATGTTCTTCTTTTGTTGCCATGAATAATCTAAATCTACCGAAACTATTTTTCCGCCTTTAACTCCAACCATTCTCTTTTTCGCTCCCTTTAGGAGCAGCTCCACAGCGTGTGCTCCAAACTGGTTAGCTAGAATTCTACTTTGCGCTGTGGGCGCTCCTCCTCTTAGGACATGTCCAAGAATTGTTAATCGAACATTATATCCAGTTCGCCTCTTTATTTCCTTAACGATTAGAGAAGAATCTCCGGCACCTTCAGCCATGACAATTATCTCTGATGTTTTCCCCTTTTTGCGTCCTTCTTTAAGTTTTTTACAGATAGTTTCTATGTCAAATTTTAACTCTGGGACGAGAATGAATTCTGCTCCTTCGGCGAATCCTACCGCAAGAGCTAGAAAACCTCTTTTTCGTCCCATCACTTCAACAACGAATACCCGCTCATGGGATGTTGCAGTGTCGCGAATCCTGTCAATCGCAAATAGAGCAGTGTTGACGGCTGTGTCAAAACCTATGGTGGTTTCAGTTCCAGCGACATCATTATCGATGGTTGCAGGCACTCCCACCACTGGTATTCCGCTGGCATTATAAAGCTCGCTTGCTCCTCTAAAAGAACCGTCCCCTCCAATCACTATTAGACCATCAACCCTGTTAGCTTTCAAGTTGTCAACGGCTTTCTTAACACCCTCTTCTGTTTTTATTTTTTCACAGCGGGCAGTCTTCAGCACTGTTCCTCCGCGGTTAATTATTCCGCTAACAGAACGTGCATTTAAAGGGCGGATTTTTCCTTCAATAAGCCCAGCGTATCCCCGTTCTATTCCTAAAACTTTCAATCCGTTGAATATTGCGGTTCTAACTACGGAGCGGATTGCTGCGTTCATTCCGAGGGCGTCGCCGCCTGCTGTTACAACACCAATTTTTTGCATGCTAATCGCTCCATTAGGCAAATGGCTTATAATCCTAAAATTTCTTCTTTTATGGCTTTATGGCTTTGACTAAGTGGGTTAGCTGTATTCACGATGTAAATTTCTAGGGAATTAAACAATTCCTTGAAGAAATTTCTTCTCAGGTTTGTCTTCCACTCGTCTTTTACAAGCATGTGGGGGTTGCAGAAGTCAACTGCTTCCATGTATCTGGAGGCTTCTTCCGCTGAAAGTTTGTTAAAGACAAGCTTGTCTTCTGGATCTCGCTTCAGCAATATGGCTTTTTTCAACGTGGTCATAGGCAAAATTTTTCCTTTGCCAACAACCCACCTCACGTTTACTACAGCCCTGCCTTTTGAATCAAATTCAGCCTTTTCCACAAGTTTTTGGTATTCGCCCCAGTTTTCAGCTATATCTGCCTGTATGTAGAAATTTTTCTCTGAAGCAAAGGCAACGGCTTGATCTTCCATTAAACGCACGAAAAACCAATCATCTGACACAACGCGTATTCCTTTAAGTCTGAGGAGCCCATATGTATGTGTGGTTTTTCCCGTTCCAGAAGGGGCAATCAAACAGACTCCTTTACCTTCTATATCCACGCATGCGCCGTGGACTGAATTTATCCCATGATTATCTTCGAGGATATCGCTTGCAACGCTTAAGGCGATGGATTTCACCCAACCATAATAGTCTATGTTAATTAGGAAAGCTGTTTTAGAAAGCGGGTCGTAGAGCACGCTTTGCCCTTCCTTTTCATCGTTTGTTACTATTAGTCTTCCATGAGAACGAACATGCGCTGACATGGGATAGAAGCTTTCTTCCCAACGTTCTTTAACGTATTTTACGTCTGTCAAGAGTTTGATGCAGCACCCATATATGTCAGCTCGTTCTTCGTAGAGAAGGCGATCGCTATATTTTTCCATTAACCTATTCCTTTCTTCAATAGAGACAAGTTTAACTTCATATTTTGATGACAAAAGATATCACCCTTTAACCATTTTTCTAACAAGTTTCCTTAATTCATCGGCGAAGAAGACTGAGCTTGAAACAATGATTATAGTCAACCAGTCCCATGCCGAGATGGAGGTAGTGCCTAAAGCAACTTTTAGCGGAGGCAATAGCGTAGCTAAAACTTGTAAAGTAACAGATGCTGCGATCGCTGCGAACAAATATTTATTGGTGAAAAAGCCTATTTTAAAAACTGATTTTCTTCTTGATCTGCAGTTTAACGCGTTGAACACTTGGAACATTGCCATCGTTGTGAACCCTAAAGTTTGAGCCCTAATCACGTCTCCGTCGTTCCATCCTTTCATAAAGACATATAGCGTTCCAATCATCATGAAAATCCCAACATATATCGTGTTCATAATGATATCTCTATTGATTATTTTCTCGTTAGGTTTTCTCGGAGGCTGATCCATTACATCTTCTTCTTTTGGTTCCATAGCCAGGGGCGTCACAAGCATGCCGTCGGTTACAAGGTTTACCCATAATATTTGAAATATATGAATGGGTGTGAAGATTAATGGAAGATGTGGAAAGAAAATTAACGCAGTTAATATTGTTATAATTTCTCCTGTGTTTGTGGCGATTAGGTATTTTGCAACTTTTCTAATGTTTTCGAATACAACGCGGCCCTCTTCAACCGCGTTGACAATGCTTGCAAAATTGTCGTCTGTAAGAACCATGTCCGCGTTTTCTTTTGCGACGTCAGTGCCCGTAATACCCATTGCTACACCTATTTCAGCCGCTTTTAAAGCTGGCGCATCGTTGACGCCATCCCCTGTCATGGCTACGATGTGTCCTTTACGCCTAAGGGATTCAACTATTCGGTATTTGTGGGATGGAGAAACGCGGGCAAAAACAGAAGTCTGTTCTATAACAGAATCTAAATCGTCGTCATCCATATTGTCCAGTTCTGTTCCAGTTAAAATTTTCGAGCTAGGTTCCAGAATTCCGATTTCTCTCGCAATAGCTTCTGCTGTTAGTTTATGATCTCCCGTCGCCATGACAACCTTAATTCCTGCTCTTTTGCAAAGTTGTACCGATTGCTTTGCCTCCGGCCTTGGCGGGTCAATCATTCCTGTGATGCCTACAAAAACCAACTTAGCACGTTTATGCCTAATGTTTTCCTTAAAGGCCTCAAGATTGTCCGGTTCTATGATTTTATATGCCATGGCAAGCACTCTAAGAGCCTCGCTGGACATTTCAGTGCTAACTTTGAGAAGTTCTTCCCTTTCTTTAGGCGACAACTTTTTTATTTTACCATCTACTAGGATGTCTGAACACATTTCCAAGATTGTTTCAGGTGCTCCTTTTACGTAAACTCTCAAATTATTCTCAGGAGATTTGTGAAATGTAACCATGTATCGTTCTTTCGCATCGAATGGAATTTCGTCTACGCGTGGTAACTGTGCTTCCAACTCTTCTTTATTGAAACCTGCTTTTTCTGAAGCAACTACTAACGCGCCCTCTGTTGGGTCTCCGTATATTTCCCAACGATATCCATCCGTCTTATGCTGTCTAAGTCTGGCATCGTTACAAAGTGCAGCGATTTCAAGCAAAAGGCTTAGAGTATTATCCTTTTTTGGGTCTATTGGAACACCGTTTATTTCAAACGAGCCTTCTGGAGCAAAGCCCACGCCAGTTACCTTGACCATTTTACCATTTACGAATATTTTTTGGACTGTTAATTGGTTAGTTGTTAGGGTTCCCGTCTTATCCGTGACAATCACTGTGGCTGATCCTAAGGTGTCTACTGCTTGTAGTTTTCGTATGATGGCGTTGCGTTTTGCTATTCTGTTAACTCCAACAGCCAAAGTTATTGTCATAACAGCAGGTAGTCCCTCTGGAATGGCTGAAACAATGACTGCTAAAGTAAAAAGAAACGTTTGATAAAACTCAAACCCGCGGATAAGGCTAACCATCAGTACTAAGCTGCCAGCAATCAGCGCAAAAAGCCCTAATTTTTTACTCAGATCTGATGTGCGCTTTTGAAACGGAGTTTCAGCTTTTTCAGTTTCTTTTATAAGTTTAGCGATCTTACCAATTTCCGTTTTCATGCCTGTGGCAACAACAACGGCTTTACCTCTTCCTTGAGTTACTATAGTTCCTGAAAAAGCCATATTTTTCCTATCCGCTACGGGCAGATTCTTATCGAGGGGCTCGGTTGTTTTCCTCACTGGAGTTGATTCGCCAGTTAACATTGACTCATCAATTTCAAGGTTTATTGCTTCGAAAATACGGGCATCTGCTGGAACTTTGTCTCCAGCATCTAAAAGAATTATATCCCCAGGGACTATTTCCCTTGCCTTAACATGCATCTCGATGCATGTTCCTTTTTCAGGGCAGTCTCGGATAACTTCTGCTTCTGGGGATGCCAATGACTTTAGAGCTTGAAGAGCAGCTTCAGCCTTGTATCCTTGAAAAAATCCTACAGCCGTGTTTAAGGCTATAACAACAACCACCACAAAAGCGTCAACTAATTTACCGACAAGAAGGGAAATAAAAGCTGCCACAAAAAGCACACCAACCAAGGGGCTCTTAACCTGATCAAAAAGCAGAGCTAGCTTTCGAAATCTTCTCTCTTCTTCTAATTCGTTTGGCCCATACTCTTTTAGTCTCTTTTCCGCTTCAACAGTTGTTAATCCATGCACGCTTGTTTTAAGGAAATTGAATACTTCTTCAACAGACAGGGCATGCCAAATGTTTTCTTCTTCCAAACTGATCTCATCCTCTTTTATAAAATCGCTTTATTGTGCTTTGTGGCTTAATTAATTTTTCTGTTCAGTTCTTAGACCTGGCAACTTAACATATAAAGCCTTCATATACCAAGTTGCCACTTCCCAGTTTTTCTCTTATGGATTGGAATGCTGTTGATGAGAGGCGCTCTTCAGTCATAACGTTCAAAGTGCTTGGTGAGGAGGAGTGAGGTAGAGTGATAGGTTACGGTGGGCAGAATATTTCTTGTATATAATCCTTGTAATATTTAACCGTTGGATTCCTGTTCCCATATTGCACGCTGTATTCGTTCAGAAAATTTCTAGGGGCAGAATATTTCTCATCTATTTATCGAAGGTCGGTTTGCCCTATTCGGGCGGTCTTTCCTCAGGCGGAATCAAAGCATTAAGGACGGGTTCAACCCATTTATCATTATTTACGTCATAAACGATGAAGTTGCTGTCGAACTGCCAGTAAGCCCAGCTCCACCCCATCTTTTCAGCCAGCCGCGCTACAAAGTTCAGGTAGCGTGACGCGTGAAGCTATATCTGCCTTGTCGTATACTCCAAGTTCCCCAAGAAACAGGGGGCGTTCATTCCTTTCAGACCAAGCCTGCGCTTTCTCAAAATCTTTAGCGATCGCCTGCTTCTCTTCATCTGTGCCTCTCCATTCAACGCCAACCTTATCTTTCCTCCCCGCCCAGATTGCGCCTTGATGGGTGAAATCCATAGGGCGATAGTAGTGAACAGTAACAATGATGTTCCGATCATCTTCCGGCAGTTCAAGATAATCCAGAAAGTCAATATCGTTCCAGTTTCCAGGTCCAATGATAACCGTTCTCTCCGGGTTTGTTTCGCGGATAACGCTTCATGATGAAACTTATTCCAAAGATCAGGCGTCAGTTTCCCATGAGGTTCATTAAGTATTTCGAAAATAACATTATCCGAGCTGCTCCTATAACGTTCCGCCATTTGTTTCCATGCCGAGAGAAACCTATTTTTATTGCCCAACGGATGGCTATAAACTCATGGAAATCAAGTACAACCATAAGGCTGTTGCTGAGCGCTTCTCCAATCGCCCAGTCCAGGACTTTAAGCCATCCTTCTCTCAGCCTATTTTCCTCATCGATCCCATCGTCTCGAAAAGGATGCAATGGGATACGTACACTGTTAAATCAGCCTGCTTAATTAAAGCGAAATGCTTATCCTTCATCCTTGCTCTAGAGGGCAACCTCCAAACCGGGTCGTATCCTAGAATATTTACACCTCTGCCGAGACGCCGATTCTGCTCAAAAACATATGCTTCTCTCATGATATTTCGCCCATACGTAGGTTTATAGGATCCTCCAGTTAAAGCTTTTCAACATTAAACGGTTCAAGGAAACTGGGGATATACTCATTCAGCAGACGCCTCTGATCGACAACCCGACCAGGCTTGTCAATGACGGCGACGAAAGTCCAATTCTTATGAACATCCAAACCAATATAGACGCTCATAATATGGCATAAGCACCGCAAACTTAAAACCCTTCTAATGCCATTCGCACGCCGTCCATTATGATGCTGCGCGTAGCTAG
>Ga0105154_1000532_pt1 | contig 16289 bp, 20 predicted proteins | sample SSWtaG_FD_89672 | JGI IMG/M metagenome (GOLD analysis project Ga0105154, IMG submission 89672) | Hot spring microbial communities from Sandy's Spring West, USA to study Microbial Dark Matter (Phase II) - SSWsed_matched | ecosystem: Environmental > Aquatic > Thermal springs > Hot (42-90C) >... | reverse complement strand
TGCTGGCGGAGCTCATACCTAGGATCCCCGTCGACCGCACGTGCAAATGCGGCGAGGCGCTCAAGGAGGCCTTGGTGTAGTGGACTTCAAGGTCAGGGACGTCTCTCTCGCGGAGCGGGGTAGTGGCCTAGTCAAGTGGGCTAGGGACCACATGCCCGTACTAGCGGAGATAAGGAAGAGGTTTAAGAAAGAGAGGCCTCTCGAGGGCATCACCATCGGTGCGTGCCTCCACGTAACCAAGGAAACAGCGGTCTTGGTCGAGACGTTGCTAGATGGTGGCGCGAGGGTCGCTCTATGCGCCTCAAACCCCCTCTCGACCCAAGACGAGGTCGCGGCTTACTTAGCGTCCATAGGCGTCAATGTTTACGCTTGGAAGGGCATGGACTTCGAGGGCTACTACGAAGCCATAGGGAGGGTCTTATCCAAATCCCCTGACATAACCATCGACGATGGTGCCGACCTCGTCTCGACGATACACAAGTTAGCTTACGGAGAGAAGTCGAAGGAAGTCGAAGTGGTAAAGAGGATCCTGGGCGCCGCGCCGAGCTTAAAGGTGATCGGAGGCACTGAGGAGACGACAACAGGTGTCACGAGGCTGAGGGCGCTGGCGAGGGAGGGCAAACTCTTGTATCCAATAATAGCGGTCAACGACGCATACACGAAGTTTCTCTTCGACAACAGGTACGGCACTGGGCAAAGCACCATAGACGGCATACTCAGAGCGACCAACGTCTTGTTGGCCGGGAAGGTGGTCGTCGTGGCAGGGTACGGTTGGTGCGGTAAAGGCGTTGCCATGAGGGCTCGTGGCATGGGCGCGCGCGTTGTGGTCACGGAAGTGGATCCAGTGAAAGCCCTAGAGGCGGTCATGGATGGCTTCACAGTAATGCCCATGTCCGAGGCCTCTAAGATAGGCGACATATTCATAACTGTTACGGGAGATATCAACGTCGTAAGGGGAGAGCACATGTTGAAGATGAAGGATGGGGCGATACTGGCCAATAGTGGTCACTTCAATGTTGAGATAAACCTCGAAGACCTCGAAGCGATAACGAGCGAGAAGAGGGAGATAAGGCCTTACGTGACCGAGCATGTGCTAGTCAACGGCAAGAGGCTGTACCTCTTGGCCGAGGGACGGCTGGTGAACCTCGTCGCCGCTGAAGGGCACCCAAGCGAGGTCATGGACATGTCGTTTGCTAATCAAGCTCTCTCCGTTGAATACTTAGTGAAGCGAGGTCGGGAGCTAACACCTCACGTGTATCCCGTTCCGAGAGAGATAGATGAGGAGGTCGCTAGGCTAAAGCTCAAGTCGATGGGCATCGAGATAGACTCCCTAACGGAGGAGCAGAAGGCTTACCTAGAGAGCTGGAAAGCTGGGACCTGAAGTTCTCAACAAGTATTATAAACTGCCTCAGCTATTTTAGCATTGGCGGGATCTAACAGGAAATGAAGGAGATGCCAGAAGATGCAAAGCAACGAAGACGAGGGGTTTCGAGAGTATTTAGCCCTACTCGATAGGGCCCTCAGCCAGGTTCCGGCCAAACCGACATCCGGCGAGCGCTTCCAAATCCCCAAGGCGAAGGTCATGGTCATAGGCAACAGAACCATAATACAAAACTTCAAGGAGATAGCCTCAACGCTCAATAGAGTGCCCGAGCAGTTCTTCAACTTCTTGCTCCACGAGCTCGGGACCGCAGGGACGATAGAGGATACGAGGGCCGTTTTGCACGGCAAGTTCTCGAAGGAGAAAATAGATAGCTTAATTGAAGTCTACACGAAGCTCTACGTCATATGCCCCGTTTGCAAGGGCGTTGACACGGTATTGCGTAAGGAGGGTAGGGTGCTGATGATACACTGCACGGCCTGCGGCGCCATAAGTCCCGCGAGGGGGACTTAGTTGTCAGAATCAAGTCCCTCGGAGATAGAGGTCTACGTGAAAGTCCACCATCACGGAAAGGACGTGGTGGTGGCTATCTGTGATGAAGACTTGCTCGGCAAGACCTTCACGGAGGGGGGCGTGAAGATAGAAGTCAGCGAGCAGTTCTATGGGGGCGAGAAGATGAAGATCGAAGAGGCTATGAAGATAGCGAAGAAGGCGACGATAGCGAACTTCCTCGGCAAAAACAGCGTTAAGTACGCGGTCAAGAGCAAGTTGGTGCACAAAGATGCCGTGATAGTAATAGCTTCTATCCCACACGCACAGCTAGTGAAAATGATATAGCCCGGCATGACAAGTCATGACCTCTAGCAATTCGCTGAGGAGATTTTGTGCGAAGTGCGGTGCTGAGATAAGCCTATCCGAAGCTTCGGGCTTCGGAAACCTGTGCCCGACCTGCTACGCTAACATCCATGGGGTAGCGGTATTACCTCAAGAAGTCTCACTGACACTTTGTAGAAAGTGTTTCTCCGTTAAGGTAAGGGGCCGGTGGTTGCCAGTAGACCTGTCCTCCGAAGGCGCCGCCGTCGAAAGAATAAGACATGCTATTGAGAGCGAAGTCGAGAGGTCTTGCGACCTCAAAGTGTTTGTTGCTCTTACACCTCAAGAGGCTTACCAAATCTTATCAGGTAAACAAGTTGCGGTGACTATGACCTTTAGCGAAGAGGTCCGTCCGTTTCTTAAAGTCCGAGAAGCCTTGAGGACCTTGAGCGTGAGGCCTCAGTTCTCGATATGCCTCACATGCCTCAAGATAGTGGGCAAGAAGTTTGAGGCTACGATACAATTGAGGGACTTTGACGATGAAAAGCTCGAGCGGATAAGGTTCCTCGTAAATAAGTTGATAGTCGAGAGGTCAGGGGGTTCTCACAACGTACAAACGGGTGCGGTGTGGGAGGAAGTCGATGGTGGGGTGGACATAAAGCTCCCGTCGATAGATCTAGCACGTAAGATAGCTGGCCTCATTAAGAAGAACTTCAAGGTCCAGATGAAGGAGTCTTTCAAGGACTCTGGATGGGATAGGAGCAGAGGTAAGCCCTTCCGCAAGTTGACGATACTCCTCAGGTCTCGAAACGCTTAATAGCTCACGCCTCCGCTTAATCACTTCGGATAAGCTTGAAGCAGAAGGAGGAGAAGAGAGAGCTACGCCTTCCAGCCGAAGGAGAGGTGGTAGGTCTAATAACGAGGCTCTTGGGCAATGAGAGGGCTGAGGTCAAGACCGCCGACGGAAAGGTGTTGCAATGTAGGATACCAGGCAAGTTGAGGAAGAGGCTTTGGTTTAAAGAGGGGGACTTCGTTTTAGTGGCCCCATGGGACTTCCAGCCTGGCAAAGGAGATTTGCTCTGGAGGTACGCGAAAGACGAGGTAGAAGAGCTCAGACGACGTGGGTTGCTCGGCGTTCTAGAGGAGGAGCAAAGTTAGTAGCCCAATATCTCTGCCAGTACACTTTTGACTTCAGCCTTAACACCCCTCTTCTTAAAGAAATTGGTTATGTTCTTGACGTCTCTTTCGAGGAAGAAATCTGCGTTAGGATGACTCGTCAAAACAGCTTGACCAAAGTCGAAGAAGACGGGGTCTTCCTTCCAAACCATTATGTTGTATTCGCTTAAGTCTGCGTGGACTATCTTCGCCTTGCAATAGAGGGTCTTTACGTTATCCACGATCTTCCAAAACATTCTCTCATAATCGCCGACCTCGGCATCCTTTAGGAGGGGCGCCGGGACGCCGTTTTCACCTATAAAGGACATCACTATGATGTTCTTGTAGACCGCTACGGGCTTGGGGACGCTGACGCCAGCTTCGTAAGCCCTCTCGAGGTTCTTGAACTCCTTCAAAGCCCAAGCGTACACGAGGTGCCTCGTATCTCTCTTTATCCTCTTGAACCTAGGGTCTCCGTCTATGTACTGCGAGACGGTTTTCTTGAACTCTCTAGTCGAGGTCAAGAATATTTTCACGGCCAAGTCCTCTCCTTGTGGGGATTTGGCCCAATAGACCCTAGACTCCTTTCCGGTGTCGACGACGCCGTAGAGGACGTCTATGACCTTCTTGTTTATGAGCTTGTACAGAGCTTGAAGTGTGAACGTGTCGAATACTTCTTCCACAGTCTTCAACAGATCTTCGTCCTTCTGCCTCTTCTCCCCTTTCTCGAAGAACTTCTCCTCCCACTCCTCGGACAACCTTCGTCAAGATAACCGAGGGGTCTTGCTTATATATAACCCTATTCGTCTGATTATGTATTAGCTCAAGCAGGTAAACGGTGACAACATTGCCGAGCATAGTCTACAGGGACTACGTGCAGATACCTGTCGAGAGGGTTGGCGCACTCATAGGCAAGGGAGGCAGCGTCAAGAGGGAGGTCGAAGAGACTTACGGCGTAGAGCTGGAGATAGAGAGCTCCACCGGGAGGGTCTGCGTAAAGCTCTTGGAGTCATCAAACCCCGCTAACCTCCTAACGGTCAAGAACATAATCCAAGCCATAGGCCACGGGATAAGCCCCGAGAGAGCTCTAAAGATATTCGGAGAAGAGGACGCGACCCTTCACGTAATAGACCTAAAGTACATCCTCGGCGACTCGAGGAACAACTTGGTGAGGGTCAAGGGACGCTTGATAGGTGAGAAGGGCAAGGCGAGGAAGTTGATAGAGGAGCTGACGAATACTGCCATATCGATATCGGACCACACGGTTGCCATAGCCGGCAAGCTCGAGAACGTGGAGGTAGCTCGTAGGGCCATTGAGATGCTGATATCGGGGCGCCCTCACAGTGTCGTCTGGAAGTACCTCTACTCAATGAGAAGGAGGCTTAAGAGGGAGGGCTTCATACTCTGGGAGCCAAGAGTTGAAGGCCTCGAATCAATGGAGGGCACTACCGAAGGCGAGGGGGAGGGTGGAGAGAGTGGCTAAGTGGATAGTAACGTGCGCGTGGCCCTACGTTAACTACATCCCTCACTTGGGCACCATGATAGGCTCAGCACTATCAGCCGACGTCGTAGCGCGATACCTTAGGATGAAGGGCGAGGACGTAATCTTCGTCAGTGGATCTGACGAACACGGGACGCCCATAGAGGTAGAGGCGATAAGGAGAGGCGTTGAGCCCAAGGCCCTGTGCGACGAGAACCACGCGAAGATAAGTGCGCTCTTTGAGAAGTGGGGCATATCGTTCGACAATTACTCGAGGACCGAGAGCCCACACCACAAGGAGTTCGTCAGGTCGTTCTACATGAAGGTCTACGAGAGGGGCTACGTGTACGAGGAGGACGTGGAGTTGCCCTTCTGCCCTCGTTGCCAGATATTCCTGCCAGACAGGTTCGTGACCGGCGAGTGCCCCTACTGTGGCTTCGAGGACGCTAGGGGGGATCAATGCGATAACTGTGGGAGGCTTCTTGAACCCAATAAGTTAGTGAGGCCGAGGTGCGCGATATGTGAATCGACCCCCAAGTTCAGGAGGACGAAGCACTGGTTCTTTGACCTACCAAGGCTCGAGCAAGAGTTGAAGGAGTACATAGACAAAGCGCCCTTCTTGACCGAAAATGCTAAAAATATGAGCATGAGCCTCCTCAATGAGGGGCTAAGGCCAAGGTCTCTAACGAGGGACAACAAGTGGGGTATACCAGCGCCCTTCCCGGGCGCCGAGGGCAAGACCATCTACGTGTGGATGGAAGCCGTTCTGGGCTACATATCGGCAACCATAGAGCTCTTCGCCAGAAGGGGGATGCCCGAGAAATGGAGAGAGTACTGGTTCGACAAGGACACGAGATTCTTGTGCTTCATAGGGAAGGACAACATCCCGTTTCACACGCTGATACTCCCAGCACTCCTGATGGCGTCGGGGGAGGGCTATGTCCTCCCGTGGGGGGTTTCGGCAACTGAGTACCTGTTGTTCGAGGGCCAGAAGTTCTCAAAGAGCAGGAGGATAGGGGTGTGGATCGACGAGGCCTTGGAGATGTATCCAGTGGACTATTGGAGGTACGTCCTACTTTGCTTGAGGCCCGAGGGGAGGGACGTCAGTTTCACTTGGACCTTGTTCAAAGAGCTCGTGAACTCACACCTCAACGATACCCTCGGCAACTTCATCTACAGGGTTCTGAGCTTCACGTCGAGGGCCTTCGACTCAAGAGTGCCGACTCCGAGAGAAGGTTGGACCGATGAGGAGCTCTGGAGAACAGCTTTGGAGAAGTTCGAGCTCTGCACGTCGAACTTAGACAGCTTCAAGATAAGGGATGCGCTACAAAACGTCATGGACTTGGCCAGAGAAGGCAATAGGTATCTGAACGAGAGGGCTCCTTGGGAGGCGATTAAGCAAGGACGAAGAGAAGAGGCCTCGACGAGCATCTATGTGTGCATAAATGCCATAAAGTCCTTGGCGATAATGCTGGCGCCCTTCATACCTAACACTGCTAACGAGATATGGAGGGGCCTCGGATATGCGACGAACGTCCACAGCGAGAGGTGGGAAGAGGCCCTAAAGCCTGTAGAGCCGGGGAGGGAGTTGCCTCCACCAAAACCTTTGTTTGCGAAGATAAGGTAGTCCTTACGACAAGCTCTCTGCAACGGCATTTTTGATCTCCTTACTCTTCGCCGAGAACCTCGGCCTCTTGTCCTCGGATATGGCGTCCAGACCTCTCATGAAAGTCTCTGAGATGTTGTTTCCTTGCTTCCCGCTCATAGTCTCGCTCCGGAGAGAGACCTAAACATCAAAGCTTTTAAGGTTGGGTCTTACACATCAACAGCTTAGACTTAAGGGTCGGCTATGAGGAGTGCTTAGCAAGTTTCGATCGACAACTTTAAAGCCCACGAGGGACATGATACCTTTGCGTTTAATGCTTTGTTTCTCTTTCGAAATGCGAGGGGAAAGACAAAATTGAAGGTCTACATCGAGACCTACGGATGTTGGCTAAACAAGGCGGATAGCCAGGTCGTAGAATCGATGCTAAAGAGGGGAGGGCATGAAGTAACCAGCGACTTAGAAGAGGCAGACGCCGTAGTGGTCAACACTTGTGCTGTAAGAGCTGAGACCGAGAGGAAAATAGCGAGGAGATTAGAGGAGCTCGAAGAGTGGAGAAAACATCGCGCTAACAGGAAGCTCGTGGTGATTGGTTGTCTAGCTAGGGCTAGACCAGCTTTCATCGCGTCCACCTCTCCATCAGCGAGCATTCTCGGGCCCAACGCCACCCACTTGATCTTAAGGGCCTTGCACGAAAGGGTCGTGGACGTAGGCTCTGATAGAAGGTCTGTATTCGAGTTGCCAACGTACAACGGATCCGGTAAGAGGTTGGTGATACCCGTGGCGGTGGGTTGTCTGGGCTCGTGTAGCTACTGTATAATGCCGATATCGAGGGGGAGGCTCTCTAGTTGCCAGCCCCAAAGGATCCTGAGGCTCTTCGTCGACGCAATATCCAAAGGAGCTAAGGAGGTTTACTTGGTCGCCCAAGACCTGGCCTCATACGGCTTAGACATAGGCACGAGCTTTCCAGAGCTTCTTCGAGCGCTCCTTGAGTGCAAGGGCGACTACATGATAAGGCTGGGCATGATGGAGCCCTCGACGCTATCGGTCATGGCTCGAGAGTTGATAGAGTTCTACTTCGACGACCGGGTTTACAAGTACTTACACCTCCCTCTGCAATCTGGTAGTGATAGGATACTGCACCTCATGAACAGGAGGTACACAAGCAGCTCCTTCGTAGATCTCGTCAACTTTTTCAGATCGAAAGTCGACCTGTTCTTAGCCACGGACGTGATCGTGGGCTTCCCCACTGAGACGGAGGAAGACTTCGAGCAGACGTGCAGGGTCTTGGAGAAGATAGCTCCAGATAAGGTCCACGTAGCCAGGTACGCCTTGAGGCCCTTTACTAAAGCCGCGTCGATGCCCCAGCTCTCGGATCACGTGAAGAAGGAGAGGTCTAGGGTTCTTGACGAGCTAGTCAAGGAGCTCACGCTGAAGAGGAATTTGCGGTACGTGGGCAAGGAGGTGGAGGTGCTCTTGACGGACGTGGCGCCTAAGGAAGGTCTTTTGGGAAGGATGCCGGACTATAGGCCCGTGGTCGTCAAGTGTGATCGCGATATGCTCTGGAAGAAAGTGACGGTGGTCATTGAAGAGGCAAAGCCGCACGTCTTGCTTGGCAGGACGGCTTAGCCGCCGCTCACGGGGGGCAAGAGCGCCACTTCGTCGCCGTCCTTGAGCTTCGTCTCCAACCCCTCGAGCTCTCTTATTCCCCTGCGATTTACTAAAATTATCACGTTTTTGGAGACGTCTTGTTCTTCGAAAACTAGCTCTCTGAACCTCTTGGGCAACTTAGTGCTGAGCCTCTCCAACAAATCCTTAACCGTTATGCCCTCTTCCACTTCCTCCTCAATCTCCTTGGTTCCTGCGACCTCCCTTAAAAGGGCGAAGAGCCTGACCTTGACCCTCATAGAGAGTCCCTCGGCCTATTGACATATTCGTTTATTTGCTCGTCCATTACGTGGCCTCGACTGAAGACCTTTACTCTCTTGACCCCTTCCACCTTCTCGACGGCCTCTTTAATCGAGGAGGCTAAGAAGAATGCTATTGGACAGAAGGGGGACGTGGGCACGAACTCCACGACCACCTCTCCGTCCTTCTCTGACACGCTCTTGATGCAACCCATTTCTACTATGCTGAGCCCCGTCTCGGGGTCTACGACCTTTTCCAAGGCGTCTCTAACCTTCTTCTCGAGCTCGCTCACTCTCAGCCACCTTCATGGTCTGTACAAGCGTTAGTAAAGTAGCGTTCTTTAACTAAATGCTTTAACTTAAAATAGTTACGGACAACCTTAAAAACTTAAGCCGAGATTATCTCTCAAGTGCCTCGCCCAAAGGTGGCCAGCTTGAGCTTCAAAAGGGCCCTGGGTATCACGATCTTAGTGCTAGCTTTGGCGACGATGTCTCTATCTCTGACGCGAGGGGAGAGCGAGCCAGTCAATATCTCGCTCCACGTGGAGATAAAGGTGTACTACACCTACGCCCTTGTAACATATAGCATTGAGCTCAAAGGGCTAGCAACCCCTCATCAAATAAACGTGAGCCTTCCTTCGTGGGACAACCTCTATGCCTCGGTCTGTGAAGACGATCACTCTAGGTCCTGGGTTAAGAACGTACAGCTCGGACCTGACAAAACCTACAACATTACTATAGAGAGCTTATGGTTAATGTCTGTCGAAGAGAATAGGCACGTGCTAAGAGTACCATCGAACCCATTGATACCCTCATTGAGCGCCGACTGGATAGAGGTCGTGATTTATCCGCCGCCGCACGTGAGCAACATAGAAGTCCGCGACTTAAACTTCACAAAGATCGACGACGTTTTGAAGCTAGGCATGCACGACGTTTCGTTAGGAGAGACGAGGACGATAACCATAGATGTAACATTCAATGCGACGGCGGCCTCTCCCTGGCTCTTCAAGGTGAAGAGGCTAGTGAGAGACCTAGACCCTCTATCAGGCATAATCGTCGACTACGTCACCGTCGAGAGCCTTAGCCCCACTACGGGGTGGCAGATCGGTCGCTCTCAGAGGCAGAGCGTTCTCTGCTTCAAGTTCCCCTCAGAGGTGAGGATACTCGAAGTTGGAGACATTGCAAGTAGCTTCGGCATCGCACAAAATGAGCGTGCGCCAGGTCTCGGGAGTTACGCGATTTCCTCGACCAACGACTCTGCTATCTTGCACGTCTGGCCGAGGACCTCTTTAGCGCTGGGCGAGAGGACGACCATATACATAAAATACTCGATTCCAGACCTCAAAGTCCTTCGGGCATTGCCCCAGTACGTCGATTACGCCGACGAGGTCGAGCTGAGGTTTCGAGTCACTCCTGGGTCAGAAGTTTTGAGAGCAAGCCCGGAGCCCAACCAAAAAGACTCAACGATCTGCTACAAGTTCTACAATCTATCACGTATTCAAAACCCTACGATAGTCGTAGACATCTCCCTTCCATCGGCTCCATCGACTATGATCATGGTGGTCGGCATCGCTGGCGTGGTGGCCATAGCTCTAGGGGCGGTAATCGGCAAACGAATTGTGGCTAGAAGGTGGGCGGGGCTGGGCACCGACATCGAACCCTTTAAGAACCTCTTCAAGAACTACGTAAGCATCGCCCAAAGGGTCTGGAGGACGTACGAAGATTACTTAAAGGATAGGGTTGAGGACTCTACCTATAGGAAGCGGATTCAAGAGCTAAGGCCAGCGTACCTAGAGGCCCTAAAGAAGCTTATGGAGGTTTCGAAGAGGTTCGAGAAGCACCCAAAGCTTGACAAGGTGGCGCAGAGGATAAGCGAGCACGTGAGCAAAGCCTTGAGGGTCGAGGAGAGCGCATCTAGCATCGAAGCCATGAGGCGAGGCAAGAAGGTCGCCGTGGCTGAGCTGTCACGAAAGACCAAGGAGCTGGCGAAGCAGATCGAGGAACTTAGAAAGGAGCTCCACGACTTGAGCTCGAAGATCAGTAAAGCAATAGCTTAAAAGCTGAGCTAGAGCAGATAATTAGGGGTCCGCCATGGTGGAGATAAAGATAGACAAAGATAAGTGCACCAACTGCGGCACGTGCGTCTCAGTGTGTCCCTCCGGAGTCTACGAAATGAGGGAGGGCAAGGTTGAAGTAGTAAACAAAGACGCCTGCCTCGCCTGTAGAGCTTGCGAGGCTCAGTGCCCCAACCAAGCGATACAGATCATAGAGTAAGGGGTGCCTTTAGATAGACCACTTACCCCCTTTTTCTAATGATGTTAAACTTTAAATCGCTCCCACCCTTCGTGAATAATGAAGCCCGGTGGTGTAGCGGCCAAGCATGGCGGGCTTTGGCCCCGTCGACGGGAGTTCGAATCTCCCCCGGGCTACCACTTTATTTCTAAGAGCCTCTCTAATGATGTCCAAGCGCGCTATAATAAAATGCATGTTAACGAATTAAGCAGTCAGTTGTAATAGAGGGAGGAACGATCATAAATTTATATTAGGGATAGGAAGCGTAGCATAGAAGGGTGGCCGTGAAGAGTTCAGCCTTGGCTGAGCTATACGCGGTGAAGAGGGATCAACCAGCTGAGCCTTGTCCTCAAATATTCGTCGACAAACTGTGACAATCAACGGCCGTGAACTTCGGCCTCATGCGACCAGCTCTCGGCGAATCAAACCAATTGGCGTTGCAGTCGAAAGTCCCACCCTCCAGAGTGAAGAGACGTCAGTCGATCAGTTGTCTTGAGAAGAGCTCTTCCTTCTTTACATTTAACACCACATGGGTTATGGTTCTCTCGACGTACTCCATGGAGAGAAGCTTTTTCACAAATTTGCTCAGCTCGGCCCTTGACTTGAACCTTGCCACTATTATTGCATCGCTCTGTCCGGTGACGTCGTAAACCGCTTGAACGTTGGGCATTTTCGCGACCTCCTCCTCTATGTCGGTCACCTTTCCTTTGGATATAACAACCTCTATTAAGGCAACGACGTCGTAGCCCAGTTTTTCCGTGTCAACTATGGTTGTGTAGCCCTTTATCACGCCTTCTTCCTCCATCCTCCTGACCTTGTTGGCGACGGTGGCCGTGGATACGCCAACCCTCCTAGCTATCTCCCTAAAGGAGAGCCTAGCGTTACTAATTAGTTCCTTCAATATTGCCTTGTCCACTTCATCGAGTTGTACACTCATCAAAAGTCTCCTACTTGGCTTGTTTAATAAGGCAATCGTTGTATTGAAGTGATGAGCTTGAAGTTAATAAAGAGGAGTTCAAGCGCTCATGGTACTATGTCCTGAACTCTTAGCTTAGGACTCGGAGAAAAGAATCTTCGCGACCTCGCTCCGCAATCTCTTCCACTTTCTCTCAAGTATGCCTTCAACGGTGTAGTCCACTTCTATCCCGGCCTCAAGGGATTTGGCTATGAGGCCTCCTGTGAAGTTCCCTGGCTCACTCGCCAATCTTAGCTCCACGGGCTTCCCGAGCTCTTGACTCAATTCGCTAGCTATGGCGGTTAAGTCCAGTCCTAAGTCCCTGTCTCTCTTGTTCAGCTTCACTTCTACCACCCCTCCTCCGAGGACTCGTACTGCCTCTTTGATCATATCGACAAGCCTTTCCTCGTACTCTTTGGTCCTAACGATCGCTTGCACCTCTCTCTTCACTTCCTCTACGACTCCCTCTATGAGTTTCTCCTTGAAGCCCAACAGCTCTCTGGTGACATCTGTACGCGCTCTGGCCACCTCGCTCCTCCTTTTACTAAGGGCCTCGCTCCTCCTCTTCCTTATCAGCCCAGAGGCCTCTTTCTCGGCCTTTCTCCTAGACTCCTCCACTACGCTCTTGATGTATTTCTCGGCCTCCTCCTTGGCCTTAGCTATTATGCTTTCGGCCTCCTCCTTGGCCTTGCTCAGCACTGCATTGACAAGTTTGTCAAGATCACCAGCGAGGGGCATGGACGACACCTTCATGGTCTTAACACTTCGGCAAGTAATAACTTCACGGCTTTCTCACGGTTTCTCGTGGCCAAAAACTCTAGTCTCTTCATCTCCGTCAATGCATCCTCTTCTAACCTCTTAATTTCTTGGACCATCTCTTCCTCTATCTTCTTGACCTCCCTCTCAGCCTCCCTCTCAGCCTCCCTCATTACTTCGTCGTAAACGGCCCTTGCACGCTCTTCGGCTATCCTCCTCGCCTCGGCCTCTATCCTCCTCGCCTCTTCGTGCGCCTCTTCTATTATCCTCCTCGCCTCCTCCTCTGCTTCGAGTACGCGTTTTAAGACCTCATCCATCACGACGTCCCTCCAGACGGACAAACCCCTTTTCTATGCTTAGCAAACTTTATAAATTCTATCACATTAACGGAGGTAGCGCATTGAGCGTTCGCAAGGGGGTCTCGTAAGTGCTCACATTGGCACCAATGCTAAAGGTCGAAGTTTACGTCCCTCGCCCTTATTTAGAAAAAGTTTTATTTAACATCGGTAAGGAAGGCTTACTCCATTTAGTGGATGCCAAGGAAGACTTCTACGAAGAAATAGCTAAGGGGTTCCTGAAGCCCATAGACGTCTCAGCGAGGCTCTACAAGATTTCTCTGCTAACTTCTAGGGTTGAGAGGACGTCTTCCATTTTGAACTTAGCTTCCTCACGCTCCTTCGAGGACTTGAAGGAGGAGGAGGTCCTATCCTTCTCCATATCCGATTGCGAAGCCTATCTCGACTCCCTAGAGAAATCGCTAAGCTCTGGCGACGAATCGACCATGGAGAGAGTTAGAGAGGAGCACGGAGAGAAAATATTGAGGCTAAACGCCCTATTAAAGACGCTCGAGGCGCTTGAAGTAGCAAAGGCAAAGGCGGCGGAAACATCCAGCGTTGCCATTTTTTCGGGCTGGTTGCCGAGGAAGCTTTTAAAGGCCTTTACTGATATAGTGGAAAGGGCGTGCAATGGATGTTATGTGATCAAGTATGAAGAGCCTAAACCACATGGAGAGGCTCATGAAGAGATTAAGGTTCCATCGCTGATGAAGAACCCCTCGTGGGCGAAGGTCTACGAAGGTCTCGTGAAGGGCCTGGGGGCCCTCAACTATAGGGAGATAGACCCCACAATCGTGTGGTTCTTTACATTTCCTATATTCTTCGGGTTCATGTTCCCTGACGTGGGGCACGGACTCGTCCTACTCGCCCTCTCAATTCCTCTCTACTACCTCAAGAGGAAGGGCTACAGAGGGGGAGAGATATCGAACTACATAGTCCAAGGATCATCAGTGTTAATGGCCTGCGCGATAACCTCAACGATATTTGGTGTAGTCTTTGGAGAATTCTTCGGCAATCCGCACTCTGAACACCATCCCTTCCACGTCTTTGGCTTCGATCCCTTCAAGAGCGGGGTGGTGGCCCAATTTAGAGAGTCAGCGCTTTCAATCTTGGGTCTACCTAGAGAGTTCCACGTGTTAGAGCCTAGCGGAGCTATAGCACTCCTAAAACTGACAATTTACATAGCCATCTTCCACATAACGCTAGGGCTTGTCTTCTCAGTGATAAATAAGGTGCGGCTTGGGGAGTATAAGGAGGCAATAGTTGGCCCTGGGCTATGGCTATGGCTGTACCTCGGCGCTGGCATAGCCTTTACGATCTATAGAAGTAAGCTGATTGCTGCAGCCCTCGGAGGTGATCTGATGGTATTCGTTCTGATATGGTTGCCATTCATAGTGATGTTTATTGCCAGAGTGGTGTTCATGGGCTTCTTAGACGGATTCGGCGAGAGCCTCGACCACTTCATAGCGTCTCTCTCAAACACCATATCGTACGCAAGGCTCTTCGCCTTTGCGATAGTTCACGCGGTCCTCTCCGACGTCTTCCTAGCAGTCGACCACGGCCTCTACACGATTGCTGGGGTACCCTTCATAGGCGCGGTGGCTGGGACTCTGTTCTTCGTCTTCTTCGAGATAGTCTTCGTCTTCTTCCAAGCCCTGAGGCTCCACTGGGTCGAGCACGGCACGAAGTTCCTGGTGGCCAATGGGATGCCCTTCCAGCCCTTTACCATTAAGCTTTAGCAAGGAACCAAGAGTGAGGCAAACGCTCTGTAGGGTGGAACTTTATTAGCAACAGCCATGAGAGCCAGCTTTAAGCTAACTTTCTCTCCCCACTTTACAAAGAGGTAAGAGAACACGGCTCTAGCTGTGCGAGGGACTCGGGTAGAGCTTACCAAGGCCCTATAGGCTTCGTTTATAAAGGACCTCAATACATCCTCTTCCTTCTTTAAAACTCTCCTCTTCAACTTTTTGACATGCGCTTTAGCAAACTCGTCTCTTTGCTCAATAATCTTCACGACTTTAGATTCCTCACCCCTCATTCTTAGGTCGCTAGTGGCTATCGAGAAGAGCTCTAGAGCCAACTCCCTCACTTCTCTAGAGTAAGCTCGAGCGTAACCATTCTCTTGGAGCACTCTCCCCATTTTCATGAGGGAGTAGGCCGCGAGTGCGAGCATCGGAGATCTCGAGTTAATGGCTAGGCCCTCACTGAGGGCCTCAGAGTAGAGTTCTCTGACCTCCCTATCGGCTAGCTGGTGTATCAGATCTCTGCGTAAAAGGCCTCGTACGTCCCCCTCAAACTTGAATGGTGGAACGACATAACCCTCGGCCAATTCATCACCATCAACCTCGTGCCGGAAGGCGAAGCTAACGCATAATATCGTCAAAAAGTCACTAAAGGCCTTTAACGCTCTTAGAAAGTTTATAGATGATTGAGCCCGAACCTCGAAGAGGATTTTCGAGAAATCTATCACCTCGTTTAAGACCTCGTCGAGATTCTTCAAGTCGTAGAAGTCATAACCTACGAGGGACAAGTCTTTTAATGTTACTAGCAAATGTGAGGAGGAGCGTGCGTTCATAATCTTTAAAAGCCCGCTTTTACCTATGATTTTGTGGCGCTTAGCTTCTATAAACGATGCCAACGGCTTTAGATCCTCTTTCTCGGGGTCTTGTGCCGTCCCAAGCCCTAACATCAAGCTGAGCTTCCAAATGCGCCAAAACATGACCCCCAAGCCCACAACGACCCCTATTAAGGCGCCTAAGGTGTTAGTGAGGTTCAGATGGGGCCCCGCATACCATCCAACAATAGCGAATATCACTGGCTCTAGCCCCACGCTGAGGGCTATAAACGCTATCTTCAGGTCCTCGCCGTCAAACCTCATCCTTCTCTAAGTAAGTCCTAAGAGAGAAAAGTAAAAGCTTATCCTGCGTGCTTCTTATTAGAGATCGATGACGGGAAATGATGACATTAAAGCGAGGGCGAGGAGAAGGGTCGTCAAGGCTATGGTTAAGGCATCCATAGTCGGGCTGATAGTTCCGTTGTCTGTGATCACTTTGTGCGTGTGGGCCGCCTTTCTATTTGAGGAATCACACGTCTTTATTAGGGCATTTTTGATGATGCTTTTCGGCTTAGCTGGTCTAGGGCTTGGGACGTTCATAACTTTAAGGATCTTGGAAAAGATGCAGTCATCGCTCTATATCGAAAATGACGAGAACTCGGACCCACCACGTAAGACTAAGTTATCGAAGAGTAGAAATTAATATAAGGCTGATATCAAGAGAGCCTCCAGCAAGAGGTGTCCCTATGAAGAAAGCGCTCGCGCTGGGCCTAGTGCTGGCACTTCTTGGCTTAGCTACAACCGTGATGTGTTCCCCCAAGGTTGTTGCAGCGACCGAGGATGCAGGTGGAGGACAGGCCTTAGAACTTAGTAAACTCGGCGCAGGCTTTGCCATAGGCCTCGCAGCTTTCGGTGCAGGCATAGGGTTAGGGACAGCTTCGGCGGCAGCTATAGGCGCAATAGCCGAGAAGCCAGAGCTCTTCGGCAGGACGATGATCTACGTGGTCTTCGTCGAGGCTGTAGCCATTTACGGACTCGTCATAGCATTGTTGCTCTGG
>Ga0105154_1000531_pt1 | contig 16304 bp, 14 predicted proteins | sample SSWtaG_FD_89672 | JGI IMG/M metagenome (GOLD analysis project Ga0105154, IMG submission 89672) | Hot spring microbial communities from Sandy's Spring West, USA to study Microbial Dark Matter (Phase II) - SSWsed_matched | ecosystem: Environmental > Aquatic > Thermal springs > Hot (42-90C) >... | reverse complement strand
CGCATAACGTTGAAGCGCACCATAATCTCGTATCATCCCTGGATACCGCCCACTCGTGGTTGATCGCCAGCCCGCCTCGCGCCAAGTCCAGTCCTTCCTTTTAAGCCCGTCATCGCGAGGTGGAGGAGGTTGAGGGGCTGGGGTTCACGTACGCCCGCTCCATCGAGGAGGCCCTTGAGATGGTGGGAAGGGAGGAGGGCGAGGTCTTGATAAACGCCGCTGGAGCCGAGGCTGTAGTTAAGGTTGGTACTAGTCGGCCGCGCTGACCCCTTGGTGTGGCTGAGCCTTTTTGAGGTGCAAGATGACAATGACATGCCCCGGCCGGGATTTGAACCCGGGCCACCGGCTCGAGAGGCCGATATACTTAACCGGGCTATACTACCGGGGCTGGAGGTACCGACTTTAGGCGTCTTCTTAAACTTTATGTTGGTGATGGGCAAGCAGGGGGTTTAAGTTCTGCTTCTGCGCTTAGCTGGCGGTGGGCGCTTTAAGGTTAAGGTACCCCTCGTCAAGCGACGTAGCGGACGCTGTTAGGTTGGTGCTGTGCTCCAAGCCCTTCGTGGACCCTTCAAGCCTTGTGGGCTTGGTTAAGGAGGAGTTGAGGCGGAGGGGCTTCTACGCGGAGTTGGTTAACGCCAAACGGGTGTGGAGGATATACTTAAACCTAGTTAGGAGGGGCTTCCTCCTCGACCTGCTCGACGTTGTCAAACGTGGGCCGGATGGAAAGGTAAAAGTTTAATCACCCTTAGCTCAGCCTTCCTTCTAGGCCGGGGTCGCCTAGCTGGCCTAGGGCGCCAGACTCATAATCTCAGGTCCGCGAGGCCGGCGCCTAGATGAGGCATCTGGTCATCGCGGGTTCGAATCCCGCCCCCGGCACCATGGTGCTTAGCTACCTCAAGGGCTACGTGCTGGGGGCTTTAGGCGCATCAAGCTTTGGGGACGTAGGCCATGCAGCCCCTGGCCTCCCTCACCCATAGCCCGTAGTACTCGCAGAGGTAAGTTCCATCATCCCTGGCCTTCTTAGCCATGAAGCAAGATCGGCAGGCTTTCTCCTCCATCCAGCACCGCCTCTTGGAGGAGGCCTCCACTAGGCTTTAATTCCTTTCATGCACCAGCGCGCAAGACGCTTCGAGCGGAGCCGCTTAGCTTTTCGTTAGCTCCTTCACTCCCTTGGGGCTGCCCACGAAGACCTTCCTAGCCAGCCCAGTGAAGATGCCTACTTCCACCACGCCTGGAATCCTCTTAATCTCCTCCTCCAGCTCAGCGGGCCTTTGAATGGGCGGGAACCTGGCGTCGAGGATGAAGTTGCCGTTGTCAGTCACGACGGGGCCGTCCTTAACCTCACCGGCCATCCTAAGCCTGGGCTCTCCTCCTAGCTCCCTCAGCTTCTTGGCTACGTAGCTGTAGGCGAAGGGGAGGACCTCGACGGGGACTGGCTTCTTCTCCCCCAGCCTCCGTACGACCTTGGTTTCGTCGACGACGACCACGAGCTGAAGCGCCATGGAGTCCACCACCTTCTCCCTCGCCAGCGCAGCCCCCATCCCCTTGAGTAGGTTGAGGGCTAGGTCCACTTCGTCCGCTCCGTCGACGGCTAGATCTATGGTGGTTACCTCCTCAAGCCTCACCGTGGGGACGCCGACCTCCAAGGCCTTGAGGTAGGCTTGAAAGGAGGTGGGGACGCCTTTCACCCTGAGGCCCTCCTTGACCCGCCTTCCCAAAGCCTCGATGAAGTAGGCGGCGGTAGAGCCCGTACCCAGGCCCACCACCATGCCGTCCTCGACTAGCTTAACTGCCTCCTCAGCGGCCCTCCGCTTAGCCTCCTCCAGGCTCAACGTTTTAGCCTCAGCTACGCCCGTGCTTCGCTGCGGGATTAAGCCTAGCGGACTGCCTTCATGAGAGAAGCCCCGGGCGGGACTTGAACCCGCGGTAGACCGCCTTACCAAGGCGGCGCCCTAACCACGCTAGGCGACCGGGGCCTTAAGAAGGCAGGCAGGCCTCTTAAAATCTTCTCCGCTTGCTGATTCAAGGCTTGAGAGCTGGCTCATCAAGCATTCCCCGAGCCGATGTACCAGAGTCAGGCGAATCAGGCTTGATAGGCTCAGCCGAGGAGGGGCTTGAAGGTAGTTAAGGCGATCAGCAGCAGGGCGATGAATATGACGGCAGCTACGACTAAGGGCCACCAGGCCCCTGCGGCGAAGGCTATCGGCAGCGGCCCTATGAAGATGATCCCTCCCGTGCTGATGCTCCCCTCCGCGGCCATGAGCGGCAGGAGGAGGAAGATCAAGACGCCCACTGCTATCAGCGAGAGGCCAGCGGCTAGCATCAATGCGGGCAGCCTGCCGGAGGCCTTGAGCCCTATCATAGGCGCTACAGGGCCAGCGCGCTGAGCTAAGGTGTAACAGCGTGAGCAGAGCCATGAGGCAGCGTCGAAGCATTCGCTGCACGTCCTCGCACCGCATCTTCGGCACACGTAAGAAGCCTCGCCCACGCCGCATACATCGCATCTAGCCATATCAGTCGAGGTACCTGCGGGGAGGCTTAAACCTCTTCCTCATCGAGGTGAAGGCTAAGCGGAAAGCAGCACCCTAAGCCGAGGCCCATGAATGGTGAGGCCCGTTGACCGTGTCCTTGAGGGCTTTGCCGCAGGCTTACGGGTTGGGGCGATGCGGGGGGTGGGATTTGAACCCACGATGGCCTTCGCCAACGGATGCCTCAGCCGAACCCTTGAGTCCGCCCCCTTAGACCTGGCTCGGGAACCCCCGCTCGACTTAGGGCGGTCAAGACCTCCTTAATAAGTTAACTAGCCGCCATTGTGGTATATGCCTCGCTGAAGAGCTTAACGCATGCGCACCCTTCGAGAGCAGGCTTATTAGGGGCTTCGTCATACCAACTTGATGTTGAGCCTTCTGCCCTTGATGTCGGCCAGCGTTACGAGCCCCCTCTTAAAGAACGCGCGGCTCTTGATCGTGGGCAGCTGCGTGATTAGGGAGCTGCAGCCCATAGTCGAGGAGTGGAGCAAGGATAGGGTGGGGCTGCATGTCTGCCTGCAGGAACACCACATGGACAGCGTGGGCTTTAAGGTGGCCACCATAGCTTTAAAGGCTCAGCCGAGCTCGATAACCCTTCTCACCATGAACGGCTCCCCCCACTGCGTCCAACTCCACTTCGCCGTGGAGCAGGCGAGGCAGCTTACATCCTACAAGGGCTTGGTGGAGCACTTCGTCGTTGAGAAAGGTAGGGTGTTCAAGGTTAGCGAGGAGGCTGTGAAGGCAGCTCGCCACCTCGCCTCAATCGAAGCTATGCTTCAGCTTAGGCAGCGCAGCCAGCAGTCCTGAAGGAGGGTTTCATGCATGCTTGAGCGGAGCCTACTTAAGCTCGTCGGCTGGCTGAACCATGCCTTAAGCCGCTGTACCCTTCGTAAACACATAAAGCATATATCCTTCAGGTAGGCCTCAACTTAGCTAGGTGAGAAGCATGGTTTGGGGGGCCGTGATCTTCTTTAAGTACCGCACGATGACCGAAGCCGAGGTGACGAAGGCTAAGAAGGAGTGGGAGGATTTCAAGAAGAACCTACCGCGCGGCGTCAAGATGGTCTCTGAGTACGATCACGCTCACGGCACCGACTGGAACGGCTTCTTCCTAGTTGACGCGCGGACCATGGATGCCTTCCATGAGTTCTGGGAAGCCTTTAGGGACTTGACTAGGTGGTACGTGGACCGCGCCCAAGCCATCATTGGCGTGAAGCGCTAAAGCGCCAAACCCCTTCTTTTTCCCTCCTTGAAGCAATGGCCGCTTCGCCATCTCGGTGGCTATCAGCATACCCTCGGCTGGCTGCGAGGAGGGCCCGTAAAATATAGCCTGCACCGCCTGCCTACCTTTTTCCCAGCCTCGGTCATGTTGTCCCGGCGTTGAATACGCGCGGGGTTAGGCTTCCCTCTAAAGCTTGGATCGTAGCTGCGAAAGAGCCGACGATCCCTCGCGGGCCAGCGACGACCTCAGGTAGACGAAGCCAGCTAGGTTCTAGAGGGGGCCTGAATAGCTCGAGGTGTAAGACAAACAGCGCCCTCAAGCTTCGTAGCCAGCCGTTTTGGGCGGTCCTCCTCGAAGGGCCTATGGCTGGCCCTCCTTCCCCGGGCCTCCTCTCTCAACTCACGGTCTGAGGGGGCAAGGGCTCACGCAGCCCTAGAGCGCCGAGGATCTCCTTGAATACGTCCTCTATGGGCCTCTCGCCGTTGACGTTCCTAAGCAGGTTCCGCCCCCTGTAGAACTCAAGGAGCGGCTTAGTTTGCTGCCTGTAGGTCTTCAGCCTATTCCTCACTACCTCCTCCTTATCATCGTCCCGCTGATAGAGCTCTCCTCCACACCTATCGCAGACCCCCTCCTTGCATGGAGGGTTAAAGACTAGATGGTATACAGCCCCGCAGCTCTTACAGGTCCTTCGAAGAGCTATCCTCTTGACGACCTCGTCGTCCCCAACCTCTAGGTTTAAGACCGCGTCGAGCTTGAGCCCGAGCTTCTTGAGCTCGCTGTCGAGGGCCTCGGCCTGCTCGATGGTCCTGGGGAAGCCGTCCAGTATGAAGCCCTTGGAGCAGTCTGGCTGGCGGAGCCTCTCCTCAACCATTCCTATGACTACCTCGTCCGGTACCAGCCTTCCTTCGTCCATATACTCCTTAGCCAGCCTCCCCAGCCTAGTGCCAGCCTTAACGGCCTCTCGAAGCATGTCTCCAGTAGCTATATGTGGGACGCCCAGCTTCTCGGAGAGGAGCTTCGCCTGCGTCCCCTTCCCAGCCCCGGGAGGGCCGAAGATCACCAGCCTCAAGCTGCTCGCAGCGCAGCCTGAGCCTTGAAGGTTATTAAGCTTTTTATAGCTGAGCCTGCTTTCAGCTCTCAGTGGCGATGAGACTCTCAGAGTTACGATGAGCTTCGCGATGACTGGAAGGCGTTAGGGTCGAGCCACTTCACCTCGCTTGAGCACTTATGCTGATCGTAGGCGCCGCAACCGCCCTTCTCACCTCGCTGCTCTGGGCTCTGGCCGCCACGTTGTACAGGGGGGCGGCGGTGGAGGTCAAGGATCCATTGGCTACCAACTGGCTTAGGGCTCCGCTGGCTCTCGTCCTCATGGCTACGCTCTCCTGGAGCCTAGGCGAGTTGAACGAGCTGCTTGCCGTGCTTCAAGGAGGCTGGAGGCTCGCTTGGATACTTTTAGCCACCACGCTGGCCATCATCTTGGGCGACACCTTCTACCTGATGGCGCTGAGGGACGCTGGGGTTTCAATAGGCTATCCAGTTGGCTACACCTACCCTCTCTACGCCTCCATATTTGCAGTAGCTCTACTAGGCGAGCGGGTTACGTTAGGCTTGGCGATAGGCCTTCCCTTCGCCCTAGCTGGGATATGGACTTCCTCCTTTAACCCTCCGAGGGGCCTAAGCGACCGCAAGGCTATTTTCAAGGGTGTTCTGGCGGCTGTGGCTGCTGGGTTATGCTGGGGACTGGGCTCGGTGGTTTACAGGGTGGCCGTCATCACGGCGAGCCCCGTTAACGTGAACCTAGTTAAGCTCCTCTACTTAATGATGGCGACCTCCCCCTTCGCCTGGAGGGGCAGGCTGAGGGTTGGGAGGCGGGCCCTCCTCTTAGCCCTCCTAGGCGGCTTGATGGGGCTTGGGGCTGGAGACTGGCTTTTCTACGTGAGCCTCTCCATGATAGGTGTGGCTAGGACGGTTACGCTGACTACGTTCTCGCCTCTCGCTTCGCTCCTCTTCGCTAGGCTCCTACTTCACGAGGAGGCCAGCTCAAGGCAGGCTCTGGGAGCGTCGATGATCGTGGCTGGCGTGTGCATGGCCATATGGCTTTAGCTTCCAGCTAGCTCATGGAGCTGGGCCCTTACCCTCCAGCTTCCACCCCGACGGCGAAGAATCTCACAGTGAGGTCACGAGGTCGCCAGCGCTCCCAGCACGTAGAGCGTGTATTACCATGAATGAAGCCGACGCAAAAAGCTCAACCCCTCAGCCGTTTAAAGTAGCTATGGAGCTCCGACACCCTCCTGCCCCATAGGCCATCCGTAGTGCCGGGGGTGGGACTTGAACCCACGACACTCCGGCCGGCCCGCGGCATCCGGTCTTCAGCCGGACGCTCTCCCAGCTGAGCTACCCCGGCGGAGTATGGGATCGCGCGTGTTCCCTTAAGCTTTACCTCAGCTCAAAATAAGCTTTTACTCCTCGAGGCCCTAGATGGAGGTATGCAGCTCAGAGGCTACTGCCTACCCTTAAGCCCTGAGGGGAGGGCTCAGGTAGTAGACCCTCCTCCATGGCATTACGGAGGCGACGTGCTCCAGGTGGTTTTCAAGCCCGACCCCCGCGAGGCTAAGCGAGTGCTGCCTGAACCGCTGGAGCCCCACCCCGAAGGGCTATGCCTGCTTTGGTTCGTAGAGTGGACGTCAGTGAGCGACTTAAACCCCGATCTGGCCTTCATCAACCCTGAGCGGGCGCAGTACAGGGAGTGCTTCGTGGCCGTACAGTGCCGCTATAGGGGCGAGGAGGGCTTCACCGTCCCCTACATATGGGTCGATAACGACTTCACCCTCATACGGGGCTGGATCCAAGGCTTCCCGAAGAAGCTCGCCAGGGTTTATGTGACGCGACACCACCCGTTGAACCCTAAGATGGGGCCCCTAAGGCCGGGCGTCAAGCTGAGAGGCATCTGCGAGGCCCACGGTGAACGCATAGCTGAAGCCTCTCTCGAGGTCGTCGAGGAGGGGAGGGTGGAGGACCTCCCTAAGCTCAGGTTCTTCCTGCTGCGCCACTTTCCAAGCGCGGACGACCCTGTTAAGCCAGCGGTCTTTGAGCTCGTTAGGAGCGTAGTCGAGAACCTAAGGTTTGGGGGCATATGGAGGTGTAAGGCGGAGGCGCGCTTCTTCCCTTCAAGGTTCGAGGAGCTGAACGCTCTATCCCCCCTGGAGGTGTTAGGCGGCCATTTCTTCAGCTTAGGGATGACCATTAAGGGGGGTGTCGTGCTGGAGCGTTTTACTCGATGAGGCCCATTCTACTGGGTCCCCACCACGTCATCAGCCGACGGGCGGATTGGGCTTTAAAGCCTAATCGATGCCTCTTGAGCCTCAAGCCCGTGGTCATGTAGTTGCTTACACTTACATTGTAACGCTTAAGCTCGCTGGAGCCAAGCAGCCGCCATGGCAAGCTGAAGGCAGGAGGAGACGCCCCGGCCAGGTCTCGAACCTGGGACCACCCGGTCACCGCCTCCTCGAGGGAAGCTAACAGCCGGGTGCTCTGCCTAACTGAGCTACCGGGGCACACCCATGTTTCATGAGCTAAATATAAGCATAACTGCCTCGTGCGTGCCTGAAGGAGGAACAGCTATTTATACGACTGGGGAAGGCGCATTCCACGCGGCCGTGGTCTAGCCTGGTCTAGGACACAGGCCCGCCACGCCTGTCACCCGGGTTCAAATCCCGGCGGCCGCATAATACGACGCAGCGAGTCTTCATAGAAGCCTGCCATAAACTTAAAAAGGAAAATGAAAGGCATTTAAGAGGAGGGGAGAGCTTGGACATAGTGATAGCCGCTGGATACGTGATAGCCTTCGTCGTATTGGTGCTTGGAGTAATATATGGTGTCTATAAGGTTAGGGGGATGGAGGCGACCAAGCAATGATCGACATCGCTATCATAGTCGCCCTGCTGATAGTAGTCATAGCCATAGGCGTAAAGGGATACGAGGTCAGCAAGTCAATGGTAGGCTATTTCCTAGCTGGCCGCGGCCTGGGAGCATGGGTATTGGCCTTCTCCTTCATGGCTACCTACTACAGCGCAGCCTCCTTCCTGGGCGGAGGGGGGGCCACCTACCTCTACAACCTAGGCTTCGGCGCCTGGCTGACGGCGTGGCACGTCATAGGCGTTGTCCTAGCGTGGATCCTCGTGGCTGAGAGGCTGTTCAGGTACGCTGAGAAGACCAAGATCGTGAGCATACCTGACTTCATAGAGCATCGCTACCAAAGCAAGGCGGCTAAGGTGGTGGCGGCCATAGTGATCATAATCCTGTTCACCCTCTACCTGACTGGCGTGTATAAAGGCGGAGCCATAATCATAGCCACAGTGCTAAAGACCTCCTACGAGGTCGGCCTGCTGCTGCTTGTAATACCAGTATTGATATACATAGGGATTGGAGGGCTAAAGGCTGCGGCGCTAAACAACTTGCTGCTTGGCGTTTGGATGTTGGTTGCCGCTGTGCTTACCTTCAGCTACATAATGAGCGCCGTCGGTGGATGGAGCGCTGGGCTCTCTGCCTTAGAGCAGATGAACGTCCTTGGAAAATTCCCAGGAACCATGTGGACTAGGTTCGACGGCATGGGCCCGCCGCCAGCCATGGCGGCAGGCATGGTGCCTGGGCTGATAATGAGCATCACGTTTTCCATCAGCGTCGCTCAGGTAGCCCTGCCCAGTCTACTCATGCAGTTCTACGCAGCTAAGGACGCGAGGGTCATAAACTACGGCAGGATAATAGGCTCTTTGGCTGTGGGCATATACGCCATTCTAATGTTCTCGCTAGGAGCCTTCTGCCACCTAATACTAGACCCACGCTTAAGCCCCGCTGAGGTGGGAGGGCTGTTGAAGGACGTCGACTGGGTGATACCCAAGGCAATAATGATGCTTGCGCCGGAGGGGGTTAGGGGCTTCATACTAGCCGCCCCTGTCGCAGCTTCGGTATCTACGCTAGCGGTCACGTTCATAGTTCTTTCAGCCGCGTTGGTCAGGGACGTAGTTCAAACGTATAGGCCTGCCATCCCTGAGGCAAGTCTAGTAACCCTTGCTAGAGTGGTTCCCGTGATCTTCGCCATTATCTCCCTAGTGCTGGCGCTCTACCCGGTGGGCATCATCGTCGAGATAGTGGGCGTAGCTTTCGGCACCATCTTTGCAACCTTCGTAGGACCGTTAACTATAGGTCTCTACTGGAAGGGCGCCACTAAGGCTGGAGCCATAGCGTCCATGATTTCAGGCCTCGTGGTATCGTTGGTGTGGCTCCTCTTCCTGTACAAGGGGCTCATAGGGCCGGTGGCCACATGGGTATATCCTGTGGTGCCAGCGATAGCTGTGGCGCTGCCGCTGTTCTTCATAGTGAGCTACTTCACTAAAAAGCCGCCCAAGGAAGTACTGGATCTACTAGGCTAATACCACTTTTTTTAGGCATCACTTTTTGCTAGGCTAGCGGGGCCTGCAGGCCTACCTTACCGCCTCTCGTCTAGCTCAAGCAACTTGAGCTTAACTACTGTTCGATGCGCCCTAACTCCTTGACGTCTCTCAGCTTCTACGTACAGCCTTAATCGGCAGCACCAGGAATGCAGATAGGAGGCTCATCGAGGCTCCGAGCGTGAAGGAGGTGAGGTAGCTCTTTGTAGCGTCGAAGACCACGCCCGCGATGGAAGGCCCTAGCATAGCTCCCAGCCCAAAGGAGGTCCCTAGGACCCCGAGCAGGGAGCCTACGCTCTTCATCCCGAAGAGGCTGCCTATGGTCGGCGCATACAGAGCCACCCAACCGTATGAAAGGCCGAAGGCCACGGCTACGGCGTAGAGCACTGGGAGGGTCTTAGCTTCTAGGAGGGCCCAGATACATATGGCCTGCGCGACGAAGCAAAGGGTCAACGTAGCTTTAACGCCCACCCTATCGAGCATGGCACCCATCACCACCCTCCCAGCCAGGTTGCTGATGCCTATCAGGCTCACCGTTAGCGCTGCGGCCACAGCCGGTATGCCTAAGCCCTCAGCGTAGGGTACGACGTGTATGATCACCATGACGGCTGAGAGGCTGCCGAGAGTGAAGGCCAAGTAGATAAGCCAGAAGAGCTTGCCCCTAAGGGCTACCTTAGCCTCTTCGTCGCGGAGGAAGCCGCTCTTTAAAGAGACTCCTTCCTCAGGGTTCTTTAAGAACAACGCCGCGGGCGTTAAAGCCGCTATGAAGATCACGCCTAGATACGTAAAGGCGAGGCGCCACCCGTAGGCTTCGATGAAGAGCTTAGCTAACGGAGCTAGGATCAACATCCCCATGCCCAACCCAGTCAGGACGATTCCTGCAGCTAGCCCCTTCCTCCGTGGGAACCACTTCATGGCGACTGAAGTTGAGGGGACGTACATGGCCCCCATCCCAACGGCAGTTACGATGCCATAGAAGAGGTATAGTTGCCATAGTGAGCTGACGGTGCTGCACAGCATAAAGCCGATGCCCGCTAGGAAGCCTAGGGGCAGCGTGGCCTTTGGCCCGCGGGCGTCGTATAGCGTGCCGGCGACGATCTGCATGGAGGCGTACACCGCCATGAAGATCGAGTAAGCGATCGATATGGAGCCCCTAGACCATCCGTACTCGGCTTCGATCGGGCTGAAGAAAGCGCCATAGATGTATATGCCTCCAACCACGACCATGGCTAGGAAGGACGAGGCGAGCATGATGTATGGGGTTTTCCCATCCATTAAGCTTTAGCCCCTAGAATAGGAGGTGAAGGCCCCATATAGGCTTTAGGGCTAACCTTAGGGTTGCATGTAGGCTGCAGCCCTTTGAAGCCAGCACGTCGACCTTAAGGTGGACATAGGCCTAGTTAAAGCCTGTCTTTACCAGCACTTTGCACCTGAAAGGTTAATGAACACTTATATATGATGCCCGTGAACAAAAATTGATGAGTCTACGGCGACTTCACTACGCTTGGGTAGTAGTTTTCACGGGCTTCCTAACCGTGCTTGGGGCTCATGGCTTCGGCAGGTTCGCTTACTCGCTGGTCCTAACAGACATGAAGGCTGCCCTGAACCTAGACTTCTTCCAGATGGGGCTGATAGCTACAACTAACTTCATAGGCTACTTAGCCCTAGCCACGATAGGTGGAGCTCTCGCCAGCAAGTATGGGTCGAGGAGGGTGATCGCCCTCTCGGCCTTTATGATGGGCGTATCCATGATCCTCACGTGCCTGTCTAGGAGCTTCTTGGAGGTCTTGGTGTGGCGCTTCATAACCGGCCTCGGCAATGGCGGAGCATACCTACCGGCCATGGCGCTCCCCTCCATCTGGTTTGCGCTGAAGCTCAGGGGGAGGGCGACAGGCTGTGTGTCGGCTGGCATAGGTGCGGGCTTCGCTTTAGCTGGGGTCATAGTGCCCGCCGTCCTCCTGAGCTACGGTGAGGTTGGCTGGAGGTATGCTTGGTTCTACTTGGGCGCCGCGCTCCTGGCCATAGCGTTCGTAGACTTCCTTTTCATCAGGAACAGGCCTGAGGACCTAGGCTTGAAGCCCTTGGGCTTGGAGGAGGAGGCGAAGGCGCAGAGCGCAGGCGGAGGCTCCTCGTTGAAGTGGGGGCTGGTGTATAAATCGAAGGAAGTGTGGATGGTGGGCCTCGTCTACTTCATGTACGGCTTCTCCTACATCATATACGTCACTTTCTTCTCAGCCTACCTAGAGACCGTCTTCAGGTGGAGCAAGGAGGCCGCAGGCGGTTTATGGTCTCTAGTTGGGCTGCTAAGCATCGCGAGCGGCATTCTATGGGGCTGGGTGTCCGATGTGCTGGGCAGGAAGTACGGCATGGCGCTGGCCTACTCCGTGCTCGCTCTATCCTTCTTGCTTTACGCCTTAGCCCTACCGCCCTACGGGCTCTACGCTTCAGCCCTCGCCTTTGGCGTCACCGCGTGGAGCATACCCACCGTGGCTGTAGTGGCCGCGGCTGACTACGTCGGCCCTGAGCTTAGATCGGCCGCAGCCGGCTTTGTAACCTTGTTCTTCGGCATAGGTCAAGCTATAGGGCCAGCCCTCGGGGGCTTCGCCATCGAGGCCACCGGCGTGTTCGCGAACGCCTTCTACGTAGCCTTCCTGGTCGCTACGGCGGGGGCTCTGGGATCTCTACTCCTGAAGAGGCCGCCCGTTAAATGACTTAAGCCACAACTATTTTTTCCCAGCTTCCTTGGGGAAGCCGCCGTAGGTCTCCCTTAGCACCCTATGCAGTACCTTCCAGCCAGCCATCTTGGGTAGAGCATCTAGGAACAGCACGTCCTTGGGCACCTTGTAGTCAGCCATCCTTCCCTTGCAGAACTCTATGATCTCCTCCTTCGTGGCTGTCGCGCCGGGCTTGAGGACCACGGCCGCCACCGGTATCTCGCCCCGCCTCTCATCGTAGCGTGCGAAGACTGCGGCCTCAGCTACCTTGGGATGCTTGACCAAGACGTTCTCCACTTCAGCCGGATAGATCTTCCAGCCCGACATGATGATCATGTCCTTCTTCCTCCCCGTTACGTATAGGATGCCGTCCTCGTCCAAGTAGCCCATGTCTCCCGTTAGGAACCAGCCGTCGGGTAGGAAGGCCTCCTTGGTCTCCTTGGGCTTCCTCCAATACCCCTTGGCCACGCCGGGCCCCCTCAACGCTATCTCACCTATCTGTCCTGGAGGCAGCTCCCTCGATGGGTCGTTCTCATCCACTATCTTGACCTCACAGTAGCCTACGGGGGCCCCCACGCTCATGTAGCCCTTAGATAGGTGTGAGTAGCCGTAAGCCACGGCTGACGCAGCGCCCACAACTATGGTTTCAGAGAGGCCGTAGGCGTTAATGACCTCTATGTGTGGGTAGCGCTTGACGAAGCTCATCCACACCTCTTGGGGCGTCGGAGCCCCGCCTGTTATTATCCGCTTAACGGTCTTAAGGTACTCCTCCGCGCCTGGGGGGGCGTTGGCCAGGCTGTAGAGCACTGGGGGCATGCCTGAGGCCACGGTGGCCTTGTACTCTCTAGCTAGCTTCAAGTATTGGTCGAGGTCGAAGCGCTCCATGATTACGAAGGTGGCTCCGTGTTTGAGCGCAGCTATACCCCAGCTGACCCCCACATGGAAGTGAGGGTAGAAGCCTAGGTAGACATCGTCCTCGCTCAGCCTCAAGGTCCAGCCTTCAGCCTCGACGGCCGCCATCCAGTTGCCGTGCGTTAGCATGGCCCCCTTGGGGAGGCCCGTGGTACCAGCGGTGTATTGTATCTGGCATAGGTCTTCAGGCGAGCAGGGCTCGGGCCTAAGCTTGTCCTCCCCTCCCTCCATCAAGCTGCTCCACGATATCGTGTCGGCCGTGGGCTCGCCAATCACTATTACGTTCCTTAGGTGAGGGGCCTCCGCTCTCACCTTCGCCACGACCTCCCTGTAGGCTTGATCCGTGGTTATGATTGTGTTGGCCTCTGAGTCGTTTAGGATGTAGATCATCTCATCCCTCTTGAAAGCTGGGTTGGCCGGTACAGCTATGGCTCCTATCCTCCAGGTGGCGAAGTAGCTCATGATCGTCTCGGGCCTGCTGCCCGTATGGACGCAGATGCGATCTCCCTTGCTGAGCCCTAGCTTCTTGAGGCTGCTCGCCAGCCTGTTTACCTTCACGAGCAGCTCTCTATACGTATACCTCTCCCCCTTAGGTGGGAACACCATGGCCGCCTTAGAGCCTACGTAGCGAGCGTTGACGTCCAGGAAGGAGGTGAAGTTAAACAAGTCAAAACCCCCTTCGCAGGTCGAAGGGCACCTTTTAAGGCTTGCTACCTTTAAGAGCTTGTTCAGCTACTATTTGGCTATTCATCAACTTCTAGAGAAGGGCTTAAGGATAGCTGGACGCGCCCGAGCCATGGGTAAGTCTAATAAGCCGCTCCTCCCATCCTTCGCTTGGGCCCGTAGCTCAGCTAGGTTAGAGCGCCCGACGCGTGGAGCGGGGCGAGGCTCATAACCGGGTGGTCGTGGGTTCGAATCCCACCGGGCCCACGCTCGCGTGCTTCACCTTAGCCTTTAACCTCTTCAAGCTTCTTAGCTAGATACTTGTCGACTATGGCTGAGAGGCCGTGCGCACTGAAGCTCTCCAGCTCGGCCTTGCGCTGGATCTTGAGGAAGGCCTCGACTTCATTCTGCCAGAAGGGGTCTTGATACCTTGGATCCCTACGTAGCTCCCTCAGCCTCTTAAGGTCCCTCTCGCTCATGGGTAGCGTCGGTAGCTTACGGTACTTCAGCAGGTCGGTGGCCCACATCCCCAGCCACTTAGCGTCTGGAGTAGTCAGGCCCCTGATGTGAGCCGCGTTGGCCGAGCCGTGGATGATGACGTTGGCTATATGAATACCCCATGGATCTGCGTCCGTCAGCACGTAGACAGGGAGGCCTAGCTCCTCACGCATCCTTCGGAGGAGGAGCCTCGTGAACCGTGGCGCTTGCCCGGCGCTGTCGATTAAGATCGCTTTGAACCTCTCGTAGACCCTCTCCTCTATGAACCTCCTGAAAATGGCTCCCTTCTCGATGACAAGCACCATCTCCGCCCCGCACTCTATGAACTCAGCCGTGGCTATGGACATGCCTATGTTCTTACCGTCTGGGTCTGAGAGTAAGTTTACGCGCCTACCCGCATGGCTGGGCGGTACCGTGTACTCTATGGTTAGGTCCCCAAAGACCGAGCTTCTCTCCTCCGGGCTTATCTTGAAGTCCTCACGGGGCAGGCCTAAGATGCTTTCAAGGTCGGTGACTATGTCGTCCGACTCCTTCTGGCTCCTGAACTTAAACTCCGGGTAGTTTAGGCTCGTGTAGTAGAGGTCGCGTAGGCTGCAGGACTTGCCCTCCTTTATCAACTGGCTGGCGAACCAGCCCACCCATAGGAGCTGAGTAAAAGACTTGACGTGCCTTATGTTGGCTGCGCTCCGCTCGACGTACTTACCCCCCAGGACGTACTGCTTAGCCCTCTCATCGTACTTTATGTTCGAGGTGGAGCGGCTTGGGAGGTAGATCTTAGGCAGCCTCCCCCTATACATCTGAGTGTAAACCTTCAACCCTAGCTCCGAAAGCTTGTTTAGGACGTCCTTCATCATCCGGTCGTACTTCGTGGCCCCCTCCATGAAGCCCACCTCATCCGGCTGCGACCGTAACGGCTCCGAGAGCCGCCTTAACCTTAGCCTCCTCCCTCAATATCAGCTTCTCGTAATCAGGCAGCTTCTGCTCGCCGCATAGCTCCGTAGCGAACTTAGCTATGTGCGGCAGGTACTTCAGCAGCACATCCCTCCTCCTCTTCAAGCTCTCCTCTCTTCGCTTCCTCGATAGGTATGCCTTCAGCTTCCTGGCCGCCTCCTTCAAGCCCCACTCTATTTCGTACTCCACCTCGGGGCGGTCAGCTATGTACTCCTTCCCCACGGTCTTGTATGGTATCTTGGTGGAGCAGACATGGACGAAGAAGGCTATCGGCATGGACTCCGGGTTCAACTTGTAGCGCCACCACTTTATCTTCTTGATGACCTTCATGGATACGTCGCTGTAAACGTCGTAGAGCAGCGGTATCTTGTTGGCATACCTGTAGAGGTTTACCTCCCCCTGGCTCGGGGTGGGGACTCCTCCTCCATAAGCTATCGCGACCTCAACTATGAGCGGGTGGCCGCTGTAAGCTGAAGGCTTACGCTGAACCACCGCTACAAACTCGGGCTTTAGCTCCTTTCTTATGCCTATCTCAAGCAGCTCCTCGCCTATGGGCGATAGGCATGAGGGGTCCGGTGGAAGCCAGCCGTCGAACTCGTTCATCGCCTTGACCAGCTTAGGGATCAAGTCCTCGCTCTGCATCAGCTCAAGAACGTCCATGGTGGGGTCCAGCTTAGCCTTCCTTAGGAACTTCAGAGCTGTCCTCTTACCCACGCGGTGGAAGCACTCCGTTAGGAAGGCTAGAAGGCTCCCTCGACCGAAGCGCTCCATGAGCCTCTTGACGGCCTCCACGTCGACCCCCTGGGGGTGGGGGAGCACCTCGAGAGGTGGCTTGGGCATGTGGTTAGCCTTCCTCTGGAAGAAGTAGAGTACGCCCTCCGGGTCCACAAACGTGATTTGGGCGTAAGGCTCTATGATGGCTACATGCTTCAAGTAGTCAAGTATCTTAGGCCTAGCCCTAGCGTAGTCTCCTTGGAAGCAGAGCTTAACCACGGTTCCATGCCATTGGCCGCGGCTTCGCCTAATGACCTCCTCCTTACATATCGGCTCGTTCCGCTCTATGTCTACCATGATCTTATAGGAGTATATCTCCATGCCTCCCGTGCTTGACGTCACGTGGACCGGGCTGTTGGTGGTGACCTGGCCGTAGAGCACGGCCATCTTTCCCCCCAGCCCGAAGATGCCGCGGGTCTGACGTAGGGTGTACTTAGAGCCGAAAAGGACCTGGCCGAAGGCGCGCTTAACGTGCCTCTTAGGGACCCCCTTGCCGTTGTCCTCCACCTTGATCTCCAAGGCCCCTCCCTCCACGCTCCTAAGCCTCATGAATACGTCAGGCAGGTAGCCGCCAGCCTCGCAGGCATCCATGCTG
>Ga0105154_1000530_pt1 | contig 16329 bp, 18 predicted proteins | sample SSWtaG_FD_89672 | JGI IMG/M metagenome (GOLD analysis project Ga0105154, IMG submission 89672) | Hot spring microbial communities from Sandy's Spring West, USA to study Microbial Dark Matter (Phase II) - SSWsed_matched | ecosystem: Environmental > Aquatic > Thermal springs > Hot (42-90C) >... | reverse complement strand
GGAGCAGAGGGTCAGGGCCACTATAAACAGGTACAAGCTCTTCGACCCCAAGGACCACATACTGATAGCGATTTCTGGAGGCAAGGACAGCCAAGTCTTGGCGACCATAATCGCGAAAATAGAGAAGGCCTTCCCGGGCGTGGCCCTGAGCGCCCTGATAGTCGACGAGGGAGTCCCGGGCTACAGGGACTTCGGCTTGAAGAGGAGCAGGGAGCTTTGCGACGAGCTCGGCATAGAGCTGACGACGACTTCGTTCAAGGAGCTCTTCGGCTACTCCCTGCTCGAGATAGCATCCGCCGCTGAGAAGAGAGGTGTGTCGCTGAGGACCTGCACCTTCTGCGGGGTCTTGAGGAGAAGGGCCATCAACATCAAGGCCAAGGAGCTCGGCGCTACAAAGGTCGCCACGGGGCACAACTTAGACGACGAGGCCCAAACGGCCTTGATGAACTTGTTGAGGGGCGACGCCCTCAGGCTTCTGCGCCTAGGCCCAAAGCCGGTCGAGGAGTTCCCGGGCTTCGTGCCAAGGGTGAAGCCCCTCCGCTACATACCCGAGAAGGAGACGACGCTCTACGCGTACTTCAAGGGCTACCCCCTCTATGAGGTGGAGTGTCCCTACGTCAGGGAGTCCATGAGGGACGAAATACGCTTCATTTTGAACGAGATCGAGGGCAGGCACCCAGGCACCAAGTACGCGATAGTCAGGGCAGTGGACAGGCTATCGACTATGAGCGCTAGCTTAAAGGTCCGGGTGAGGTCGTGCAAGTACTGCGGCGAGCCGACGTCGAGGGAGGTCTGTAGGGTTTGTGAGTTGCTCGAGGCGCTGGGTGTGACGAGTTGAAGACGACCAAATACCTCTCTTACTACGTGGGGGAATTGTCGAGAGGGTGCAGGTTGTGCATGGACGGCATGAAGCTCGTGTACTTCGCGACAGGCCTATGCGGTAGGTCGTGCTTCTACTGCCCCCTCTCGAAGGAGAGGAGGGGGAGGGACGTTGTCTACGCGGACGAGGTCCCGGTCAAGAGCTTGGAGGACGTTATAGCCGAGGCCAAGGCCATAGACGCTAGAGGGGTGGGGGTGACCGGTGGAGACCCTGTCTTAAGGGTCGACAGAGTCGTTGAGACCTTGAAGGCCTTGAGAGAGGCCTTGTCCAAAAAGCTCCACGTCCACTTGTACACGACGACCCAGCCCTACGTCAACGCGTCCTCTCTGAGCACGTTGCTCGACGCAGACATCGATGAACTACGTTTTCACCCAAACCTCGAGGTAGTTGACGAGCTCGCCCCGCTCAAGCTGGCAGTCGACATGGGGTTCAAGGCTGGGCTGGAGGTCCCGGCCATACCGGGATTTGAGGACAGGATTTACAGGGTCATCGAGGAGGCTGAGAAGCTAGGGGCCTCGTTCGTGATAATAAACGAACTCGAAATGACCGAGTCGAACGCCCTAGCCCTTCAAGTCAGGGGCTTTAAGTTGAAGACGGGCTCCGTGTCAGCAGTCAAGGGGAGTTGGGAGACGGCCATGGCATTGTTGAGGTCCGTCGAGGAGCTGGGCCTCAGCGGCCACTTCTGCCCAGCTTACATCAAGGACTCTGCGCAGTTCAGAAATAGGTTGAGGAGGAAGGCGAGGAACATAGCGATGCCCCACGAGGTCATAACTCGAGACCCCTTGCTCGTCAAAGGGGTCATCGAGCCGCCGGAGGACTCCTCCCTCGAAGAGGCCCTTGGGAGGATCAAATCGATCGCGCCGGAGCTCCACGTCTACGTCAACGTTAGCAAGAACAGGCTCGAGTGTAACTATAAGGAGCTGAAGAGGCTGTCGAAGTTACTGAAGGATGCGGGCTTCAAGCTGAGCATAGTCGGTGAGTTGCCGACGAGCTTTAGGGAGCAAGTCATGCTCAAGCCCATTTAATCCGATAGCCCGAGCTCCCTCTCGCCCCTCTCCTTCGCCCTAATTATCCTCTCAGTCACCCTTTGGGGGAGGGCGACGTCCTCTCTTCGAAGAGAAGTGGGGCCTATGACGACGATCCCCTTGCCGTCGACTATGTCGATCTCGTACATCCGCTTGTCATGAGGAGTCCACCTCATCTTCTCCACCATTATGAAGCGTCTCAGAACGCCGCCGCTGACGCTCCTCCTGAACCTGATTATGCCGTCGGCTACGTGTTCGACTCCGAAGCCGAAGGCCTCCGACGTCGTTACGGCGTACTGGCTCGTCATCAATATGGTCATGTCCCACTGGCTTAGGACCCTCTTTATGAAGTAGCTGTGCCTCCTAGCCATGGCTGGGGCGTCGAGCCAGAAGGCCGACATCGAGTCTATCACCAGCCTCGTAGGGCCGTAGCCCAAGTACTTCTTTGCCTCTATGACCTTTTGGACCAGCTCCTCGGGGTTGAGGGCGCTGAGGGTCCAAGGGGCCTTCTCACTACGCATGAGGGCGTCTATTATCACCAGCCTCTTCTCCTCTTCTCCCCTCTTGAAGTCAAAGCCGAACTGAGATGCTTGGACTATGATGGAGTTACGGCTCTCCTCTGTGGTCACGAATATGCCCTTCTCCCCTCTCCTAAGCCCCTCGGCTATGAAGTGGATGCAGAATATGGTCTTCCCGGTCCCGGGCTCGCCAGTAACTGCAACGGCGAATCCTCTTGGTATTCCGCCGGCCAGCATTTCATCTATCTTTGGTATCCCCGTCGAGACCCTCTCGATCTTTACCGACACCGTCGACATACGTATTTTAAAAGTGTTGGAAGAGATAATTAATGTTTGTTGCAGTATGCACGCCATGAGGTTAAGTCACGTAGAGCTCTTATGGCCTAGGCATTATTCTATGAAGCTTCAAGCAGGCTCAGGACTCCCGAAGCCACTTGAACAGCCCTCGACGACTTTTAATTTTGGCGATAGCCTTGGAGACCTAAGAGCTAATATTTTATTTACAGAGCCCATACATTTACGTCCGAAGGTCTCGCCCCGAGGGGCGAGGGATTTCAGGGCCGCTCACTTAGGGAGGCGTCATGAAAGGCCTAGAACAAGAGCACTACTCCAAGCAAGAGGTCTTGGAGGAAATAGCGAGATTTACTAAGAACAGGTGGGTGGGGGTTCACTGCATTGAGAGGGACGGTGAAGGAAATAGGATCATGGTTAGATACCTCGACAAGAGGCCCATAGCCATAGACTCCCCGCAAGACTTGCTCCTGCTCATGCAGAGGCTGGGTAGAAGAGGGCTGAGGAGCGTCTATGCCACGGCGGCCGTGTACTCAAAGTTGCACTCGATTGACGATGTGAAGTCGCTGAGCAATATGATCCTGTACACGCCCACATGGGACATCGACAACGACTTCAAGAGCTGGAGGTCGACGGTCAGGGCTTGCGTAGAGATAATCGAAGCACTGAAGGAGGAAGGTGTTGAGAAGTCGGTATTCGTGAAGTGGAGTGGCGACGGCGCTCACGTCCACCTGCATGAGAGGTCTATAAGTAGAAGGGCCTTGAAGGGCAGGACACCCCTCGACGTCGCATACGCCATAGTGGAGTACGTGAAGGCGAGAGTCGAGCCGAGAATTCAGGAAATAGCCATGGCCGATGAGTGTAGCGTGAAGGTCGAGAACAAAATCGATAGACAACGCATGTTCACGTGCCCGCTAAGCCTGCACAGAGACCACGATAGGGTGTGCGTGTGCATGAGGCCGAGCCAAGTGCATCACTTTGACCCCTCGTGGGTCGACCCTCGAAGCTACGTCCACGACAAGGGCTGGGCCTCGTACGAAGAGGGAGAGGCAGACGAACTAGCGGAGAAAGCCATCGACGTCGTAGGAGGCCTCCCGCTGAGCAGAGCTAGGAGAAGGAAGTACCCTCGACTCGATGAAGCCATAACGAAGTGGCTCGACGTAATCAATGACGAAGGAGGTTGGAGATAGAGGCCTCGTACCCCTTGGCCCTATGTTGTACGCTGAATGCCGTAGACTTTAGGGCGCCAACGTGTCTTGGCCACTCCATCACAGAGCTTTAATCAACGGTATCAATTTCAAGGACAGCACTACATCCCTCGGCATCCGAGTTAACAATAATGTTTAATAGCCTCGTTGTCGAGGAGTTCATGGACTATGAAGCTTAGTGAGTGCCTGAGGATAGCGAAGTCGAAAGCGCTGAGCAGAGGGAGGCATTGGGTTAGGCATTGGTACATGGTCTCTTCGATTGAAGGGGACTTTGAAACTTACTTGGGCGACACCTACGCGCCCTTCCAATTCGACGACACGTGGGGGTTGGGTGAAGTAGCGTTCGGCTTAAGGGACAAGATAGGCTTTAGTAGCGAGTGCCTAGTCCGAGCTGAGAAGGACACCAGCGTGGCCATAGAGTACGGTTGCGACGACGGCGCGAGGCTCTTCGTCTATGACCTCCTCGGAAACCTCGTGTACTCGAAGACCGACAGCTGGAGGGTGCAACCATACACGATATATAGGGCATTCTTTAACCTGAAGGAGGGCGTTTACAAGTTCGTCTTCGACTTTTACGAGTGGACGGCTTACGGAAGGGCATCCTTTAAGGTATTGTCAGGGGCCATCAAGCCGATTAAAATATTAAGGCCTCTAGCTAGACTTCCTCTAGACAAGCATGTCCGAGCCGAGGATAGTGGTTTCGAAGGCCACCGACTATAAACAAGTGTATGCCTCGGGGGCCTCGATAGGCCACACCCCCTTCGACTTCCACATACAGTTCTTCAGAGATAGCTTCGAGCCAGACGAAGAGGCCTTGACAGGGAGAAAGCCTCCAACGCTCGTCAGAGAGTTCATAATCGAGATAGTCATGTCTCCGAACCAGGCCAAGGCTTTTGCATTGCTCCTCATGAAGCACGTAGAGGATTACGAGAAGAAGTTTGGCAAGATACCAACCCCTCAAACGCCCCCATTGCAACCGCCTAGCGGATACATGTAGCGTTCTGTGCTTGTGCGTCGATCTAAGCCCTCAAGATCTACCTCAAACTCTTCTCCTTTCTAAGATCGTTGACAACCCCTCTACCCAGGGCTCGAAGTGGTGCATGACCTCGGGTATCTTGTCTATCACGTCAGTTGCGAGGATGTGGTAGCCCTTTTCCTCGGCCGCTAGGGAGCCAGCCGCCCCGCATATGAACGAAGCCGCTGCAGCGGCCCTGAGGCAAGGAAACCCTCTGCTCAAGATAGATGCCGTCAAGCCCGTCAAGACGTCCCCCGTGCCGCCCACGGTCATTGCCGGATCTCCGGTCATGTTAACTTTGACTCTAACTCCGTCTGATATGACGTCCTCGGGGTGCGCCTTGACGAGGAGCGTGATTTCGTGCTCTTTTGCAACCTTCTTGACCTTTAGGGCCTTCTCTGCCCAGGAGCCCTCTAAGCTCGTGCCGAAGAGTAACCTGAACTCTCCTGAGTGAGGAGTCAGGACGGCGTTCGCCCCCTTGACTATGTCCAAGTCCCTCGCGAGGGCCTTTAGGCCGTCGGCGTCTATTACCATTGGCTTGCCCAGGCCTCTGAGCCTCTCAATGATGATCCTAGCGGCCTCGAATACCTCCTCGTCAACTCCCATTCCAGGGCCCACAACGACGCAGTCGAATCTCTCGGCAACTCTGACGACTTCGTCTGCGTGCTTGGGCATAAACTTGAGGCCCTCGACTTCTTGGACTATTAGGTTTGGCGAGAAGCTCCTAATGACCCCTGAGACTGATTGAGGGGCCATTATTACCGCTAGGTCGCACCCCCCTCTGAGGGCCGCTAAAGCCGCTAGTGCTGGAGCGCCTGAGTACTGCCACCCCCCTCCTACGACGAGCACCCTACCCCAGTCGCCCTTCTTGGACTCTGGTGGCCTGCGCCTGATCGTGAACCTGACGTCCCCTGGCCCGACGATTATCTCAGCCTCCAGCGGCACGCCTATGTTGGCGATGACGATTTCGCCTGTGTACTGCTCATTGCCCCTGAGCCCCTTTTTCGGCTTGTGCATAGTCACGGTCACGTCGGCTTTAACGGCGTCGCCGCGGACCTCGCCAGTCGAGGGGTTCACGCCCGTGGGGACATCTATTGAGACCTTGAAGGCCTTACAAGAGTTCATTATCTTGACGATGGACAGTAGTGGCTCTCTCAAAGGTCCCCTCAGGCCCGTCCCTACCAACGCGTCGACTATGACGTCGGCCCCTTCAAGCTCCCCCTTGAGGACGTCTAGGTTTGCGCAGTCTCCAAGCTCCAAGAGCCTTATAGACCAATCCATCCTCCTTATCATTTCCCAATTGCACTTAGCCTCGCGCCCCTCGATGTCGTCTCCCTTACCAACAAGGATTACGACTGGCCTCCCTCCCCTACACGCGATGTGACGAGCGGTTGCGAAGCCATCTCCCCCCTTGTTCCCCCTCCCAGCGACTCTGACGATTCTCTTGCCCTTAATGCCGACCCTCTGCTCGATGACGTCGGCCACGCTCCTGCCAGCATTCTCCATGAGCAAGAGCCTAGGCACTCCTAAGTACTCGGAGTTCTCGTCGACTATCATCATCTCCTCAGCGGTTAGCTCCTCAAGCTCGCCCCGAAGCTCCTCAAGGCTCACGACCTTCCCCTCGTGGAGGCCAATAGCTCTGCCAACGCCTTGTACACGCCGTAGGCCCTTATGACGGGGGTCGCCACGATCACGCTCTCCTCATTCAGCGTTAAGCCCCTTTTGTACTCGCTCATGTAGGCGTAGCACACCTGCTCCATCAATATGACCTTTTCCTTGATGAACTTTTTAGCCACGCTCTTCAAGTCCAAGAAGTCGTTGCACCTACATATCAGGATTCCGTTGTGCCAGAGTGGAACGCTTTTAGTGATGTAACTGCAGAAAGCTATGTCCTTTACCTCTCTGTGCTCTAGGTTTATCACTTCCACGTCGTAGTCTAGCCACTTAAACCTCAGGCTCTCTGTCCTGTTCATACATCGCTCACCACCTTGCTTCAACGACTAGAACGCGGCAATCAGATAAACTTGGGCCTGAGCGAGAGCCTCCTTGGGAGCCAGAGCTTGGCCTTAGGTTTGTCCGCGCACTCCCTGCTTATAAGCTCAACGAGCTCGCTGAGCCTCATGACGACCGTTTCCCTCTTCTCCCTGACCCTGACCGATAAGACGCCCTCTCTGACCTCCCTTTCGCCCACAACCACGATGAACGGGATCCACTCGACCTCTGCATCCCTTATCTTCCTAGGGACGCCCTCGTCCCTATCGTCCACGTCCACCCTGATCCCGGCCCTCTCAATTTCGTCAGCGATCTTCAAGGCCTCTTCCAAGTACTCCGAAGAAACCGGGACGACCCTGACTTGGGTTGGCGATAGCCATACTGGCAGCATCGGTGGTTTCCCTAGGGCTCTGTCTTTCTCAGCTTGCTCCAACAACGCGTAGATCCACCTCTCTATGGATCCCATTGAGCTGTGGACTATGATGCAACCCCTCTTCGATCCATCTTTGTCTACGAACTTTATGCCGTAGCGCTCAGAGTCCTCGACGTCTAGCTGGACCGTGCAGAGCTGGGCATTGCCCCCTAGGGAGTCTATGAACTGATGCTCCTCCTTGACCACCCAGTAGTGCTTCATGGCTGGCAGGACCTCTATCAGCAGAGGCTCCCCTAAGTCCCTGGCCAAGGAGGAGAACCACTCCTTGTTCTCTAAAAAGAAGGACTCGACCGCTCTTAGGACTATCACGTAGTCTATCTCCATCGACTTAACGAGCTTCATGTACTTCTTCAGGAGGTTGGCGAACTCCTCTTTGCCCTGCTCTAAGTCGGCGCAGAAGCAATGTATGTCGGGCATGGTGAAGCCTCTGAGCCTCCTCAGGCCAACGCACTCGCCTCTCTTCTCTAACCTAAACGAGTGTGAGAGCTCGTAGACCCTGAGGGGTAGCTGCCTGTAGCTCATAGTGACTCTCTTCATCATGCTGAAGAGGCCGAAGTCTCCTGCGAACCTCAGCGTGAACTCCTCGTTTTCTATCTTGAACCTGTAGTCCCTCTCAAGGAACCTCGACGCCTGCTCAGCTATCTCCGGGACGCTCAGCCTGTAGATCATGGGGGTCTCGACGACCGTAGCCCCCACGTCGTTGACGGCAATGTCCATAGCCAGCTCCTCCAGCAGGTGCTTTATGAGGGCCCCCTTGGGGAGGAACTTGAAGTGTCCCACGTCAGACGCGGGCTCATAGTCCACGAGCTCCAGCTTCTGCATGAACCTGATGTGCGGCGGGGCGCCTTTTTCAGACTTCAAGCCCCTCTCATTCATTATCAATCTCCTAATCAGCGGATACTTGGCGACGACTTTGTCGTCTTGAGGCCTATCCCGGCTCAGCCCTCTCATCTCGCCGCTGGGCTCCACTAGGACGTAGTAGCCCTCTTCGACCTCGGCCCTCGCGCCCTCAGTGGGTGTAGCTTTAGCCTCAGGCTTTATGGTCTTCGAAAGCTCCGAAAGTGGATGGCCCTTGCACGCCAGCTTAAAGGCCTTGTACCACCCAAAGGGGGCGCGCGAGACTCGAACGCCGCGCTCCTTTAGCTTCTCCTCCAGCTCCAGGAGGATGGCCAGGGCCTCCTTCGGCCTAGCCAAGCTAGAAGAGAGATGAGCGTAAGGGTACAGCAAGACTGAGTCGGCCCTCACCTTGTCCATCACGTCCAATATCTCCTTTGACGCTGCATCGACCACGACGTCGACGGCTTTCGCGTCCTCTTCCTCGACCGCTGTGAACACCACCAAGGCGTTTTCGTATGAGCCAGCCCTCAACCCCTCGTCTACTTTCTCGGCTTCTTCCAAGGCCCTCTCCTTGACCTCATAGCTCATCGAGTCCGCGTGTATCAAGAGTAGCCTCACGTTGAGCACCTTCACGTCGGCTTCGTTGACGAGGCTACAAGATAGAAAATCGTCGAAGATATAAGGTCTTCTGTCTCTAAGCCCAGCTCATATCTTGCCCAGCTCTTCCGTAAACCTCTCGACCGCCTCTTCGTAGCTAGCGAAGTCTCCTATGTCGTAGACATCCCCGGTGAACTCGTATCCGTAGACCCTCTCGCCCCTCTCCATCATGTCCCTGAACACCCTGTCCATGCTGTCAACCCCCTCCAGTATGTAGTCGAATATCTTTGGCTCGAAGACGTAGATCCCGGCGTTAACCTTGAACTCCACTTCTGGCTTCTCGCGCCACGCTAGGACCCTCCCCTTGTCATCGATCTCTACGACCCCGAACCTGATGGTCTGTCTAAGCCTCCTCAAGACCATGGTGGCGGTGGCGCGCTTGGACCTGTGGTACCTCACGAGGTCTCGGTAGTCGATCTTGGCGTAGACGTCGCCGTACACCGTTATGAATGTGTCATCGACCAAGTCCTTTACGGGCCTCAGCTGGCCAGCAGTGCCCAAGGGCCTTTCCGACCTGACGTACTTTATGTTGACGCCGAGCCACGATCCGTCGCCGAAGTACGCCTCTATCAATCTGGCCAAGTAGCTACAAGAGATCACGACGTCCCTCACGCCCTGATCCCTCAGGTCGACGATTATCTTCTCGAGGATGGGCTTGTCGCCGAGGGGGAGCATGGGCTTTGGGACCACGTATGTTAGCGGCCTTAGCCTCACGCCTAGACCGCCTGCTAAGATTACCGCCTTAATCTCGCTCAAGCGGGACCCCTGGTGTTAGAGCATGTCTTCGGTAAGCTTTTTACTCTTAAACCTCTCCAGCATGCTGCCGTACTTCTCTTCGTACTTCCTGACCTCTTGCTCGAGGCTCCTGACGATCCTCCTCTCCATTCTATACTCTAGCCCGCATAGGCCATTGGGTAGCAAGGCACTTCTAATGCAGGTGGCGTACTGGCACTTACCCCCGAGGCACTCCTCGCCTGTCTCCCTACATATCAAGGCCCCATGCACGGCCGTTCTCGCATGGGGGTTCCCGAAGGCCCTCCCAAGCACCTTCCTCGCACACCTAAAAAACTCACATTTTGCATCGCACGGCTTGGGCACGGCGACGACTCCCCTAATAAGGCACGGTCCCCTCTAAAGGCGTAAGAGGTATAGGGAACCTATAATCTTTTCCTCGGGGACAGCACGATGAACTTGGCCCTCTTGATAATAGATATGTTAAACGACTTCGTCCACGGCCCTCTCAAAGTGCCAGCAGCAGGGGACATAGTTCCGAGGATCAAGAAGCTGGCGGAGCTCTTCCGCTCGCACAAGAAGCCCGTGATATACCTAAGAGATAGCCACGTGAAGGGGATTGACTTGGAGTTGAGGCTTTGGGGTGAGCACGCCATAGAAGGCACGTGGGGCTCAGAGGTGATAGAGGAGCTGAAGCCGCAAACCAACGACTTCGTGGTCGCCAAGAGGCGCTACAGTGGCTTCTTCGCCACCGACCTCGATCTACTGCTCCGAGAACTCAAGGTCGAGGAGCTAGTACTAACGGGGGTCGTGACTGACATATGCGTACTGCACACGGCGGCGGACGCCTTCTTTAGAGGTTACGGGGTAATTGTCGTCAGCGACGCCACGGCCTCCTTGACACCCGAGAGGCACGAGAGAGCGCTCAACTACATGAAGGAGGTCTACGGCGCGAAGATCTTGAGCTTCTCAGAAGTGGAGGCCATGCTCTCAAGACCGCAACCTTAAAGAGCTCTCAAAAGCCAGCTCCTCGTGGAGGTTTAGAGCTTGCCAAAAAAGGAGAAGCAGTACTTCAGGTCGCAGATATACGAAATAAATTATAGCAGAGGGACCATAAAGCTGAAGAACAAGCTTTGTCCTCGTTGCGGCAAGGTTATGGCCAATCATAAGAACCGCTGGAGTTGCGGTTATTGCCACTACACGATATTCTCGTCTTCCTAGACCCGTAACGGGGAAGAGTCCTTGCCGGGCCTACAGAAAATCGGGGAAAAAGAATCGGCTCCCCTCTTAGCGAGACTCATAAGGGCTAAAAGCGAAGATCCGCTCGGCCTCAAAGAAGATGCCGCATCAGTCGTTTATGGCTCTGAAGGCAAAAGGCCCTGCCACAGGGCAAGCGGGTGCATAGGGATACCACGGTTAAGGCTGGTATCGCAAATTTACGCCGAGGCCATGTTAGCTTCGGGAAGAACTTGGAGGGATCCGCGTGAGTGAGTCGAGCAGGCTAGCAATTCTATGGGCCCCGTGGAGGATAAAGTACATAGAGTCGCCGAAGGCCAAGGCGTGCATATTCTGCGTAGAGGGGGCGGAGGCGAAGGATCGCGAGAACTTGGTGGTGTACAGAGGCCGCAAGTCCTTTGTGATGATGAATCGATACCCCTACAACACGGGTCACTTGATGGTAGCGCCCTATAGGCACGTCGGGGACATAGTAGAGTTGACCGAGGAAGAGCTAATAGATTTGGTGAAGAACGTAAACCTTTCTGTAAGGATCCTGAGGGAGGCCCTAAGACCGGAGGGCTTCAACGTCGGGATAAACATGGGCAGAATAGCTGGCGCTGGAATAGAAGACCACCTCCACGTACACGTGGTGCCTCGGTGGGCTGGGGACACGAACTTCATGCCAGTTATAGCGCAAGTCAAGGTCTTGCCCGAGCTCTTGGAGTCGACATACGACAAGCTAAGGGACGCGCTCTCTAAGGTCTTAGAGGGGGAACCCTCTTAATGAAGATAGGAATCTTCACACGAAACGAACACTCTTGGTGCTCTCGCAAGCTGAGGGACGAGATAATAAAGGCGGGTCACGAGCCCTTCTCCATGAGGTTTAGTAGAGTGAGGGTGAATGTAGGCTTTAAACCCTCAATAACTTACGATGGCGTTGACCTGGTCAACGAGCTCTCAATAGCCATAGTTAGGCCGATAGGTAGGTGCTCAGTGGATGAGTGCTTCTTTAGAATAGACCTGCTCCACAAGCTCGAGAGGTCCGGTTTGCCCATAGTGAACAGGCCCTCGGCCATAGAGAAGTGCATGAGCAAGTTCACGACGCTGGCGCTACTAGAGGAACACGGCCTTCCCGTGCCGAAGACCGTGGTGACCGAGAACCCCATAGAGGCGCTGAAGGCCTACCACGAATTGGGGAGGGACGTCGTCGTCAAGCCCCTCTACGGCTCTCGGGGCTTCGGGATCTCAAGGTTGAGAGACGAGGACGTGGCCAAGAGGGTCGTATCGGATCTTCACTTCTTGAGGCACGTCCTCTACTTGCAGGAATTCATCCCTCACGGTGGAAGGGACATAAGAATCTTTGTCACTGGAGGCGAAGTCGTGGCCTCGATGCAAAGAGTATCGCCTAGCTGGAAGACGAACATAGCTTTGGGCGCGAAGCCTGTGCCCCTCACCCCGAGCGAGGAGCTAACAAACTTGGCATTAAAGGCCTGCGAGGTTTTGGGTTGCGACATAGCCGGGGTGGATGTAATAGAGTCGCCGTCGGAAGGATATTTATTGACTGAGGTGAACAGCCAGCCGGGCTGGATGGGCTTGCAGGCCGTCACCAAAGTGAACGTAGCTGCCAAGATAGTGAGGTTCTTGATATCTAAGGCGAAGAGGTAATGGTCGGGGTAGTGAAGTGGAGGAACTACATAGCGATACCGCTAAGATCTAAGATCTGGAGGCCTAAGACAGATTTCAAGAACAAGATAGTTGAAATGGTGAGGGGCGTAGCCCTAGACGGCGACTACGTGGTCGTCTCGGAGAAGGCTCTCTCAGTCGCCTTGGGCTTCCTCTACGACGAGTCTTCGATAAAAAGCGATCCGTATAGCGAGATTGTGACCTACTTGACCACGAGGGTATTGTGGGGCCTCCTCTTAGGTCGCGTGTGCAAGCTCTCTCCGGAGACGCTACTCCTGCTTAGGAGCTATCCACTCGCTAACGGCGCGCGCCACAAGAAGCTCGCACTGAGGGTCGGCGGTTTGCTTCAAGCTCTTAAACCGACTTCCGAGGCCGGAATAGATACGACAAATATCCCAGGCTACCTCGTCTCCCTCCCCCTTGAAGAGCCATTTGAGGTCGCCCGTGAGATTCGAGAGCACATATCGGAGAAGTTAAAGGCAGACGTACGCGTAGTGATAGCAGATAGCGATAAGTGCTACAGGTTCAAGCCCCTCCCCAAGCTCATCTTGACCTCTAGGAAGACCGAGATGCCCTCTTCCATGAACATGGGCTTCCTATCCTTCTTAGTGGCGCGTGCGCTTAACAGGCTCTTCAGCCCCTATGCGACGCCCTTAGGCTTTTCGCCGCGTGACATAGACTTGGAGGAGCTCCTCATAGTCTCCGAGCTAGCCGACAGAGCTCGAGGGCCTGGGGCTGGGAGGACCCTACTCGAGGTTGAGAGAAGGCTGGGGGTTAAGGCCTCTGAGGTCACGTGGGAAGCTCTAGACTCCTTCCCTCACTACCCCGTTGTGGTAGTGAAGAAAGTTAAGAGGTCTCGGCGAGCTTGACGGCGTCTTTGAGGTATATCTTGTAGGGGCCTAGCCTGCCTCCGTAATTGCCCGCTGTTATCTTGAGGACGCCCTTGACGTCGCAAGCAGCCCTCACTCCGACCCCGACGGCCCTCGCGACGGACTCCTCGTCGAGCCCGTTGATGACTATCTCCATCACGCTCTTCACGCCCTCCGGGACCTTGGTGTCCGGGACCTTGTCCCTTATGGCTGGGCAGTACAGGTGGTTCGTGGTGGCCGTCAGCTTGGGGTACTTCAAGGAGCCGACCTTGGAGCCGGACCTCACGATGCCTCCGGGGAACGGGAGGACCACGTTCCTGCACTTCTTGGAAATCTCTTCAACGGCCCTCTCAGCGGCCTCGAGGGCGGCCTCGTGACTCGAGGCCATGATGAAGAAGTTCCCTCCAGCGACTGCCTTGACCACTCCGACCGTGTCCTCGACCACGAACTCCCCCTCCATCACCGGTATCCTCCAGACCACCTTGCCGTACATGGTGTCCTTGACCTCGAACCCGTCTCCGAACTTCGCGAGCGCCTCCCCTATGTGCATCTTCCTCTTGGCCTTCGGTATCCCGTCGAAGAGCGCCGTCGTCGGGCAAGTCAAGATGCACTGGCCAACCCTGACTATGGTCTGCAACTTTAGCTCAGGCACCGACCTGTGGTATATGTGTATTAGAGCTCCGACTCTCTTGTCGGGGGTCTTCTCAGGGGGTACTAGCCTCTCAACGCCTGCCTCTGCAGGGGACATTATTATTGAGGTTGCGAAGCCCGTTGCTACTCTAGCCGCTGTTAGGGCCCACTTCTCGTTAAAGGCTGTTATGAGGAGCCTGGTGGCGTACATCGGGAAGGCCTCGGCAAATGTGTCCTCGACCTCCACACCTCCTATCTTGAACGACAAATACACCACCGGCTCTAACTCTCAATCTCGTTGAGGCTAAAAATTTTCGGTTTTTAATGCGAGGAGAAAAGCTTTTTTCCTCATCTCAATAAACAGAGGAAAGAGCTTGGAGGTCTTTGCCTTGAGCCAGCAAGCCCCTGTTAGAGTAGGCATAGTGAAGTTGGGTTGCGTTGGTTGCGCGCCTCTCCTTGAGTACCTGCTCGACGAGAGAGCCGATAGAAACGACATAGTCGTTAGGGTCGTCTCAAGTGGAGCTAAGATGACACCTGAAGAAGCCGAAGAGGTCGTGAAGGTGCTAGAGCAGTTCAAGCCACAGCTAGTGATAATCGTGAGCCCCAACGCCGCCTTACCCGGACCGACTAAGGCTAGAGAAGCAGTCAAAGCGCTGAACGTGCCCGTAGTGGTGATATCCGACGCCCCGGCGAGGAGGGCCGTCAGCAAGCTAGAAGAAGGGGGCTTCGGCTACATAATAGTCGAAGCAGATTCTATGATAGGAGCTCGAAGAGAGTTCTTAGACCCTGCGGAGATGGCCCTCTTCAACTCAGACATCATAAAGGTATTGGCCGTAACGGGAGTCTTCAACCTGATAGTCAAGGCCATAGACGACATCATAGACGCCATAAAGAGAGGAGAGCAGGTGAAGCTACCGAGGCTCATCGTGACTAAAGAGCTAGCGCTGGAGAGCGCGGGCTTCTCTAACCCCTATGCCTATGCTAAGGCAATGGCTGCCTTCGAGGCGGCTCGGAAGGTCGCCGACTTAACGACTGAGGGTTGCTTCAAGGTCCAGGAGTGGGAGAAATACATACCACTAGTGGCAGCTGGCCACGAGCTGATGAGGTACGCGGCCAAGCTCGCTGACGAAGCTCGAGAAGTAGAGAAGGGCATAGACCAAGTTTTCAGAATGCCGCATAGGGCCAGCGGCGAGCTGGCCACCAAGAGGAAGCTGATAGAGAAGTTGCCTCCGAAACGCGAGTGAAGGAAGATGCCCGGCCTCGAGGTCACGCTAACGACTGGTGTGACTCTGAAACAAGGAGTGCAAATAGAAAGTGCCCGCCACGTCAAAGATTATGTCGACGTAGCCGCCGTGTGCTTCATGAACCCAGATGACATGGCGGACCTCGGGATAAAAGAGGGCTCAAACGTTAAGGTTACGACCGAGGCGGGCTCGGTAGTCGTTAGGGCCTCGACTTACAAGGGGAACCCAAGAGGGTTAGCCTTCATACCTCGCGGCCCTTGGGCTGAGGCCGTGATACCCGCGAAGACTAGGGGTACTGGTATGCCCCACTTCAAGGAGTTAAAGGCGATAATAGAGCCGACGGACGAGCCCGTGCCATCAGTCGAAGAGATAATCCTCAAGAACTCGGGAAAGGAGCCCCTTAAGGTGCCAGTGGAGTACTTGATGAGCCCAGCGGACTTCGAGGGGATAGGAGAGGTATTTGAAGATCATGTCTGCACCATATGCGCCTGTTGTTGCGATGACTTGGTAATCGAGGTCAAAGGAGGGGTAATAACTAACGTTAGGAACGCCTGCGCTAGGTCCTTGGCCAAGTTTAAGTCTTACGCAGTTGAGAGGGTGAAGAGCCCTCTCATCAGGGTTGGAAATCGTTTAGAGCCAGTCAGCTACGACGAAGCAATAGCTAAAGCCGCCGAAATACTGGCGCGCGCCAAGTACCCCCTGCTCTACGGCTGGAGTAGCTCGTCATGTGAAGCGATCAAGCTAGGCGCTAGGCTAGCAGAGCTTGTAGGGGGCATAATAGATTCCACGGCTACAGTTTGTCACGGACCGAGCATCATGGGCCTCCAGCACTACGGGGTCGTGACGTCGACTCTGGGCAACATGAGGGACTACGCGGATCTCATGGTGTTTTGGGGTTGCAACCCACCAATGGCACACCCCAGGCACTTTGTGAGATACTCGGCTCTGGCTAAAGGCGCTAGGGTCAAGGGAAGAGCCGAGAGGAAGATAATAGTCGTCGACGTTAGGGAGAGCGAAGCTGCGAGAATAGCAGACATGTTCGTTAGGGTTAAGCCGGGGATGGACTACGAGCTCTTGACAGCCTTGTTGATGGTGAT
>Ga0105154_1000527_pt1 | contig 16441 bp, 17 predicted proteins | sample SSWtaG_FD_89672 | JGI IMG/M metagenome (GOLD analysis project Ga0105154, IMG submission 89672) | Hot spring microbial communities from Sandy's Spring West, USA to study Microbial Dark Matter (Phase II) - SSWsed_matched | ecosystem: Environmental > Aquatic > Thermal springs > Hot (42-90C) >... | reverse complement strand
TAGCGCGCTAAACCTTCTTCTCCCTACGGCTTATAAGCGAAAAAGCGCCCTCTTCCCCTTCGATCAAGCTCAGCTGGTCGAGCGTAGCCGTGCCAGCATCGGCGGCTCTCGCTTCGATCCTCTTAAGGATGCTCCTGTAGTGATCCTTGCACAGCGGCAAGCTTTTCCCATCTACCTCGATGATGTACTGAGCGGCTTCGCCGCACCCTTTGTAGCCGCAGACTTCCAAGCTCCTTTTAGGCACGCCGGAAGCCTCCATGCCAGGGGATAAAAAGGCTCTGCAATGAAAATCAAAACAACCAAGCTAGCCGAGCGAGCCGCTCATCGCACGTAGAGAGCCGGAGGAGGAGGTTTGCTGAGAAGTTTTTCCTAACGCTTAAAGCTGCGGATGGGAAAGACCGATGAAAGGGCTTATCTGGGTGCGTGCTAACGGTTCTTGGAAGCTCGGCCAACCTCCTTTGCGAGCTCGACGACTTTCGACCTGAAAGCCAGATAGGCGTTCGTGAACTCGCGCAGCGTCTTAGCGCAGGGACCGTAGCTGGGCCAATCGTTGGAGCTCACCCCCCGGTGCCCGTAACCCTGCTCGATACCAGCTTCTCTCAAGAGTTCTACGGTTTCAGGGGAGGCTTCGTAGGCTTTCACGAAGTCCTCGAGCTGCATTAGCAGCTCCAGCTCGTTTCCGCCGAGCGGTTTGGCTACGGACTCGCGCAGCTCCTCGAGGCTCAACCCTCTAGCAGCTTCGACCACGTTAAGTTGGTGATCGGGGAACTCTGTGTTCGTGACGTTAAGGGATGAGAGGGCGAGCAGGGTGTCGATGGGCTTCCGCTTCGACGCAGGTAGTAGGTCGAACCTGTCCAGCACGAGCTCCGCCTGTTCCCTCGCGATCCCCACGGTCTTAACTAGGTACTCGACCCACTTGCCCCTGTTCCAAGGCGCGAAGAATATTTCGTAGACCCTTTTCGCCACGTACGTGCCCGAGAGCGCGATCGCCCTCTCCCACCTCTCCAGTAACTTCTCGACATCGGCGCGGGACCCGAAAGCGCCAGCTTCTGTCAAAGCTTCAACGTACTCCGGTCTGAGCAGGCTCCTGCCCAAGACCCTCACGCTGCACAGGTACTCGACCGCCGCTTCGAGCCCCTTCCTCCTAGCCTCGTTCCACTCCTCCAGCTTCACTCCGAGCTTGGAGGCCAGGCGATCAAGCAACCGCCTCCTCTCCTCCTCGCCCAGCCTCCCTAGGGATTCGAGCAGGAGCTTGGCGGCCAGCGCCTCCCTCAGGTGGTCTTCCAGCCTCCCGCCCATGTTGGTGTCGTACGTTTGCGTCGGCACGATGCCCTTCTTCGCGGCTTTCGCCATGCCCCTCAGCGCGGCAGCGCCCGCGAGCACCTCCTGGCTCACTGTGTAGCTGAGCGTGATGTTCTGCCCGACGCCCATCGAGTTTATACGCTCGGCGATCTCGATCGCAGCAGGGTAGGCGGCAGCCACCTTGACAACCAGGTTGGGCCTCCCCTTCTCCGGCACGCTGTAACCCCACCACAGGTACTCGTCGTAGACGGCGAGGTCGCGCTCGAGCCTCTCGACGAACACCCTTACTGCCTCCACGCTCTTCTCCGCGTCGTGAGCGATCAACGGATTCAACTGGTAGCTGACAAGCCCGTCGTGGTAGTCGGAGAGAACGAAGGGCACGCGGAACACGTAGAAGTTCTCGAGGAGCGCGAAGCGCGTCGCCTCCATCGCTAGGTCGTCCACGTACTTCTCAGGTTCTGTGAACCACTCTGGGTGTTCTGACGACAGAACCTTCGACGCATATTTCTTGAAAGCTTCCCACAGCTCGGGATCGTCGTCGTAGGCGCGGGCCGCCAGCACAGGGTTCGTGGAGACCTGGACGAAGCCCAAATGTCTCAACCACCTTAAGCCCAGCGCGTAGTCGTTCCCGAACTTGCAGATCCCAGCCTCGTAAGCCCTCCTGTAGAAGTTCTCCGCAAGTACCTTTTTGGCAGCTTCGACGAAGCTCCTCGCAAGCGAGTCACCCCTTAACCCCTTCTCGATCTCCGCCGCCATCGCCGCCACCATGCTCTTACCTTTGTTCACCCTGCGAGCCCTCTCGAGCTCCCGCCTGATGACGCCAGCCAGAACCGCTGGCTCCCCCAGCTCCTCCCTCTCCCCCTCCTCCCACTCCTCCAGCGCGCTGAGCAGCGAGCGGAGAGCTAGGTCGGCGCAGTCTTCGTCGATCCTAGCCCACGCGCGCTCCACTCCAACGAGGTTGAGCATCAGCTCGAGCACTGATTTGTAGATCCGCGCTCTCCTAACGATGCGATCTTCCAGCTCGTATTCACCGCAGTCTCTTAGCCTTTCCTTCTCGATAAGCAGCGTGGCTCTCCTCGCGATGGAGGAGACGACCGCCGGTAAGTCTCTCACGGCCTCAGGATGTAGGAGGTGGTCGGCGGCGAGCTCAGGGTGGCCCATCAACGTCGTCTTCAGGACGTGGTCGGCGTGATCGAGCGAGCGCACAGGGAGCGTGAGAGGCTCCGGCTCGCAGCGGCCCAGAGCTTCCGCCACGCGTCTTGTGGCTAGCTGCACGCAACCCCCCTTCCTCAAACCTATATATTGCTGCTCACGCCAGCCCTGCTCTCCTCATCGCATCCTCAGCGCTGACTCCCTCGTGCACTACTGCCGAGAGGGCCTTAACCGCTTTAAAGGGGTCAGGGTGCTGCCACACGTTCCTCCCGATCACCGCGCCTTGCGCTCCAGCTCGTACAGCCTCCTCCACCTGCTTGAGGAAGGAAAAGAAACCGCTGGCAGCAGGTCCGCCGAGCACGTAGATGGGTATAGGGCAGCCCTTTACCACCTTTCTGAATGATTCCGGGTCCCCGGTGTAGTAGGTTTTGACGGCGTCTGCGCCCAGCTCCCAGCCGACTCTCGCAGCCACTGCTACGCTTTCCGGCTTCAAAACCCTCTCGCCTCCTCCGAAGTGGTGTACTACGACTTCGGCTGGAAGCATCTCAGCGATTAAAGGTACGCCGAGCTTCCTGCATTCGCTAGCCACAGCGGCCAGCTTCGCTAGCTGCTCCCGCTCATGCGGCGTGCCAACGTAGCCGAAAGCTACTACGGCGTCGGCGCCCGCGCGGACGGCCTCAGCAACCGAGTAGAGGATCGAATCTTGCGTCGGGTCGGGACCGAAAGATGTAGATCCTCCATCGACCCTCGCGACTGCGTAAAGAGAGCCCAGCTCCCTGCACACGTACTCTATAACGGGCGGTGTGGCTAGGATCGCGTCTGCACCCCCGTCTCTAGCGGCTTTAACGACAGCTCGGGGGTCTTCGAGCCCCTTTAGAGGTCCAGCTTTCAAGCCATGGTCTATGGCTACTATTAACGCCCTACCGCGTTTTTGCAACCTGCTCAACCTGATAACCTTCCCGCTCACGTGGTGAGAGAATAGCGGCTTCCTATTTTGCTTTGCGCTAAAGGTTAACGAACAGAAAAAAAGAAAAGGATATGATGGATACACCGCCAACGGGTCACATTAGCGAGCGGAGGTAGCGGGCGCTTTTTGCCAAGCTCTCCTCTTTCGGCTCGGGTACGTGGCACTCCATGGCCATGAAGTACGCGTAGCCGCTCTCCTTCAGCACCCTGAAGGGTTCGCGGAAGTCTGTGTGGCCGAAGCCGGGTAGCCATCGGTTGCTGTCAGCAAGGTGGATGTGCTTCAAATGCTTAAGCGCAAGCTTCAACGCTTCCGGTACGCTGGACTCTTCGATGTTCATGTGGAAGAAGTCGGCCATCACCGCGATCCCGGGGGAGCCCACTTCCTCGACTATCGAGACTGCCTGCTCCAGCCTGTTGAGGAAGTGGGTCTCGTACCTGTTCAAAGGCTCCAGCAGCACGTACGAGCCGGTGTCCACAGCTTTCTTGCCTAGCTCCTTCAGCTCGGCCACAAGGAGTGCTCTCTCTAGGCTCCAGACGTTGGGATACAGCGGCTTGAGGTCGGGCAGCTTCGGTCCACCGAACGTCGGAACCACGATCACGCCGACCGCGCCCAGCTCAGCTGCAGCGGTGAGCAGGTCACCGATGTCGTTCACAGCCACTTCCCGCTCTTCTCGGCTAGGAGATAGGAGATCACCCCGGTAGCCGGAGCATATTGTAGAAACCCCGACTTTCGCTGTCGAGATGGCATCCTTTATTTCCGCCATCCTCTCGCGGATACCGTGACCCCAGATCTCCAAGCCATTGAAACCCAACTTCTCCGCTACTGCGAGCCTCTCGGAGAGCGTGCGCCCGGGAAGCAGGTTTTCCTGGATTGCTAGTTTCACGATCGCAGAGCGGGGGTGGAGGTAAAAAACGCTAACGATATTGATAATAGCGTAGCGTTGGATATCGGTACCGTGGCTATTCCGAAGCCTCTGGCAAGGCTTGCGAGAAAGATCGGGATTGAGAACCTGTGGCTCTACGTCCTCGCTGAGCTCTCGCGGGGCGATAGCTACCCGTACGAGCTCGCGAAGGCCATCGAGAGGGATTTCGGTGTGAAGCCTGGAAAGGTCCTACCCTACGTGGTGCTCAGCAAGCTCGAAGAGGAGGGTTTCGTGGAAAGCTACAACCGTGAGCGCAGGAGGTACTATAAGATAACCGAGCAGGGCAGAAGGCTGCTGAAAGAGGGAGTGGGCTACATTCGAGGGCTTGCTGACAAGCTAGACTCCTATCTTGAAAGTTGAAACGAAATTTCGGAAACGTTACGGAATTAACCGCGACCGAACCTCCACCCGCGGCCGAACCCTGGGAAAACTGTGTAGAGCTCGGCGTAAACAACGACGACCGCGTAAGCGGTAAACGCTATTGCGATGGCGACTTCGGCAGCCTTCCACAGCCTACCAGACTTGAGCTTTTTGCGGGCTAGGAAGGCGAGACCGGAGTAGCCGTGCAGAACCACTAGCGCGTTCAGCAGCCAACGGAGCGCAGGCGATGTGTGGAGGTTTGAGGAAAGGGCGTAGCTGAGACCGAGATGCCTGAGCGCCGGCGAAATCATACCGTAACCGGTAAGGACGTACAGGACCATCAGCGCTGTTAACGGAACTGACGTGTACTCGACGAGCCGCAAGTAAAGCCTAAGCCGGCGTGCCTCGCTCACGTTCGATGAATATGTCACTGTAGTTTTAAGGATTGTTTCTTTCAGACCTAGCTATACCTTAGCGCACGATGAAAGTTTATGTATAAAATAAAATTTAATATATTGGTAGTTTAATTGTTCTCAAATAAAAATTTATTAAATCAAATCTTTTGGAGCTTTTACTCGCGCCTAGTCGTCTCGTAAAGCCTGCGCAGCTCCTCGAACGTGATCCGGTAGCGTTCGCGCGGAACCCCAACGGGGAATATGTAGAGAGGCGTCTCGCCGGGCTGCGATCCGATAGTTTCTGCTACCGTTTCATCGTCGAAAGCCCCCACGGCCACCGTTCCTAAGCCGAGCGCCGCTGCTTGCAGGTAGATGTTCTGGCCCGCGTGGCCCGCCTCCATGTGGACGTACCTGAAGCCTCTCTCGCCGTAGCGCCTCGTCGTCCGCTCGTAGACGGCGCAGATGACTATCGAGACCGGCGCATCCCTGACCCAGTCCTGGCGCAGCGCCGCCTCCCACAGCCTCGCCCTCGGATCCCCGCCCCTCACTAGCTTCAGGGAGTGCTTGAGCGGGTTGTACTTGTAGACGCCTTGCTCCATGTAGGATGTTCCGTTCCTCACGCCTTTTTCGCCCACCACTACGTAGACCTCGAGCGGGTAGGTGGCGCCAGCGCTGGGCGCGGTTCTCCTGTACCAGCCCGCGAACTCCGTAACTCCCTGCGCAGCCCACAGCAGTAGCGAGAGATCCTCGAGCTCTAGGGGCTCGATAGACCACTCCCTCACGCTTTTCCTATTCAGCAAAGCCTCCTCCAGAGCCATTCCGCTCTTCGGCCTTGGTGGCGGTAGGAGGATCTCGGATGCCGAAGGTGCGGTCTCCCGCTCACCTCCCGGTGGAGAAGGTTGCGGAGCGCGCGTAAAGAGCGTAAAGAGAGTCGCTATTAGAGCTGCTGAAAAAGCTACGGCTACAACAAGCTTCATTTTCATCGTGGCAGTTACTCGCGCGGGGATTTAAGCTGCGCGCGGAGAGCAAAGTTTATAATCATTAGATTCTAATGGCCATTAGATAGCATGGTCAAGGTAGCGATCTTGGGGCAGGGGTACGTCGCTACAATTTTCGCTTGGGGCTTGGCGAGGCTGAAGAAAGGTCTAATCGACCCCTGGGGGGTGCCCCTAGCCGGAGTCGACTTCGGCGTGCCCATTGAAAGCCTGGAGGTTGTGGCCAGCTTCGACGTCGACGCGGCGAAAGTCGGGAGGAGCTTGTACGAGGTGGCCCGCGTCTACGGGCTCGAGCCGGAGCCCGAGCTTAAGGAGGTCGTGGTTCAACCGGGTTTGAAGCTAAGGAGCTCGCCATCCTTCATAAAGACCTTGGCGCTCGACGATGAGCATCCTTTGGAGGACGCACGGGCGAAGTTCGAGGAGCTGCTTGACGATTCTCGGCCTGACGTGTTCATCGACGTAACGACTACCGCGAAGAGCAAGCCGCTCTTCACGTGGGAAGAGGTGGAGAAAGGGATCGCCGAAGGCTCGCTGCCCCACTCCCAGGTGTACGCGTACTTAGCGCTGGAGAGGAGAGGGGTGGCGTACGTGAACGCGCAGCCGGCCCACGTTGCCTGCAGCCCAGCTTTCGTGGATCGGGCTGCCGAGCGCGGCTCGCTAGTCCTCGGCGACGACGGGGCTACGGGGGCGACGCCGCTGACTGTGGACATCGCCGAGCACTTGGCGGAGAGGAACAGGAGGGTGCTCTCCATAGCGCAGTTCAACATCGGCGGCAACGCGGACTTCCTCTCACTCACCGAGCCCGAGCGCAACCTGGCGAAGGAGGAGACGAAAAGCGGGTTCCTCGAGAACGTGCTCGGCTACGAGCCCCCCCACTTCATCAGGCCTACCGGGTACCTTGAGCCCCTGGGCGACAAGAAGTTCGTGGCGATGCACATCCAGTGGGTGTCCTTCGGCGGCTTCGTGGACGAGCTCGTAGTGAACATGCGCATCAACGACAGCCCCGCGCTCGCCGGCTACCTCGTCGACCTCTCACGCTTAGCCTACGCCTCGCTGAGGACCGGGGTCTACGGGACCGTGCCCGAGATCAACCTCTTTTACATGAAGAGGCCGGGCCCCCACGGCACGAGGCATAAAGCGAAGATACTGGCGTACCGCGACCTCCTATCGTTTGTGGAGCGGCTCAGGGAGGCGCGCGGACTGCCAGCGCGGGAAGCGGTAACTAGAGCTCGGGCCTCGAGCCCTTAAGGTACTGCTCCCTCACGAAGCCAGCCACGAGATCGGCCAGTTGGAGCCCCGCGACCTTCCTACTGCTCTTCATCTTGACGTTTAGGTCGCACCCCCCCACGAGCGGTTTCAGGGTCCTGCGGAGCATGTCCGTGTTGAGCGGCGCTTCGTCGATCACGAGGACGCAGACTTCGGCGCCGCGCGCTTGCTCCACCAGCCTCTTAGCCACCGCGACGAGCGCGCGCAGCCTGTCCGAGGGCCCTCCGCGTGGAGCACCTCGTAATCTACCCGGAACTCCCTCGCGATCTCCTCCACTACTCTGCCGACAGCCTCCCAACCCCTCCTCCTGGCGGCCGTGTACTTCAACTCCCTAGCCCGCTCCATCCCCAGCTCCCGTGCCGCGCGGAGAAGGGCCGCGGCTCCCAGCTGGTAGTAGGAGACGCTGGGAGGGACGGCCTTCCACACAGCCGCGACGACGAATGTTGAGCAGCGGATCGGGAGCCCGCTCTCGTCCACGTACGCGATGAGCTTCACACCTCCCCAACGCAAGCTATATTAAGGAGGCACCCACTGACTTTGGGGGGATGAGGGGCGGGGATGCCCCCCCGCTGAGGGGGTCGAAGCACCGCTCGATCCCCGCGCGACACATAAAAAACTGGGCTTCCTCGGGGCCCCGTGAGCGAGAGAGTACGTATTCTCGTGGTGTACGACAGCTGGACGGGGAACGTGGAGAAGATGGCAGAGGCGGTGGCGGAAGGGGCTAGGGAGGCGGGCGCCGAGGTCAAGGTGGTTAAGGTCGACGACGCCGACCCCGACGAGTTCCCAAGCTTCGATGGTTACGCGTTCGGCACGCCGACGCACTGCGGGACGATGAGCTGGAAGCTCAACCGCTTCTTCAACGAGCGCTTGATCAAGTACTGGGGCAAGCTCCGCTACAAGGTTGCCGTCGCTTTTGCTTCGTCGGGCGGCTTGGGCGGTGGGAACGAGATGGCGCTCTGGTCCCTAGTCTCGACGATCCTCAACTTCGGGATGATGACGTTCGGCGTCCCGGATTACGTAGCTCCCGGTGTCACCCTGCATTACGGGGCGGTGGCGATCGGCAGGCCCGATGAGAACTCGCTCAAAGCCTGCAGGCTGCTGGGCAGGAGGCTGGTCGAGCACGTTAGGGTCGTTAAAGCCGGCTTGAAGGCATTCGGGATCGCTTAGCGCGCACGGCCAGCGCCGACAGGAGCGAGGCTCCAGCTAAGCCCATGACGGCGCTGTACTCGAAGGCGGCGGCTCGCCCCACGGTGTCCCAGAGGTAGCCGACGAGGGTCATGCCCGCCAGCGTGGAGAGGCCCACTACTATGTAGAAGAGGCCGTACGCGGTCCCGCGCAGCTCGCCCGGGGCGTAGCGCGGCACGACGGCGCGCGAGAGGGTCTCGTATGTTCCGAAGAAGAGGCCGTAGAGTGCGACGAGTACCGCCACGGTCGAGGGACCTGTGGCGTAAGCTATCGCGAGCGAGGAAGCGGAGAAGACGAGTAGGCCGGCAGCGAGCAGGAGTTCGCGTCCGACCTTGTCGGATAGGGCACCCACGGGGTAGCCGACAGCCGTGTGGAAGGCGTTAATCGCCAGGTAGACGAGGGGGACCAGTTCGGTAGCTACACCGAGCTCTGTTGAGCGGATCAGCACGAAAGAGAAGTCGTAGTAGCCGAGGCCGAACACCGCCAGCGCTGCGAGCAGGAGGAGAAAGTCGCCTTTAAGCAGAGACCTGGCATCCCTCAAGAGCGCGCCTCTACTCGGAGCGGTTTTCACGTCGACAACGTAGAGCCAGAGTACCAGCAGCGCTATGGCCGCGGGGATGAAGGAGGCGATGAACAAATTTCGACCTCCGATCAGGGGCAGGAGCAGCGTTGCCAGCAGCGGGCCTAGGATCGCGCCCGCCTGGTCGAGTGTTCTGTGAAGGCCGAACGCTTTCCCCGCCGATTGCTCTTTCACCGACTGGCTGATGAGCGCGTCCCTAGGCGAGGTGCGGATCCCCTTCCCCATTCTGTCGGCTGCGCGGACAGCTAGAACGTCAAACGGGCTGCGCGCCAGCGCGAAGAGCGGTTTAGAGACAGTAGATAGCGCATAACCGGCGAAGACTAGCGGTTTTCGCCTCCCCAACCTGTCGGAGAGGAAACCGCTGACCATTCTGAACAGGTAGTTGACAAGCTCCCCCAAGCCCTCGATGAGCCCCAGCACCGCTCTTGTAGCACCAAGCTCCTGGACGGTGAAGACAGGTAGGTAGCCGAGTACCATTTCGGTGGACACGTCGGTGAAGAAGCTCACAGCGCCGAGCGCGTACACGTTCCGCAAACCAGGCTGTTTCTTCTCATCCGACATGAGCGACCCCCTCGCGCCCCTATCTATAAACGTTCAGTAGCGGGTCGAGCTGCCCGTGAACCTCTTCACGGCCTCCGAAAGCCGCTCCATTAAGGCTCTTAGCATTTCACTAACCGCTCTCAGGAAACCCCTAACAGCCTCGATTAAGCTGTCGAGGGGTGAGGGTTTCCTCTGCCTGTCCGTGGGTTGCGGAGGCATTTGAGGCTGTTGATCCCGCTGCGGCGCGGCTTCCCGAGGTACAGCGGCGTTGCTCCCGAGTTCGAGGGAGAGGCTGCCGAGGTGGGTGGCGTGCTTAAGCCACGAGATAGCGTCGGAAACCGAACCCGCTAGCGAGCTGTAGTTTATGTAGTATACAGCGACCAACGCGTCGAGGACCTTTGACGCGACAACTTCGGCTTGGCTTCTCGATGTCCTTAGGTACACGTCCGCGGCGGAAGCGGAGGACTGGTACGCGAGCAAGGCGGCTTCCGCAAGCGCTACCGCTTTAGCGGCGGCCACAGCGGCTAGGAAGCTCCGACCGGACGAGTAAAAGGAAGTTGCAGCCCTGTAGTAGGAGCCGGCTAGATCTACAAGATTTGTATCGCCTCCCGCCTGGCTCACCACAGAGTACGCGTAAGACCACGTGGTGCGGGCCACCGACAGGTAAGTTGCCGCCGTTTGGCTCGCATCGGGGGTGTAGCTTCCTTGAACATTCCGCAGCCAAAGCTCCGCTTCGTCGAGGTAGGCTGAAGCCACCGCGAGGGTCTGCAGCGCGGTGGTCGGGTCGCTCGACCAAGTTTGAGCTGACTCGTTGAAAAGCCGTGAAGCTCTCACCGCAAGGTCGGCTGCGAGGATCTTGAAGTTCAAGTCGAGGAAGCTCTTACACGTTACAGCTTCCGCTTCGCCCACTACGGAACTCAACCTACTGGAAACATCGTTCGCGTAGCTGTCTAAAGGCTTATCCAAGTAGTAGTCGACCAGCATCCTAACCCATCGCGAGTTCGCTACGCTGAGGGTCAGCAGGGGAATCGCTTCCACGCCCCCCGCTCCTTCGGCCTTGGTGAGGTACTGCTGCGAGTAGCTCAAGTAGCCGCTGAGCAGCCTCCTTGTAATCGAGTTGAGCTGAGACGCGTTAAGGTAGGAGCGCGCGCTGGACAGCTCGTCCCTAGCTTTAGCTAGGAGTGCTGCGCGCACGTTCCCGATGGCTGAAAGCGCTGCAGGGCTTAGTGAGGGTTTACCCACAGCTTTCGCGGGGGGTTTATAGCCGAAGAAGAAGCGAAGCGCGTCCTCAATCGTGGAGATTTCGACTACGCGGAGACCAAGCTCCCTAGCGGCATACTCTGTCAGGTTAATCGTGACAGGCTGTGTTGTGTAGAAGCGGAAAGGACCGATCCTCCGAACGACTGTGCGGTAGGTTACGACTACGCTCTGCCCTGGTGGGACGAGGAAGATTTTCGCGCCTGCTCCCGCAGCTGCCTGCGCTTTCTCGTATACTCCACCAACCGGCCCGACAGTACCGTCGGGGGAGATCATGCCTGTAACCATGACCGAGCTGTTGAGGGGCTGGCCGGTGAGGGCGGAGTACACGGCGACCGCCATTGCGACGCCGGCGCTGGGGCCGCCAACGATAACAGCCGGTCCAACGACCTTGAAGTAGAAGTTGTAGTTTGAGAAGCTGAGGTTCAGCAAGTTGCAGACGACCCTTGCGGCGGCCGTTGCCGCGCCCTGGAAGTCCTCCTGCGTCAGCGAGTACGTGGAGACGTACACGTCGCCCCACCCCTCCGTGACGAGCACCGTGACGTTGGTCACCGTGCCGGTGTAGCCGCTGTCCGCCTGCATCACGGCAGGCGCTAGGATCCACGCGTAGCCGATGACCTTCAGCTGTTGGGGGATCGCTGGTACCAACTGGGCAATTAACAGTACGAGCGCTAGCAGGGCAGACGTCCTACTAGCCACGCGGGGAGCGTGGCAGCACCACGTATAAAGATTATGAACGCGAAATCCTCGCATACTCGCAGTAAGCAGCCAGAGGGCATTCGCCACACCTCGGCTTTCTCGCGCGGCAGACAAAAGCTGCCAGGTCCATCACTGCAAGGTTCAACTCGCAAGTTCCAGCCGCTTCCACGAGCTGGGACGCGAGCTTTTCCACCTGGCGGCGGTCGCTTGTCCAAAAGAGTCTCGTGACGACGCGCTGCACGTTCACGTCGACCGCGGGGACCGGCTCTCCCCTGCTCAAGCAGCGTACGAGAGCCTCCGTGTAGGGGCCGACGCCAGGCAACCTCCCACCTCGTCCCTCCATCAAAGCTTTCGCGAGCTCGTAGAGCTGCCTAGCCCTCACCCTGTATAGGCCTAGCGGCTTCAAGACATCCTCAATGCCCTTCACGCCGAGCTCAAGCGCTTTCTCGGGCGAGGAGAGAGCGTCGAGAACCCTGTCGTAGTGCTTCGCGACAGTCTCTGCTCTAGTCTTGCGGAGGAGGAACGCGGTGACGAGCACGCTCCAGCTCTCGTGCATACCGATGCGCCAAGGGAACTGTCTCTTGTGCCTAGCGTACCACTCCATCAGCCTCGCCGCTACAGCTTTAACCCTCTCGGCGCTGGGCTGCACCGACCAGCAAAGTCGGGTCAGGAAAAAGCCTTTTCCCCAGCGGGTAACTTGGTGTTTGCCTACTCTTCGAAATAGAGCCATCCGATGTACAATAGCTTCGCACTTCTAGTTGAGAAGCTAGCGGGGGTATACGATGGTGCGACGAGAGTTCTAAACGGCGTCATGCTGAGCGTTAGGGGCTTCGGGCGACGTAAGCTCGAACGGGGCAGGTAAAGCGACCCTTAAGCGAATAATTACGATGCTGACAAAACCGCTTCGAGCTACAAGCAGGCGCTGGGGTGGCACGTCGCCCGAAAAGCTGGTGCGCTTAAACTACCAAATTTCTTTTAATATCTTTACGTAACGTTTATATTCTTCAGCTAGCATATTTTTCAATCTTTCATCTGCCGTGTACACAAAAGCGTCTTTTTCTACAGCGAGTGCAACGTAAGCGGCATCGTAGATTGTAATTCTATTTTTGAAAGCTATCTCAATGGTCTTATAACAGTAGTCACCCTCCAGCGGGTAGAGCTCAATCGAATAGGCTTGTAGTGCTTCGCACACACTTTTCATTTCAGTTTCTGAGAATAGTTTTTTGTAGAATAATGCGTTCAACACCTCGAAAAGGAGAATTTCAGGGGCTATAAGCTTCAATTCCGCGTTGACATACTTGTCTCTGATTTCGATGGCTTTACTTGAGTTCTCCTCCTCAACGAACCACTTAACAACTACGCTAGCGTCAACTACCGCCAGCAGCATAACGCGCTTCCCTGAACATCCTGATTATTTCTTCCGCGCTAGGCTCGCCCAAGCTTTTCCGTCTCAATTTTTCGTTTATTAGAATAGCTTTAGCTAAATTTTTTCTCTTTTCTTCCTCTATTTTATTGGCTATGGCGTTTCTGATAAACTCGCTCCAGTTGATTTTAATCTCTTTCATCCTTCTTTTCAGCTCCTCGTCTATCCTTACAGTAATTACTGTCATGACGTACATCTGGCGCTACTTGCCATATGAGTTTTTCGCCAGCGTTATAGAGTACCTACTAGTGAGGGCTGGAAAAGAGGTATCTCAAGCTGGCCAAAAAAGCGTGATAAGTACCACTAGTTTACTGAATGGAATTCCGCTCCTTGGCGGTGTATCGACTCGATAGAGCTTCCACGATCCTGATGGCGGCGTCCTCGATTATCGAGATGGGGGAGCAGAAGTTCATCCTGACGTGGCCGGCCCCGCCCATCCCGAAGCCGCTCCCGGCGTAGACCAGGACGCGGGCCTCCTTGAGGAGGTAGTCCACGGCCTCCTTGTCGCTCTCGAAGAGCGCGTTCAAGTTTGGGAAAGCGAAGAACGTGCCCTCCGGCGGCCTGACCTCGATCCCCGGCACCTCCCTCAGCTTGGCCACCAGCGTGTCCCTCACCCTCTGCAGGTAGTCCCTTAGTGAGTTGACGTAGTAGTCGCATTTGAGGGCGGCTGCGGCGCCTATCTGCTCGATGGTTCCCGGGTGGATGACGACGGCCGCGTTCTCCTCCCTCATCCTCTTCGCCAGCTCCTTCTCGGCGACCACGTAGCCTATCCGCAGGCCCGACATGCCGTGCGTCTTCGTGAAGCCGAAGATCGTGATCGTGCGCTCCCGCATGCCGGGCAGCGAGGCGATGCTGACATGCTTCCTCCCGTCGTACGTGAGGTGCTCGTAGAGCTCGTCCGAGATCACGTAGAGGTTGCGCCTCACCGCCAGCTCGGCCAGCTGCTCAAGCTCGTCCTTTGTGTACACCGCGCCAGTGGGGTTGTTGGGGTTGCAGATCGTGATCACCTTCGTTCTATCCGTCAAAGCTCTCTCTAACGCGTCGATGTTCAGGTGCCAGTCCCCCCTCGCGCTAACCTCCGTTACTTCCGCTTGGAAGCTCTTCGGCCTCTCTATCAGAGGAGGGTAAGTGGGTGTAGCGACGACAACGTGGTCCCCTGGCTTGAGGAGAACCTTGTACGAAAGCCATATCCCGTTCATCGCGCCAACCGTCGGCAGCACCTCCTCCTCCGTAGCGTCGATTCCGTTGAACCTCCGCAGCTTCTCTACTGCAGCTTCCAGGAACTCGGGGACCCCGCTCATCTCGTAGTGGTACCTACCCTCTAGGATCGCGTTAATCATCGCCTCTTTAACCTCCCTCGGCATGTCGAAGTCGGATTCCGCCAAGCCCAAGCTTATCGCGCCATTATCGAGGCCAGAGTACTTGCTCGGACGCACTCTCCTTATCTCCTCCAAGCTTAGCGAAACTGGGAACTCCACCGTTCGGCCTGGGGAAAAAGCGTATAAAAGGTTTGGGAGCTAGCAGCCGGACTCGAGCGTTCACACCTTCAGATATACCTTCACGTCGACGGCCACAACTCCTTTCTCGTAAACGAAGATGGGGTTTACGTCGATCGAGGAGATCTCCTCGAAATCCTCCATCAAGGAGGCGACGCTCGCTACAACCTTCTTCACAGCTTCGACATCGAGCGGCGGACCCCTGTAGCCTTTAAGCACCTCTCCAGCTTTCGTCTCCTCAATCATATCCTCTACGTCCCCCTGAGTCAAAGGGGCTACTCTAAGGGAGAAGTCCCTCACAAGCTCGACCATCACGCCACCCCACCCGAAGCTAACGACGGGGCCGAAGACAGGGTCGCGCTTCGCCCCCACGAAGACCTCGAACCCCCTAGGCATCATCTTCCTCACAGAAACGCCGAAAACCCTAGCTTTCGGAACTCTCTTGGCGAATGCCTCCAACACCTTCGCGTACGCCGTGCGCAGCTCTTCTTCGGATTTGATGTTCAACGCGATGCCGCCGACTTCCGTCTTGTGCGCCACGTCGGGCGTTTCTACCGCCAGAGCCACAGGGTACCCGACCACCCGGGCCGCCTCCACAGCAGCCTCGAGGTTGGGCGCGAACGCGTAATCGACGACTGGGATCCCGTAGGCCCGCGCTACTTCGAACGACTCAACGGGAGTGAGGAGCGCTCTCCCTTCGGCCCGCGCTCTCCCAATTATCTCCTCTGCGCGTTTTCTGTCGCCCTCGACTCTCGCGGGTTCACCCTTCCTCTCTTTCCTGCACCGGTAGTACTTGTACGCGGCCGCCAGCGCGCTGGCAGCGTCCTCGGGCGACTCGTAGCTGGGCACCCCCGCTTGTATTAACCTCTTGAGGACCACCCTGCACTCCCCTCCTCCCGTGATCGAGACTATCAGCGGCTTCGCGAGCCCGGCTTCCCTCACGGCAGAGAGCACAGCCTCGCCCAGCTCTTCGGGCGTCGGGATAGCGCCTTGCCCAGCCCACACGAGTACCGCGCCGACCCTGGGGTCGCGGAGCACCTCGACGAGCGCCCCCCTCAGGCTTTCAGCAGTCATCATCCCGGTCAAGTCCACGGGGTTCCGCGCGCTGCCGAAGGGGGGCATGAACTTGCGGAGCCGCTCCTGGAGGTCCTGGGGTAGTGGAGCCATTGGGACGCCCATCGCGCTGAGCGCGTCGGCCGCTATCACGCCGGCGCCGCCGCCGTGCGTCAGGATCGCCGCCACCCCGTCCCCCGGCTCCGGCGAGAGCGCGAGAGCTAGAGCCCAGTTGAACAGCTCCCGGAGGCTCGTTGCTCTCAGCGCGCGAGCCTGCTTCAGCGCCGCTTCGTAAACTTCGTCGGACCCGGCGAGCGAGCCGGTGTGCGAGCGTATCGCCTCCGCAGCCGCCTCGCTCCTACCGGCCTTGAGGACGATCACGGGTTTCACGGCCGAGGTCTTGAGAGCTTCATCGAGGAACTTTTTCCCCTCGCCCTCGCCCAACCCCTCCATGTAGATCGCTACGACTCTCGTCCTCGAATCCTCGCGCAGCAAAGCTAAGAGATCCGCCTCGCTCACGTCGGCCCTATTCCCGATGCTCACGAGGCAGGAGAAGCCGATCCCTCTCTCCCTTGTCCACCAGAGGAGCGAAGTCATGAGAGCTCCGCTCTGCGAGATAAAAGCTACCGAGCCAGTCAGTGGATTTGCGTCGATGAAGCTGTAGTTAACAGGCGCAGCCGTATCCCATACTCCAACTATGTTCGGCCCGAGGAGCCGTATCCCGTACTTCCTTGCGATCTCCACAACTTCCCTTTCGAGCTCGGCGTTCCCCACCTCCTTGAAACCGCTCGAAATGACAGCGACAGCTTTCACACCCTTCCTACCGCAATCCTCGATGACTTGAGGTAC